>CEPO01005516.1_pt1 | contig 221716 bp, 210 predicted proteins | sample 530481 | NCBI WGS metagenome assembly CEPO01 (sample SAMEA2620198, study PRJEB7988) | marine metagenome | biome: marine biome (ENVO:00000447); feature: surface water layer (ENVO:00002042); material: "saline water (ENVO:00002010), including plankton (ENVO:xxxxxxxx)" | depth 5 m
TCGATCCAGTGAATCGATCTTCTGACGAACGAGCCGCAGGCGAAAATAGAGCCCGAGCCAATCCAACAACGCCCAGAGACCCCTCTGCGGCGAAAAACGCGCATCTGTGAACACGGAACCGGGACTTTTCACCAACCAGAAAACGTCAGGCAAGAAGACGCGTGACGCGAACCATTTTCACGCTATGTTCCCCTCATGGCCGATGGTAGCTCCCGCATATTTCTTCCCGACCAGTTTGAAGACTGGTTCGCCTCCCGCGGCTGGAGCCCGCGCCCGCACCAGCTTGCGCTGGTCGACGCCGCCATGCGGGATGAAAGCGCACTTCTCATCGCTCCTACCGGCGCGGGCAAAACGCTGGCCGGTTTTCTGCCGAGCCTGATCGACCTCACAAACAGAAAGAAACACCGAAACGACAAAATCCCTGCCCTCCACACGCTTTACATCTCGCCGCTCAAGGCCCTCGCCGTTGACGTCCATCGCAATCTCAAAGTGCCAGTCGACGACATGGACCTTGATGTTCGCATCGAAACCCGCACCGGCGACACACCGCAATCCCGCCGCCAACGCCAGCGCGCCAATCCGCCGGATATTCTGCTCACCACGCCCGAACAGCTCGCGCTTTTCATTGCCTCGGACCGCGCGAGCGAGTTCTTTGCCGACCTCAAATGCGTCATCATTGACGAGATCCACGCCATCGCCCCCACCAAACGCGGGGATCTGATGGCGCTGGGGCTGTCTACCCTAAAAGCCTGGGCGCCAAATCTTCGCCTCACCGGACTTTCGGCAACGGTCGCAGACCCCGGCCAGCTCACTCATTGGATGGGTGGGGCGACCACAATCACCGCAACCGGTGGCGCGAATGCCGATATCGATCTGCTGATCTCAAAGGAGCGCATTCCTTGGTCTGGCCATTCAGGCCGGTTTGCCATTCCCGAAGTCTACGAGCAGATCAAAGATGCAAGGCTTGCGCTTCTCTTCGTCAACACGCGCAGTCAGGCCGAAATGCTCTTTCAGGAGCTATGGCGGGCCAATGAAGACAGCCTGCCAATCGCCCTTCACCATGGCTCGCTCGACGTCGAACAGCGCCGCAAGGTGGAGGCGGCCATGGCGCGCGGTGCGCTGAAAGCCGTGGTCTGCACCTCCACCCTCGATCTTGGGATTGACTGGGGCGATGTGGACCTCGTCATTCAGATGGGCGCACCGAAAGGCTCCTCCCGCCTGATCCAGCGCATAGGCCGGGCCAATCACAGGCTGGACGAATCCTCCCGCGCCATCCTCGTGCCCACCAATCGGTTCGAGGTTCTGGAATGCCGCGCAGCCAAGGAAGCGGTCGACGCGCGAGAGCTCGATGGCCCGGACCGTACGCAGGGCGGGCTTGATGTGCTGGCTCAGCACGTAATGGGCCGCGCCTGCGGTGAGGGCTTTGATATGGAGCGCCTCTATGCCGAAATCACGTCCGTCGCACCGTATGCCCATATCGACTGGGAGACGTTTGAGCGCATTATCGATCTGGTGGCCACAGGCGGCTATGCGCTCAAGACCTATGACCGGTTCCGCCGGATCGTGAAGCGCAAAGAAGACGGCCTGTGGCACGCCCGCACGGCCCGTGATGCCCAGGGCCACCGACTCAATGTGGGCACGATCATTGAGGCGCAAATGCTGAAAGTCCGCGTCACGAACAAACCGCGACGCGACACGAATGGTCGTCTCGTGGCGGGCCCGATGGCAGGTGGCCGCGTCCTCGGAGAGATCGAAGAAGGCTTTATCGACAGCCTCACACCCGGTGACACCTTCCTCTTTGGTGGGCAGGTGCTGTGTTTTGAGGGCATTGTCGAAACCACGGCCGTGACCACCCCGTCATCAGACCCGGAACCCGCTATCCCCTCCTATGCGGGCGGGAAGTTTCCACTTTCCACCTTTCTCGCGGATCGCGTGCGCCGCATCCTGCAGAATGAGGAGGGCTGGGATAAACTCCCTGAACAGGTCGCCGAATGGATCCGCATTCAGAAGCTCCGCTCCATCATTCCGCCGGCCGATCAGATGCTGGTCGAGACCTTCCCCCGCGCCGGGCGACATTACCTCATCTGCTATCCCTTTGATGGCCGGCTCGCCCAGCAAAGCCTTGGCATGCTGCTGACACGCCGGCTCGAGCGCTGGGGCTATCGCCCACTCGGCTTTGTCGCCTCCGAATACGCCATGGCCATCTGGTGTCTTGAGCCCATGGGCGGGCTCGATATGACAAAGCTGTTTGATCAGGACATGCTTGGCGATGATCTCGAAGAATGGCTCGATGAGAGCTTCATGATGAAGCGCACCTTCACCCAATGCGCGCAGATTGCCGGGCTGATCCTTCGCCGCCAGCCGGGCACTGAGAAAACAGGCCGTCAGGTCACTTTCTCAACCGATCTCATTTATGACGTGCTTCGCACCCACGAGCCCGACCACATCCTCCTTCAGGCCGCGCGTGAGGAAGCCGCCGAAGGCCAGCTCGACATTCGCCGCCTTGCCCGCCTGCTCGAACGCGTGAAGGGCCATATCGCCCATGTGGATCTGCCGAAGATCTCGCCCTTTGCCGTGCCGGTTATGCTGGAAGTTGGCCGCGAGCCCGTTGCTGGCGTTTCCGCCGCCGAAGCCATCCTCCACGAAGCCGAAGAAGACCTCCTCGCCGAAGCGTTTGGAGATGACGTACCGGGCGGGTAGCTAGAGATAGGCCTCCAGAAACCGATTGGTCGGATTCAGCGGGTCATCGGCGGCCAGAGTCTCGGAAAAGAGCCGCGTACCCGTCAACACCATGCGGAACACATGCCCATCCAGACGATCAAACGGTCCGGCATCCGTGAGCGCAGACAGAATCTGCGTGGTCGTCGCTCCCATGAGCGCGAACAACCCAACAGAGGTGGAGGTCATGTCCGCACGTCGACTGGCCTTCAGGATAATGCTCTCCATCGCATGAGCCGTTGCCTGTCCGCCTGAATTTTGTCGCGACAATTCCGGCAAAACGTCATCGATGAACTCACGTTTGGAATAAGCCCGGCTTTTCGGAAGATATTGCGCCCGAATGCTGGCATCCCGATAAATCATGTGAAACGCCGCGCAGAGAATGTCCTCCAATGTCGCGAAATGGTGGGTCATCGAAGACAATGACACCCCGGCGCGAGATGCGATCGACCGGTGGGATATCCCATCGCATCCATAGGTCAGGATTTGCTCACTGGCTGCCGCGACAATCCGATGCGGTGTCGACGACTCGTCGTCTGCGACATCCCCCAATTCTGATAGCTGAATCTCTGACTGGATCCGCCCATGACTGTCATCCCGGCATGAGGGCGCCTGACCGGTCAGTCGCTCAAACAGGCGGGTCAGCGCATCATCCATCCAGGCAAGACGAACCGCATTAGGGGCAGCAATCAGCAAAAGGCGTTGAATGGCGATAAAACCAGCCGACCAGACATCGGCGAGTTTCGGGTCAACACCAGCCGCCGCAAAGTACGCCTCCCAGAACTGAACATCCTGTTCGCGCCATTTGAGAAGCAGAGATTTCTGATCCTCTGGCAGCACTGTTTGCAATTCAATTTCCCAGAGACCCAGATAGTGCGCACGCCGGGAAATCACTTGATCGATCAATCGGGCACGCGACATGACAAGCAATTTGTCTCGGGTCATCTGATCTGGCACGCCCATCTCCAGGCTTTCCAGATTTTGCTCAGCCACGACCTCCACGAGCTCGCCCAGCAAGGCCAGCACCAACCCATCCCGGGATTTGAACCGATACATGACCGTCGACGGACTCGTGTCGATTTGCCCGGCAAGCGCCCGAACGGTCAAACCGCCCAGCCCCTGGTCACAGACCAGCTTCAACGCCTCGCTCAGGGGTTCTGTTCCCGACACATTATTCCTCCCAATTGTATTGGTACAAACGTTCTATTTATTTCAGATTGGCTTGATCAGAATTTCGCCCTCAATGTCAAGAAAATCGGCAGAATCGGCGAGGAATATTGTCCAAAACCGTCCTTACAGTGAGTATTATTGGAAAACAAACACAATACTTTCAGGGCCCTCCTCGCCTAATATAACAGTTACGAAATATTTAATTCGCAAAATGTTCACTTGGTACAAGCGTTCAGCTCGCTTAATGGCCGCGCAGGGTTAATCACCTTACGGGGAAAACTTATGCATTCTGCTTTCAAATACGGACTCTTCTTTTCAGCTGCGCTGACTTTGGCACCTCTCTCTCACGCACAGGGTGATGCAGAGTCTCGCCAGGACACAATCACTGTCACCGCTTCACCCATTCGCGACTCTCAGGCTGCCGCCATCAACGCCAAACGCAATGCCGACAATGTGGTCGAAGTGATTGCCGCCGACACGATCGGCCGCTTTCCGGACCAGACGCTCGCTCAGGCGCTGACGCGCATACCGGGCCTCGCTGTTGAGGGCGACCAGGGCGAAGCGCGCTTCGTCAACTTCCGTGGCGGTCGCTTCCGCTACACCACGATCTCTTTTGACGGTGTCGACGTTCTTGGCGCCGATAACGGCCGTATCCCGCGCTTTGACTCCATCCCAGCCGTAATCACCAGTGCGGTTGAAGCTTCAAAAGCCGTGACACCTGACACCCCAGGCGCACCGGTACTGGGTCACATCAATATCAACACATATAGCCCGTTTGACACCGACGGATTTGGCCTTTCCGCCTCTGCTGCGGTTGGCGAAACTTCGCTCAATGATGCTTATCGCAAACGCTATGCGCTACGGACATCTTACTCCGGCGACCAATTTGGCATTCTGGCGTTCGGAACACTCGATAAGCGCGACCGGATTGTCGACAACCGCGAATATGGCCTCGTCCCTGGTGGTGTTGAAAGCCTCGATTTCCGTCAGTATCGCGGCTTCCGTGAAAACTATTCCTATGGTGGCAAAGCCGAATTCCGTCCGAAAGACGGCCCGGTCGACCGCCTGTTTGCGACAAGTATTTTCTATGAATTCGTGGATGACGAAGAGCGCAACCAGCATGTGTTCGACTTCCTCGACTTTGCGGGCGATCCGGCAACCCTCGCCTATGGCACATCCGGAACAGCACTTGCCCTGCCGACGCGCCTTCTCGAACATGGCCGATATGAGACATCGACCTTCACCAACACAATTGGCGCTGACCTCGAACTCGGTGAATGGCTCGTCACACCTCGCCTGAACTACACGGAAACCAAAAACTTCACCTCTATTCCGCTGGTCCAGTCGCTCGGCTTTTCACCCTTCCTCGCAAGCTATGACCTGGCGAACATCAATGATCCGATTGTGACTGTGTCTGATCTGGCAACAGGCGGACCTGCCGACATCGACAACAGCTACAATCTCGATCTGTTCATCAACGTGTTCTACAAAACCGACACGACGTCCACGAAAGGTCTGGTGGACTTTGAACGCGACCTCACCCTGTTTGAACGCGACACTGTGCTCAAAACGGGCTTCGCCTACGATATGCGTGAAGCTGAAGGTGGAAACGCAACCATCGTGCAAGTCGGTGGACTGCCGATCAACCCAAGCAGCTACGCAACCAGCACACCCTGGAATTCGGATTTCACCAATTCAATTGGCGCCGTCTATTATGACAACGTCGCCATGGGGAATGATTTGATTGCAGGCTATATGGCCGCAGATCCGAACTTTGAAATCTATCCGGATTTTGATCCGGTTGAGCAATTCGGCATCGAAGAAAACCTTTTCGCGGCTTATGCCATGGCAACATCCGAGTTTGACTGGGGTAATCTGGTCTATGGTCTTCGCGTGGAACACACCGACTTCTCAACCGACGGCAACCAGGTGATCGCAGGCGTTTCGACACCAATCAATGCATCAAATGACTACACAAACTTACTGCCAAGCGTTCACGCCAACTTCGATCTGTCCGACAGCTTGAAGCTGCGTCTTTCGGCAACAACCGGCATTAGCCGTCCGAGTTATCCGGAAGCACGCGCCTCTCAGTCTGTTGATGCAATCAACTTAATGGTCTCTGGCGGAAATCCGGACCTCGATGCAGAAGAAAGCATCGGCCTCGATGCTTCGATCGAATGGTATTTTGATACGGCTAGCATCCTTTCAGCCAGCGCTTTCTACCGGTCGATCGACAATGTGATCTATCCGGGCGCAACGATGGTTGATGGTTCGAATTTTGCTCCGGGCTTGTTCGCGCCGGGCGAGATGGTCGCTTACAATTCCTTCTTCAACGGTGAAGACGGCAAACTCAGCGGCATCGAGTTCAACTATATCGGCACCTTTGACGACTTCCTCCCTGTCGAAGGCTTTGGTGCTACGGGCAATGTCAGCTTCCTGGACTCTGAGTTCTATGCCCCGTCAATTGGTATCACCGCCCCCATCCCTGGCACATCGGATCTGATCTACAATGCGTCAGTGTTCTACGAAAACCACGGCATCTCAGCCCGCGTGAGCTATCAGCGGCGCGACACTTGGCTCTCCACCACAGAAAGTGGGCCTGAGCTGAACCAGTACTGGGATGAGACTGAACGCCTCGATGCGAAAATCCAGTACCAGCTTCCGTTCGATCTCAGCGGTGCAACGACTGTGATCTTCGCCGAAGCGAACAACCTCACAGACTATAACGACCGCCGCTATATCGGGACGTCAGCAACCATCGACCAGATCGAAGGTTACGGGAAGTCCTTCATGTTCGGCTTCAGCGTCGACTACTAACCCCCACCAAAGAGCCTCGCATCCAGCCAGATGCGGGGCTTCTTTAACTCCGGAGCCTCCCATGAAACGCCTTGCACTTGCCTTTGTCAGCCTCATCGCCCTCGCGGCCTGCCAGCCTTCCACCACAGACACCGCAGACACAAACTCAGCTGCCGAACCGACCCCCACCCCCTCTCCCGAGGCGGCTGTCGCGCTTGCCAGCACCGAAACCGTCTTCGAAGACGGAAGCTATGTCATCAGTTGGACATTCGATGGGGAGGCAGGTCCCGTCACCATCGAGAAAGTCACAGCAACCGATCAGATGTCAGGCGAAGTTCTCGCCGAAAATCTGACCGAAACGAGCTTCAGCTACACACCATCTGGTGACATCAGCGAACGCCAGTATTTCTGGATCAAACCTGCAAACGGTGAAGCAGAACTGACTGCCACGCGCCTTCTGCCGCTCGAAGGTGGACGTAATTTCCGCACGCTTGGCGGCTATGAAACTGCTGATGGTCAGACCATTGTCTGGGACAAGCTTTACCGTTCGGGCACCATGGTTGGCCTCACTGAAAACGATTACGACTATCTGTCCTCGCTCGACCTGAAAGTTCTGTGCGATTTCCGTACCGAAGAAGAGCGCACATCTGAACCGACCAATGCCGAGGCGATTGAAGCCGAAGAATACCTCTTCTTCCCGGACCCGGAAGAAGACATGAGCTTCATGGCGGCACTCATGGATCCGAATTCCACACCTCAGGACATTCGGGATGCTTTTGGCGGCGCTTATTTCGGTATCGCGCATCAGCAGGCAGCAGCCTATGAAACCATGTTCGACAAGCTCGCCGCAGGTGAAGCGCCTCTCGCGTTTAACTGCTCAGCCGGCAAGGACCGGACAGGCATCGGCGCAGCTCTCCTGCTGACGGCGCTCGGTGTGCCACGCGAAACTGTGGTTCATGACTACCAGCTGTCTGACGATTATGTGGACTTCATGGAAGAGTTCATGAATGAGGAAGCGCGCGCCAAAATGCTCGAGGAAAATCCGTCCTACGCGTTCTTCCTGGAGATGCCGCCTGAAAAGGTCGAGCCGATCATGGCAACCTATCCGGAATACATCGAAACCTTCTTTGCCGACATTGAAGCCGAATATGGCACGGTCGACGCGTTTATGAAAGACGTGCTCAACGTCACGGATGAGGAAATCGCCTCCATCCGTACGCGTTATCTGAAATCATAGAACTTCAATCCTTCCGGACCTGACTAAGGCGGGCTTCGGCCCGCCTTATTTTTTTAGTCTTTGGCTACCGGCTTTCCTGCAGCTGTCCAGGCGCCCATGGATCCGATGTAGACATCAGGACCCTTCTGACCCGCAGCTTTCAACGCAGAGGCCGCCAGGCTCGCACGTGCACCAGACCCACACATGACCGTTACACCTTTTTCGCTCACATATTTGGCAGGGTTTTGGAGGATCTCGCCAACATACGCATGTTCAGCGCCCTCGATATGACCTGACTTAAACTCCTCGATCGACCGAACATCGAGCAGTTTCCAATGGTCTGCTTTTTGCGCAATCCGGTTGGCGATCGCATCTGTATCAGCGGTTGCAATGAAGTCAGTATCAGCGCCGCTGGCAGCCATCGGGAGCAGACCGGTCACGACACCAGTAACATTGGCAAATCCGATACGGCAGAGATGCCGGTAGGCCTCCCGCGCCTGCTCAGTCGAATCGGCAATCAGTCCGATCCTGTCCTCTGCCTTCAGGAACCAGCCGCCAAAGGCCGCAATCATCGAGACTGGCAGCGCAAGGCTGCCTGAAATATGCGCCGCCAAGTGACTTTCTGCCGCCCGGACATCGAGCAGCACGTCCGGCTCATTGCCCTTCAATGCGGACAAGCTCAGCGTGGGCAGGGCAGCCGCCGGGCCACAACCAGCTCCACCTTCAAGATTCAAGCGCTCCATCAGCTCGAAATACGGCGGTTGGTAATGGTGTTCATTCACTTTCGCTGAAACGAATTCGTCCTTGCTGAGCTGCAGTCTCGGATTGTTCAGGCGCTCATGTCCGATTGTTGAGAATTCGCGCGCCGCCATGCCAGACCCGCAAACGGACCCCGCCCCGTGCGCAGGCCACAAAAGAACCTGATCACCGAGGTTTACGAGCTTTCGCAGGCTGTCATAGAGCGCCGCAGAAACCTCTTCTGCGCGTTCGGGATAAAAATCTGTTCGCCCAACATCACCAACAAACAGCGCGTCTCCCGTAAATACGCCGACTGCGCCTTCGGGATAATCCTCATCATAGACAGCGATAGAAATGGAATCGTCGGTATGGCCAGGCGTTTCCAGAACACGCAGCCGAAGCGTACCCGCTTGAACCTCAAAGCCTTCTTCGACCAATTCTGCATGCCTGATCTCACCTGCGGGGTTTGGGCCATGAAACACCTTCGCGCCTGTCAGCTCCGCGAGATGTCTGGCCCCGGTGATGAAGTCCTCATTCCGGTGTGTCTCAAAGATATAAGCGATCCGAACGCCTTCTGACTGTGCGGCAAGAAGGTATTGCTCCGCGTCCAATTGCGGGTCGATCACGACCGCGTCTCCGCCTGCTCCAATCAAATATGAAAAATGGGCCAGACCTGGTGTTTTGAATGATTTGAAAATCATCGTGCTCTCCCGTTTTGTCGTCAGACACCACAACGAAATAGGCCAGAGGAAGTTCAGTATTTTCTAATATTTAGTTTTCTTCCGCCCTTCCCCAACGGCAAATTGACCTCATCCCATTTCCGCGCCATCAGCTAGGCCAATAATGGGAGAGCGACGCATGACGACCGAGACACAAGACCTCATCATCACCAAAGAGAACGGCGTTGCCACGCTGCGCTTCAATCGGCCCGACGCCATGAACGCGCTGACGCCTGCCATGTTCGAAGTCGGTATTCCCGCGCTTGAAGAAATGGCGAGCGACAATGATGTGCGTTGCGTGGTGGTCACGGGCACAGGTCGCGCGTTCTGCGCAGGTGGTGATGTGAAAGCCATGAACGCAGGCCGGATGGAAGAGATGACCACAGAGATGAAGGTCAACCGTCAGCTTGGCATTCACAGGCTGTCTGGCATTCTCAACTCCATGCCAAAGCCGACCATTGCCGCCGTAAACGGCGTGGCGGCGGGCGCTGGCTTTTCCATTGCCCTGGCATGTGATCTGCGCATCGCTTCAGACAAGGCGCGCTTCACGACGGCCTTCGCCAAAGTCGGCTTTGCTGGCGATTTTGGCATCACTTGGCCGCTCGTCCGCACGCTCGGCGAAGCCAAAGCCAAAGAGCTGCTCTTTCTGTCTGAAATGGTGTCGGTCGAGGAGGCACATCGGCTCGGCCTCGTAAACAAAATCGTCCCGGCTGACGAATTTGACGCGGCGGTCTCTGACCTCTCCGGCAAGCTCGCCTCAGGCGCCTCGCTGGCCTATCGTTATATGAAGGAAAACGTTCGCCTGTCCTCAACCGAGAACTATCAGACCCTGCTGGAACGCGAAGCCTTCACCCAGATCTACACAGGCGAAACCGAAGACCATAAAGAGGGCGCACGCGCCTTTGTCGAAAAACGTGCGCCGGTCTTTAAGGGGCGTTGAACTAACGCCTTCGCTCTGTGATACTGGTCCCCGCAGGCTTGGGGACCAATCAATGAAGCAATTACACGCCAGCTGGGGCGCGGCCTGTCTTGGGCTTTTGGGCCTTCTTGAGGCCTGCACAACAGCGCCGTCAGACCCATCATCTGCGCGCCTTCAGCACGTGGGCCTGCAGCGCCTGTCCCTGACCGACCCTGAGCGCCTCAACTGGGCGAGCGATGCGCCCCGGCCGCTCAACACCATGATCTGGTATCCCGCCCGTCGAAGCGCCGAAATGGAGCCCATCACCATTCCGCCAGATGCGCCGCTCTTCATCGGCGGAGAGGCGGCACCGGGCGCGAGGATTAACCGCGAAACCCGACATCCAGTGGTCATGTTGTCTCACGGAACGGGCGGTTCAGCCTTCCAGATGATGTGGCTGGGTCGCGCCCTTGCCGAGCATGGCTATATTGCCATCGCCGTTGACCATCACGGCAATACGGCGGTCGAACCAGACCTTGATCCGCGTAGCTTTGCCTATTGGTGGGAGCGCGCCAGAGATATCAGCGCACTCCTTGATATTCTGGAAACAGACGCGGTCTGGTCCGACCGCATGGATTGGACAAACATCTCTGCCGCTGGCTTTTCGATTGGCGGCTATACGACGGCCATTCTCGCTGGCGCGCGAACGGACCGCGATCAATTCTTTGCCTTTTGCGCCTCAGACCAGCGCGACGGGACTTGTGAGCCACAATTGGAATACCCCACAGCGCAGCAGGAGTTTCAGGACATTGCAGAGACAGACCCTTCCCTCATCGAAAAACTGAATGACGACGCGCTCGACTGGTCAGACGCCCGTATTCAGAAATTTGTTCTGATTGCGCCGGCGCCGGGTATGGCACTGACCGATGACAGCCTGTCCGCCATCAATCATCCCGGCCTCATCATTGGCGGCGCATCTGACAAGGTGGCTCCGATTGCGTCCAATGCAGGCCGTATCGCCTCGCTCTGGGAGAACGCTGATTTACAGACCCTTCAGGACGTAACGCATTATGACTTTCTGAATTCCTGCACGGAACGAGGGATAGAATTCACTCCGGTCTGTCAGGGAGGCAGCTATAACAAAACCGCCGCCCATAATGCCGCCATTGCTCTGACGCTCGCTTTTCTCGGCGGCGAGTGATCAGCTCGCCTTCAGGGCATCCTTGAACATGCCGTCCGGCAGGCTGTCTGCGCGGGATGGATGAATGAGGAAATAGTCTTTCCAGCGCCGTTTCGGGTCGATCTCGGTCGATTCAAACATCTCGGTGTCATCATCATTCAGCTGCCACATGCGATAGCCAAGCCCGATGAAATAATCGCGTACTTCTTCCGGTGTGGATCCGAAATTGCTCTGCACGGAAAACGGATGGATTTCGATCAGAATGCTCGGAAGATGCTTCTCGATTGTGGCCTTGCCGCCTTTGATGAAATTCACCTCAGCGCCCTCAATATCGCAGCGAATAAAATCAACACGATCGAGGTTCTCGTCTTCCATCACATTGTCGAGCGAAACGACGTCGGTTTCCTGATCAACGAATTCGGAGCTGTTGCCTGTCGCCAGCAATTCTTCCGACGCGGACTGCCCGCTCTGGGTCACAACCCCATAGGCGCGCCCCAGATGACCGGACAGCTTAACCGGCACAGACAGGATCATATGTCCGCGCTCAGCGCCAATCGCCAGATTGTGCGGCGTTACATTTTTCAGACCGTGCCAGCGCAGAAGCCGGGTCAGAATCTTGTAGGAATAGTTTGACGGCTCATAGACATGGACATGCCCTTCAGGGCCAACCCAGTCCGCCAGAAGATAGGAGTGCCGCCCGTCAGACCCGCCGAAATGCAGGCAGATATCGCCCGGATTGACGCAATCCTTCATATAAGGAGCTTCGGGCTCAAACTTACGACCAGACTTGTTGCGCTGATAAATGCGCACGCTTGTCATCAGGTTTCTGACGCCTTCCAGCAGCATACCAAACTCCTCCACTCCAGAGACTCACTGAACGCTCTTCTATGCAGGATTATCTGCAAACGTCCACACAGGACGGGGAAATCAGCCATTCAGCACGTGATTTGCACACACAATCACTCCTGATCAGCAATGAGACACCTGCCCCCGTGACCAATCTGAGCCCTCAGCCAGCCATGAAGCTCCGGACCCGGCCTTACGCGTCGGCGTCGCGCAACAGGCCACAGACACGGGAAGAGAAATGGGAGGTCTGGTCGCCCTTTATCTCAGCATTCTGCTTCATATTGATGAGCCAGGCAGTTGAGAGCTTTATCGCACGACAGATATCACCCGCACTGCTCGGCAAAACCACACTGCTCTTCACCTTCGGATTGTCGACGGTTCTCGTGGGCATCTGCCTTGCCTACCGGCCTAAACGCTTCTTTCTCCTCCTGATCGCCAACATACCGTTTCAGCTCTACAGCCTGTACGCCATCGCCAGCTTGAGCTGGTCGATCTATCCTTCAGAGACCCTGAAATCGAGCCTCACACTGCTCGCCTTTCACCAGATCGGAATGAGCATGGCGGTCATGTTGAGTTGGCGCGCCATCTGGATGGGGCTCGCCTGGGCCATTCTCGCCCTCACCGCTGCGGGCGTGCTGATCATCCCGATTGACGGCCTGATGACGGAAATCCATCCGGGCGCATTCCGGGGCTTATGGATCGAAAAGAACTCCACCGGCGAAGCTTTGGCCATCGGTGCACTCGCCTGTGCGGTGACCGCCATTCTAGACCGGTCGCCGAAATATTTTCTGGGTATGTTGTTTCTGATGGTGATGATTGTCGCTGCGAAGTCGGCGACAGCACTGTTTGCCTGCTCCGCTGCAATTGCAGCCTTTATGACGATTGAATTCATCCGAAGAGGACCATTCCGGTTCTTCACCGGCGTCTGGATCCTCGTCATCATTATCGGCATTGGCGCCTTTGCGATCATGATGATAGGAGAAGACGTCGCGAAACTGGCAGGACGCGAAACCACCTTCACAGGCCGGACACTGATCTGGCCAAGTGTGCTTCGGTTTATAGAAGAGAAATTCTGGTTCGGTTATGGCTTCCAGGCCTTCTGGACCGATGGTGGCGACACAAAACAACAGGTCATGATTGACGCAGGTTTTGAAGCGCATAACGCGCATAACGCCTTTTTCGAGTTGACCATCGGCCTCGGCATTATCGGTGCCAGCCTGGTTGGTTTCGCAGTTTTACGCGCCACTTTGCAGGCCTCAACCGCACTCTATGGCGTGGATGGCATCCGCCGGACCTTCCTGCCATTCCTCATTCTGGCCCTGATCATCTCCTGTTTTGAAAGCGCGTTCGGCGATAGTGCGGGCGTGGCAGCATTCGTGCTCGGTGTACTGGTTCCAAAGGTCGCGGAAGGAGCCTGTCTCAACAGGAAAAGCCAGCGACGGCGTTGACCACGTTCCCGAAATGTTTCACCGATTAAGCATGCGCACCCAACCGGATTCGGAGCCGCCTCCGATGCATGTTCAGATCGAATTGCAGAGCCATGAACTCTGGCCACTGACTGAAGGTGCGCTGTGGTGGCCTGCCCGGAAGACTCTGATCGTCTCAGACCTCCATCTTGAGAAAGGGTCGTCCTTCGCACGCCGCGGCCAGCATTTACCGCCCTATGACACCCGCACCACACTTGCCCAGGTTCAGCGGCTGATCACGCGGTATCAGCCAAAATGCGTAATCTCGCTTGGCGACAGCTTTCACGATCCGCGCGCGCATGACCGACTCTCACCGCATGAAACAGAGATCGTTCGCGATCTGACCGCGCGCACGGACTGGGTGTGGGTGGAAGGCAATCACGATCCGGACCCGCCCCAGCATTTAGGCGGACGGGCCTCGAAAGAGCTTCATATCGGCCGGTTGGTTTTCCGACATGAGCCGACGGGAGAAACCGGAGAGATTGCGGGCCATTTACACCCTTGTGCCCGGCTGGCAGGCCGGGGCGGTAAACTTGTCCGGCGGAGGTGTTTCCTCACGGATGGCGAGAGCCTGATTCTGCCGAGCATGGGCGCGTTCACGGGCGGTCTTAACGTGCTCGACCCGGCCTTCAACGTCATGAACCGGCCTCGCTTCAGAGTGTATATGTCCGGGGCTGAGCGCGTCTTTGCCGTACCGCTCTCACGTCTCGTGCCGGATCGCCGGGACCGCGCGTCACACTGGCGTCTTTAATCGCCTACTCAAAGATCAGAGATTGGCGCGAGCCGCCTGCAGCTGTCGGATCAGTGTCGGCGTGACCTGAGCCGATTGTGGATAGCCATTGGCCATCTGGAATGACAGGATCGCATTGCGCGTCTGGGTTCCGAACATGCCATCGGGCACACCAACATTATATCCAAGCTCATTGAGAAGGTTTTGCGCATCACGGGTCAATGCAGCCTGTGCGGACCGGTCAGGCGCGCTGGCCGAAGGTCGCGATGATGCGGCTGAGGCGGAACTTTGCTGACTGACTCGGCCATTTGCGACAGGATCACTTGCCTTTGGCTGATATGCTCCCGCTCTTGCCAGGGCCTCCTGCGCCACCATCGGGTCGAGCGAGCCAGACAGCTCAGCCACTTTCGCTCCGGCTCCCGGATCGCCCATCCGCTCTGCGACGGCATACCAGTAAAGCGCTTCCCCCTGATTTGCGGTCACGCCCATGCCCTCTTCATAGAGAACACCCAGATTGAACTGGCTGTCGACAAGGCCATATTCTGCAGCGCTGCGGAACCATTGGACTGCGCCGGCATAATTCAGCGGTCCGCCCTCGCCATTGGCATAAAAGACGGCCAGGTCATGCATGGCTTTCACATTGCCGGCTTCCGCTGCGGTTTCGGTCCAGTCACGAGACTGCGCCAGATCGCGGGGTACGCCCTGCCCGGTTTCATAGAGCTTCGCCAGGCGATACTGCGCCACCACCACGCCGTCATCGGCTGCTTCGCGGATCAGACGCGCACCGTCAGCAATACGACCTGAATCGAGCAGATTGACACCCGCCTGATATTTTTGAGCCGGAGATGGCTCTGACGGCGCAGAAACAGGTGTCTGAACAACAGGTTGCGCGCTTGCTTGATTGACCGGCGGCACTGTCACGCGTTGAACTTGCGCCTCATTCAGCTCGCGGGTTGTTTGCGAGGAGGTATCTTCAGCGGCAGGAGCGGTTGGAGGCGGTGTTGGACGGGATTCGGCGACGGTTCGTGTCGGCGTTGGTGCGGGTTGTTGAACCGGCTCAGCACGAGCTTCTTCAACAGATGAGGTTTCAACAGGCGACGCCCCAGCTTCATCAGCACTTTCCAGCGCCCCACCGCCAATGACTTCAGGCTCATCAGATGCGCCGTCATCAAGCGTCTCGTCCAGAGCCGCTTCCTCGCCCTCAGGCATCAGGATCGAGTTCTCATCGACCGCGCCGCCCGACGATCCCATGCTGAGATAGTCCATCCCGGCATCCTGCTTACCGCGCATCATCATGTATCCGGCAGTGCCAACGGCTGACAGGGCCAGCACAGATGCAGCCGCAATAATAGGCAGTTTGGACCCTGAACCGTTCGACTTGCTTTTGACCGATTTCGTCTTGCCACCCGACTTTCGGGTCTCTTGACTGGCACGTGCCGCTTCGCGCGCGCGGGTCAGATAGTCCGTCGCAGGCCCGGAGTCTGGCTCCATGAAATGAGATGGTTCGTCATATTCGGCATCGTCGAGATCGAAATTCTGCGACGGCAGGTCCGCGACAAACTCATCGCGCTCATCTTCGGACTCCTGGGAGAAGGTGTCGACGTCGTCAAAGGCGCCATTATCGTCAGCCCAGGGATCAGCCAGCTCATCTTCGTCCGGAATGCTCGGCACAGTCGTTTTTGCTGCTTTCGCCTTCGGCTCGGCTTCCACCGGATCAGATGTGGACGCTAGGGGCTCAGATTTACCGAGCTGATCTTCGAAAGCGTCAAACTCCATCTCTGGCATAGGTGCCGACGAGACGCCTGCCGGATTGGCAAATTCCTCAATGGACTGCAGGCGCTCAGCCAGAGATGCCATTGCCTTCTGGATCGGGCTGACCGTCGAAGCTGTTGCGGCTTCCACCTGGGTGATCCGCTCATTGACCTCATTGAAGGCCGTCGTCATGGACTCTTTCTGACGGGTTTCGCTTGCTTTGATCTCACCCGAAAGCTTGTTGATGTTTTCATCCTGCTTGGCCTGCAGGTTTTTCGTCAGCGTCGTGACGTGATCGGTGAAGTCCCGGATTGCAGATGCGCTGCGCTCTTCGGAATCTTCAACGCGCTTGTTCAGCTTCTCAGCGAGTTCGGTCAGTTTAGCGCCCATGGCTTCTACCGCCGCACTGGATTCCCGGCTTTCGACTTCTGCAAGCCGCTTCTGGAAGGCGGCCGCGAATTCGGAAATCTGTTCGCGAATACCGCTCGACAGTTCGGACTCATTGCGCTGCTCGATGTGGCTGACACGCTTTTCAAGCGTGCCGGTCAGCTGCGCGACCTCTTCCCCAATCGCTTCGACAGCCTGAGACTGACGCTGTTCGGATCGACGGAAGCGTTTGTGCATTTCAGAAACCGCATTGCTCATTTCAGCAAAGGCTTCGGTCGGCGCAACAGAGGCTTCTTCGATTTGCTGAGCCAGATCGGCGCGCGTCGAAGCGACGGTTTCGGCCAGCTCATCCTTCACACGCTTAAGGCGTTCTTCAAATTCATCCCGCAGACCCGCAACACCCTCTTCGGCGAATTGGGTCATCCGATCGTCAAGCTGGCTGAAGGAATTTTCCAGCCCGGCAAGTGCAGTGTCCGTCAGCGACTCTGCCTGAGACAAGCGATCAGATAGGGCATCGAAAGACGTATCTACGCCATTGAGACGGTCGGTAATCTCGTCCTGATACTGACGAGCCTGCTCTTCAAGCTTCGCAACAAGATCGAAGGCTTTCGCAGACTTTTCGTCATTCTCGGCCATATTCTTACCGAGGCGGTCGATATTATCAGAGACGCGGTTCAGCGTTGATCCAACCTGAGTTTCGACACGCTCGAGCCGGTCGCCAACCTTGCGACCGGATTCAACCACATCGACCTCGACCTGCGACAGGCGTTCTGACAGATGCCGGGTCGCGCCTTCAGCACGCAATTCCGCTTCTGAAACGGCGCGTTCGACCTTAGAGGCCACATCTTCAAGAGACGTATCGACGCGTTGGGTCACATCATCAAGGCGTGTATTCAGACCTTCAAGCCGAGATGACACGCTGGTTTGTGCGCGACTTGCGGCTTCTTCTGAATCCTGAACACGCCCGGAGAGCCGCTCAAGCGCGCCCTCGAGAGATCGCAATGCACGAAGGCTTTGTTCGGACGAATCATCCGCCTCAAGGCGATTGATTCGCTGCTTGAGCAAATCCTGCGCCTGAGACAGCTCATCGGATGCCATTTCGATCCGGCTTTCCATCGCCAGCTGAGAGTTTTCAGACTCATCGAGGCGCGAAACAATCCCTTTAACAGATTGGTCCATACCCGAGATCGCAAGCGTGGCACGAACTTCTGCCGCTTCAACCCGCCGGACCAATTGCTCGATGGCGGCGACGCTTCCGGCTGCCGCATCACCGTCATCAGGGGCATCTGAGGCCGAGCGCCTGTCTTCCATATCCTGATCTTTCGAAACGTCCGTCGCGTGCGCATCAGCCTCTAGAAGTATGCGGTTCAGATAATCGCCCAGCGTCACACCTTCGCTGCGAGCCGCCTGCAAGGCTGCTTCACGAGCTCTGGATTCAATCCCTTTGACACTCCATGGTCCGCGCGTCGCCATGGTCATCCCTCATACTGGCGGAGTTACCGCAATACTAATTCACGCTTCAGAAGCACCGGTTCTGATTAAGGCGGGGTTAAGACTGATGAACAGCCATGTATTTTGTCGGGAGATCGCCATGCACTGGGCACGGCATTTTAGTTGACGTTAACGTCAACGTATGATCTACAGACTTCATGAGCGAAATCACCGCAACTTCCGATAAAACCCGGAACGGCAGCTATACGATCAGCCAGCTGTCGCGAGAGTTTGATGTTACGCCTCGCGCGCTTCGGTTTTATGAAGACAAAGGGCTGCTTTCCCCCGGCCGGAATGGTCAGAATCGCGTCTATTCCAACCGCGACCGCGCACGCCTCAAGCTCGTTCTGTCTGGTCGTAAGGTTGGGTTCTCCCTCAACGACATCCGCGAAATGCTGGATCTTTACGATCTTGGCGACAATCAACGCGCCCAGCTTCGCGCAACACACAAGAAACACAAACAGCAGATTGCGGCCCTCGAACAACAACGCCTCGAGATCGATGATGCGCTTGCTGAGCTTCACAAGGGCGTTGCCTGGCTGGAAGCCAAGCTCGAGAAGATGGAACCCAGCGAAGACGACGCTGTTGCAATGCGAGCCTATGACGCAATGGCGCGCGCGCGGCTCGAACAGGACGATCCGGAAACGGCCAGCTAACCCGCCCCCAACACACGCTTCAAGCTAACGAAGGAACGACCCATGCCAACTTACAAGGCCCCCGTTCGAGAAATGCAATTCATTCTGCATGAGCTCCTCTCAGTGCAGAACTATTCAAACCTTCCAGGCTTTTCCGACGCATCTGAAGATCTGATCGATCAGGTTCTCGATGGCGGCGCAAAGTTCGCGGAAGATATTCTCTTCCCGCTGAACAAAGTGGGCGACAGGGAGGGTTGCACACGTAATGATGATGCCAGCGTGACAACACCGACGGGCTTCAAAGATGCTTATTCCGCACTTGTCGAAGCTGAGTGGCTGTCACTTTCTGCTGACCCGAAATATGGCGGCCAAGGCCTGCCCGCAGTGCTCAATCTCGCCCTGAATGAGATGCAAAGCTCTGCCAACATGGCCTTTTCCATGTATCCGGGCCTGACGCATGGCGCCTATCAGGCCCTGCTGGCCGGCGGCTCTGAAGAGCAGAAAGAGACCTATGTCACCCGAATGATCAATGGCGGATGGTCTGGCACCATGAACCTCACCGAACCGCAATGCGGTACGGATCTGGGCCTCATCAAAACGAAAGCCGTTCCACAGGATGATGGCTCCTACAAAATCACCGGGCAGAAAATCTGGATCTCCGGTGGTGAACAGGATTTGTCAGAAAATATAATCCACCTCGTACTGGCGCGGATCGAAGGTGCGCCCGAGGGCATTAAAGGTATCTCGCTCTTCGTGGTGCCGAAATATATGGTCAAAAACGATGGCTCCCTGGGAGAGCGCAATGCACTTGAGTGCGGCGGCCTGGAAGAGAAAATGGGCATTCACGGCAATGCCACTTGCGTCATGAATTATGATGGCGCGACAGGCTGGCTCGTCGGCGAAGAGCATAAAGGCATGCGCACCATGTTCGTCATGATGAATGAAGCGCGTCTTGGTGTCGGCCTACAGGGTCTGGCCCAGGCTGAAATCGCCTATCAGAATGCCGCTGATTTTGCCCGCGACCGCCTCCAGTCACGCGCATTGAGCGGCCCCGCCGCCCCGGAAAAACCCGCCGACCCGATCATTGTGCACCCGGATGTACGCCGCATGCTGATGGATAGCCGCGCCTTTATCGAAGGAGCGCGCGCCTTCCTCTTCTGGACGGCGCTTCAGGGCGATCTGCAACACAAATCACCTGATGAGAAGGTAAAGGAAAAAGCTCAGGATTACATGGCGCTGATGACGCCGGTCCTGAAAGGCTTCCTGACGGATATTGGCTTCAAAACCACTTCGGAATGCCTGCAGCTGCATGGCGGTATTGGCTATACCGAGGAAATGGGCGTTGAGCAGTATATGCGCGATGCCCGTATCGCAATGATCTATGAGGGCACGAACGGCATTCAGGCGCTCGACCTTGTAGGCCGTAAACTCGCCGCAAATGGCGGCCGCGCGATCTTCACATTCTTCGGTGAAATGGATGACTTCCTCGGTGAACATTCAGATGATGAAGACATGAAGCCCTATCTCGACGCCCTGAAAACGGCGCGCGACCAGCTTCAGGATGCCACCACATGGCTCATGCAAAATGGGTTGTCGAATTTCAACAATGCTGCGGCGGCCTCCACAGACTTCATGCATTTGTTCGGGTATACGGCGATTGCTTATATGTGGGCCAAAATGGCGAAGCACGCGCTCGAGAAGAAAGATTCAGGCGATCCGTATTACGCAAACAAGCTGAAGACGGCGACCTATTTCATCGAACGTGTCCTGCCGAAAGCCGGCGCACATCTGGCCGCACTTAAAACCGGCGCAGACAGCATGATGGCGCTGGACGCCGAAGCCTTCTGATCTGACGTCACTCAGGCGGCGCTGGCGGTATCTGATTTCACATCAGCAGCCAGCCCCGTGCCGCAGACGCGGCCCTGACACCCATTGGCTGGCAGGGTCAGCGTGACCTCAGTCCACTCGCCCTCGACACTATCGAGTGTGAGCGTTCCGCAATGTTCGCGCGCGATTTTCTCAGCCAGATTAAGACCAATGCCCGTGCCCGGAATGCCGTTTGCAGTGCTGGCCCTGAAGAAGCGGCTCGACACATTCGCAAGCTCATCTTTCGGAATACCCACACCAAAATCCTTCACGCGAAGGACCAGTTCGTCGCCCTGAATTTCGCTAGATATCTCCACCTTCGGATTATCAGCAGAGTATTTCACGGCATTGGAGACGAGATTGGTCAGCAAATGACCAAGCATCGCCTTGTCGCCTGAAATGGTCTCGGGGAAATCGGCCAAGTCCATCTGGATATCGTGTTCCGGGTTCAACTCAGCCTGCTGCTCCACAACGGCCGCCAACACGGCTTTAAGGTCTACCGGCTGCAAATCCATCTTAATCTGCCCCTCCGAATAACGGGCCGTATCGAGCGTGCGCTCCATGAGCTCAGTCAGGCGCAGCACACTTTTTCGGATAACATCAGTCCGCTCCACCACCTGATCCGAGCTGAGGTCATCGGCACGCTTTGCAAGCCGACGCGCCGCGCCGTCGATAATGGCCAGTGGCGTCCGGATCTCATGACTGACCACAGAGACAAGCTGGTTTTGAAGCGCGCTGGTCTGTTTTTCGATTTCGAGCGATTTTTCCAGCTCCGAGGCCTGCTGACGAATGGTTTCAGTCCGTTCCTCGACGATATCTTCAAGATTGGATTTGTAAGCATTGAGATCTGAATTTGTCTGCCGCAAACGCGAGACCACATCCTCCATCACGCGCAGGAAGACAAACACGCAACCCTTGATGAGAAGCCCGAACCCGACATAACTCAAGACCGTTTCAACCGCGACACTAGGCGTGGCCGAAATTGGTCGGATCCAGAGATTATCAATTCCGGCAAAATATGAGCCGACATAAATCATCGTCAGCACGGCCGAAAATGCGATACCAGCACGATATCCAAGCAGGAACCCACTCAGAAGCGGCAAGGCCAGATAGAACACAGCGCCGCCACTGAACAATTCCGCATAAGCACGCAGTGTCAGCGCAAAACTGTAGACCAGACATAACAAAAAGGCGGTCGCGACGCTGATTGGCGCCCCGCGCCTCACCGACCGGGCCAGAAAAATAAATCCAGCCGGTAATGCCATTTGCATGACCAGAGACACAAAATCGAGCTGACCGGTCCAGCCTTTCACGAGGCCGAATACCGCCAATGCAATGGTCGGTGCGACAAAGATCAGGCAGATCCCATGCAAAAGACGCAATCGCGCATTTTGCAGAATGTCCTCATTTGCAAACTTGGGAAAAAGATACTTCCTCAGCATAACGCCGCCCAACACTTTTATTTATTATGAAACTAGTGTAGATTCGAACAGTTAAGATGAGACAAAGCAATCACTTGGAATTTGGAGCGCAACGCTATCGAAGGTCATCGCTCACCTTTGCTTTGTCTTTAATTCGTATCCCTGCAGGCGGCGAGAAAAACGACCCGGCTGACGCTACGTCACGGGAAGACAGATTGCTCTCTTCATGCTAACGTTGACGCGCGCGTCAACTTTTTGACCGCTTGCCTTCTGTCGCGCGTCAGGGAATTGTATCCGCGTCGGGCAACACCTAATTGAGATGCATGAAGGAGGCCCGGCTGAATGAGTGATTTCGATCCGAAAACATTCTTCACCATTGACAGTCCGGCGGCTCCGGAAGCGGCCAAGCATCTCGGTTTCGAATTGCTCGATGCTGATGTTGACCGCGGTTGGCTCCGCGTCAAATTCACCCCACGCAAAGAGTTTCTCAACCCGATGGGCAATGTGCAGGGTGGTTTCCTGATCGCCATGCTGGATGAAACGATGGGGCCTGCCGTTGTGGTGAAATCAAAGGGCCAGTACGTATCCAGCTCCATCGACATCGCCACCCATTTCATCCGCCCGGTGAAGCTCGGCACGATCTCCACTGAGGCTGAAGTGATCCGCATGGGTCGCTCCGTGGCCTTCATGGAAGGCAAGCTGTTCGACGAAAAAGACCGGCTGTGCGCCACCGCCTCAACCAGCGCCATGCTCACGAAATTTCATGTTCCGGAATAAACCCTAAGAGGAGTAACCCAAATGGCAGACGCCTATATATTTGACGCGGTGAGAACACCGCGCGGGAAAGGGAAGACCACAGGGTCTCTCCATGAAATCACCGCCCTGAGCCTTGCACGCCAGACTCTCGAATCCATTCGGGACCGCAATAGCCTCGATACATCCAAAGTCGACGATGTGATCCTCGGCTGCGTCGCGCCGGTCGGCGAACAAGGCTCGGATATCGCCCGCACGGCTGTTCTGGCCGCCGAATATGCCGAGACCACGGCAGGCGTTCAGGTTGATCGCTTCTGCGCCTCAGGCCTTGAAGCCTGCAACATCGCAGCAGCCAAAGTCATGACGGGCGAAGCCGACATGGCAATCGGCGGCGGTGTGGAAGCCATGTCGCGTGTCCCCATGGGCTCAAACGGTGGAGCCTGGCCGGTAGATCCATCCGTGGCCATCAAATCCTATTTCGCGCCACAAGGCGTCTCCGCTGACCTCATTGCCACCAAATATGGCTTCAGCCGTGATGACGTGGATGCCTATGCCGTCGAAAGCCAGAAGCGCGCAGCACAAGCCTGGAAAGAAGGCCGGTTTGCGAAGTCCGTGGTCCCAGTGAAAGACCAGATGGGCGGAATCATTCTCGACCATGATGAAACGGTTCGCGAAAGCACCGACATGCAATCGCTCGCAGGCCTGAACCCAAGCTTTACCGGTCTTGGCGGGATGGGCTTTGACGAGGTCGTCAAGCAGCGTTACCCCGAAGTCGAAGCGATCAACCATGTCCATCATGCCGGTAACTCGTCCGGTATTGTGGATGGCGCGTCAGCTGTCCTCTTCGGCACGAAGGAAATGGGCGAAGCACTGGGCCTCAAGCCTCGCGCCCGCATTAAAGGCTTTGCAAGTATCGGCTCAGAGCCAGCCATCATGCTGACAGGCCCTGCGCCCGTGACGGAAAAACTCCTCAAGAAGCTCGGCATGAGCGTCTCTGACATCGACCTTTATGAGCTGAACGAAGCCTTCGCGGCGGTTGTTCTGCGCTATATGCAAGCGCTCGACATTCCGCACGACAAGATCAACGTCAATGGCGGCGCGATTGCCATGGGTCACCCGCTCGGCGCGACCGGTGCGATGATCCTCGGCACAATGGTTGATGAGCTGGAGCGTTCCGATAAGGAAACCGCCCTCGTTACGCTCTGCGTAGGTGCTGGCATGGGCACAGCCACAGTCATCGAACGCGTATAGGAGAAAAGCCCCTCCTCCCCCGTTCATGGGGGAGTGCCCAGACGCCAAACGGCTGGACGGAAGGGGGAGAAAATTGATGACCGAATTCGATCACGACATGTCTTATCCATCATACGACAAGCCATTTCTGGAAATGGCTGGCGGTCGCTATGAGGCGGGTCTGATTATTCTTCATCCCTTCATCAAGGTTGAAGGGCACAACCCGTTCGAGACGGGTGAATCAGTCAGCAAATTTGCAGGCTCGGCCGTCGGTGTTTCAAACTATCAAGCGATGGTCGAAAGCGAGTCTGCCCGACACAAGACTGCGTTACAACGGCCAGAACCGTCCACCGAAAAAGCGATCGCTACGATCTCATCCGGTGGCACTCTTTTGAGTAGTCACTCAGCTTACGGATTAGAACCTGAGGACGACCTTGGTCGGGCAGTCCGGGTCCCATGGCATGAAATTGTCGCGCGGGCGAAATTGTCAGGAATCGAAGAAGTCATGGGAGCATTGCTGACCAGTATTGGTGGGATGCGCGACAGAACTCGGTACGAACAGGCTTGCCTTCGTCTGATCTCATTGGCCGAAAGGGAGGGACTGTATCTGCCTCAGGAGGGCTTAATCCAACCTCTGAATGTGGCTCCCCTTGCAGAATGGCTTGGGCCGATGGACCAGCTGATTTTTCAGACAGAGTTCGAGGACGATGGAACGATGCCTCTGAAAACGGCTATTGATGAAGCCTATCACCTCCGCGGCAGCATCTATCCGCAAGACAAAAGTAAAGTCGTCACCGTCGATTGGGACAGCTTCTTCACGCTTGCCTTTGGCACCACATCCGAAATCGAGCGACTGGCCGACACTCTTCAGTGCGACTTCGTACGAATTAATCATCAAACAGAACAAGACTGGTGGCTACCTGCAGCCTCCTCACCGATAGAAGGAGAGAGCGCATGAATCTCACAACATTTACATTTGAAACCGACGCCGAAGGCATTGCGGTCGCCACATTCGACCTGCCCGGCAAGAGCATGAACACCATCACCGGCGAGGTGATGGCTGATCTGGCGACCATCGCCAAAGAGCTCGAAACAAATGACGAGATCAAAGGCCTCGTCATTACATCGGGCAAAGATAGCGGCTTCTGCGCAGGCGCAGACCTCGGCGAGATTGGCAGTCAGGATGCCTCAGCCGCGAAAGACATGTCCGAAGACGAACGCCTGAAAGCCGCCTTCGAGCGCGCCTTTGCGCTCAACAAAACGCTCCGCGCAATTGAGACATGCGGCAAGCCAGTCGCTTGCGCGGTGAACGGCCTCGCACTTGGCGGCGGCTTTGAAATCGCCCTCGCCTGCCATGCACGCTTTGCCGCCAGCGACAATCCAAAACTGGTTTTCGGCCTGCCTGAATCCAAGGTTGGCCTTCTGCCCGGCGGTGGCGGCACGCAACGCCTGCCGCGCCTCATCGGCCTGATGCAGTCCTCATCCTTCATACTCGAAGGCAAGAATATGAAGGCCGAAGATGCCAAAGCCTATGGCGTGGTCAAAGAGCTGGTGCCAACCGCAGAGCTGGTCAGCACGACCAAAGAATGGGTGAAAGCCAATCCGAACGCAAAAGCGCCATGGGATGAAAAAGGCTTCCGTTTCCCGGGCGGCGTGCCGAACCAGAAACCCGACGCCACGCAGATTTCCATGGTAGGCAATGCCATGGTCATGTCCAAAACCTGGGGCAATTACCCGGCGCAGAAGAACATTCTGAAATGCCTCTATGAAGGCTCTCAGGTGCCGATGGATGCCGCACTGCGCATCGAGACACGCTATTTCGTCGAAACCATGCAAACACCCGAAGCGAAGGGCATGATCCGTTCGCTTTTCCTCTCCCTGCAAGAGCTGTCAAAAGGGGCATCTCGTCCGCAAGGCCCTGCCCCATATGAGATCAAGAAGGTCGCTGTGCTCGGCGCGGGCCTGATGGGCGCAGGCATCGCCCATGTTCAGGCCATGGCGGGCATCGAAACCGTGCTGCTCGACATCTCTCAGGAGAATGCCGAGAAGGGCAAAGCCTACTCCAAACGTATTCTCGACAAGCAGGTATCTCGCGGGAAGATGACGCAGGATAAGGCCGATGCCGTCCTCGCTCTCATCACGCCAAGCACGGATTATTCGAACATCAAGGGCGCCGACATGGTGGTCGAGGCTGTGTTTGAAGACACAGAACTCAAGGCCAAAGTCACCAAAATGGCTGAAGAGCATCTGCGTGAAGATGCCGTTATGGGGTCCAACACCTCCACCCTGCCAATTACGGGATTGGCCGAAGCGTCCGTGCGCCCTGAGAACTTTATTGGTGTGCACTTTTTCTCGCCGGTCGAGCGCATGGGGCTTGTTGAGCTGATCCTTGGCGAGAAAACCACTGAGGAAACGCTCGCCAAAACCATCGATTACGTCCTGAAAATCAAGAAGACCCCGATCACCGTGAACGATAATCGCGGCTTCTACACTTCGCGCTGTTTCGGCACCTACACCCAGGAAGGCATGGAAATGCTGATCGAAGGCATCAAGCCAGCCATTATTGAGAATGTCGGCCGCATGTCCGGCATGCCGATGGGCCCGCTTGAAGTGTCAGACAGCGTAGGTCTGGACACTGCGCTCAAGATTGGACGCCAGATGGCCAAGGCCGCTGGCAAGACTGAGAATGACAGCTCGGAAGGCCAATTCCTCGCCTGGCTGGTTGAAGACAAGGGCCGCGTTGGACGGAAAGCCGGAAAAGGCTTTTATGAATATGGCGAAAACGGCAAGCCAACCCGCCTCTGGCCAGACATGTCTGACAAGGTGGAAGTGAAGGTCGATGAATGCCCGCCTGAGCTGAAGGACGAGCTGACAAAACGCCTCCTTTTCCGCCAGTGCATTGAGGTTGCTCGCTGCTTTGAAGAGGGCGTGATCACAGATGCCCGCGATGCAGATATTGGCTCAATCCTCGCCTGGGGCTTCGCGCCTTACTCGGGCGGCTGCGCCTCTTACATGGATCTGAAATGGGGCATCCCGGCCTTCGTCGCAGAGGCTGACAGACTGGCAGAAGCATATGGCGACCGCTTCCGTCCACCACAGATGCTGCGTGATATGGCTGAGAAGGGTGAGACCTTCTACACCCGCTTCCCACCGCCACAGCGCGAAGCTGAAGCGGCGTAAGTCAGAAAACAAAAAAGCCGGGGTTCGCTCCGGCTTTTTTTAGCGCGTGCGTCGCCTCTCTTTGACCGCGGTGTCATGCACCCAGGCATTCCCGTTGGGGCGGAGCGCAGAATTTGAGGGCTGCTTCGCGCGCATCTTCTTCACCGACGAGAGATAGTATTTATTATCGTGGAAGGTGGAAAAATCGCCTCCGATCGTCGATGCGAACCAGTCCAGCACCCAGACCAGTATGCTGATCGTCACCTGCATCTATCTCGTCGCCGGACTCTTCTTTGTGTTTTCCGCAACCGGCCTCAAGAAAGACCTCGCCGCGCAGTCCTGACGCCTTTCTTATTGACGGTTTGTCATTTACATCACACGAACGTGTGAGCAGCACACTTCACGCACGAAAAGGGTGGCAAAGCAGAGGCAAATAGACTTAGCTGCCTGCTTGGGAGGAATTCTATGACTGACACAACTGCCGGAAAAGGCACTGATGAAGCGGTCGCACCCGCTGAGGAAACAACTGAAGGGTTTGGCAGCCGGGGTTACAGAACTTACGTTCTGAACGCGCTGCTGATCATCTACATTCTGAACTTCATTGACCGGGCATTGCTTTCGGTCGTGGCCCGGCCGTTGAAAGCCGAGCTTGGTATTTCGGATACAGCCTTTGGTTTGCTGACAGGGTTCGGCTTTGCGTTCCTGTATACGATTGTCGGTATTCCGCTTGCTCGGATCGCCGAACGCCGAAACCGTGTCGCGATAATCGCCATCTGCGTCGCGCTCTGGTCAGTGATGACCGCGCTGTGCGGTCTCGCGACTGAAGTCACGCTGCTCGGCGTCACGATTGGTGGTTTTTGGGTGCTCCTCGCCTGCCGGGTTGGCGTCGGAATTGGTGAAGCAGGCTGTACACCACCGGCTAACTCACTCATCGCAGACTATTACCCACCGAAGAAACGCTCTTCGGCCATGGGCTATTACGCCATGGGCGTTACGCTCGGCACACTGGGTGCAAACCTTGTGGCCGGCCCGATCGCTGACAGTTTCGGCTGGCGTTATGCCTTCTTCATCCTGGGTATTCCGGGGGTACTGATCGGCCTGTTGCTTTACCTGACTGTGAAGGAACCACCGCGCGGCTATTCTGAACCGGGCGGTCCGAAGGAAATTGTCCGCGCAGGCTTTAAAGAAGCGTTCCAGGAGCTCTTCTCCAAGCCATCTTATTGGTGGATGGTGGCTGGCGCGACCATGGCAGCCTTTTGCGGATACGCCATCTCTGCCTTCCAATCGCTCTATATTCAGCGCGCGTTTGATCTGACGGCTGGTCAGGCCTCGGTCTGGTTCAACGTGCCAGCCTATGCGGGCGGCGCAGTCGGTACTTTCCTGCTTGGTTACATCGCCAGTAAAATGAAGTCGGCCAGCGCGGTTGCATGGCTGTCTGCTGGGGGCCTCATCCTGTGCGTGCCATTCTTTGGCTTCGCCTTCACGACCACCGGAATGGTGGCCTGTGTGATCGGCCTCGCGCTCGGCAACGCCATCAAATACGGCTATCTCGCGGCTCAGTATTCGATCGCAGCAGGCGTGGTCTCTACACGGGTCCGGGCGACCTCGACGGCCATCATGTTGTTCGTCGTCAACCTGCTCGGCTATGGTCTCGGCCCGCCCGCAGCCGGCATTGTCTCGGACATGGTGTTTTCACCGGCCCTTGAAGAAGCAGGCTATTCTGAAGTGCTGGACCGTTCTATGTGTGATGCGGCCGAACGCGCTGTGATCTTCGCCAACCGCGCCTCTGAGACCGAACTCACGGCAACAGAAGTGAGCGACGTCCTGGACGGACTGGCTCAGCCAATTGACGAAGCGCAATTTGCCTTCTGTCGCGAGCACAACCAGTCCAGTACACGCATGTCCATGTTGTTCCTGACGGTGCTTTACGCACTGGCGGGCATCTTCTTCATCTTCTCCGCGCGCGGGCTGAAGCGTGACATGCCAGGCTGAAGCCAACAGCTCTGAAACATTAAAAAAGCCCGGCATCTCTGCCGGGCTTTTCATTTACAAAATGTCCGTAAATCAAACCTGATCATCCGTGATTGGTGTCAGAACGATCTCGACACGACGGTTCTCAGCAGACTCACCCGGAATGCCCGGAATTGGCTGGCTTTCACCACGGCCATAAGCCGCCATACGAACCGGGCGCACACCCTGGTTTGACAAATAGGTCTGCACGGCAAGCGCACGACGCTCAGACAAATCCATATTGTAATCAGCCGGGCCATCAGTTGAAGCGTGCCCCACCACATCGACAGCTGTCTGCGGGAACTCAATCAGCGTCGCCGCAAGATCATTCAGCGTCGGATAGAATTGCTGTTCGATATTGGCGCTGTTCAGGCGGAAGGTCACATCGGCGGGTGCATTCAGATAAATCTGATCACCGCGGCGTTCGACCTCAATACCCGTACCTGCCGTCTGTTCACGCAGCTTGCGCTCCTGGCGGTCCATATAGTCACCGACCGCGCCACCCGCGATGGCACCCACAACAGCACCAATCGCCGCGTTTCGCGTGTCATCACCACCTGCAAGCGTGCCAAGCGCACCACCCACAACAGCACCAGACCCTGCACCGACCAGAACCCGGTCACTAGGGCGCTGGAAACCACCATCTGACGCACACCCAGCAACAAGAAGGGCTGAGGCGGCAGAAGCTAAAATCATATTTTTCATAGGTCTTCCCTTTGAATGTTACCGCGAAAATCTCTGATCCATACCGAACGCGGCAGCGTCGGCGATTGTTCCAAGAAATGAAGGCGTTTTGATGTCGCTCACATTCATCCTCGCGACAGGATCTTCAAAGTTTGACAAGGATACTTGACAGACAAGCTTCCTTTACATAATGTCACGTTGCCCAAACAAAGGAAATCACATGACTCAACTCTCTTATAAGGAGGCCAATCGGCGCTATCGCAGGCTCTTCATCCCCATGATGGCTATTTATGTTGTGCTGTGCATTGGCGGCGCATTTCTCGTAGGGCGGATGGACACACCGCCTGCCTGGTTGCCACATATGGTCGCCGTTTTCACGGTGCTGCCAATTTTTGCCGTCTTCTGGCTGATCTGGAGATATGTGCAGGAAACGGACGAATATACGAGGCTCCGCCAGCTCGAAGCCTTGTCGATCGGCGGCATGATCACGGCATGTGCGGCAGGTACGATTGGCTTTCTGCAACTCTATGACGCCATTCCGGATGGGGCCTTCCCAACCTTTCTCCTGCTTCCGCTCTTCTTTCTGAGTTACGGGCTCACAAAGTGGATCCGCGGTGACGGTGGGGCCTGTGCATAATGGAAAACAAACTACGCGTTCTCCGCGCCGAACGAAAATGGAGCCAGGCTTATCTGGCTGAACAGCTCGGGGTTTCCCGTCAATCGATCAACGCAATTGAGACCGGCAAATATGATCCATCTCTGCCGCTGGCATTTGCTCTTGCCAGACTGTTCGAACAGTCTATCGAAGATATCTTCATCGATGATGCAGACGCGGTACCCCAGGCAGCCGAATAATCGTCAGACGTTATCCACCGCTATGCCGGTGGGTGGCGTCAATTTTGTGGCGTCTGACGATTCAGAAGATTTTCGAGATTTTTCGCCGGGTCATTCGTGGGAGATGATGCCATGACGAGATTGTCCAATTGCTCGGTCAGCACCCCGTCAACAACTGGCGCGATCTTGTCCAGCTCCTGAAAGTCAGCACCAGTCACATTGTATTTGAACCTGACCTTGCTGCCAGACGTGTCGCCCGCCTCAACTTCAATGGTCAGAACACCTTTCACGCCCATTTCCTGCAGCGGGCCCAGCCCGGCATCAAACCGGACCATCCAGACATTGCCGATCTTGCTTCCGGCGATCACGCGTCCGTGCTCTACATCACCGCCGCCACCAGCGCCGTCACTCCAGGTTTCTCGCCACTGACCGCCTGCGGCCAGAGTCGTCACGCGCAGATTGGAGGCATCGCCTGAATGAGTGTGGGCATCCCCCCACCATTCCGAGATCCGCAGCACACGATCGAATTGGGCTTTGGCCTCTCGTGTGGATGTTCGTTCCAGACTGAGCTGAAATCCATTTGCGGATGCGTTCACGACATCTGCGCCTGCCAGGGGTGAGCCAAGAACAACCATCGCGAACAAACAGCTGACCGATTTGAGTATTTTCATTCTGGGTTCCCCTTCATGGCTCATAAAGCGCGCACGATTGTACAGCTCACATCAGACAACCTTCCAGAAGTCTGGCAGATTTCAACTTGATCAGCGAAAAATCAGGCGGCCTCGCCGCCATCACCGGTCCGGCTTCGCGCCTTTTTATGTTTGGCAATTGTGAATGCGATCGTTTCGAACAAGGCGCGCACCTCGACCGGCTTGATCAGAAACTCATCCGCACCCTGTTCGAGACACTGGCCACGCAGATTAAGGGCAGTGTCTGCTGTGACGACGATGATCGGGGTTCGGGCTTTTTCGTCATCGCGCGCGCGAATGCGACGAATGGCTTCCATCCCATCCATGCCTGGCATCCGCAGATCCATCAGGATGACATCATAAACTTCTTCGTCGATTTTCTTGAGTCCTGCGGGCCCGTCTTCTGCTTCGTCGAATTCAATATTCGCGGCGGTGAGCATCTCCTTCACCACGCGTCGGTTCATCGCATCATCTTCTACGAACAGAATTTTCATCACATTCTACAGACCATTGCGCCCATGCTAGCTCAAGAGAGTAGCACAAGCCTAAGTTTTTTTTAAGGTCACAGGGGCTTATGCAGCAGAATGTAGTGATTTCTGTGGAGAATTCGGGTCTTCAGGCATCTTTTTGCCGTTAAACTGACCTTCCAACGCCGCAAGAAGTGTCTCTGCTTCGAAATCGTCAGACTTCACAAACATACCACTTCTGATTTCGTCAACGGAGTCCTTCCCGATGAAGAAGAACTTCAGGTGAGATGGTATTTCTATTGAATTTATTCTTCTGACTAATTCATCATTATCTGAAGAGCCAATAGCGGCATGATGGCGGCCGGACTTAACCTCGTCGACAAAACCATCTATTTCACCAAAAATTGAAACTTCTTTCACTTCATCTTTGAAGAAGGCCTCAAGAACAAACTTCTGCATCATATCAGTCTCAAATATAATCAGACTGACATCCTCAAGACTGGAAACAGCAGTCGCAATTTCGGCGTCGCCATCCTCCGAACCCTCCACGTCCACAACCTGAACAGGCAGTGGGACATCCATGATAAACTCCGACCCCTGGCCCATCTCGCTCTTCACATGGATGTCACCGCCCATGGCCTGACAGAAGTTTGAACAGATCGATAATCCCAATCCAGTGCCTGAAAATTTACGGGTCATCGCGCTATCCACCTGGTGGAAGGGCTTGAAGATATTTTCATGCTCGTCAGCCGGAATTCCGATACCCGTATCGCGTACGCTGAGTTTGAAGTGTCCCCGCTCCATATCGTAGCTTGCCTGCACGGTGATCGAACCTTCAGAGGTAAATTTGGTCGCGTTGGACAGGAGATTGAACAGGATCTGCCGAAGACGCTGTTCGTCACCTATCACCCAGTCCGGACAATTGCTGGCATCCAGTTCGAATTTCAGGCCCTTCTGGGCGATTTCATCGCTCCAGAGCAGACCGACCTCATCAAGGAGCTTTCGCAACTCGACAGAGCCGGTCTCGAGAGAAACCTTTCCAGTTTCGATCTTCGCAACATCCAGAAGGTCATCAACAATTGCCTTCATGGACTTGCCCGCCGTCTGGACCACTTTCAGACGATCGCGCAGATCCGCCGCCAGGGACTGGTCCTGCAGGATAACCTGAGACATGCCGAGAATACCGTTCAACGGTGTCCGGATTTCATGCGATGTCGTCGCCAGGAATTCTGTCTTCGCTTTATTGGCTTTTTCGAGCAGCTTATTGGTGTCGTTCAGCTTGTCATTCACTCGACCAATCGCGTCGCGGCTGCGCCGCATGGACAAATAACCCATCGTGACAAAGCCCAGCACCAGCAGACCACCAATTGCCAAAGCCCCGAACAAGAGGTTTCTTTGCCTCTGACGCGCTTCTGCGACCTGAATATCCTGCTGAAGCCGCATTTGTTCGATTTGTAATTCCTGGTTCGCAAAGTTGAATTGCGCGGCCTTAAGGGCGTTGTTCGTCTCGGTCGCGAGGCTCAGCGCCTCATCCTCCAGACGTTTAAACGCCTGAAGATGCTGAAATGCCTGCGCGTAACGCCCTCGCTGCTGATAGATATGAAAGGCCAGCTCATGCATATCGCGGTAAGGCATGGGCGTTGTGGTGAGGTCTTCGCCTTCAAATGTACGGTCCATCAGAATGACTGCCGTGGTCAGATCCCCGCGCTCTGATGCGATTTCGGCTTTCACCCCCCAGAGAAACCGTTCCCATCCGGCCATTTGGCCCTCAGGCGCGAGTGCCAGTCCGCGGTCTGCCATCTCTTCGGCAATTTCGAGATTTCCGGCTAACACCTGGGTGTGGGCCAGATTGGTCAGAATGCGTGCCAGATAATAGTCGGGAGCGCCCATCGTCCCGGCTAGGTCGAGCGCTTTCTGATAATAACTCGCGGCTTCGTCAAACCGCTCCATTCCGCGCAGCACATTGCCGGTATTATTATAGGTCACAAGCAGCGTACCGGGGTCCTCATCGAACACTTCAGTCGCCCGCTCATAATATCGGAAGGCCTGATCAAAGACCCGCGCGCCAGAATGAATATCCCCCAGTTTCTGGAGGGCAATGCTCTGATATCGGCGATCATCCAGCTCGACATAATTATCGTAAGCGGCCTGAAAGCTTTCCAGAGCCGTCTGGATATCGCCGAGACTCTGGGAAATTCGCCCCAGCGTCATCAGCATGTCTGCACGCAGTTTCTGCTCGGCTTCGCTGTCTTCGATAATCGCCAGAGCTTTTTCGATGATTGGCAACGCATCGCCAGCTGAGTTCATTCGGTTAAGCGCTTCAGCCTGAAGCCAATAGGCTGTTGCCAACGAACGCGTCCGATCCTCAGTCGGCGCATTTGGTGGCACCAGCCGTTCAGCCTCTTGAGCAGATGCAAGCGCATCCTGCGGCGCACTTGTTATTGCCCCGCGCGATGCCGCAATCACTGCGTCAAATTCCGTCCAGTCCACGGATGGGGATCCCGGAATACGGGAATCGGCGGGATCGACGGAAAAGGCATGGGGAGACAACGCCGTAAGCGCGCACGCCAACAGAAGGAGTTTTCCCGAACGAACAATGATATTCTGCATGTCTGATCACCAATACGGTGAGTATATCCCCTGCGCCTGAAGATTCTCTTAGCGCACTGGAAGGGTGGAGATATTCGGCCAGCAGGTCAACAAAACGAAGCCCGCTCTAACCAGAGCGGGCTTGTTATGCATTTGATCGTGGCAGTCTGATCAGAAGCGGAACGAAATACGACCGCCCGTTACGTTCTTGGGATCAAACAAATCATCAGACGACGCACCGGTGTTCAGATCGGTCCGCGTAAAGGCTGAAATCTCGCCCATACCGTCCATGATGCTGGCCCCATAGCTGAGCTCCAGATCGAGTTCCCGCCCCGTATCCTGAAGCGCCCAGGCTTGAGTGACCTGACCGAGCTCTCCGGTTTCGCGGTTGGTGACCTCAAGACTGGTGAATTCGAAACCACCTTGCTCAACCCGCAGAGGCTGCGACAGGGTGAGGCGCGCCGTGTCTGCGTCGCCGAACACACCTGTTTTCCGCAGGCCGACAGCAAATGCCGATGACCGCAGCCCGTCTTCGTTGAGGCTGAGGAAGCCGCTGTCGAATTCCGTGGCGCGCGTCTCTGCCAGTGTCGCAGAGGCGCCAAGCGCGAGGCCGAACGGCAGATCCACATCCGTTCCGAGTGTTACAGCATCTGTCGTGCTGCCGCCGTCAAGCGACAGGAAGCCAGAGCCCTGATCACCCAGAAGGCTGTCACGCTCATGCAGCTGGGTATAACCCAGAGTGAAGTTGACCGAGTCCGTAGCCTGATACGACATGGAGACACTTGCCGCCTGCGCAGCATAGTCCTGCAGTCCATTCGGATTATAGGTCCGGACATCCGTCAGCGGATCAATGTAAGAATGGTCGTCACTGGTCTCGCTAACGCTTGCCGTCAGTGAAAGCGTCTCAGTCAGCGGCATCAGGCTGGCAAAATAAGTGCCGCCGGATGCGAGGCCCAGAATTGGGTTCACGCCACCTGTGTCACTGTCAAAGTCCGAATAGAAGCCGAACACCTGGCTCGCATTAAGTTGCGCTGCGCCATCACCATGACCGAAGCGGAATTCTGTGCCCGACATATCACGACGCAGAACCACATCAGTCTGGAATGGAAGATCACCCTCACGAATGTCTGTTCCGGGCGTGTGCGGTGCAGCGTGCATACTCAGCGACCACTCACCGGTCAGTCCGAGATTGGCTTCAAAGCTCTGAACATCTCCAAAATTGGAGCCGCCGGTCGCCCAGTCTGTGAAGCGCTGGTATAGATGGCGCTGGAATTTACGATCGTGCTCTACGCCGTCAATTTCGCTAACCTGACCGAACAATTGCGTCGACAGCGGAATGCGGAAATCGCGGAATGTATCTCCGACACGCTCGAGACCAACCAGATAGGCACCGTTTTCTTCGAACTTGATCCGGTCACCGCGCATATAGGCGCGCCCAACCCACTCCGCGGACCTCGCCCCTCTCAGGCGTCCATCAGCGGATCTTGAATAATAGAAGCTAAGATTGTTCCAATCGAGCGGAGACAGAGCAGCTTCGACATCCAGCATACCCCAGCCATACACATCGTCGACACCTTCTTCGCCGAGATCTCGGGCAGATTGCAGGATTACATCGACAGTTTCATCGCCATGGCTCTTCCACCACGGCCAGGCACCATGAATGAGAGCCGCTGTGCCCGACACCAAAGGCGCGGCAAAGGACGTACCCGCCTGACGCGTGACTCCGCCCTCACCGTCCGAAACGAGGATGAACTCGCCTGGCGCGACGATGAACCGGTTCATCAGCAAATTGTCGTCCGTGCACATACCATTGATCGTGACGCAGGCATCACCCGGCGTGTTCGACCAACCTGCGATCTCACCATCAATCCCGGTAGACCCAACAAGGATCAGACGCTCAAGCGATGCCTGATCGCCCCAGGCCACATCATCAATCTGTGTTGCGCCCTCATTACCGGCCGCCTTCACAAAAATCGTGCCTTCTGAGGCCGGATCAGAAACCACAGAGCCAATAATGCTGGACCAGTCCTCAGACAGCACCGTACCGGGCGTACCGAGCGACATGTTGATCACGCGAGCGCCGTTATCGACAAGCGCGTTGATACCTGTCGTGATGTCCGCCCAGCCGGCTGTGTTGGTTTCGTCAAACGGATTGTAAATCGCCACTCCGGCATTCGGCGCGATACCCATAATGCCCCAGCCATCATGTGGCGCAATCATCAGACTGACGACTGCAGAGCCGTGCCCGTCATTTTCATCTGTTTCATAGCCGCCCTGATAGACGACGTTGTGAGAGAGCAGGGTCTCGTCGGTGACACCAAAGTCCAACAGACCAATAACAGCCTGCGTATTATAGTCGTGATCCTGGGTAAGCGCTGGCGACCAATTGGTCTCAATCATCCAGCTATCGACCCGGTCAATGCCAGTGTAGAGCATCAGGCCGTCATACCAGTCCACGAAGAACTGCACGCGCTCGATCGCCGACAGATTGGCGAGAGTCGACGCGTCAGATGGATCAATTCCGTATTTATCGAAAATATCCTTCGCGAACCCGGCATAGAAATCCTGGCGCGTCATCAGCGCCACCGGGATGGCAAACTGATCCTGGCTCATATTGTAGAAAGTGCCGAGCTGGCTCAGCAGGTCAGCATACTGGGCCTCGGTCTCAGGACCAAAACTTTCCAGATCGCCCCAGAAACTTTCGAGGTCACCCCAGAAACTCTCAAGATCACCCCAGAAGCTTTCAAGGTCGCCCCAATAGGTCGAGATACCACCCTCAAAACTCTCAAGATCACCCCAGAAGCTTTCAAGATCGCCCCAGCTTGCATCAAGATTACCGTTGAAGCTTTCCAGGTCTCCCCAGAAGCTCTCAAGGTCACCCCAGCTCGGGTCGAGTGAGCCATAAAAATTCGAGTAGTCGCCATCATGGCCGACGCGCTCATTATGAAAGGTTTCCAGATTTCCCCAGAAACTCTCCAGATCGCCCCAGCTCGCAGTCGCGTCGCCGTTAAAGCTCTCCAGGTCACCCCAGAAACTTTCGAGATCGCCCCAGAACGGAACTTCCGAGCCGGAGAAACTTTCAAGATCACCCCAGAAGCTTTCCAGGTCGCCCCACATGGCGCCGTTCTGACCTTCAAAACTCTCGAGATCGCCCCAGAAGCTCTCAAGGTCGCCCCAATAGGCGTCAATACCGCCATGGAAGGATTCCAGATCGCCCCAGAAACTTTCGAGGTCGCCCCAGAAGCTTTCCAGATCACCCCAACTCGCCTGATTTTCGCCCTCAAAACTCTCGAGATCGCCCCAGAAGCTCTCAAGGTCGCCCCAGAAACTCTCCAGATCACCCCAGTGTGGCGTCGCGCCTGCAGGAGCGCTGGAAATCTCACTTCCAGACACTGAAATAGCCACATCGTCAGCAAACATGGCAGGCGTGCTGAGCAGCAAACCCGACAGTGCGACAGATGAATACAAAACTCGTTTCATGACAAAGTCCTCAAGAGCGCAGCCCCCTGCACTTCGTAGGATTCATGGTTTCTTCTAAACCCGGGGACAGGCCCCTATCATGATAGGCCGAAGCCAAATGGTAAATAGAAAGTAAACACTACACGCAGTAGTTTTTATCGAAATTTGTGGAAAACCCACGAAAAATCACGCCAAATTGTCGCAATACTGATACAAAAAGTTCTTTTTGATCGAAATTTTTAGATTCCACACCTTTAAGGTTGTTGCGTTAAGGCTAACAATTTATCCCACAGAAATGCCGTCGTTTCGCCCGGCCCGTTAAGGTTGCAAAACCTGTTTCAAGAATTGTGTGGTATGCCCGCACTGCCGCCGAGTTTTGTGTCAGGCGCAAATAAAAGCCGGTCAGACAAAGCTGACCGGCTCGATATCAATTCACTTTATTCTGTGAGTTTATTGTTGGCCACGCGCTCGCAAAAGACGATTGATGGTCACATACTCGTTCAGGTCCACAGCGCCGTCAGAGTTCATATCCATACGATCGAAACCGGCCTTCATGCGCTGGCCGAGCATGCCTTTCAGCTCGTCTGTCGTGAGTCGGCCATCAATATTGTCGTCCATTGCCGTGAACATGCGCGTCTCATCGAGCTCTGCCATCTGATTGTCCAGGCGATTGTCAGTCGTCTCGCCTTTAAACCGGAAGCTGAGTGAGGTGTAGAGCATCTCTTCAAAGCTCTGATCGCCCCAGGTAATGACGGCATTCGGATCCGGGTTGGCGTCGTTGGATTTCGAATTGTCATAGGTGTAGTCGGCAATCAGCTTGGATCCGGCCGGAATGGCAATGGGCTCTTCCCACTCATATCCACGCTGCCAGTTGAAGTCATAACGTGGCAGGCTGAGAAGCATTTCTTCGCTGCCATCCGGATAGCGAATTCTCAGATTAGACGCATAGCCGCGATAATGCGCATGCGGAAAGGCTGAAAGCAGCTCAGCATCATATGGGAACTCCATATATGCTGTTTCCGTATGACGGGCCGCACCGGGTGGGATTTCGATACTGGCGTCAAGAATAACGGCAGTGCGGTTCAGCAATTCCGGTTGATCCTGGAAGTAAAAGCCGATCTGCGTCACGTCTTCGACTTCTTTGCCATATGGCGTGTAATGAACCTGGAAGCCAATCGCACCACCGGCCGGGAAAGGAACACCGGAGTTTTCAGGTGCCACATTCGATTCTGCGCCGACGGCATATCCGCCTGTAGAGAATTCCCAGCGCGAGGTTGAACCCACCCCATCTTCCGGAACTTCAGACATATATCCGGACAGAACGTGATGAACGACTTGCCGGTTACCGGCACGAATGGTGGTCGCTTTCAGCCATTTGTCTTCTGTCAGCGGATTTTCGACGATTGGATGAACATAATCCACCACGCCGTTTGCGGGCACAGTGTATGCCGGCAGGGTCAGAAGAAGGTCAGGCTCGCCCAGCGGCCAGTCAGGCGCAACATGCTCCACGGCCTGAAGCGGATCTTCGCCTTCGCCACGTGGCGCACCGGCTTCAACCCAATGCACAAGCGTTTTGATTTCATCATTTGTAAGCGACCGGTCGGCGTGGAAGGTGCCGATTTCCGGGTCCGCATGCCAGGGCGGCATGCGATCCGTCCGGATCACTTCGCGGATCATCGGCGCCCAGCCCTGAACAGTCTGATAGCTGTCCATAGCGAACGGGCCGATGCCATTTGGCTGGTGACATTCTACGCATTTCGACTCGAGGATGGGAGCGACCTCGGTCGAATACGAGATTTGCTCAGCTGCTAGACTTTTTTTTTGCGTTCGGGGAAGTTGACCATGCAACCGGCCCGAATGGCAGGCGCCTCGGTCGTGACGTCTTCACCCGCCAGGACAGCATCCAGAACGTCGCGAACATAAGTCTCGGTCGCTTCCGGCTTTTGGCGCTCATAGGTCTGACGGTCATTCAGCGGACCGTAATATTCAACCTTGAAGCCCTCTTTCGGGTTGATCACGTAGACTTGCGCCGTGCGGTCAAAGTTGAGTTGCTCACCAACCAGCTGGTTTTCATCCTTAAGGATCGCAAAGTCGTATTTGAACTCTTCAGCTTCTTCTTTGATGTCTTCGCGAGAATCCTGAATGTTGGAATTCAGGAGATAGAACTGCACGTTCTGATCGGCATAGTCTTCGCGAACTTTTTTAAGGTCAGGCACGGCACCGCGAACGATCGGGCAACCATTACCCGCCGTCATGATGACGACGGCATCTTTGTCTTTGTGATAATACAGCTCATGGCTTTCGCCATTCTGGTCGATCAGGCGGAAGTTTTCCGCATAAGGTGCGCCTTCACCAATCGGTGTTTCGGCATTTGCCATTTCCATGCCTGCGTGACCGCTATGGTCCATATTGGCCATATCATGACCAGAATGATCCATGCCCGCCATGTCAGATGCGGTTTCTGATTTCGAACACGCGCCAATCATCAGCGCCGTGATCGCAGTTGCGACAAATAAGCCGGTTTTTACCGTGCGTGCCATGTTCAATGCCTCCCAAGACAATAGCTAAGCCACTTATATAGGCTCGAACCTACCAGATTTCACCCCATCTTCTCAAGGGTTATATCGGTCAAGTTGATGTGACATCTTGCGTGAGAGTTGGCTTCACTGCGGCGCAACTCTATCTAGACTTGAATGACTCCAGGTGAACTCCTTAAACCAACCCCCAAAGGGCTGTATTGCCCTCCCGGGGATTTCTACATCGACCCCATGGCGGCGGTCGAACGTGCTGTTGTGACCCATGGTCATGCTGATCATGCGCGCGCTGGCCATCAGGCCGTGCTCGCCACGCCGGAAACACTCAACATCATGGCCGCGCGATATGGCGAAGACTTCACCTCGACACGCCAGACTGCCCAATTGGGGGAAGTGACCGACATAAATGGCGTGAAAGTCTGGTTCGCGCCGGCAGGGCATGTTCTGGGGTCTGCCCAGGCCGTGGTCGAATATAAAGGCCTGCGCATGGTATGCACCGGAGATTTCAAACGCAGGCAGGATCCGACCTGCGCCGGGTTTGAAGTCGTCCCCTGTCATGTGTTCATCTCCGAAGCCACATTTGGCATTCCGGTGTTTCGCCATCCCGATGACCGGGCCGAGATTGCCAAACTTCTGAAAAGCCTCTCGCTCTTTCCCGAGCGGGCACACCTGGTCGGGGTCTACGCCCTTGGCAAAGCCCAACGGGTCATTTCGCTGATCCGGGAAGCGGGATACACAGACACCATCTACATACACGGCGCCCTGAAATCTCTGTGCGAACTCTATGAGGCTCACGGTATATCGCTCGGGCCGCTTGAACCGGCCACGCTGGAAAAAGGCCGCGCCAAAACCGAACAACAGAAATTTGCTGGCAAAATTGTTATGGGTCCGCCCTCCGCGTTTCGTGATACCTGGGCGAGGCGCTTTCCGGATCCAATCTCCATTTTTTGTTCGGGCTGGATGCGGCTGCGTCAGCGAGCCAAACAAAGCGGCGTCGAGCTCCCCCTCATCCTGTCCGATCATGCTGACTGGGACGAGCTCACACAGACCGTTCGCGATGTGAACCCGGACGAACTCTGGGTCACCCACGGCAGAGAAGACGCGCTTTGTCGATGGGCGGAGTTGCAGGGCTATAAGGCCCAGCCCCTACGCCTAGTTGGTTATGAGGAAGAGGGCTGATAGAATTGGCTTCGGCGATTAACCGAGCATATCCATCCGGCCAAATTTGAACTTCATTCCAATTTGCGCGACTGTTGAGTTCCCCGAAAATTCATGTCTTTCCTGAAAATCAGGCTCGAAGCTGGTATCGAAATCCTCGTAATCGCGATAGGCGACGCGACCGAACAGTTCAAAGGCATCATTTGATCCGAACTCATGCCCCAGTTCCAGCCCGCACTCGACGAAGTTTACGTCGGCACAGCTCTCGATAAAGCCGGGGTTTCCATAGTCATAGGTCTTATTCTTACAGATTTCTGTTTGACCAACCCCAACAAACGCACCGATTGACGTCTCAGCGTTCGGTAAGGTCCAGGCAGCATTCGCACGCGCGCCATACCCATTATTGAATTCGATATATTCGACTTCGTTTGGGTCTTCATACACGAGTTGCTCACTATTATTGAACTCGTAGTAAGCGCTACCTCCGATATCAATTGCAGGCGCGACGTCGAAATTAACCCCACCGCCGACACTCCCCTGAACGGCGTCTTTCTCAAAGCTATAGGGGGAGTCATATTGGTCCATGAAGTAATAATCTTCATCCAGACTGGTGAATTGTCCGCCGACGCCGCCTTCCACATAAATTTCGGGTAGCTCGCGCTGCGCATGTGCTGCCAGATTGAGAAACAGACAAGCCAGGAATACCGGGATAAATTTAATCATAATCGTCCCCCATCACATATGATAACGATATCACAATTCAGGACTGCATTCAATTTCGTTTCGATACCGTAACAATCTGATTCTGAGCGTTTTTTTGATTTTCTCCAATTGGGCGAGTGGCCGAATGTCTTCCGCCTAGTGGAAATCCCGGCTACGCGGCATGATCTTCACATTCCTCGGATGCGCGGACTGGCGTTGCTCCGGGACAGGGCGCTGAACTTCATCAGCATTGGCGAGCGCGCCTTTCAGCGGATCGTTCTGGAAATCCTCTGACAGGAATCCAAGATCACTTGTCCTGTCATAGAGCCTGTTCGCAACAATATGAGTCACATTATCCGCATACTGAATATAGCCTCGGACGTGAATAATCCGTGCACCCATCACTGCGGCCCGGTGCTGCGCCATTACCTTTGGCCAGACCACCACATTCGCGACCCCGGTTTCATCTTCAAGCGTCATGAATACCACGCCAGAGGCCGAACCCGGCCTCTGACGCACCAGCACCACACCGGCCACATCCACCCGGCGACCATTCCCGAGCGCCACAGCTTCAGCCGTCGATCGAATACGTTCTTTTGAGTATCGCGCGCGCAGAAAGCTCATCGGATGCGCCTTTAAGGATAAATTCGTCGTCTGATAATCCTGAACCACATGCTCTGAGGCGGGCATCTCCGGCAACTCGACCTTTGCTTCCCCGCCCTGCTCCCGGGCATCGGCGGCGGCGAACAATGGCAGCGCTTTATCGGCTGCCTCGCCCCGTACGTCCCACAAAGCTTCACGCCGGTTCTTATCAATCGACCCAAAGGCGTCCGCCGCCGCCAACAGCTCGACCGCCCGCCGCGAAATTCCGGCCCGGCGCCTGATATCCTCGACGCTTTCATAGCCCTCGCCCCGTGCCGCGATCAGCGCCTCAATTTCATCTTCGCGCAGGCCCGTCACCTGCCGGAAGCCGAGTCTGATTGGTAAAGTATGCTCGATGCTGTTGTCTCGCGTGCCGCTCGACGCATCTGCGCCTTCGCGGTCGCTTGTGGCGCCCCCCTCTCCGCCCTCAGGGGGGAGAGGCTTGGGAGGATCAGAAATCGTATTCGATTTCCCGAACAAGGGGGGTGAGGTGGGCAAAACCTTGTATTCGACCTCACCCCTGCCCCTCGCCTCTCCAGGAGAGGGGATTGGAGCGTTGAAAGATCCGCTAAATTGCTCATGTGGAGCACCACACACAAGCGACCGCGCAGGCAAAGTTTGTCTTGTTTGCTCGATGCACTTGCCTCGCGTTTCGCTCGCCGCATCTGCGCCTTCGCCTTGCTCGTGTGGAGCACCACACAAACGACTGTGCAGGCGCAAGGCGCCCGAAGCCGAAGGCGGAGGAACAGCGCCTGAGCAAACCTCAATAACACTATCCCATTCCGAAAAATTCACATCCACAGGCCGAACTTCCACCCCGTGCTCGCGGGCATCACGGACAATCTGCGCCGGCGCGTAAAACCCCATGGGCTGGCTGTTCAGAAGGGCTGCGCAGAACACATCGGGATGATGGCATTTCAGCCAGGACGAGACATAAACCAGAAGCGCAAAGCTCGCCGCATGGCTTTCCGGAAAGCCATACTCGCCAAACCCCTTCACCTGATCAAAACAGCGTTTTGAAAATTCCGGATCATAGCCGCGCGCCACCATGCGCCCGACCATTTTGTCTTCATAATTCTGGATGGTGCCCACTTTGCGAAACGTCGCCATGGCCCGGCGCAGACCATTGGCTTCTTCGGGCGTAAACTTCGCCGCATCGATCGAAATCTGCATGGCCTGTTCCTGAAACAGGGGCACACCCAATGTCCGCTTCAGAATGCGCGCCAGTTCATCAGGCGGGCCATGCTCAGGCGCGGGGCTCGGATAGGTCACCGTTTCCAGCCCTTTGCGGCGGCGCAGATAGGGGTGCACCATGTCGCCCTGAATAGGCCCGGGCCGGACGATCGCCACTTCGATCACCAGATCATAGAAACATCGCGGTCGCAGCCGCGGCAGCATGTTCATCTGCGCCCGGCTTTCGACCTGAAACACGCCAAGGCTGTCTGCTTCGCACAGCATGTCATAAGTCGCCGGATCCTCCACCGGCAAGGTGGCCAGCGTATAGGTCTGCCCCTTATGCGCGGCGATTATATCGAACGCCTTGCGAATGCAGGTGAGCATGCCAAGCGCCAGCACATCCACCTTCATAATGCCAAGCGCCTCGATATCGTCCTTATCCCATTCGATAAAAGTGCGCTCATCCATGGCGGCATTACCAATCGGCACGGTCTCGATCAGCGGCCCGCGCGTCAGTACAAACCCGCCCACATGCTGCGACAAATGCCGCGGAAAACCGAGCAGCTGTTTGGTCAGCGTAATCGCCCGGCGGATCAGCGGTGAAGCCGGATCAAGCCCGGCCTTTGCGATCTGCTCGGTATGGATCTCCTTCCCCCAGCTGCCCCATACCGTACCGGCGAGCACCGACGCCACATCCTCGGAAAGCCCCAGCGCCTTGCAAACCTCCCGCACAGCCGAACGTGGTCGATAGCTGATCACCGTCGCCGTCAGCGCCGCCTTGTGCCGTCCATACCGACGGTAAACATACTGGATGACTTCTTCCCGGCGCTCATGCTCGAAATCGACATCAATATCGGGCGGCTCTTTGCGCTCCTTCGAAATAAACCGCTCAAACAGAAGACTGGTCGTATCCGGGTCCACACTCGTCACGCCAAGGCAATAACAAACGGCGGAATTGGCCGCTGAGCCGCGCCCCTGACAGAGGATTTTTTGCGCCCGCGCCCAGGCCACAATGTCATGCACGGTGAGAAAATACTGCGCGTAATTCAGCTCAGAGATCAGCGCGAGTTCCTTTTCCAGCTGCTCTCTTATCCGGTCGGGCACGCCCCAGGGATAACGCCAGTCCGCACCAGTCCATGTGAGATCTTCCAGATGCTGCTGCGGCGATTTCCCCGGCGGCACGGGCTCATCGGGATACTCATAAGCCAGCTCATCCAGCGAAAACCGACAGCGCTCAACAATTTCAGATGTCCGCCTGAGCGCCGCCTCGAACCCGCGAAACAGCCGGGCCATTTCCTCTGGCCCTTTCAGATAGCGTTCGGCATTCGCTTCCAGCCGGAAGCCCGCCTCGTCAATCGAGCAATGTTCCCGGATACAGGTCAGCACATCCTGAAGCGGTCGCCGGTCCGGCTCATGATAAAGCACATCATTTGTGGCGATGATCGGTACACCGCAATTCGCACCCAGCTCCGCCAGCCGCGCAATGCGCTCACGGTTTCGTCCCCCAAACCCAAACCGCGCAGCCAGATACACCCGCCCCGGCCAGACCTTCCCCAAACGCGCAAGAGTTTCCTCAAACGCACGGCCGGATTGACCCGCCGGACAGACGATGAAAATCTGGTCCGTACTCTGATCAATTACCTCCTCGAGCGTCAGATGGCATTCGCCCTTTTCCGCCTTCAGCTTGCCCTGTGACAGCAGGGTGGAGAGCCGGCCATACGCCTCACGCGTTTGCGGATAACAGATCAGCTCAAGCCCATCCTCCAGCACCAGTCGTGCGCCGACCAAGAGCCGCACGCCCATTTCCTTTGCCGCGATATGCGCCCGCACCACACCGGCCAAAGTGTTCCGGTCGGCCACACCAATGGCAGACATACCCAGCGCCTTTGCCGCCGCCACGAATTCTGCCGCATGGCTCGCGCCGCGCAAAAACGAGAAATTCGTCGTCACAGCCAGTTCAGCAAAGTCCGGGCCTTCTGCGGTCATGAAAACACACCCGCCATCACCCAATAGGGCGTCCCGCTCCGGCCATCATGATAAAGCCCGACCCGCGCAATCCAGTAGCGGCGCCCCTCTTCATCCTCGACGCGGTAATAGTCTTTGGCGCGAGGTAGAAAGCCCTTCTCCCCCTCGTGGGGAGAAGGGTTTGGGATGAGGGGGGAGCGCGAAGCGCTTTGGGGTGTAGTTTTGTTCACCTGCTCGATGCTGTTGTCTCGCATTCCGCTCGACGCATCTGCGCCCGACCCTTGGTCGTGTGGATCACCACACAAACGACTGTGCAGGCGCAAGTCGCCCGGAGCCGAAGGAGAAGGAATAGCGACTGAGCAATCAGATAAAAAATCGAGCTGTTTACCCCTCTCCTCTCCAGGAGAGAGGTTTTCTCTTATCTCCACAAACCGCCACCATTCGGGTGCAATCCGCTCGGGCCCGTCCGCGCGGACAACCCGCCGCGTCTGCTTTCGCCAGACGAACCGAAGCGGCGGACCATCCGGCACTTCGGCCAGCACCTGAACCGGCTCTGGAAAGGAAAACACACGTAAAGGCCGCGGGCCGGTCTCATGAGCGGCCTGCCGCTCAGGCCAGACGCCTTCAAACACGCGCATGTCTTCGGCGCGCTCCGGCAAATGGCTCGCCACAGGCCAGCGCAGGATCACCGCCCCATCCCCGAGCCGCGCACTCACCCGGTCACCCAGAGCCGCCAGGGCCACATCATCCCGCGCCTTGCCGGAGAGCTCTGCCGACAGGGCCATGGGCCCGGCCTCAACCGGCCCGGCAAGCCGCGCCTCAAGCAGAAAAAGATCAATCCCGAACCCCGGATCAATCTTGTCGATCCGCTCGGCGAACAGGCGCAGAATATGCCCGTCCTGCCGCACAGGCCGGGCGGCCCGGACCGCAATGGTCGAGACTTTGCCATCGGCCTTGAAAGCATGAAAGGAAAAGGCGCGCGCGCCCTGCCCGGCAGCCGTCAGGTCAGCACATAGCGTCTCCGTCACCCGGCGCAGCCCCTCCCAGACCGCTTCCGTCGATGCAATCGGTTCCGGACAGGACAACCGCGCCGAAAAGTCCGGTTTAGGCCGAAAGGGTTTGAGCGGTTCATGCCTCAGCCCCAGCGCCTGATCCAGCCGCAGCACCACCCGACCCGCCGCCTCCGCAGACTGAAATCGCCGGGCCAGCGCCTTGCGATCCATCCCATAGAGCTGACCAATCCGCGTCAGACCGAACCGGCGCAGAAGCTGGCATGTCTCGGGTGAGAGCCGAAGGCCCATCATGGGCAAACCGGACAATGCGGGCTGTTCCTCTCCTTCCGCGCAAAAACTCAACCGCTCGCCGCCTCGCGCCAGCGCCCAGGCCGCTGCCGGCGTCGACGCAAAGGCCATACGCACCGAATATCCGGTCTCGTCCAGACGGGCGCGCAATTCATCGGCCATACCGGCTTCGCCCCCGAACAGATGATCGCATCCGGTGGTCTCCAGCATCAGCCCATCTTCCCCATCCCGCGCAATCAGCGGCGTGAACCGGACCAACCATTCAATCAGCTTATTCATCGCACGGGTATCACTCGCCCGATCAATCTCTTCAGAGAGAAGCTCCGGAAGTCGCGACCGGGCATCCGTCAGCGGCAGCCCCGCCTGCACACCCGCCTGTTTCGCGAGGCTGTTCGCCGCCACAACACGCAGGCCATGCGGCCCTGGCTCCACCAGGGCGAAAGGCTGTTTTCTAACCGGTTTGCCGGAAGGGTCGGATGTCTGCGCTCCGCTCTTTTGGCTTGCCCACCTCGCGCGGCGCAACCGGTCGAGCGGCCAGTCCGGGAACCAGAGAGAGAGAAAACGTTTCATCGTCAAACTCCAGATCAAATACGGCTCCGGCTTTTTCAGGTGCCGTTCGCGATCGTTCCAGCTCCGCCCGCCAGCGCATCCTGCCGGGTGCCTGCGGGTCATATTTGTTCGGTGAAGAGGCTCTCGGGCTCACCCGCCAGCGCGCCTCGGCCGCCGTCACCCCTTCGCGGGTATAGGGCATGAGCGCCACCACCGGCACACCGCGCTCCCGACTGGCCAGCGTCAGCCGCCGGGTTGCGGTAAAATCTGCGCCGGCAAGTTCCGCCACGACAAGAGAGACCGCGCCACTCGTCACGCCTTCCTCAACCACCCAGAGCGCTTCATCCAGTTTGCGCGGCGAGACGAAGAGACACGCCACATCTCCCCGCCAGAAGCCGCGTATCGCCTCCTGTCTCGGCAAACCGAATTCAGACGCAAAGCGCGCCTGCGCGACCCAGAGCACTGACCTGGGCGGGGCCTCACTCAGGGCCGCGCAGGCAAACCCGGTCAGCGCTGCAAAATCACCGAACCGGGTTTCAACCAATTCATGGACTCCGGCCTTGCCCAGCCCGAAGGGAAAGGGCAGTTTAGAGGGCGCTGACGTCGCCCGGCACGGGCGCACCAGCCCCTGAGATTTCAGGGCCGTTAAATCCATTTGTTCTCTTTTTGTTCTTTTGTCGAAAAAGAGTCAACAGGGGTCTGAAAAGACTCCGGATTTTGCCTGTGAAGAAGTGAAAGCCCGCGCCTAAAGCCCGGCCAGCTGTTCGATCAGAATATCCAGCTTGCGCCCAAGCTCATTCAGCTCGCCATTCTCATCCTTGCCCGCGCTTTCCAGCCGCTCCGAACAGACCCGACGCAAGGCATCAGCGAGGTCCGGAGACATGTGCACCTGCGACAGCGCCTGGAAAAGCTGAACCTTCATCGAGCCACCCATATCCAGATGTTCCAGCATCCATTGGGCGTTGCTTCGCGGAAGAGTGATTTCATCAGCCATACACATGAAACCATCATGGTTCGCTCATGCAGGCAAGCTGGCTCAAAACCTAGCTGGCATCGTGAAAGATCAGGCCGAGCGTAAATCGCTCGCCGTTTCGAACCTCATTCACACCATGCCGCATTTGCGTGTGATACCAGCCGCGCTTGCCTTCGACCGGGCGCTCACGCACCGGGATCACAATCCCCTCGCCTTTCTGCGGCACGATCACACGCGGAATGGACTGCATGCGCGGGCGCTGTTCCACCAGCACAAGCTCACCGCCCTCATAATCATTGGCCGGGTCTGACAGGCCGACAATCACCTGAAGCGGAAAATGAACCTCGCCATAAAGATCCTGATGCAGGCAGTTATAATCCCCCGGCCCATAGCGAAGAATGAGCGGCGTGGGCCGCGCCTGTCCCGCCTCATGGCACCGGGCAAGCAGCGCCTCATGATCCAAAGGCCAGTCCGCGGGCTTACCAGCCCGTTCCGCCCAGACATTCGCAACGCCCGCAAGTCGCGGATAAATCTGCGACCTCAGATCACCGACAAGATCCGGCAGAGGGTAAGCGAAATAGCGATACTCACCCCGGCCAAAACTGTAGCGCTGCATGGAAATGGTCGACCGATAGCGGTCATCCTCGCCATAGTGCCCAATCAGCTCATCACAGGCCGCAGCTGACACAAGCCCCGGCATTCGGGCAAATCCGTTTTGATCAAGCTGAGTCAGAAGGTCTTCTGAAGACGGGTCTGTATCGGTCATGTCTGTGTCCTGTGTCTCCAACACTATATGGCCCCGATAGACAGGCTTGCAGCCCGATTATTGCGCCACCAGAGAGACCTCACACAATAAAAACTGATCATTCGATCAATTTTCACCATTGTGTGATCGGAAGCCAGCCTGTAAATCAGAACCATGTCAGACACATCCGCACCACCTCCCTTTTCAGTCCCGATGTTCAAGCGGATGTGGTCGGCGAGCATCGTCTCGCAATTCGGTACACTCATTCAGAGCGTGGGCGCAGCCTGGCTGATGGTTCAGCTGGGCGGCACCAACACGCAGGTCGCACTGGTCACCGCATCCATCACCGTTCCCATCCTCATTCTGGCGCTGCTCTCAGGCGCGCTGGCCGATAATTATCCCCGCCGCATTGTCATGCTGTGCTGTCAGATCGGTATGTTTCTCAACTCCATCACGCTCTGTATTTTTGCCTGGATGGGCTGGCTGACGCCATGGCTCCTTTTGATGTTCACCTTTCTGAATGGCTGCGGACTGGCCCTCGCAGCGCCTTCGCTGCAGGCGACAGTCGGCGATATCGTGCCGCGCGGAACCATTGCCCGCGCCGTTGCCATGAATTCCATGGGGGTGAATATCGCCCGCTCTGCCGGCCCGGCACTGGGCGGTGTACTCGTCGCTATGGCTGGTGCAGCGGCTGCCTTCACCTTCAACGCCTTCAGCTATCTCAGTATTATCTTCGTTCTGTTCACCTGGGACGCCCCGAAAGCGACCAGCAAATTGCGCGAAGATCTCGGCACGGCCATGGCAGCCGGGCTCAGATATGCCTCCATGTCCACCCCGGTGCGCACGGTTGTCTTGCGCGCGGTCCTCACCGGGATAGCGGCCTCATCCGTCACCTCGCTCATGCCGCTCGTCGCAAAGGATCTTCTGGGCGGTGACGCTGCGATATTCGGTCTGCTCTCAGGTGTTTTCGGCGTAGGCGCTGTTCTGGGCGCACTCTCCAACCGCCATTTACGGGCGCGTTTTTCGTCAGAATGGACCGTTCGTATCGCAGCACTCTGCCTTATTGGCGGGGCCATTATCGTCTCTGAAAGTCGCTTCCTGCCACTCACACTGTTTGCACTTTTATTCTCTGGCGCCGGATGGCTTCTTGCCGTGGCAGTCTTGAATGTCGTCGTCCAGATGTCTGTGCCGCGCTGGGTGGTGGGCCGTTCACTCTCGCTTTATCAAATGGCGATTTTTGGCTCCATGTCGCTGGGCAGTTTTCTCTCCGGCAAATTGTCCGAAACCTATGGTGTCACCAATGCCCTGCTGATCATGGCGGGCATTCAGGCGGCCGGGCTTGCCATAGGGCTTCTGTTCCGCCTGCCCGAAAGCGAAGACAAAAATCTCGACCCGGTCGGTCGCTGGCGGGTCCCCGATCTCAGCGTCGAAATCGATCCACGGTCAGGCCCAATCCATGTCACCGTGCGATATGACATCTTGCCCGACGATCTGCCCGAATTCGTCGCGACCATGAAAATCCGCCGCCAGATCCGCGTTCGGGATGGCGCGCAGAACTGGAATTTGTCCCGCGATCTGCAACAGCCCAACACATGGGTTGAACATTATCGCTTCTCGCGTTGGCGCGATTATATCCTGCACAATGAGCGCCATACACATGAGGATGATGAAAGCCTGATGGCGCTCAAACGCCTTCATCAGGGCGACTGGCCACCCGAAATCCACCGCTCACTTGAACGTCAGATGAGCCGCCAGACCATCGAGCCTGACCTTATTTCAGAAGCCACGATTGATCCGACGCGAGGAAACTAAACCTCTTCGATCAGATGCTTGCCCTGATTGCGGACATTCCCGACATCCGGCCCCACCACCCAGGCATGGGTATCTGCCGCCGGGAAGGGCTCGAACAAATCATCGAAATCGAGCTTTGAGGTCGGGTCGAGCCAGCGCTCATACTGATCGGGATGCAGGATGACCGGCATACGCGTATGAATGCCCGCCATCACATCATTTGGCGTCGTCGTCAGAATGGTGAAGCTGTGAAGCTCGGATCCATCGATCAGCGCGCAATCCCATAGACCTGCCAGACAAAACCAACGCCGGTTCCGCAGACTGATCGCAAAGGGCGTTTTGCTGCCCTTCGGCCCGGACCATTCATACCAGCCTGAAGTCGGTACCAGACACCGCTTGTGCCGGAAAGCGCCCCGGAACGTCGCCGCCTCATGCGCCGTTTCGCAGCGGGCATTGAAGGTCGAGAATTTCTTCTCAGAGAGCGGCTTCTTCCACCAGCTGGGTACAAGGCTCCAAAGCGAGGGAAACAACTCCAGCTGCTTGGTATCCAGATCACGCCTTATAATCGGCACATAAGTCATCGGCGCGATATTATACTTCGCCTCCGGCGGCTCCACGCCATCCGGGATGATGATTTCGAGGGATGCGCGGAACTCCTCCCACGTCACCTCATGCCGATAAAACCGTCCACACATGTGAGGAAGTCTGCCAGCAACGACAGAAAAATAACAGCAAAAACCATCATTCGACAGCTTGCCGCCTCGCCTTCGCCGCAAAGCCTTTTGAAACTCAACCATGAGGCAGCCAACAGATTTCAGGCGAGATTAAATCTCAGCAAGACTTCAGAAAGGATCGCCCCTCAATATTGACCTAACGTCAGTTGTATCCAAAACTTCGCAAGAGAAGAGGAATGTCATTGAAGAAAAAATTGCAGTTTGGATTTCTCGGTATCGCTCTCGCCGGTCTGACCGTCGGAACCTTGTCTCTGCTTGTTAAACCGAATGCTATTCCAGCCCAGTTTTCTTTCTTCGATGCCTACGATCAGGTCGCAAGCCTCACCGCCTCGCGTGACAGATTGTTTGCCATGGGCAGCGACGGAAACACCTTCTTCCGCTGTGGTCCCGCCAGCGCATCCCCTAATCATGCCAACTCCCCGGCCGCGACGTTTTCCAGTTCGCAGCCCATCACGACGCTGACGGATTTGTCGCCGCGCCCCGCGAGTGATCTGCCTGGGATCGTCAAACTGGAGCCCGAGCGCGACATCAGCGAAACCGAAGTCGCAACGGGCCATTGCTCGGCCACACGGATCAACAAGAATTGGTTCGTGACCGCAGCACACTGCATCACAAATGATTATGACCGGCTGGTTCTGAAGGCAGGCAGCGAGCAGTTATCGTCCGCCAGCACGCACCGCATCGAGGCGGACTACGCCGTCTGTCATGGCGAGTTCAAGGGCACACGCACAGGCTTCGCAAACGATCTCGCCCTCATTCATGTCAATAATGCCGACCTGCCAAACCTGTCAGATGTGCCCATTGTGTCCTGGGGCCAAACCCATTCGCACTTCTCCAGTCAGACCTATTCATCCGCGCGCGTTGGCGGCTGGGGCCTGATCGAATTTGGCGGCGAGTTGGCCGATTTTCTCGTCAAAGAAGAGCTCGACGTGCATGAAATCAGAGCCGATCGTATTCGCCTGACCAGCCGATACGGACGCGGCCCCTGCATTGGAGATTCCGGCGGCCCGCTCATGATCGAAGACGATGGCAAGCCCGTCATGATGGGCGTGCTCTCAACCCTCGGGGCCAATCCCGATGGACGGATCTGCACCGGCTCCTACCTCGCGAACTACACCAATCTATCGGCTCACCGGGACTGGATCCTGGCGACCATTGCCGATTGCGAGACGAATTCAGCATTCTGTCGCCGTTTCTGATTACTCGGCAGGCTTGTAAATCACGCCTTCTTTCATGACGAAGCCCACGTCTTCCAGCAAGGAGACGTCTTCAAGCGGATTGCCTTTCACGGCGATAATATCGGCGAAATATCCCGGCTGGATCGATCCGATTGTATCGCTTTTCCCAAGCGCATCGGCCGCATTGATTGTCGTCGCCTGCAAGGCCTCCAGCGGGGTCATGCCAAACCGAACCATGCGCGACAACTGCCGTGCATTCTGGCCATGAGGATAGACGCCAGCGTCCGTGCCGAACACCATTTTCACGCCTGCCTCATGCGCCTTCGTGAAATTCGTTCGCTGGACATGTCCAACCATGCGCTCTTTGGCGAGCGATTCTTCCAGAATGCCCGCAGCTTCACCCTCACCCAGAATGTATTCGGTGACATAGATGTCCATGGACAGATACGCGCCATTTTCCCTGGCGAGCGCGATCCCCTTGTCGTCAATGAAACTGCTGTGCTCAATCGTATCGACCCCCGCCATCAACGCGTTGTAAATGCCTTCCGCACCGTGCGCGTGGCTTGCCACTTTGAGGCCATGGCTGTGGGCTTCATCCACCAGCGCTTCGAGCTCTTCGAGCGTGTATTGTGGCGCGCCGACTTTCGTCCCCTTGGAGAGCACGCCGCCTGTCGAGCACGTCTTGATAAGATCAGCACCGAATTTGATGTTCTGGCGAACCTTCGTCCTCACCGCCCATGGGCCATCCGCGACGCCGTCGCCGACAGCCTCATATTCTGCGGGAAGCAGATTGTTGTCGCTGCAATGGCCGCCCGTAATGCCAATGGCAGGCCCCGCCACAAACATGCGCGGCCCCGGCACAGCGCCTTCTGCGATCGCATCGCGCAGCGCTACATCAGAATAAGCGCCCGCACCAACATTCCGAACCGTCGTATAGCCCGCCATCAGCGTCGTCTCAGCATTCACCACGCCATAAATCGTATCCGAATGCGATGAGACACCCAGCGCAGCATAGCCGTGATTGTCGGTATTCCCCATCAAATGGACATGCATGTCGATCATGCCCGGCATGATGGTATAGCCCCTCAGATCAATCGTTTCAGTTCCCTGCGGCACGCTCATGGCAGCGAGCGGACCAACAGACACCACTTTACCGTCCTCAATCAGAACCCCTACACCAGTCGCAACTTCTCCGGTTTCGACATTCAGCATCGCATCGGCCGTCAGAAGTCTGGTCTCGGCCTGCGCAGCCCCGAAGAGACAAACAGTTGAGACCGAAATGGCGAGAAGTCTGGAAAGAAGTGTCATGGTATGCCCGTTCATGAACGCAAATTACTGAAAACAAGTTTGACAGCCTGACATCGAACAGACCAGCCCTCACCGATTGATTTTAGCTGCGTGTTAGCCCGATGCTGAAAACAGCGTCAGCTCAGAATCTTGAAGCTCGCACTGCCCCGGGAAATCACCTCACCATCGGCCAGCACGAGACATTCTACGAACGCAATAGACCCGCCTGCTTTGACAACACGAGGCACGATTTCCATCCATTGGCCAAGCTTTGCAGAGCCGACAAAATCATTCGTCATGCTGATGGTTACGAGGCCTGCAATCTCTCTTCCGGAGTTTTTGATCACTTCACCGCAGGAGTGCCCCATCGCATTGTCCGACAAGGCTGCGATCAATCCGCCATGCAAGACCCCCCTGCCATTGCAGTGCGGCTCCCGGATAAACATCCCCAATCGAACGCTTTCATCGTCCACACAGGAATAGATGGGTTCCCATGGGTCGGTCAGGGGTGACTTGCGATAATGCGGCGTGAAGCCATCGGGTAGAGAAACCTCTGTCATTCCTACCTTCTCCACCTATCTATCACCTCATGCAAGCTTTCGCCGACCTTCTTGAACGCCTCATCCTGACGCCCGGTCGGAATGCGAAGCTTACCCTGCTCTCTCAATATTTTCGTGACACGCCAGATCCCGCGCGCGGCTATGCGCTGGCCGCAATTACCGGCGATCTCGATCTCAAATCCATCAAGCCCGGCATGATCCGTCAGATGATGACCGAGCGCATGGATGAGGAGCTGTTCAAGCTCTCCTATGACTATGTCGGCGACCTCGCTGAAACCGTTAGCCTCGTCTGGCCGGAAATGCGCGGCGCAAACCGCGTGCCCACCCTCGATGAGATCGTCGACACGCTTATGGGCGCGACCAAAGCCGAGGCGGCAGGCCATTTGATCACCTGGCTCGACCGGATGGAGCCGACCTCTCGCTGGGCGCTGTTAAAGCTCGTTACGGGAGGACTGCGCATCGGCGTCTCAGCCCGCCTCGCGAAACAGGCACTCGCGCAATTTGGCGAGGAAGAAATCACCGAAATCGAGGAAATCTGGCACGGTCTGACGCCGCCCTATACGGACCTCTTTCGCTGGCTCGAAGGCAAGGCCGAAAAACCTCAGCCCGACATGCGGGCCGCCTATCGCCCCGTCATGCTGGCCCATCCGCTGATTGCCAAAAAAGAGCGCGACGACCCGAACGCCATCGACCCGGACCTGATCACGCCGGAGACTTTTGCTGCTGAGTGGAAATGGGATGGCATCCGCGTGCAGGCCGTGTCCGAAGGCGGCATCAAGCGGCTCTATACCCGTACGGGCGACGATATCTCCCACACCTTTCCCGACGTCATCCATGCGATGGAGTTTGAAGGCGCGCTTGATGGCGAACTTCTCGTCCGCACTCCGGACGGCCAAATCGCCCCCTTCAATGATCTTCAGCAGCGGCTCAACCGCAAAACCGTTTCAAAGAAACTGCTCACCGAACGCCCTGCCTTTATTCGTGCCTATGATATTCTGAAGGATGGCGAAGACGACACACGGCCCCTCATATTCCGCGACCGTCGCGCACGGCTTGAAGCCTTCTTCACCCAGCACGAAACTGATCGGTTCGATGTCTCGCCACTCGTGCCTGTGACGGATGTCGAGGCGCTGCGAGAAATCCGCAATTCGCCACCTCATCCAGAAATTGAGGGCCTGATGCTGAAGCGCTGGGACAGCGTCTACGAAGCCGGTCGTCCGCGCGGGCCTTGGTTCAAATGGAAGCGCGACCCCTATCTCATCGACGCCGTCATCATGTATGCCCAGCGCGGACATGGCCGCCGCTCTGGCTTTTATTCTGACTTCACTTTTGGCGTCTGGCAGCGCGTCGATGAGGACTGGCAGATCACGCCCGTCGGCAAAGCCTATTTCGGCTTCACCGATGACGAGCTCAAAGAGCTCGATAAATTCGTCCGCAACAACACGATCGATCGGTTTGGCCCGGTCCGCATGGTGAAAGCCACGCGTGAGGAAGGCCTTGTTGTCGAGGTCGCATTTGAAGGTCTGCAGCGGTCGACGCGTCACAAATCCGGCCTTGCCATGCGCTTTCCGCGCTTCAACCGCATCCGCTGGGATAAACCCACTGCCGATGCCGACACGTTGGAAGGGTTAGAGGTGTTTCTGGCGGAATAAATCCTCCAGTGCGTCCAAGTGTGTTTCACGCTATCATTCCCGAAAACTGCTCGGGGAAACATCATGAAACCAGTCCTGCTCGCCGCCGTACTCGCCCTCACTCTGACCGCCTGTGAACAACCCGAATTCACGCCAGACACGCGCGGCCCGGAGACTTATCGCCCTGATACACCCGGTTCACATGAAATGCTGCGTGCGCCGATTGAGGCATCAGATGGCCTGGAAGTTCTGATTTCAGACGTGGTGATCCCTGCGAATGGCACCGTGCCCCTGCACTATCATCCGGGTGAGGAATTTCTCTACATTATCGAAGGCTCGGCCCTTCATCGCGAGGACGGACAGGCTGACCGAGAACTCAAAGCCGGCGACAGCTACGTCATCCCGCCCATGGCAAAGCATTCGCCAATCGGCGGCCCAGAGGGGGCACGCGCCATTGTGTTCCGCGTGCATCTGAAAGACCAGCCAGAGCGGATATTGGTTGAAGACTAGCCCTCAGAGCTTTCCCATCAGGAACTTTACCAGCTCGTCCGGCGTCTTCCGTCCACACGTGTATTGCCCCAGATGCCCATCGGCTGCGATGAGATAAATGCAGGGCGTACCCGGCGTATATTTCAGCGCCTCCAGCAGCGCTTCACTGCTCTGATAGGCGGGAAAATCGACGCCATAGCGGTCCAGTTCATGTAGCAATTGTGGAATACTGCCCTGCCGCGACACCGCCGCAATCTGTAACCAATTGGCCCGCGTGCGCTTCAACTCATCTGCCGCCCGGAACTGTAACGGGCACCAGGCGCAATGAGGCTGAAACAGGATGAGAAGTGTGATCTGCCCTGAGAGTTCAGAAAATTCAGGCGCGTCATTCAAAGGGGTCGCCGACAGCGCGAAAATATCAGGCGCTGACACTGGCGTTTTGTCCTCAGCGCCAGACGACATGCCCCCCAAAAGGCAAATCGTCAGCACAAGGATGATAATGGCGCGTCTCATCATATTTTGATCCCAGATTCTGAACACGCATCTAAAGCGTCATGTCCAAATTTGTTTGATTTTTTGCAAACCGTCACAAATCAGCGCTATGACACCACCATTCTTGAGGACGGAGATTAATATGGATTTACAGGCAATTTGGGATCAGTACGGCGAACTGATCATCTCGAGCGCTCTCAACGTGATTGGCGCACTCCTGCTATTGCTCATTGGTCTGCAAATTGCCGGCTGGCTCGCAGATTTGGTACGACGCACTGCTGAAAAGCGCGAGAATGTCGACAACACCCTTGCGGGTTTCTTTGCGTCGATTGTGCGCTGGGGTGTAACCGCAGCAGTGATCATCGCCGTATTCGGTATCTTTGGCATTCCGGTCGCAAGCTTTGCCGCCGTTCTGGGTGCGCTGACTCTGGCAATCGGCCTTTCCATGCAGGGCGCGCTGGGCAATATCGCATCCGGCGTCATGATCATGCTGTTCCGCCCGTACAAGCTGGGTGACTATGTCGACATGGCCGGCGTCGCCGGCACCGTCAAAGACATCAACCTCTTTCAGACGGTGCTCGCCACGGTCGATAACGTGAAAATCATGATCCCGAATGGTCAGGCGATTGATGGCGTCATCAGCAATTATTCCGGATACGCAATCCGCCGCTGCGACATTACGTTTGGCATTGATTATGATGATGACTTTGAAAAGGCCAAAGGCATTCTGATGGAACTCGTCGAAGCCGATGAGCGCATCCACAAAGATCCGGCCCCATTCATCCGGGTCACCAATCTCGGGGATTCATCGGTGGACATCACTTGCCGCCTCTGGTGTGCAGCGTCAGATTTCTGGCCTTTGAAATTCGACATGATTGAGCGCGCCAAAACAGCGTTCGACGCGCAGGGCGTGTCCATTCCTTACCCGCACACAACCATCGTCAAGAAAGACGCCGCGAACGACGCGGCCTGATGTCACTGAAAACGATATTAAAGGGCTGCTTCGGCAGCCCTTTTCTTTTAATCGGCGCTTGCGCGGCAACCGGCTTCGACCCCGGCCTCGCAGGCCGCAACGTAAAAGCTCTGAACGCGGCGGGTTGCGCTGCTCCGTTCGGCTTCAGTCAACTCGCCCGACTCCGCGCGCGCCTGATAATACTCAGCCAGTTCCATACACGCCTCACCATCGTTCTGCTGGCACGCCACGATCCATTCTGTCAGCCGCGTCGTCGTGTCCTGCAAATCCTGCATGGTATCTTCGCCGGCTTCAATCCGGTCCTCGCGCTCCGGACTGCCTCCACACGCCGAAATCAGCAATGATGCAGCAAAAGCGAATAAGAATTTTGATGTCATAAAGCCCCCCGATTGTTTCGCATGATCCTCATCGATCTTTTCGACGAAGACAAGCTCGCCGTCTGCATTGCTTCTCATGCAAGCAAGATCATGCGAAGCTCCGACAATGGAGACCGCCATGTTCGGTAAATCGAAAACACACGCTCATCCATCCGATGCAACGCCTTCCGACGTTACGCACGGCCATCACCCCGCAACATCTCAGACGCCTGAAAAGAAGCGTCCGCTGCTCGTGCGGCTGTTCGCCGTGAAATTCTGGGGCGCAGTGCGATTGACGCTTTTATGCGTTCTGGTCGGTGTGATCATGCAGATCGGAAACGTCACCACCTCCCCGCAGCAATTTGACGTTCTGAACGCCATAAAGGAAATCTGGGAAAATACCTTTGCCGGGCTTATCTGGCTGATACGAAATGGCTGGCTGCCCGCACTGATGGGGGCCACAGTCGTTTTACCGATCTGGGTCCTCTGGCGGCTGGTCAGCCTGCCCTTTCGGAAATGATCTGATGCGGACCTGACAAATTGCGAACTGACCAGTGAGTCCTCGCAATGTCTGGATTTTGCGACGTCAGATCAGCGCTTTCTCGTCTCGCTCACCGGTGCGAATACGCACCGCGCCAGATAATGAGGTCACGAAAATCTTGCCATCGCCAATCTTGCCAGATTCCGCAGCTTTGCTGATGACTTCAAGCGCCTGCTCAAGCAATCCGGATGGCACAGCCACCTCGATTTTGATCTTCGGCACTTCCTTCACTTCATACTCTGCGCCGCGATAGACTTCTGTCTGACCGCGCTGGCGACCAAAGCCCGTCACCTGAGATGTGGTAATCCCGGTCACACCCAGATCAGACAACGCGTCTCTGACAGCCGCATATTTATGGGGGCGAACAATCGCAGTAATCAGGCGCATTGGATATTCCTCATCATGAACAAGTCCCTGATAAACCAGACGTCTTATGGCTTCGGACCGGGAAGGCAGATCGGATTGTGTCCGACGCCAGGAATCCACTTTCTGACCAAACTCTTTCGAAGCAACCAGCTGAATGCGCTGGTCCAGTTTTTCTGCGTCAGACACGTCGACCACCTAACTTAACACACTTACGACTTGATACATTTACACACTTAACAGAATTTGCACAGCTGGCAAAATACCTAATTCTAATTTCACCCTTGGAAACTTCGTTAAAATTCAAACGACCTGCGTTCGGGAATGTTCAGAGAGTTGTGTCACGGTCTGATTGAAATCGGACATGAGCATATCGATGGCAAATCAAAAGAACACGAAACGCATCAATCCCGCAGAGATCCCGATCGTCCTTGGCGAACCGATCAATTATGCCCGCGCAATGATCAATGAGGTTCTGCGAAATCTCGGCTATCAGCGCGTCTATTCTGCCGCAAACGCCTTTGAGATCATTGAAGCGATGAATGTCTGGCAGCCGCGAGTTGTCATTATGGAAAACCTTCTGCCTGACATGCCGGGCACCGAACTGGTCCATAAGTTTCGTCGCGAAGACATCGTTCCTGATCGCGGCGTTCCAGTCATCATGGTCACAAGTGATCCGAATGTGGAAACCGTTCAGAAAGCACGTATGGCCGGTGTGGACGAGTTTGCTGCCAAGCCAATATCGCACGCCACCATCAAGGAAAGACTTGACGAAGTGCTGATGCGTCCTCGCCCATTCATTGAAGGCAAGAACTATGTTGGCCCATGCCGTCGTCGCAAGCGGAATCTTGACTATAAAGGCTCGCTGAAACGCATCTCGGATCCGATAGAAGTGACTGTCCAATCACCTGATGCCGCACTCAATGAGCGCATGTTGATTCAATGCGCCGAGCGGCTGACCAATCTGGCGGTGTCCATCAATCCACGAGATCGCGGCGGCATGCGCTCGCTCTTCAACACAGCCTGCGAAGCCAATGAAATCGCGCGTCAGATTCAGGATGATGCACTTGAACTCGCCACCCGCTGCGTTGCTCGCTATATTGAAGGCGTGGGTGCCAGCGGTGCATTGAATGCGGATGTGATTAAAGCCCATATGGGCGCCATTCGCATGCTGCTCACTCAGACCGACAGAGAATCGTCCGAACGCCTGGAAATCGCGCAAGGTCTTCAGAAAATTGTTCAAAGAAAACTGCGTGAAGCGGCATGACAGTTCATGACTTTTCTGCAGTTCGAAACCCGCGCCCTCTCGATCCAACAGAACTCCGCGTCTGCATCATCGATGATTCCGGCTATTCCCGCGCCATTCTGAAAGAAGTCCTGCGGGGCGTCGGCGTTCAGAACGATAATATGGTTTTCCTCGAACCGGCCCGCTTTTTCGACGATGAGACGATTTCGGTGGAGCCCGATGTCATTCTCGTCATTCATGCGAACGATACACCGCCAGACTTCGACTTCATTCGCAAAATGCGTCGGCTGGACAACCCTCAACTGGCTGAATTGCCTCTCATCTTCCTGTCTTCGCTGGCGACGCAATCGAATATTATCGGTGCCCGCGATGCGGGCGCAGACGAGTTCATGGCCCGCCCGGTATCATCCTCTCAGCTTCACCGTAAAATCAAGAAGGTGATTGAAGCGCCTCAACCCTTCGTCTCATCCCCGAATTATGTTGGCCCCTGCCGCCGTAGGAAGACAACCCAAGTCTATACTGGCCCACGCCGGCGACTCGATGACTTCAAAGCTGAGAAAACACAGCAAAAGCTTCTGAAGGTCGATAATGCCGATCCGCTTGTTCAGGCCATCACGGAATTGCGCGCGGCCTGCGGCGAATTATCAGACGAACGTAAGGGGCTCATCACCCGGGTCCGCGACCTTGCCATTTCCACCATGCGACTGGCGCGCGAAACCGATGACAAACCGCTGTTTCAGACCGCGACCGCCGTCAAATACTATCTTGATGGTGTGGGCGCCTCTCACTCAATCGAGCCGCACGTCCTGGAAACCGGGATTAACGCCCTCACGCAGCTGTCCACACTTCCCGGCAGCTATGACACCGCGCGTGCATCTGTGGCGAGCCTGATGACCTTCGCTGTGCGCAAAAAACTCGCGCATTATCAGAAGCGCCGTGACAGTGCAGACCCGGATGTGGAAGAAACGCTGCGCAAGATCAACGAAGACTCAGGTGCAAACATTGAGTTTGAGGATAAAGCGTTGTCGAACACAGGCACAGATCCGAACTGACGTCACGGCTCGATGATGAGTTTGCCCATAAAGTTGCGATCCATCATTTTCTTGATCGCCAAACCGATCTCAGGCAACGAAAACCGTTCGCCGATATAGGGATGCATTTTCCCGTCAGCAGCCCATCGCCAAATGGTATCGAGGTTCTCGCGGCCGCGCTCAGGGAAGCGTCGCCCATATTCACCGGCCCGCACACCCACCACTGAAAACCCTTTGATCAGCGGGATATTGGTCTTCACCTCTGCAATACGCCCCGACATGAAGCCGATCACGAGCAATCGGCCATCAAAGGCAATACACCGTGTGCTTTCGTCGAACACGTCACCGCCAATCGAGTCATAGATGACATCGGCCCCGCGGCCAGCGGTCAGCTCTTTCACTTTTTCGCGAAAGCCGTTCCGAATATTGATGACGTGATCTGCGCCATAATCAGAAAGGAGTTCGAGCTTCCTGTCAGAGCTCGACGTCGCGATGACCTTCGCCCCGAGATGCCGCCCCACATCAACAGCCGCCATGCCAACACCGCCCGATGCGCCATGCACCAACAAGGTTTCACCCGCATCCAGGCGGCCGCGCCGGACCAGCGCAACATAGGCGGTAAGATAAGCCGCGCCATAAGCCGCCGCTTGGGCGAAATCAAAGTTATCGGGAATACGACGCAAACCCTCTGCTTTCAGAACAGCATAGTCTGCGAAGGCACCGGTTTTTGTAAAACCGCCACACACGCGATCACCCGGCCTGTAAGCGTCGACGCCCTCACCGCAGGCGACCACCTCACCAGCAAGCTCCATCCCCACCACAAAAGGCAGGTCTGGTTTGTGCTGATATTTGCCCTGGCACATCAATATGTCCGGGAAATTCAGACTCGCAGCTCTTACCTGAACCTTTACCTCTCCCGCCCCCGGATCGGGCTCGGGCCAGTCTTCGACCAATACCGCACCCGACAGATCGTCAGACAGGTCTTTGCAGACGAAAGCTCTCATTGCGCCGCGATCAGACGATGGGTCCTTCTTCTTTCGGCGGCACCAGAGAATAACCCGCAGACCGCACAGTCCGGATCAGATCAACGTCAGAGTATTTGTTGAGGGCCTTGCGCAACCGACCGATATGAACATCTACCGTACGCGCTTCGACATAAACGTCGGCGCCCCAGACGGCATCCAGCAATTGCTCACGCGAGAACACTCGCCCCGGACGCTGCATCAGATAATCAAGCAGACGGAACTCAGTCGGTCCCAGATGCAGCTCCTTGCCATTGCGCAAAACAGTGTGCGCACCGCGATTGATTTCCACACCGCCACACCGCAGCACATCATCGGCCAGACCAGGGCGAATGCGACGCAGCACAGCGCGGATCCGCGCCATCAGCTCCGTCGTTGAAAAGGGTTTGGTGATGTAGTCATCTGCGCCCGTATCGAGGCCACGAATGCGGTCCGCTTCTTCCGTCCGCGCCGTCAGCATGATGATTGGCAGGTTGCGGGTTTCCGTCCGGCTCCGCACCTGACGGCAAACTTCGATCCCCGTCACTTTTGGCAGCATCCAGTCGAGCAGAAGAAGGTCTGGCGCACGCTCGCGCATCATCACCAGCGCTTCTTCGCCATCGCGGGCGATCCCGATCTCATATCCCTCACGATCGAGATTGTATCTCAGAAGTTCGACGACCGAATCCTCGTCTTCAGCGATCAGAATAAACGGTGTCATACTACACTCCTGGACTTAGGATTCTGTGATCTGCCCAATTTCAGATACCTGAGGTCTGGTCAATGGCAAGTCATCGCCTGTTACACAAAAATGTACGACTTCGGCAATATTGGTACAGTGGTCGCCAATGCGTTCGAGGTTTTTGGCGATAAATAACAGATGAGCGCCAAGACTGATCTTGCGCGGGTCTTCCATCATATAGGTCAGAACTTCCCGAAACATGCTGTTATAGTGCTCATCGATTTCTTCATCATGGAGCCAGACATCGATGGCGCCCTGAGCATTGTCATTGGAATACGCATCGAGAACCGTTTTGAGCTGAAGCCTGACCGCTTTCGACATTCGCTCAACGCTTTTCTGACCGGTCTGACCATGCTCATCGCCCATGGCGATCAATCGTTTGCAGACATTCTTCGCAAGATCGCCGATACGTTCGAGATCGTTTGACACTTTCAACGCAGAAACAATCGTCCGCAAATCCTGAGAGACGGGTTGGCGTAATGCCAAGAGACGCATGATCTCGCGCTCAATCCGGCTTTCAAGTGCGTCGACTTCCTCATCGGTTTCGATCACCTTGCTTGCCAGTTCAGCATCACCATGCGCGAAGGCCGTCGCCATGTCGGTAATCATGGCTTCAGCCAGTCCGCCCATGCGCAGAACGTCGCCAGTTAACGCATTAAGCTCAGATGTGAAGGCACTCAGCGTGTGTCCAACCACGAAATTCGGGTCCTTTCACCCTCGATCCTCACCTAGCCATACCGGCCAGTGATGTAATCATGTGTCCGACCATCCCGGGGCCGGGTAAAAATCTGCTCCGTCGTGCCCGATTCGACCAGCTTGCCGCGATCCATGAACGCTGTGTGCTGAGAGATCCGCGCCGCCTGAGACATTGAATGGGTGACAATAACGATACAATAATTCTGGCGCAATTCATCTATCAGCTCTTCAATCCGAGCTGTCGCAATGGGATCAAGCGCCGAACAGGGTTCATCCATCAAAATGACTTCGGGTCCTACGGCAATCGCCCGCGCAATGACCAAGCGCTGCTGCTGACCACCGGATAGAGACGTGCCCGGGCGGTGCAGCCCATCCTTCACCTCATCCCATAAACCGGCACGCTCAAGACTACGCTGAACAATTTCTTCAATGTCGGACTTCGATGCCGCAAGTCCATGAATGCGCGGGCCATAGGCGACATTATCAAAGATGGTTTTCGGGAATGGATTGGGCTCCTGAAACACCATACCCACCCGCGCGCGGATCAGCACAGGGTCGACATCCTTGCCCATGATGTCTTCGTCATCGATCAAAATTTGGCCGCTCACCGAACATCCTTCGACGGTCTCGTTCATCCGGTTGATGCATTTGAGTACAGTCGACTTTCCGCAGCCTGAAGGTCCGATAATGGCCGTCACCGAATTGTCGGCAATATCCAGATTCACCTCATCAATGGCTTTTTTCTCGCCATACTTCACGCTGACGGACTGCATGGAGATTTTCGGCCGCGTAATCTCAGCAGTCTCCCCTCGGAATACGGGCTCAGCTGATGGCAGAATTGCGTCGGTCATCTTTTGTCAAACCTCATGCGTAACCAGACTGCTAATCCATTCAGGCACAACATCAATGCCAGCAGGATAATGATTGCAACAGATGTCAGCGGCTCCCAGGCGCGTTCAGCACGCGTTGACCATTGAAATATCAGCACCGGCAAAGCCGTTGCACGGTCTGTCACCCCTGTCGGCATATCCCCGAGAAAGGCCACCATGCCAATCAGTAGAAGAGGCGCGGTTTCACCCAAAGCCTGAGCCAGACCGATAATCGAGCCGGTCAGAATTCCTGGTCCGGCGATCGGCAGAACATGGTGATGAATCATTTGTAGTCGGCTCGCGCCGACGGCAAGCGCACCCTGTCGGATGGAATTTGGAACTGAACTCAGCGCCGCCCGCGATGAGATGATAATTGTCGGAAGCGTCATCAGCGCCAGAACAATCCCGCCGACCAGAGGCCAGCCTCGTCCCAGTCCTCCACCTAACGTCAAAGCCTGGTCCACAAAGGGAAGTGGGATCACCACGCCATTCACAAGGATGGCAGCCCCGAGAAGACCAAAAACGATCGATGGTACTGCCGCCAGATTATTGATGTTCACCTGAACGAAATTGGTGAAGGTGTTTCGTGGAGCAAACTCTTCCAGATAGATCGCAGCAGCAATTCCGACCGGCACCGCGATCAGCATGGTCGTGACCATCAGAAAGACGGAGCCCAACAGTCCCGCCAGCAAACCGGCCAGTTCGGCTTCAGATGAATCAGTCTGACTTAACAGGCGCGTATTGAGCTGCCAGCCAATCTGCCCGCGCGCTTTAAGCTCCTCAATCACCATGATCTGAACATCAGAGATCGCCCGCATTCCAACAGGCTTTCGCACAACAAGCAGCTGGGTCTGTGCTTGCTCCGTTAAGCCCTCGAGCACCACGTCATAAGAAATCCGATCCCCGGAAATTTTAGTCACCTGACCATAAACTTCACCTGTGCGAATGAGTACCGACGGGTCAGACTGGGTTGTCCGGATCTGCCGTTCACTGATCTCGGCTTCCATCTGCTCGAGCTGAGACTGAAGATTACTGAGCCGCGCGCTGGCCGCTTCTGCGCGCCTTTTCAGAAAATCATCTTCTGGCAGAGCCTGCAACTGGTTCGCCAGAAGGGAGACTTCCCGCTCGGCCGAGCGAAGCCGCACGCGTCTGAACCGTTCTAATTCTTCTTGCCGCCAAAGCCCCAGAGTTCTGACCGCTTCACTGAAATCACCGGTCAGCGTGCCGTCACCCGCCCGCTGCACGGGCAGTTGCCATTTGCGTGTTTCGCTGGAAACGCCCTTCAGATACAGATCGGCGTCATCCGAAATCGGTAGGCGGGTTTTGTGAACCCCTGCCGCTGTTTCCGTACTCGTCATCTGGCTGACGGCAAGCGGGCTCACCAATTGGCCGACCAGCAATCGTTCGGTGCGGTCTTGCGGATTGCCCGCAACAGCCAGCAAATCCGAGCGCACGCCGGCATATGGGTCGCCGGACACCATATCCTGCTGACTGAGGGAGACAGACAGCGTGTGACGGGTAAACGCAGTGCGCGCCTCCAGCCCGATACTAATCAGAAGCACGAGCAACAAGCAGAGCGCGACGCCAATCGCGAAGACACCGTAATATTTGAAGCGCGAATCCGCGCGCCGACGGCTGCGCAGACGTTTCTGAAAGGCATCTGTCTGCGCGAAGGGTTTGACCTCAGAGACCGGCATAACGTCTCCTCTGTCGATCGACGACCCATTTGGCGAACATGTTAAACAGGAGGGTGACAACAAACAGCACCGCACCGAGCGCAAAGGCCGAAAGCGTTCTCGGACTATCAAATTCCGGGTCACCTGTCAGAAGTGAAACGATCTGTACCGTCACCGTCGTCACATCCTCAAACGGATTTAGCGTGAGGTTGGCGCGCTCACCCGCCGCCATGACCACGATCATGGTTTCGCCAATCGCCCGACTTGTCGCCAGCAACAAAGCCGCCATCAGGCCCGGAAAAGCCGCTGGCAGGATGATATCCTTCATCACTTCAGATCGCGTCGCACCAATCCCGAGGCCGCCAATTCGAAGCTTTTTCGGGACCGTACGGATCACATCATCCGATAATGATGAAATGAACGGAATGATCATGATCCCCATAACCGCACCTGCCGCGAGCGCATTTTTTGGTTGGGCTGGGATCAGATTGGCATAGCCCGTCATCTGCTCCAGCAGCAAATTCAGACTATCCCCGCACGACCGGACGAAGGGGGCAACAATCAGGATTGCAAAGAATCCATACACAACGGTTGGAATGCCGGCGAGGACTTCCAGCACCGGTTTGATCAGCTTGCGTCGGCGGGGCGAGGCATATTCCGCCAGATAAATCGCAGCGTAAAACCCGATCGGCGCGGCGAAAACGAGCGCGATCAGAGCGATGAAGAAAGTTCCGAAGAAAAGAGGAACCGCACCAAAGGAGGCCGATGTCTGCGCGCTCCATTCCAGCCCGAAGAAAAACTCCACCACGCTGACGCCCGGGCTCATGAAAAACTGGCCGGTCTCAAAGACGAGCGACAGAATGATCCCGATCGTTGTGAGAATGGCGACACAGCCACTCGCCAGCAGCAAAAACCGGATCAGCATCTCAACCCGTGCCTGCGTCTTGAGTTCAGGTCGGGTTTCCATCAGCGTAATCAGGGCACCGACAAGTGAGGCGAGCGGCAATCCAATTTTGATAGCGTTATCATAAAGCGGGAAGAACCATCCTGTCAGACCGACAATTGCAGCCGGTAACAGTGCCCCAAGAGCGCAATACCAGCCATAATAAACAGAAAGCGAAGCCAGCGGTTTTCCAGAATGCCGCGCACGCTGAACCGCGATGATCCGCCCTGCGAGAAACGCGAGGCAGGCAATCACCGCAATGGCAGCGAGCATATCCTGTAGGGCTGGAACGAACATAATCTTGCGGCGAACTTTCTCTAAGCTGGTCTTGAAATAGACAGGCGGGAGCGGACGCTCTTAAGCCTGATCTCCGGTGGCGGGGTTTGGCATGTCGGCCCCGTCTTCTGCAAGATCAGACGTCTCGTCAGTCCGGATCATCGGCAACCACACCCCAAAGGCTGATCCATGCCCCTCATCACTTTCAACCATTAAGCCTCCCCTGTGGCGCGCCACGATGTGTTTGACGATCGCCAGCCCCAATCCCGTGCCGCCAACAAGGCGGTCGCGTCCCTCATCAATGCGATAGAACCGTTCGCCCAGTCGTGGCAAATGCTGTCTGGCAATGCCTTCGCCTTCATCGCTGACGCGCAGCACCGCAAACCGGTCATCCGGATTTGGGCGGCTTTGGACGATCGAAATTCGCGAGGCGGTATTCCACCGACGCCCGGCAAAGGTTCGGGCCTGTTCAAGATCAAGCCCGGAAGAAACCTCAACCCGAACGCTGGATCCGGGAGCCGTATATTTCAGCGCATTGTCCAGCAAATTCTGCATCACCTGCACCAGCTCGTCACGCACCGCATGCACGGGCGCGAATTCGGTCGAGCTGATCAGCTCAAGCTCAAGTCCCTTGTCGTGGGCGATCGGTGCAACCGATTCCACACTCTCTGAGACAACTTTGGCAATATTCACTTCCTGATCCGGGCGTCTGTGCTCATTGAGCTCAATCCGGGAGAGCGACAACAAATCATGGATCAGACGTCGCATGCGTTCGGTCTGATTATACATAATCTCCAGAAACCGGTCCCAGGCAGCCGGGTCATCCTTGGCCGGGCCACGCATGGTCTCAATAAAGCCAGCAAGCGAGGTGAGCGGTGTCCGCAATTCATGACTGGCATTCGCGAGAAAGTCCGCTCGTGCTTTTTCTGCCCGGCGCAATTCCGTCAGCTCGTCGAGTGCGATGAGCACCCGGTTTTTGCCTTCAATGCGCACACGCTCCAGGCTCACCCGGAACATGCGGTCGGGATTGCCGGCAACCTCTATCTCCAAAGGTTCCGGCATATGATCTCGGGACATTAATTGCAGCTGCTTCAACACATCCGGGCGCCGGATGATTGACGGGTTTAATCCAAGTCCTGACCGGGGGAGCTGAAAGACGTCAGCCGCCATCGCATTATGGTGCAGAACCCGCCCGTCAAACTCACTCAACATAGCCGCTTCCGGATAGGCATCCAGAATGGACTGCAAATCTTGCGAGGGTGACTGAAGCTGACGCTCAGTCTTTTGTTCGACCACAATGGGTTTCGCAGGAAGTCCAGGCTCGTCCGGCACAATCAAGCCTCGCGCATCCGGCTCGGTCGACAAGTAATACGCCAGCGCAGCAAATATATAGATCAATATGCCAGTGACCAATTCGCTGAAGTCCAGCGTGCCGGACAGGAACAAAATGACAAGAATCGCAAGCACAATAAGCCCAAGCACCGCAAAGTCTCTGCGGCGGGCACGGCTGGTGAGTATATTCGTATTGCCTCGGCTTTTTGTCGAAGTCGGGTCGATCTCTTGTCCCAAACTCAAATTTGTTCCCGTATCGTCGGTGATTGTTACTCTAATGACACTCTGGCAAGCTATCTCCCAGAAGAACGTATCAGCTTCATGACAAATTCAGAATTATCGTGTAACTATACAATGTATAGACAATTATTGTTAAACGATAATAATTCATTGACAAACAAACATGGCACCCCTAATTAGGAGGCTCATTTCGGAGTATCCAATGCGCTCTTACCTTTTATTGGCCGGTCTGGTGACGGTATCCGGTTGTGCCAGCTTACATAATTCACCGGATACGGCGCCACCGCCACTCCCGGCGCACCCTGACACCTGGAAGAATGGTGAACTTGCCACGATTCCGCCCATCGGTGACTGGATCGACACCTTTAACGATCCGGTGATGAGCGATCTTATCGACGAAGCGCTGAGTAACAACCCCGATCTGGCCGCTACGTTTGAGCGCATCGAAGCGGCCCGCGCAGCTGCCGCAGCCGTTTACGGGCGCAGCCTGCCATCCGTGTCTGCAGGCGGAACGGTCTCTGCCTCCAGTAATGTCGTCGAGATTGGCGGCTCTCCCGTCAGAAGCGATGCTCCGAACTATCGCCTCAATGCGAGCGCAAGCTGGGAGCCTGACCTATGGGGTCGTGTGGCTGCCGGCATTTCAGCTGCCGAAGCCGATCTTGCCGCATCAGAAGCTGACTACGAAGCCGCCCGCCTCGCCTTTGCAGGCCGCACGGCTATCGCCTGGCTGCAATTGAATGATGCTATTCGTCAGGAGAAACTCGCAGAAGCCACGCTCGAAGCGCGTCAGAGCACGCTTCGCCTGACCGAACGCCGCTTCCGGAATGGCCTGGTCGATGCGCTCGATGTGCGCCTCGCGCGTAGCTCAGTTGCTTCGTCAGAAGCCTCTCTCATTGGCCGTCGACAGCAAACCGGCATCGCCAAGCGCGCTATGGAAATTCTTCTGGGCCGGTATCCCGCGACAGAAATCGATGCCAGCCAGGAGCTTGTCGAACTGCCGGAACTCTCCGGCGCTGGTGATCCGACAACCTTGCTTTCGCGACGTCCGGATATTGCTGCAGCGGAGGCACGCATCGCTGCGGCCGGCTTCCGCGTCGAGCAAGCCCGCATGGCTTTGCGACCATCTCTGTCGCTCTCAGCGAGCCTGTTCACGTCTGACAATGTGGTCAGCAATCTGTTCGATCCGTCCTATCTGGCCGGACAAATTGCCAGCTCGCTCACCGCGCCGATCTATAATGGTGGTGCCCTGAAAGCGAACATTGAATCCGTTGAAGCTCAGGCCCGTATTTCTGCGGCCAACTATGTATCGGCAACCTTGCAGGCCTGGAAAGAAGTCGAAGATGCTCTGGCCGCTGATGTCTATCTCCAGCAACAGGTCACTGCCCTGGTAACCGCCTATGACGAAGCTGTCGCTGCTGAAGCCCTGGCCCAGCGCCAATATCAGAACGGTCTGGCGACTATTTTCAATCTGATCGACGCACAAACGCGTAGGATCAACGCGGAAGCCAGCCTGATTTCTGTCCAGAGTTCGCGTGCAATTAATCGCGTTCAGTTCTATCTTGCCCTCGGCGGCAATCTTGCTGGCGACGCGCCGACACACGAAATCAATTCTCAAGGAACGCTATAGATGAGTAAATCGGGGGCAATTCTGGCAGTCGCACTTCCAATCGCCATAATCGGTGTGTTGGGCGTTGGCGGCTGGATGGTGTTAGGTGAACTCAGCCCGGAAGCTGAAATGGCAGACGAACTGCCGAAAGGCCTCGCCGTCTTTACCGAGCCGGTAAGACGAGATGACCTTCAACTCACTGTGCAAAGCCAGGGTGAAGTCAGGCCGAGACGAGAAATCTCCATCTCACCGCAGATTTCGGGCCGGATTTCCTACGTTTCCCCGGCATTCATCGATGGCGGATTTGTCCGTCGAGGCGATGTGCTCGTGCGCGTCGATGATGCGGACTATCAGCTCTCCCGCGTGCGCGCGCAATCTCAGGTCGCCAGCGCCGAACAGCGACTTGCCCGTGAGCGCGCCGAGACGGAACTCGCCCTTCAGGACCTCGAAGATCTGGGGATCAGTGACGCCTCCCCTCTGGCCCGTCGCGAACCTCAGCTTGCGGAAGCCCAGGCCAATCTGGACGCGGCGAAATCTCAGCTTCGGGACGCAGAACTCGCGCTTGAGCGAACCATCATCCGCGCGCCATTTGATGGACGCATCAGGTCCAAGGATGTTGATGTCGGCCAGTTTGTCAGCACCGGTCAGTCTTTGGGTCGCATGTTCGGTACGGACATCGCAGAAGTGGCCCTGCCGCTCACCGATGCAGAGCTTGGCCGCCTCGGCCTCACTTTCGCGTTTGAAGAGACCGAAGCTGAACCCGGTCCAGCCGTTGTCCTCAGCGCGAACGTCGCAGGGCAGCTACGCAACTGGCAAGCTCGGATCACACGGACTGCGGCGGCAGTCGACCCTCAAACTCGTCTGATCTCTGCCATCGCAGTGGTGGAAGATCCATTCGGAGAAGGCGCATCTGACGGAATGCCACTTGCGCCCGGCCTCTTCGTGTCCGCTGAAATTGAGGGCGAAGTGCTTCCGGACATTCTAATCGCACCACGCGCCGCTCTGCGCGGCAAGGACCAGCTCTATATTGCTGATCCAGAAGAGAGTAAGCTGCGTATTCGGAATGTAGAGGTCATCTTTTCTGATCCTCAGGGGGTCTATATGCGATCTGGTGTTGATGCAGGTGAATTAGCGATCCTCTCGCCAATTCAGGCACCATTTGACGGGTTGAGTATCTCACTTGCTGAAGAGGATGAGGCTGAGAGCTGATTCAGCACGCCAGCCTTCTTCTCAGAACATAAATCACCACACCCAAAGGCGGGAATGAATCATGAGTGGTCACGGTCAACAGGATACACATCACAAGGGCATTGTCGCCTGGTGGGCAAAGAACTCGGTTGCCGCCAATCTGCTCATGCTCTGCGCCTTTATCTTCGGCATTCTGGGGTTCTCCAGATTAGAACAGGAAGTGTTTCCTCAAGCAGATTTCAACGGCGCCTCAGTCTCGATCTCCTGGCCCGGCGCATCCCCTCAAGATGTCGAAGACCAGATCGTCACCCGTCTCGAGGAGACTCTTGCAGATCTTGACGGTTTGCGTCGAATGGAAGGCACCGCTCGGGAAGGTGTTGGCTATGTGAATCTGGAATCTTTCCAAGATTACGACATCGACAAGTTCATCGAAGAAGTGAAGCTTCGTGTCGACCAGCTCAACAATCTGCCGCAAGCGTCGTTCCCGCCGCAAGTGCAGCGCTGGAAACAGTCAGAAATGTATCTGGGCATTGCGATCCATGGTGAAACCGATCGGATGACGCTAAAGCGCGTTGCCGACGAATTACGCGACCAGATTGCCGGCTCGGTTGAAGGCGGAGAACTCGCCGAGGTCTGGGGTACCCTTGGCGAAGAGGTTTCCATCGAGGTCTCTGAGGAAGATCTCCGACGCTATAACCTTACTTTCAGCGATGTTGCTCAGGCGGTCCGGACTTCCTCGATAAACTCATCTGGCGGGCAAATCCGAACAGATGTTGGTAGCATTCGTCTGCAGACGCGGAACTTATCTGACACGGCGGATCAATTCGAACGCATTATCGTTCGTCAACTTCCATCAGGGGAAACCATTCGCGTCGGCGACGTCGCCGAAGTTGTCGACGGCTTCGTCGATGAATCGCTTGATACCACTTATGGCGGCGAGCCAACGGCATTCATCATGATCATGCCGCCAGAAACCATGCACATTGATGACTACTCGAAGAATCTGCTAGCCTTCATCGACAAGGCAAATGAAGAATTGCTCCCCGAAGCGATCCGCGCAGACCTGTTGTTCGATCAAGCCGACATGTATCGCGGGACCATGAGCATTATTTCCAGCTCGGCCCTGATCGGCACCATACTGGTTCTGATCGTTCTCGTGCTTTTCTTGCGTCCGGTCGTCGCATTCTGGGTGACCATCGGCATTCTCACTGCCTTTGCGGGTGGGTTTGCCCTCCTGCCTCTATTTGGCGTTTCGCTGAACATCTTGTCCTTCTTCGCCATTCTTTTGGTGATCGGTGTAATTGTGGACGACGCAATTGTCGTCGGGGAAAATATCCATAAGGAAGTCGAGCTGGGGCGCTATAAGGGTGTCGATGCAGCCATTATTGGTACACAGCTCGTCGTTAAGCCGGTCATTTTCGGCGTTCTGACAACCATGATCATGTTCTCGCCCTGGATGCTATTGCCTGGTCCGGAACGCCAGTTCACAGCGCAGATTACTTATGTCGTCATTGCGGCCCTGTCCTTCTCGCTGATCGAATCCATGCTCATTCTCCCTGCGCACCTTGCGCATATGAAGCCGCAGAAATTCGATGGCGCGAGTGGCGTGATCCTCAAGGTGCAACGCTCGATCGCGGACAGCCTGATCTGGTTCGCAGAAAATCTCTTTAAACCGGTTCTCGAACTCGCAATTCGCTTTCGGTATGCAACAGTTGCCTTTTTTCTCTGCCTGTTTGCAATCGCGGTCGGTCTGCTCGTAAACAATATTGTTCCAGCTGCCATGATGCCGAAGATCGAGAATAATCTCGTGATTGCTCGCATTGAGTTGCCGGATGGCACTCCGTTCGAACGGACGAAACGCGTCTCAGAACAACTATCTCGCGGAGTGTTCAAGGCACGCGAGGTGCTAGCCGAGCGGTATCCGGAAGTCGACGAAGACATCGTTAAGGACGCGTCCATTATCACCAATGAGCGCAACATTCAGTCTTTTATTGGTGCCATGCTACCGGAAAACCGGCCCGAGGGCCTCACCACACGAGAGATCGCACAGGTTCTGCGAGAAGCCACAGGGCCAATCCCGGATGCGGAAGAAGTCCGGTTCGACTTTGCCATGAATGCTGGTGGCGGAGGTGTACGGTTTGCGCTCTCTCACCCGAACCTCGACACGCTTCAGGAAGCCGTCGACATGGTGAAAGAACAACTCTCCACCTATGACACAACGTTCGACATCGGAGACAACCTCTCTTCAGCAGCACCGGAATTGCGCTTCTCACTTAAGCCGGGCGCCGAAGCTTTGGGTGTCAACCTGCAAATGGTCTCAAACCAGGTACGTCAGGCGTATTATGGCGAGGAAGTTCAGCGGCTGCCACGTGATGGTGAAGATGTCCGTGTTATGGTTCGATATCCGCCAGAGGCACGGCAGTCGCTAGACAGTCTCGACGATCTTCGTATCCGGACACCTGATGGCCGTGCGGTGCCGCTGAGTCAGGTCGCAGAGTATGACTTCGCACCGGGCATCAACCGGATTTATCGCCGTGACCGGGTTCGGTCGGCTGCCGTCTTCGCAGAGCTGTCTTCGCCGGACGTCCGCGGACAGATCATGGCTGACATGAATGAGAAATTCTGGCCGCAATTCGAGCGTCGTTTCCCTGGGGTCGAAAGAGGAAATTTAGGTGATGCGGAAGCCGAAATGGAGATGGTCAACTCTCTGATCATGCTCAACGGCGGTGCATTGTTCATGATGTACATCCTCTTGGCGATTGCGTTCAAATCCTACTTCCAGCCGATCCTGCTCATGATGGCGGTGCCCTTTGCCTTTGCAGGTGCCGTGTTTGGTCACCTCTTATTCGGCATTCCTGTCGCCATGTTCTCGATCTTCGGCATCGCTGCCGCTGCTGGCGTTGTGATCAACGACAACCTTGTCCTGATCGACAATGTGAACAGGCGACGACAGCTCGGTTTTGGCGCGGTTCAGGCGCTGGTAGAATCCGCGGTCAATCGCTTCCGCCCAATCCTACTGACGTCCGTCACGACATTCGTCGGCGTCCTGCCAATGATCGCGGAAAAATCGGTTCAGGCTCAAATGCTCAAGCCGATGGTTGTGGCGATGGGGTCGGCGGTTGCCTTTGCCCTGTTCGTCAGCCTGCTCTTTGTGCCTGCACTCTATGCGGTCGGGGCGGAACTTGCTCGCTTGTTCCGTTGGCTCTGGTCAGGCAGGCCGTATCAACCGATTGGTGAGTCTTATGACAGCGACCAGGTCTCAGGTCCATCAGACCTTGACGACCATATCCATCAACCGGCTGAATAGACCGACTCTCGGGCGGGGGCGTCCGATCACTCTGATACGAAAGAACTGAGGTAGCAGATGAAACATCTTCTTATGGCGACGTCCGCCATGGCACTCCTTGTGGTCGCTGGCTGTCAGCCATCGACTGAAACGGATGTGCAGGCCGACGCTACGCCTGAAGCCACACCCACACAAACCGCTGACGCGTCCTCTGGTTCGCCGGAATTCGGGACCTTCGGGATCGACCTGAGCTATATCGATGAAGCGACGGCCCCTGGCGATGACTTCAACCGTTATTTCAGCGGCAAATGGCTCGATACCTTTGAAATCCCGGCTGACAAAACGCGTTTCGGCGTGTTCGACAAACTGGCGGAAGGCGCTGAGACACAGGTCCACGAAATCATTGAGGACACGGCAGCCGCCGAACCCGCACTCGACACGGTAGAAGGCAAGCTCGCGGCCTATTACAACGCCTATATGGACACCGAGACCATTGAAGCCAAAGGCCTCGCGCCCGTTCAGCCTTATCTCGAGCGCATCGCCGGCATCGAAACCCGCGAAGATCTGGCGAAAACTTTCGCAGCGACGGGCTTTTCGGCCCCGTTCGGAGGATTCGTGGATGTCGACTCTAAAAAGACAGACGAATACATTTTCTACGTGTCACAAGGTGGGCTCGGCCTGCCGGACCGCGACTATTATCTGAAAGATACGCAGAACAATCTCGAGCTTCGTGAAGGCTATATCGCGCTTTTGACGAACATGCTCGAGGCTGCTGGCTATGACGATCCAGCCGGTGCCGCTCAGATGGTCTACGACCTCGAGACCGACATCGCTGAGGCGCACTGGGACCGCGCACTCGGCCGGAACCGCAACCTCACTTACAACAAGATGACGAAAGCCGAACTCGTCGCAACTGGCGAAGATTTCCCAACCGAGATCCTGCTCACGGAGCTAGGTCTGGGCGATCAGGAAGAATTCGTCGTTCGTCAGGTCACTCCAACCGCTGAGGAAATTGAAGACAACGGTCTGACCGAAGAAGATCTCGGCAAGCTGGGACCGGGCGTCGCAGGTCTTCTCAAACTCGCTCAGACTGCAGATATGGACGCCTGGAAAGCCTATCTGACTGCGCATTTCCTCATCGATCATGCCGATGTTCTGCCTGCCGAAATCGACGACGCAGTCTTTGACTTCTACGGCAAGCAACTCGGTGGTCAGCCGGAACAGCGAGCCCGCTGGAAGCGCGGCGTCGACTCCACCGAAAACGCCCTCGGCGAAGCGGTCGGCAAGGTTTATGTCGAAAAGCACTTCAAGCCTGAAGCCAAAGCCGAGATGACTGAGCTGGTTGAGAACCTTCGCAAAGCCATGCGCCAGAACCTCGAAGGTCTGGAATGGATGGGCGAAGATACTAAGGTCGAGGCCTATGACAAACTGGCCAAATTCACGCCCAAAATCGGATATCCGGAAAAGTTCGAAACCTATGATGGCCTGACCATCGTAGAGGGCGAAGCCTTTGCGAATGATATGGCAGTCGCTGAATGGCAATATGCCGACATGATTTCTCAGCTTGGCCAGCCGATCGACAAAACCGAATGGTTCATGTTCCCGCAAACCGTGAATGCCTATTATTCACCGAACCGGAATGAGATCGTGTTCCCGGCTGCAATTCTTCAGCCGCCATTCTTCGATCTCTATGCCGACCCGGCCGTCAATTACGGCGCGATCGGCGCTGTGATCGGACACGAAATGGGTCATGGCTTTGATGATCAGGGCGCGAAATCAGATGGTGATGGCGTGCTGCGCAATTGGTGGACTGATGCAGATACTGAAGCTTTCAAGGCCCGGACAGATGCCCTCGTTGGCCAGTATAACGAATTCTGCCCGATCGAGAACGGCGAAGACGACACGCTCTGTGTCAATGGACGTCTCACGCTCGGCGAGAACATTGGCGATCTTGGCGGCCTGTCCATGGCCTACACGGCCTATAAGCTGTCTCTCAACGGCGAAGAACCTCCCGTCATTGACGGTGTAACAGGCGACCAGCGCTTCTTCATGGCATGGGCGCAGGTCTGGCGTGCCCTCTATCGCGAAGAGCGGACCCGCACACAGCTTGCCACCGACCCACACTCTCCGCCGCAATACCGGATCAACGGCATCGTGCGGAATATGGATGCCTGGTATGAGGCCTTCGATGTAAAGGAAGGTGACGCGCTTTATCTGCCACCAGAAGAGCGCATCTCGATCTGGTAAGCCTCAGGCATCAGACCAAATGTGAAAGAGGGCCGATTGGCCCTCTTTCTTTTTGCGCTCAGCTCATTGATTGTCGAACTGAGACCTGACGAGTTTCAAGCCTCGTTTGGTGATCCGATACGGGCCGGAATTGCGCGATGCAATCGCCCGTTTTCGTTTCAGTTTTCGGAAAAGTATCAGATCAAGTTGCGGGAATAACCATCCGTCGCGGTTATAGCATTCGACTTGAAGATCATTCGTTTCATCGCGATACTTTTCAATCCGCCCGCCTTGCGCGAGCAAATGCAGGATGCGCTGTTCAGCGCGTGAGATATCCATTTCAATTAATGTCCGGAATTATGCGGAAAAACGCCGCAAACAGTCAGAGACGCGATGCAACAGCACGCGTCAGCTCTTTCTGTTCTGCCCCGCCTGATCGGAAATCAGGTCAGGGCCTTACCGGGCCTCGGACAAAAATGACATAAAGTCTCCTGATAAGGCGAGTATAGGTATTCAGGGCTTTTCAAACAAGTTCAAAAGGGATCTCAATCCCGCACGATAGTCCGGATATTTCGGACGCCAGCCTGTCAGAGACTTGGTTCGGGCATTCGAAACCCGTTTGCACTCAGCGTAAAATTGCTTCCCCATCTCGGAGAGCCCCGACTCATCGAATGGCGTCTCAGGCGGCAAATCCATTCCGAGCAGCTCGGCCGCATAGGTGATCACATCCTGCGGTGGCGCAGGCAGATCATCACATGGGTGCAACACCTCACCTTTGACGTCGCGCTCAATCGCCGCTGCAGCGCACCCGGCTATGTCACTCACCATAATCCGGGAGAAGACCTGCCCCGGCTTCACGATCCGCCTGGTGTCGCCCTTTTTCAGCCGGTCGAGCGCGCTGCGCCCTGGCCCGTAAATCCCTGGCAGGCGGAAGAGATTTGTATCAGCTCTGACTGAGCGCCATTGGTCCTCGGCGATCACCCGTCGCTCGCTTCTCGGGTTTTGCGGATGCCGTTCTGACCATTCAAATGCCCATCCGCCATCAAGATCGCCATAAACGCCAGTGGTCGAAAGATAACCGATCCAGGCCGCCTCCTTCGCCGCCTGACCGGCCAGCCGAAAGCTGGGGCATCCGTCTTCATCGGGCGGCGTCGAAATCAGCCAGTGTGCACCGGGCGGTATCTGATCCGCCAGTCCGTCGGCGAACAACATGCCTTCAACACCGTCTGCAGACAGTTTATCCACTGTGTCCTGCGAACGGGATGTCGCCATGACGCGCCAGCCTTTGGCTTTGAGCGCTTTGCCGAGCGCGCGGGCTGAGTCTCCGAACCCAAAGCAAATTACAGTATTTTGCGGTTTGTTCATTTGCTTTTCTTCGCTGGCTCCGGCAGGTGTGAAACTGGACAATCGGAGTCAGACATGACCCTTACGCTATCCTTCGTCTATGGTCTTTCCGCGCTTTTTTTATCGGCTCAATCGGCTGGCGATGAAATTCGCGCAGAAGAGATCAGAAAACTGAAGACCTGCCTCGAGCTGATCGAAACAGATCCTGAGGCCGCCTATGAAATGAGTCTCGCCTGGCTTTATGAAGGCAATCGCCCGGGCGCCCGTGAGTGCAAGGCCAGCGCTATGATTGCGCTCGGCTATTATGAAGATGGCGCGCTTCAGCTCGAAGCCCTCGCCAATGCCCCTGACGCGGGGTCGACGCAGACCCGGGCCTTTCACTGGTCTAAAGCCGGCAATGCCTGGCTGCAAGGCGGCTTTCCGGACGAGGCTATTCTCGCCTTCGACAATGCCTTCAAACTGGATTCCGAGGATTTCAATCGATACACCTATCGCGCGCAGGCCTATCTCATGACCGAAGACTGGGAACGCGCGGAAGCCGATCTCGATATATCGATCTCCAATCAACCGGGCGATCTCGCGGCCTATATGCTGCGAGCCACCGCACGCTCAGAACAGGGCCGCTATGACGCCGCGCTTCAGGATATCGACCAGGCTATGGCAATTGAGCCGGAAAACATTGATGTTCTGGTGCTTCGGGGCGATATTCGAGAGGCGAAACGACTGTCGGAAGAATAAAAATATGCTGAAGAGTAAATGTGTTCTGGCTTTAAGCCTCTTTGCGCTCGCTGCGCCTCTGGCTCATGCCGCAGAGAACAGCGCTGATAAGGATGTTAAATCCTACACCTGCCGAAGTGAAGGCGGAGAGATTCTGGTCTCGGAAGAGGCGGGCGCGGTGAAGGCCTTCGTCTTGAGTTCCTGCAGCCGCGTCGGCTGTATGACACTTGGCCTTGATGATCCGGATAATGGCAAGCTCAATATCAGCACGTCCTATCTGGATGGCTCCACCATCGATATCGCGACAACGGCGCGCCTGTCCGAAAACGGAATTCTGGTGAATTCACCGATTGTGGTGGGCCAATTCGGCTCAGACCTCACCCGTCTCATTGGTTTCGCCAACCGTTTCCTGGAAGAATACACCGTCGGCGATCGTGATGCGTTGAACTGCGAATTACAGGACTAGAAAACGGAGCAAAAAATCTGCCCCGCCATCAAGTCTTAGTCTGTGCAGGGCCCGTTACGGTTCGCATCAATCGACATCGTACCGGGCAGTACCGTCTGCTCATCGATCTTCAATTCGACTGTTCCTGACATCGTAAAAGACGTCGTGGAATGCGTCAGGGTCAGGTCAGCACTTTTCAGTGATTGGTCGCCGCAGGTCAGTTTGAATTTCACTGTGTTTCCCGATTGCGACACGTCCGAGGACGTGCAATCCGCTCCGCCAGCGAACCTCTGCGCCAGTTCCGTCGGCTCAAGACTGGCATCGTTTTCAGTCATGCACGCCGTCATGTTCTGCGTATTTTCAGCTCCCATGGCGGCGACCGTCACGTCTGTCGACCACTCACCGGGCGTAAGTTGAATTGGTGCGGCCTGCGCAGAAAGCGCTACGACAGATGCCAGACTGGCCAGTGCAGTTAATCGGATCATCTGAAACCTCCATGATAAGATGGCTGTTAACGACCCGAAACAAGCTATCCCGGATCTTTGCTCCACACTCAGCATTTGCCCCGAGAATGCAAGGGCAACGCTTAGTCAGCATTGCCTTGCCATTCAGCGCGCACCTCAGCATCGGTCTCATTTAACACTCGCTGGTTTTTTTCGGTTTCAAACCGGTTTGGGTCCAGCTGTCGCAAGGCCCAGGCCGCCATGCCCCGCACAATCGGCGCCTTGTCATCCAGCAAGCGCACAATGTCCGGCACAAACCTTTCCTCACCCGAATTGCCCATGGCAATCAGAACATTCCGGATAAATCGATGACGCTTGATCCGCTTGATCGGCGAGCCCGAATACGCCTCGCGAAACGCCTCATCTGATAGCCGCGACAGCGTCCCGAGGTCTGGCGCGTCGGTTACCTCACTCGCGGCGAATTTCAGTTCGGAAGTCGTTTCAGCAAATTTGTTCCACGGGCACACAGCCAGACAATCATCACAGCCATAAATCCGGTTTCCCATCGCCGTTCGAAACTCGACCGGAATCGCGCCGTCATGCTCAATCGTCAGATAGGAAATGCAACGCCGCGCATCGAGTTTATAGGGCGCCGGAAATGCATCCGTCGGGCACACATCGAGGCACGCCCGACATGATCCACAATGATCTGTCTCAGGCGCATCCGACACCAGCTCCAGCTCCGTCAGCATCACACCAAGAAACAGCCACGAGCCAAACTCACGGCTGACCAGATTGGTGTGTTTACCCTGCCAGCCAAGCCCGGACTTCGCCGCCAGCGGCTTTTCCATCAAAGGGGCTGTATCGACAAACACCTTTACCTGGCAATCATGCGCCGCCGCAAACTCCCTCGCCAGGCGTTTCAGCCGCTTTTTCAGAAGATCGTGATAGTCTTTGCCCTTGGCATAAACCGAAATCACCGCCTTATCGGCCTGGTCCAGCACCTGAAGCGGGTCATGGTCTGGCCCGTAATTCACGCCCAGCACCACGGCGGACCGGGCGTCCGGCCACATGGCCTGCGGATGGGACCGCCGCTCAAGCGTCTCTTCCATCCATCCCATCTGTCCGTGATATCCGGCGGAAACGAACTGCTTCAGCCGATCTGAGGCTGCCCAGGCATCGACAACGGTCGTCACCCGACAGACATCAAACCCGATCTCTCGCGCTTTGGTTTTTAAGGTGTCAGAAGTCCAGATCGTCATAATGCGATGCAGGTTTGGCACCAGACAGCCTGTCTTTCAACAAGCCCCGGAAACACGGACGTGATTTCACGCGGCTATACCATTCGCGAAGATCCGGCACATTGTCCCATGGAACATCGCCAAAATAGTCCAGCGCCGACAGATTTGCTGCGGCAGCAAGATCCGCCACGCTCAGCACGCGGCCAGTCAGATAGGAATGCTCTTCACAAAGCGCGTTGAGATAGGTCAGCACGCCGCGCAAGGCATGCGCGCCCCGCCTCAGCAAGGCGCTGTCGGGCGCACTTGCGCGTTGAACGGCCTGCGCAATCCGTTCGGCCAGGATCGATCCATTAATTTCAGATTCAAACCGGTTTTCGACCCACCGCCACAGGCGACGCGCTTCGGCCCGGTCTCCGGCCAGCGCTGGCAGCACCCGCACATCCGGATAAGTTTCCTCCAGAAACTCGATAATCGCATGGGTATGATTGGCGACAATCCGCCCATGCTTACCCTGATCCACAAGGATCGGACCAACCGGGTTGGAATACAGCCGGGTCACCTCATCAACAGGTTTCCATGGCGGAGAAACGACCAGCTCAAACTCGAGCTGTTTCTCTGCGAGCACAAGTCGCACGAGGCGACTGGCTGGGTCTAAGGGCCAGTGGTAGAGCTTTCGCATAATCTGGTATCTGTCTGTTCACCATCACTTGCGGCCTCAATAGCATGCAGAGGTATACAATGGGTTAGCAGAAAGTTAACGCGCGTCCTCCGATCAGCGCCTCCCGGGAACGATTACCAGATGGGCAAACCCGTCAGAACTCGAAAATCTTGTTGGTAAACATCGTGACAGCGGGCAAGAGACAATCTGTCTGACAGTCAGAATGAAAGAATCCGGTTAGCGTTCAACAATGGTCCTGAGAGTCGAAAAAGCAATTGTCATCGGAGCCGGCGTGGTCGGTGTTGCGACAGCCTATGCGCTGGCGCGCCGCGGTGTGGCCGTGACAATGATCGACCAGCGTGAGGATGCAGGTCTCGGCACATCTTACGCCAATGGCGGCCAGCTCAGCTATCTCTATACCGGCCCGCTCGCCAATCACCGGCTTCGCAGCGAACTGCCAGGCCTTGCCCTGCATCTGAATCCCGCTTTCCGCATCCGTCTCCATACCGACCCGGATTTCGTCCGCTGGATCCTGTCCTTCCTGCGAAACTGCACGCGCAGCCGGTACCGGCGAAACAATGCCTCCGCGCTCGAAATCACACTGGAATCGCGCCTGGCCATGCTTAGCCTGCTGCAGAAACACGCGCTCGATTTCGACTATCAGGTGAAGGGCCGTATGCAGCTTCTCTACACAGAGAAAGCCATCGCGGGGGTGAAAGAGCATCTCGAACTCAAGCGCAAATATGAAGAAGACGAGCGCCTCATCTCTTTCGAGGACGCAGCAGAGCTCGAGCCCGCCCTCACATCCGCCGACGACAAGCCGCTGAAAGTCCTCTGGTCACCGTCTGAAGCCGTCGGAGATGCCAGCCAGTTTGCCCGCTCCCTCCTGGAGACACTCAAAACAGACTATGGCGTTGAAACGCTGTTCGGCGAACGCATTCTCCAGGCCAATCTTCATTCCTCCGGCGCTGATATCCGCTTCGAAGATGGCCGCAGGCTCGACACTGAACTTCTGGCCCTCTGTACGGGTGCGGACCGGTTTCTGATGAAACAGCTTGGCCTCGATGTGCCGCTCTACCCGATGAAGGGCTATTCCATCACGGCCCCCCTTGGCGATGCCCCGCCGAATATCAGCCTGACGGACACCAAACGACGTCTTGTGTTCACGCGACTTGGCGATCGTATCCGGATTGCGGGTATGGCGGATCTTGGCTGGACCCATGACACGCCCGACCCGGCACGACTTCGCGTTCTCACTAATTCAGCGATTGAGGCACTTCCGGCTGCGGCAGCCTATGAGCGCGCAACCGAGCTCTGGGCGGGGCTGCGGCCGATGACGCCGGATTCAAATCCGCGCATTGCCCGCCCTCACCCGGCCCTCATTTATAATCTTGGCCACGGCATGCTTGGCTGGACCATGGCCATGGGCACGGGCGAACGGGCCGCCAAGCTGGCTGTGCCGGAAACTGACTTGTAAACACACCATAACCTTAACTTAGGATTTGGTCGTGTTTCCCCTACGTTTGCCTCGACCAATTTCGGTTTCAAGCGCGGCCAGTTTGTTGGTCCAGAATTGCTCCATGTGATTAAGCCAGTCCGAAACCGTCTCGAACCCCTGCGGATCGATAGAGTAGAAGCGCCGGGTACCTTCTTGCCGAACAGTTGCAAAACCATTTTCTCGCAACACGCGTAAATGCTGTGAGATTCCTGGCTGACTGATGCCGAATTCCTCGTTGATGACGTCCGTGACCGCCCCCGAGGTGACCCCTCCCGGAGCAATAATTTCCAAAATCCGGCGTCGCACCGGATCACCCAAGACATCAAACGCATGCATCGCGCCCAACTTTAATCGCCCATGCCGGTGTAGAAGTTCGTGGTGGCAACGCGACTTTCTTCGGCTTTGGCTTCGTCTGCGCCATAGTCCAGATTGGCCTTTTTCCAGCCGTCACTACTTGTATTCACCCAGCTCTTGCCAATTTCACTGCCAAGAATTTCAGGGTCATCTGAACCATGCATTTTTTGTCCGTCGCGCAACATCTGGTGCAATCCCAATAGCGACAAATCCCAGCCGACACCAACGGCACCGGGCCCGAATTGCGTCCAGAACTTTTCGCCGTCTTCCGTGACAGGCGCGATGTGTTCAAGCCGTAAACTGCAGCCCTCTTCACTAATGGCCGTCAAAGTGACGCGCACCCATGTAATATCCGCCCCCATTTCCCATGTCAGCACGAATGTGCGCGGCGGCTCACACTCCAGAATTGTTCCCCCGGCATTCCCCTGGACCTGATAGTTACCGCCCTGTTTAAAGTCTCCCGTCACAGGACTAAACCATCGCGGGATGCGCTCTGGATTGGTTATCGCGTCCCACAGATCTTCGATATTGGTCGGATAAGCGGCAGAAGCCACAACCGCTCTGGCCTTTTGACCGTTATATTCCGTGTCTTCGACGCGGCGGACCACAGCCCCTAAAAAGCTCACATCACCCAAATTCATAGCCCCCTCCTTTATAACTTATCGATTATATAATTTCACAGTTATATTTGAGTCAATTGCTTGCCCATCAGGACTTGGGGGAGATGGTGCCTCAATGCTCCGTGGCGCTGATCACATTCTTCAGCGGGATCTCATACTTCCGGCCACAGAACTGGCAGTCGGCTTTCAAATGATCTGAGCCTTCTTCCCGGGCCAATTCGATCAATTCGTCATCCGGCATATTCTTCAGCGTGACTTCCAGACGTTCAGCCGAACAGGTGCACTCATCGCGCACGCGCGTCGGGCTTTCAAAGCGCACACCTTCCTCATGGAACAGGCGGAACAATACCCGCCCCAGCGAAAGGTCATCGTCGAGCAATTCGGCGTCAGTCACACTCTCGAACAGAATGCTGGCGGTATTCCAGTCGTCTTCTGTGTCACCGCGATTTTCATCGCCCGCAATCTTCTGAATCAGTGCGCCACCGGCTTGCCAGACGGGCTCCTCACCCGCTCTCTGCATCTGACCTGCCGCCAGACGGATGCGCGTCGGCACCTGTTCTGACTGCTCGAAATAATGCTCAGCGCATTCAGCCAGCGTTTTGCCATCGAGCGGAACAACGCCCTGATAGGGCTGAACGTGTGGATTATCCTGAATGATGGTGATGGCCAGCGCACCGCCGCCGATCGCCTGACGCGGATGAGGCAGATCACCCTTATTCACTCGTTCCAGCAAATCCCATTTGTCCTGATCGAAACGCATATAGCCGCGCAGGCCGCCATTGGTGTGATACTCGGCTACCATAATGCGCACAGGGCCATCACCCTCAGCCTGAATGGCCACGCGGCCTTCAACCTTCAAGGCCGAGCCAACCAGCACAGCGAGCGTCAGCGCCTCACCGAGCAGCCGGGCCGCTTCCTGGGGATAGTTATGTCGCGCCAGAATCGCGCCGATCACATCGCCGTCTAATCGGGTGATGCGTCCGCGAATAGGTTTGCCATCAATCTGGAAGGCGGCCACTGTATTGTGGCCCGTGCCAAGTTCGTCTGCCAGTCGCGTCAGGTTTCCAGACACCATTTGAGAATTGCTTTCTGTGCGTGCAGGCGGTTTTCCGCCTCATCAAAAACAGCAGATTGCGGCCCGTCAATCACGCTCGCCGTGACCTCTTCGCCGCGGTGAGCGGGCAAACAATGCAGAAATACTGCGCCGCCATTCGCCTTGCCCATCAGATTGTCATCCACCATGAAGGGTGCAAGGTCTGACAGGCGTTTTTCCGCGTCTTCATCGCCCATGGAAACAAAGGTGTCGGCAACAACCACATCTGCAGAAGACACAGCCGCCTCTGCGCTGTCATAAAGGTCCACACGCCCCTGCTCTGATCGAGCCTGTTCAACGCGCGCCATATCCGGCGAATACCCTGCAGGCGTTGCGACAGCCAGCGAGAAGCCGAATTTCGGTGTCGCATCGATAAAGCTCGCGCAGACATTATTGCCATCACCCACCCAGGCAATCCGCGCGCCTTTGAGATCCAGCCCGCGCTCTTCCAGCGTCTGAAGGTCCGCCATGATCTGACACGGGTGAGATTTGTCCGTCAGTCCGTTCACAACAGGCACACTGCCCGCCTTTGCGAAATTCACCACATCATCATGATTGTTCGCACGGATCATCACAATATCGACGAAGCGCGACAGAACCTGCGCTGTGTCTTCGATTGTCTCGCCGCGTCCCAACTGCATATCGGAAGAGGTCATGAACATGGTCTGACCGCCAAGCTGACGCATGCCCACGTCAAAGCTCGTTCGTGTACGGGTCGAGCTTTTCTCAAAGATCATTGCCAGCACGTGGTCAGCCAGCGGCGCGCCCGCATCCACTTTGCCTTTCGGCCATCCGACACGCGCAGCCCTGCTGGCCTTCGCATCATCCAGAATGGCGCGAAGCTCGCTCGCAGGGATGTCAATCAGGTCGAGAAAATGCTTCATGAGCTCTCGCTCGCCTTGGCTTCAGCGAGGCATTCATCCAGCACAGCAATCGCTTCACGGACATCCGCGTCCGTGATCACAAGCGGCGGTGCCAGACGCAGCACATTATCGCCCGCAACACCAGTGAGCAGTTTCTTCGCCCGCGCCAGGCCCTGAACGGGCTTTGGTGGCACTTTCAGCTTGAGGCCAATCAGCAATCCTTTACCGCGCACCTCTTCCACGATCTCAGGATGACGATCAGCAAGGCTCGCAAGCCCCTGTTTCAGCGTGCCCGCAACGCGGTTCACTTCATCCATAAAGCCAGGCTTGGTCATTTCATCGAACACGGCATTGCCGACAGCCATGGCCAGCGGGTTGCCGCCATAGGTCGATCCGTGCGAGCCAACGCGCATGCCTTTGCCGGCCTCTTCGGTGACGAGACACGCCCCCAGCGGGAAGCCGCCGCCAACGCCTTTGGCGACCGCCATAATGTCCGGATCGGCTTTGCCATCACACCATTGGTGCGCGAACAGCTTGCCTGTCCGGCCTGCCCCGCACTGAACTTCGTCGTAGATCAGCATTGTGCCGGTTTCATTGCACAGCTCACGAATGCCGATCAGGCACTTTTCCGGCAGATCGCGCACACCGCCTTCGCCCTGAACGGGCTCGATCAGAACCGCGCAGGTCTCTTTGCTGATCGCGGCCTTGAAGGCCTCATGGTCACCAAATTGCAGCTGTTTGAAGCCCGCCATCGGTTCGCCAAACCCTTCGAGATAGTTGGGATTGCCGCCCGCATTAATGGCCGCAAAAGACCGGCCATGGAACGCGCCGGTAAAAGTCAGAATTTCCTGACGCTCAGGCTCACCATTCGCCCAATGATATTTCCGCGCCGTCTTCAGCGCGCACTCAATGGCTTCGGTGCCGGAGTTTGTGAAAAACACCTGGTCGGCGAATGTGTTCGCGCAATACTTTTCAGACAGCTCTTCGCCGGCTGGCACCCGAAACATGTTCGAGGTGTGCCACAGCTTACCAGCCTGCTCGGTCAGTGCGTCAATCATTGCCGGGTGGGCATGTCCGAGCGCATTCACGGCAATACCGGCAATAAAATCGAGATAGGCGGTGCCATCTTCCGTGAACAGTCGGACGCCTTCACCACGCGTGAAGATTTCTTCTGGCGGGGCGTAAACGGGAAGCAGGGCTTCGCGCATGGCGTATCTCTTTCATGTCTGAGGGCGTGTTTGCCGGTCTTAAGAAAGGCGAGGCCATACCCTAAATCTGGCTGAATCGTCAATGAAAACGGACCTCAGATGAAAGTTTGCTCATTTTCATCTTCCACAAAAAAGCCATAAGACTTTCCTCAATTGCCGGATGAGAAACTGTGTACGGAGTATCTAGCTGATGTCATTGAGGTCTTTCGGAGCGTTACTTATATCGCTTTTGTTCGCCGGAAGCCTGTCTGCGCAGGCCGATATGGTGGAGGAGCGCTGGCTCGCCTCACAAGCTGACGCCACGGATAAAGGCGATCGCGCCACCAATGGCGATCCGCGCGCCCTGGCAGAGCTTGAGCTGATCTATGAGTTCTGCGCGATGGATTCAGACTGCATGAACCTCGATCCCGGTCGCGCTCCATCAGATCTGCAATATCGCGTTGCGGCGGCGGCCGTCGAACTTGGCCGTCTGCATCTGGATGGCCAGTTTCAGGAGAACGCCTTCAGCACGGCTGAGAAATACTTCACCCTCGCCGCCACGCTTGGCTCCCCCTATGGCGTTCATTGGCTCGGCGAGCTCTACAGCCGGTCAGCGTCGGAAGCCTATCGCTCCTCCGCCCCCATCTTTCTGGAACTCGCCATGGAAGAGGGCGTCGCCCGATCTGCACTCATTCTGATGGAACTGGCACAACGCCAGCGCCGTGAAGAAGAGATCGTGCGGTTTGCCCGGCTGGGTCTTGGTCTCGAACCGAATGCGGACGAAGGCGAGGCCTTTGTTCAGGTCTTGCGTCGCCGTAGCCTGCCCCTCCGCCCGCTGGCCCTCACTCAGGAAACCGGGCCCGATCTGTCATCAAATCGGCCTGGGAGTCGTCCGGCAAGCTACGCCGCCACCAACGACTCGCCAGAGGCGCAGGCCTATGCCTGCGCGCGCAATTCCGAACAACTGGACGAAGAATGGACCCTGCTCAACGAGTTCGACTCCCGTCTCAGCATTGCCCGCACAAGCTATCAGCGCGATCAGCAGCGTCAGGCAATGTCGACGCCTTTCGTTCCTCCGGGGAGGGCTGGCCAGATCGTGACCAAAGCGCATTCCGCGAAAATCGACGCGCTCAACCAGCGCAGCCAGCGCATCAATCAGGCCAATGCCGAGCTTCGCAATTGGGGACAGGCCCTCACCCGGCGCCAGGATGAACAGAACGCGCGCTGCAGCTTTCCGATCGCCTTACCGACCTATCAATCGGTTTGTGAAGGCGAGCTGGCTGACTCTCCCTATTGCCGCAGCATCCAGTTCTGATCTCGTATAGCCACATGAATATGTCCTAACGTCAGGCTTGCCAGCCTAACCCAAGGCGGGCCAATACTCCCGAAGAAAAATGAGGGAGCCCGCCATGTCAGACCGCGTTCGCGTCGAAATCAAAGATCATATTGCCGACGTAAAACTCTTCCGCGCCGACAAGATGAACGCGCTCGATAATGACATGTTCAACGCCATCATCGAGACTGCCGCCGAGCTCGACGCCAACCGCAATGTGCGAGTTGTTGTTCTCTCAGGCGAGGGCCGCGCCTTCTGCGCGGGGCTCGATACGTCAAACTTCAAACGCACAGCGTCAGGGAATGCAGGACCCTCCACCATTGGCCCGGATCAATCCCTGCTCGACCGCGTCTATGGAATCTCGAACCGCGCCCAACAGCCCATTCAGGCCTGGCGACAAATGCATTGCCCGGTCATCGCGGCCGTCCATGGCGTCGCCTTTGGTGGCGGCTTCCAGCTCGCGCTCGGCCCGGACATCCGCATCGTGCATCCGGAGACGAAAATGTCCATCATGGAAGCCAAATGGGGCCTCATTCCCGATATGGGCGGCACACCGATCATGCGTGGCCTTGTTGGCGATGATCTGATCCGCGAACTCACCTACACCGCCCGCATCTTCAACGGCACACAGGCCAAGGAATATGGTTTTGCCACGCATTTGAGCGAAACCCCGTATGACGACGCCATGGCCCTCGCCCGAGAAATCGCCGCCCGAAGTCCGTCAGCCGTGCAGGCCTCAAAACTCATGCTCAACAAACTTCATGACGCCACTGTGGCCGAGGCGCTGATCACGGAAGCCGCCTATCAGGAAGCCGTCATTGGCAAACCCAATCAGGTTGAGGCTGTCAAATCTCAACTCGAACAACGCCCCGCCGATTACGACGACACCGAATGGTCTGAGCCCCGGATGTAACGTACGTTACCTCCCGTTACAGTTACCGTAATTAACCCCCAAACAGTGTAGTTCACTATTGCAAACTGCTCTCAGAACCTGACTTTCTGGCTCAACAACCAGAAACACCGGGGAGAGAATTTGTGATCCGATTGAGTGCCGCAATCCTGTTAGCCAGCGTCAGCAGCCTGCCTGTCATCGCGCAAGAGGAGGATGCCGAACAGCGCCTGAACACCGTTGAGGTCCACGGTCGTGGCCTTGAGCTGATTGGCGAGGCGGGCGCAGCGTCCGAAGGCGTCGTGGGCTATGCCGATTTTGAAGACCGTCCGATTTCCCGTCCCGGCGAACTCGTCGAAGTCATTCCCGGCGTCGTCGCGACTCAGCACTCTGGCGAGGGCAAGGCGAACCAGTACTTCCTCCGCGGCTTCAATCTCGATCATGGCTCTGACTTTGCCGTGTCCGTTGATGGCGTGCCGATCAATATGCGCAGCCATGGTCACGGTCAGGGTTATCTCGACCTCAACTCTTTCATTCCTGAAGTCATTGAGCGCGTCGATTATCGCAAAGGCCCCTATTTCCCGTCCAATGGCGATTTCTCAGTCGCTGCAAGTGCGCGCTATTCAACTTACGACACCTTTGAGCGTAATTTCATCGAAGCCAAGATTGGCGAGAATGACTATTACCGACTTGTTGGCGGCTACAGCACCGCGCTGAATGACACGAATGACCTGCTCATCGCCGGTGAATACCAATCCTATGACGGCCCATGGGATTTACCGATGGGGCTCGAAAAACTGTCAGGCCTCGCCAAACTCACCGGCCAGAAAGGTGATATGCGCTATCAAGTCAGCCTGACCGGCTATGACAATAGCTGGAACTCCTCCGATCAGATTCCGCTTCGTGAAGTTCAGAATGGGAATCTCAGCCGGTTTGGCTTTATCGATGATGATCTGGGCGGCGAAACCAGTCGCTATAGCCTCTCTTCCCTGCTCTCCTGGGATCATGCCAGCGGCGCGACAACAGAATTGTCTGCCTATGCCGTCGCCTACGACTTCACCCTTTGGGGCAATTTCACTCTATTCCTCGAAGACCCGGTGAATGGTGATGAAATCCAGCAAACAGATGAGCGGACCTATTATGGCGGCCGCATCTTGCACAGCTTGCCGATCACCGACCAGCTGGACCTCACCTTTGGCGGCGAAACCCGGTTTGACGATGTGTCGGAAGTCGGGCTGTTCAACTCCGTTGATCGCATGCCGGTCAACACGGTCCGGCGCGACAGCCTGGAAGAGTTTTCAGCCGCCGTGTGGGGGCAGGCTGACTATCAGTTCACGCCAGATCTGCGCGGCTCGCTGGGCCTGCGCGGTGATTATGTCAGCGGCGACGTCACCGCCATTACGCTGCCAATCAACTCTGGGGAAGCAGACGACACCCTGCTCTCGCCAAGTGCCGCGCTCGCTTGGCGCGCGACGGATCAGATCGAACTTTATGCCAATTATGGAGAGGGCTTCCATACAAATGACGTGCGCGGCGCGACCATTCAGATCGATCCTGCAACAGGCAACCCGGCTGATACCGTGCCGCTGTTTGCTAAAGCCAAAGGGGCGGAGCTCGGCGCAAGGTTTGAAACTGGCGATCTGAAGACCACGATTGCGCTATTCCACCTCGAACTGGATTCAGAGCTGATCTTTGTCGGCGATGCCGGTACGACTGAAGTCAACGATGCCACCGTCCGAAACGGTGTTGAGGCCACTGCCTTCTGGCGCCCGAATGAGTGGTTCGTCGGCGATCTCGCGCTTTCCGTCACGGATGGCAAACTCGATATTCCGGGCCCTGACACTAAAATTCCGAACTCAATCGAGACGGTTCTGTCTGGTGGCGCGCTCTTCCGCTTCGATCCACTCACGCTCAGCGCGCGTCTGCGGCATTTCGGAGAAAGCCCGCTGATCGAAGACGGCTCGGTCTATTCAGACCCGACCACCGTCGTCAATCTGGGCGCGACCTATGACTGGAATGACATCACGCTCGGCCTGGAAGTCCTCAATGCCTTCGATGCCGACGATAATGACATCACCTATTTCTTTGAATCCCAGCTCATGACGGAGGCAAACCCCGTTGAAGACATCCACTTCAAGCCGGTCGAACCCCGTCAGATCCGTTTCAGCGTCAGATACAATTTCTGACGTTTCCTCCTGATAAGTCCTCCTGACTTATTACCCTGGCCGGATATCGGATTTGCCTCCCCGATATCCGGCTTTTTCTTTCCCCATTTCACAGAAATTACCAGACGGCATGACATTTACGTGATGTAAGCTATTTAAATGTAGTCTACTATTGCCAATTGTTTTGGACGCAGCTAAACAGAGTCCTGAAGGCGTCATTGCCTTTGTCCTCCACTACGCCGCTTCGGACCGCAGCCCGGTCTGAGCGGCGGTATTTTTTTGGGGGATAGAGACGGTCCGCCTAAGCCTTCAGCTTATAGCCCGATTTGAACATCAGCCAGACAAGGAAGCTGGTGAAGAGCGCAAGCCCGCCGGTCACGGCCAGTCCAACGCCGATATTGGAATTGGCCACACCCAGAAAGCCAAAGCGGAAGCCATCAATCAGATAGAAGATCGGGTCCCAGTGTGCGAGCGTCTGAAACGGCTCGGCCAGAACCTTCACGTCATAGAATGTGCCTGACAGGAAGGTCAGCGGCACAATCACGAAATTGGTGACAGCGGCCAGATGGTCGAACTTGTCGGCCCAGATGCCGCCCATCGCGCCAATCGCGCCGAGAATGATGCTGGCCATCAGCGCATGCCAGGCCAGTGCCCAGAAATGCACAATGCTGAGATCCGCAAGACCCAGAAGCTGAATCGCAATGCCGGTGATTGCGCCAACCATCACACCACGCGTCGCCGCGCCGGCGATAAAGCCCACGGTCAGCTCCAGCGGAGACAGAGGCGGCATAAGAAAGTCAACCGACGTTCCCTGCACTTTAGAAATGGTGAGTGAACTCGACGTGTTCTGAAACGCATTCTGCAAGATCGCCATGATCACGAGCCCCGGCGCCAGGAAATCCTGATAGGCAATGCCCTCAAAGTCTCCCTGTAATTCGCCGCGATTGCCAAATGCCAGCTTGAACACCGTCATCAACAAAAGGGTCGACACCGCAGGCGCAAACAGAGTCTGCATTGCGACTTTGATAAATCGCCCCACCTCCCGCTTATAAAGTGTCCAGAGCCCCAGATAATTGAGACCGGCAAAACGGCGTGGCTCACTATAGCTCGTCGGGAGCTGTTCCTGCATCGTATCACTCATGATTGGGGATTTAGGGCGTTTCGAGCCGATAGGGAATGCCTATTCATCGCTCTAACGATGAGTCTGTCTCTATTGACCAGATAGCAGACACGGGTTTTCCCCAGCCAATTGGTTAATTTTCGGCACTAGATGTGGATTACTCGACTTCTCCACAACTCTGTATATTGTGCCCAGACCCTCTTTAGGTACGATATATGGGTGAGATCATCGTTAACGATCTCTTAACGATACAATATATAGATTAACAAAACTGAGAATTCAGGAGCCGGATGATGAGTTGGACTGAAGAGCGGGTAGAGCAGCTAAAAAAGCTCTGGACAGAGGGTCACAGCGCCAGCCAGATCGCAACACAACTGGGCGGTGTCACGCGTAACGCCGTTATCGGAAAAGTCCACCGCCTTGGCCTGTCAGGCCGTGCGACGCCGTCTCGTCCGGTCAAACGTCCGCCGCGCCTGGCCCGTCCGAAGCCAACCACGCAACGGGTCGTCCGGAAGACACCTGTCGAACAGACCGGCACGCCAGAAACAAATCTGCCAGCGGTCGCGAAAAACGTGGAGCCGCTCGCACCAGCCAAACTCGACAATGGCGATTTTGCCAGCGTTCTGAACATTCGCGAGTCCATGTGCAAATGGCCAATCGGCGACCCAATGGACAAGGATTTTGCCTTCTGCGGACGAGCGGCCTCCGGTGGCCCGTACTGCGCAGAGCACGCGAAAGTGGCCTTTCAGCCTAAGAAACAACGCGCACGCCGCGAAGATACGGTCCAGCCCTTCCGCCGCGCTGCAGGCTGATCTACGGGGTAGCAACTCCAAACAAAAACCGCGCGATCCTCTCGCGCGGTTTTTTCTTTATTCGAAAGATCAGACTTTAATCGACTGCGTCTTCAATCGCCTCGCCAGCGCTTTCAATATCGCGCCCAACGCCTTTGATGGTGTTGCAGGCTGACAAGGTCATGGCCACGCACAGCGCGAGCGCAAGTTTCATCCAGTTTTTCATGATCATCTCCATGTCATCAGACAGGAGATATAATGCGCCTTCTTTGCGAAAGTTCGCAACTGGTTTTGGGGCCTGTCGCGCTAATTCAGCTTCTTCTGATCCACCGGCTTGGGCGGCGTAAACGGTTCAGGCAAAGGCAGGGCCGGAACGCCCTCTTCCGCCAGAGACTTGGCTTCTTCGAGCGTCGTCTCACCCCAGACAGGTTTGGCGTCCGCTTCTCCGGAATGCATGGCGCGAGCGCGGGTCGCGAAATCAGACCCGACATATTCATGCGTCGAGGCGATATGGTCACGCACCTCCTTCATCATGGCCGCAAGCTTGGGGTCAGGCTGCGCGCTCGCAGGCACAGATGCGCCATCCCGCTTTTTCGTTCCGGACACAGAAGGCGCCATGATTTGCTTCACAATCTGCGCGCTGCCGCATTCAGGACAGGCCAGAAATCCTTGCGACTTCTGCTCATCGAACGCATCCGAATTTGAAAACCAGGCTTCAAACCCGGAATGGCAGGATTGGCAGGCTAAAGCGTACTTTACCATGGCGTCAGTTTACTGAAGAGACAGGAGCGGGTCCAGCTTGCCCGAACGCTCCAGCGAATAGAGCTCATCGCAGCCGCCGACATGCACATCATCGACAAAGATCTGCGGATAGGTGCTCGCCCCATTCGCGCGCTGGATCATTTCCTTGCGCTTATCCGGGTCCATGCCCGCTTCAATCTGATTGAACGCCACGCCTTTGGACTCGAGCAATTGCACCGCCCGCACACAGAAGCCACAGAATTCACGCGTATAAATATCGACTTTTGCCATCATGATCTCCAGAAGGAGCATCATATAAGCGCATTTTTCGGCGCGACAACGCGGGCCAGTGTGACAACGTCAATATTCGCGGGCTTTGCCTGCGAAAGCGTACGGGCACACGCGTTCAATGTCGCACCAGAGGTCAGCACATCATCAACAATGACAATCCGTTGTCCTTGAAGGCGCGTGTACCCGCTTTCTGTCAGGACAAACGCACCGGCGACATTCTGCTTTCTTTGCCGTGCCGTAAGATGCCCCTGGCTCTTTGTCGGCTTTTTGCGACGGATCAGCCGATGCGCCACGGGCGTTGAGGTCAGCTGCCCAAGTGCGGTCGCCAACCATCCGGCCTGATTATACCCTCGTGATGCCAGCCTGCGATAATGAATGGGCACCGGGATCAGCACATCAGCTGTGTCAATCTGTTCACGCGCCATCTCGTAAATATAGCGCGCATAGAGTTTCAGTCCGCTTCGTCGCCCGCCTCGCTTAAGGGCCAGCACCATATTGCTGGATATGTCATCATAAACAAATGGTGCACGCGCCTGGTGCCACAGGGGCGGCGCGGCTACACATGCGCCGCAAATCTGGCCGTCCTCTTCCATCCGGTCGAACGGAATACCGCACTGATCGCAAAACGGCGCAGACACAAAATTCAGTTTATTGAAATCATCAACTCCGAGCCTCGCATCCCCCCAGAGCGGATCGCCAGTAATGACGGACTGTCCGGGCCAGAGCCATCCAAAAAGGGATTGGAAGGGTTCCTTCAAGACCGACAGACGCTTGGCGGGATGATCAGAACGCGCCATATGGGGTGGCATGATGTCTCCGAATTCCCACGAAGTGTTTGACCGGTCAAAAGTCCGTCGCCGGCGCGATCGGGCTGCCAGCTCATATCAGCAGAGCGACTTCATAAAGTCACGCATTCTGGAAGATATTGAAGACCGAATCCTCGCCACCGCCCGTCAATTCCCGCTCGCACTCGCGCTTGGTGGTTACAGTCCGGGCACCAAGAACCGTCTTGGCCGCTATTGCGACACCCTCATCGAAACAGATTTCTCTTTCGCACGCTTACCGGCTAACGGACAAATGGCCCTCACAGCCGATGAGGAATGGCTGCCCTTCGCGGACAATCAGTTTGACCTGATTGTCAGTCCGCTCGCTCTACATTGGGTGAATGATCTGCCGGGCACGCTCATTCAGATCAATCGCTGCCTCAAGCCGGATGGCTTTTTTATCGGCGTCATGCCCGGCGGCACCAGCCTTAAGGAATTGCGCCAAAGTCTGCTGCAAGCCGAAAGCGAACTGACAGACGGCGCTGAAATGCGGGTTTCGCCCTTTGCTGATGCGCTCGATATTTCAGGACTGCTGCAACGGGCTGGCTTTGCCCTGCCCGTCAGCGACCGGGACAGGCTGACCATTCGCTATGACAGCATGTTTGATCTCCTGCGCGATCTACAGGCCGCAGGCGAAACCCATGCTCCGGCGCTTACAGGCCGAAAACCTCTGTCGCGCCGCATTCTAATGCGGGCTGCTGAAATCTATGCGTCAGAGTTTGCGGATCCTGACGGACGGATCCGGGCCACGGTTGAGCTTGTCTGGATGACCGGTTGGGCACCTCACGCCTCACAACCGCGCCCGAAACGTCCGGGTTCCGCCCGGGCAAGCCTTGCTGAAGCGGTTGGATCCATTGAACACTCGGCGGGCGAAAAAACGGGCAATCTCAAGCCGAAATCAGACGATTAGCCGCCCTTTTCAGCCGCATCCCATTTCTCATCGAGATTATCATACATGGACTTCGTTGAGTTGCCGATGGCATTCATCGCCGCCAGAAGCCCAATCACAACCAGCGCTGCGATCATGGAATACTCGATGACATTTCCGCCGGACTTGTCTTTCAGGAATCGGCTGAACAGGCGCTGGAATGAGGTCAAGAAAACCCTCCCTGACGGGCATGGGCGTAGATAAAGTCAAACAGCGGAATGTCCGCCGCCGGCGCGTCGAGAGATTTCAGCTCGTTTGTTTCAACGAATTTCAGGGTCTGCCCTTCGCGGGCAACAGGTTCGCCCTGCCAGTCCCGGCAAAGGAAGACCGGCATCACAAGATGAAAACTTTCATAGGCATGAGATGCGAAGCTGAGAGGGGTCAGCGAAGATGGATTAATGTCCACGGCCAGTTCCTCCCTCAATTCTCGCACAAGAGCCTCCTCGGGCGTTTCACCGGTTTCTATTTTACCGCCCGGCAGCTCCCATAATCCGGCCATCGCCTTGCCTGCGGGTCGCTGCGCCACAAGAACCCGTCGGTCGGGGCGCATTAACAGTCCGGCAGACACATAGATGATTTTCCGGTTATCCGACATTTATCAGTCCAGAGTGAAATATGATTGTGCACCTGGCCTCAAGTTCGATAGGCGCCATTAATCTCGACGTAACCATGGGTCAGATCGCAGGTCCAAACCGTTGCGCTTTCACTGCCCACGGCCACATCAACGACAATTCGGATGGACTGGCCCGAAACAGCCCGTGTCGCTTCGTCTTCATCATAGCTCACAGCCCGCTGTCCGGCCTCGGCGACCAGAACATCTCCGATCCAGATTGCCATGGAATCTCGGTTGAGCGGCTCAAGCGCCTTACCGGCCGCCATCACGATACGCCCCCAATTCGCGTCATTGGCCGCCAGAGCCGTTTTCACCAGCGGCGAATTCGCAATCGAGCAGGCAATCGTCTTGGCGGATTGCTTGTTGATGGCGCCCTTCACCTCAATCTCAATGAACTTGGTCGCCCCCTCGCCATCGCGCACAATCTGCTGCGCCAGGTCCAGGAACACCGCTCCAATCGCATCGGAAATCGCAGTGAAATGTTCCTCCATTTCAGCATCCGACAATTCGACGGCACCGGTTGCGAACAGCATCACCGTATCGCTGGTCGACATATCGCCATCGACCGTGATGCAGTTAAAGCTTTTGTTAGTCTGATCCGACGTCAGCCACTGACATTGCTGCGGACTGAGCGGCGCATCGGTAAAAATATAAGACAGCATGGTCGCCATATTCGGCGCGATCATGCCCGACCCTTTTGCAATGCCCGCAATCGAAATGGTCTTGTCACCCACTTTGACCTGCCGACCCGCCCCTTTTGGGAATGTATCTGTCGTCATGAACGCAGAAGCGAGGTCGAGCCAGGGTGTGTCGGGCGTCAGCCGAGGCCACACCTCGGGCACAACATCAGCAATCAGCCCAGGCCGGACCGGGACGCCCACCACGCCGGTTGCACCGAGATAACACTCTGATTTCGGCTGACCGGACACCGTGGCAATGGCGTCCAGTGTCGCCTCATTCTTGGCTAGGCCCTGTTCAAAGGTGAACGCATTCGAATTTCCGGCATTCACCACCAGTGTGCTGGCTTTTCCCTCAGACACTTCGAGCGCGTCCCGACACCAGTCAATGTCGCACGACCGCGTCAATGAGCGCGTGAACACGCCTCCGCAGCTGGCACCCTCGGGAAAGTGCACAATCATCAGATCATTGCGTGTGGTCTTGTACATGCCCAGCGAATGGGTCGCGGACACCATGCCCTGAACAGTTGGCAGATCCGGAAAATCCGGTGGTGCCAGAGGCGAACGAGCTAGTTTCAAGTCAGTATTTCCTAGTTTTCCGTTTCAGGGACATCAGAGTCCTCAGCTTCCGATGAGGTCGCCGTCTCGTCTCCTGCTTCCGGTGTCGGCGTGAGATCCGCGAGTGGCGGCTCGCTTTCGCTTTCCAGATCTGGCGCAAGAATGTCATCCGCGTCGGCTTCAAACACATCCATCGAGTCACCGTCGGTGATTGTCTGAATATCTGCCCGCGTACGCAGGCGTGCCAAAACCTTACTGATTTCATTCAGCGTCAAAAACTGCACAATTTTCGGGCGTGTTTCGTCAAAAGTCGGCGGCGCTTCTGTGCGCCGATCATCCACTTTTACAATGTGCCAGCCAAGTTCACTCTCAAAGGGCTGAGAAATCGCACCGACAGCCGTCCGGCTGATCACCCGCGGAAACGGATCCGGAAATTCTTCCGGCAGAACATAGCCAAGAAGGCCACCTTCCGCCCGGCTGTTTGGGTCTGCAGAATAGGCGAAGGCCAGTTCTGCGAACTCTGCACCGCCTCTCAGCTGTTCATAAAGCTCGTCAGCCGTGCTCTCAGAATCGACCAGAATATGGCGCACCAGCACTTCTTCGCCGAGTTCCAGAAGCGCCACCTGCGCTTCATACATTTCCATAATGGCGCTCTCATCGACTTCTTCAGCGACGAGGTTTTCCACCAGAATATTCCCGAGAATACGTTCTCTTGCGGCCTGCAGACGATGAATGGCGCTCTCTTCTTCATTGAGTTTGCGCGTCATGGCTTCCTGCGCCAGCAGTTTCTGATCGATCAGCTGCTGCAGGATTTCTTCAAAGTCGGGATCGTCGACATCAAGGCGCTCTCCGGGCACGATTTTGCCCTGAGCGGCCGCTTCAAGTTCGACCTCCGAAGCCAGAATCGGTTCGTTATTGACCACTGCCGCAACAGCCGCGCTGACGCGAATGGGTGGCCCTGATTCGTCACCCGAAGTGTTGTCGCACGCCCCCATTGCCGCCAACAGACCACCCATAAACAGTGTCGCGAGTGCTTTTTGCATGAAATAGACGTCTTTCCGCTTTGCAGGTGCTAAGATTGACACCCTACCACAAGGTTCTTAAGTCAGTCCGGTTGGAGGGTCGAGATCATTTCCCAGTCCCTCGTACAGAGTATTTAAAGAAGGGCGTGATATTCTTTCGAATACAAACGCCAGTGTGGTCCAGAAAATGCTTCAAATTGCTAAGAAACTCTTCGGCTCTGCCAATGAAAGACAGCTGAAACCCTTCCGGTCAAGAGTTCAGCGGATTAACGCGCTCGAGCCTGTCCTGGAGGCATTGTCTGACGACGCGCTTCGCCAGAAAACAGCAGAGTTCAAAACAGCTCTGGCAGGCGGTGCCACGCTTGACAGTATTCTCGAAGAGGCATTCGCCGTGGTGCGCGAAGCCTCAAAACGCGCACTTGGCATGCGGCATTTTGACGTGCAGATGATTGGCGGCATGGTGCTTCATTCCGGCGCCATCGCCGAAATGCGGACGGGTGAAGGTAAAACGCTGGTTGCCACACTGCCAGCCTATCTCAACGCCCTCACCGGAAAAGGTGTCCATGTCATCACCGTCAACGACTATCTGGCCCGTCGTGACGCGGAATGGATGGGACAGGTTTACGGCTTCCTGGGCCTGAAAACCGGCATTATCGTCCATGGCCTCGATGATCGTCAGCGCCGGGATTCTTACGCCGCTGACATCACATACGGCACCAACAACGAATTCGGTTTCGACTATCTGCGCGACAATATGAAATACTCGCTGAACGACATGGTTCAGCGCGGCCATAATTATTGTATCGTCGACGAGGTCGACTCCATTCTGATCGACGAAGCGCGGACACCGCTTATCATTTCCGGTCCGACCGATGACCGCTCTGATCTCTACAAGGCGATTGACGCGATTATCCCGCAGCTCTCCGAAGAGGATTACGACCTCGATGAGAAGCAGCGCTCGGTTGTCTTCAACGAAGACGGCAATGAGAAGATCGAGGAATTGCTGACCAATGCCGGGCTCATGGAAGGTTCCATGTATGACCCGCAGAACATTACGATTGTGCACCACGCCAACCAGGCCCTTCGTGCGCACAAACTCTTCTTCCGCGACAAGGATTACATCGTCAAAGATAAGCAGGTCATGCTGATTGACGAGTTTACCGGTCGCATGATGGAAGGCCGTCGCCTTTCGGAAGGCCTTCACCAGGCCATCGAAGCAAAAGAGAAAGTCGAAATCCAGCCGGAAAACCAGACCCTCGCTTCGATCACCTTCCAGAACTATTTCCGTCTGTATGACAAACTCGCCGGTATGACCGGTACGGCTGACACCGAAGCCTCAGAGTTCATGGACACATACGGCCTTCGCGTCTTTGACATCCCGACCAACAAGCCGATCCAGCGGGTTGACGATGATGACGTGGTCTACCGGACGGCCAAGGAAAAATACAAAGCCATTATTGATGAGCTGCGTGACTGCCATTCGCGCGGCCAGCCCGTCCTGCTCGGCACGGCGTCCATTGAGAAATCTGAGCTGCTTTCGACCCTACTGGGCCAGGCTAAAATCCCGCATCAGGTTCTCAACGCCCGCCACCACGAACGAGAAGCGCACATCGTCGCCCAGGCCGGTATTCCCGGCGCGATCACAGTTGCCACCAATATGGCCGGTCGCGGAACTGACATTCAGCTTGGCGGTAACCTCGAAATGCGCCTTGAGACCGAACTCCTCGGCCAGCGCGCCGATGAGTTTAAGTCGAAGTTCCAGAATGCACTGGCCGAAGAAGTCAGACGCGCCGTGCCCGAAGGCCAGACGCCGCCCCCTCTCAATGAGCAAACCATTCGCGGAATTCTGCCTCCGGAAGTGCAGGAAGACGTTCGCAAACGGGTTGAGCATGGAATGCTCGAGGAAATCCGTCAGGAAATCGAGGCTGGCAAGCACGACATTCTGAAAGCGAAAATCTCTGACGAGATTTCCGCGGCCAAGAAGAAGGCCCTGGATGCCGGTGGACTCTTCGTGCTCGGTACAGAGCGTCATGAAAGCCGCCGGATCGATAACCAGCTTCGCGGCCGGACGGGACGTCAGGGTGACCCGGGCCGATCCAAATTTTACGTTTCCATCGAAGACGACCTCTTGCGTATTTTCGCGGCTGAGCGTCTCGACACCATCATGCGTCGTCTCGGCATCAAGGAAGACGAAGCCATTGTCCACCCATGGATGAACAAGGCGCTCGAAACCTCTCAGAAAAAGGTCGAGCAACGCAATTTCGAGATGCGTAAGAACGTCCTGAAATATGACAACGTCATCAATGACCAGCGTAAGGCGATCTTCGAACAGCGGATCGACTTCATGCGCGCGGCAGACGTCAGCAGCACCATTCGCGAAATGCGTCATGATGTGGTTGAGGACCTTGTCCACGAAGCCATGCCAGCCCGCTCCTATGCGGAACAATGGAATATTGACGGACTTGTGGAAGAGGTTGAAACCACATTCGGCATCACGCCGCCTATCCGTGAATGGGCCGCCGAAGAAGGTGTCGCCAACGAAGAAATTATTGAGCGCCTGAAAGAAGTCGTCGACGCCGCCTATGCGACCAAGGCCGCCGATATCGGACCTGAGCGTATGCGCTGGTTTGAGAAACAGGTTCTTCTGCAATTGCTCGACAAGGAATGGCGCGAACACCTTCAGCAGCTCGATCAACTGCGTTCGGTTATCCACCTCCGCAGCTATGGTCAGCGTGACCCGCTCAACGAATTCAAATCAGAGGCCTTCCAACTGTTCTCAGAGCTTCTCTCCAAGCTCCGCAAGACCGTGACCGGCACGCTGATGAACATTCAGATCCAGCAAGGCGGGCCTCCCGCCCAACAGCGTCGTCAACCTGAGCACGAACAGGCGTAACATCGCTCTAAAAGATCCAAACATAAAAGCCTGTCTCCGATGAGACAGGCTTTTTGGTTTTTTGGGCAGGCCGTATCGAAAATCCACCGCCAGTGCGCCTCTGACCGCTAGGACATATCGGGACCGATCGGCACAATACCGGTGGGATTGATATGCCGGTGGCTCTCATAATAATGATGCTTGATATGGTCGAAATGCACCGTCACGGCGATTTCCGGAAGGGCCATCATCCGGCCCCGAAAGGCTTTCAGACTTTCAACCTCATCCACTTTATACCGGTTGCATTTGAAGTGCCCGTGATACACCGGATCAAACCGAATCAGCGTTGTGAAAAAGCGGATATCCGCTTCCGTCATCTGATCGCCGACCAGCCAGTCTGAGCCGGACAGTTTTTCCGCGGCCCAGTCGAGCGTATCAAACACGTCATTGGCCGCCTCTTCATAATGCGACTGCTTTTCTGCAAACCCGGCCCGGTAAACACCATTGTTGAACGGATTATAGACGCGCTCATTCACGGCGTCGATTTCGTCGCGCAGGGCTTCGGGATAATAATCGCCCGCCTTTGCGCCGACGCCATCAAAGGCCGAGTTCAGCATACGGATGATCTCGGCGGATTCATTCGAGACCAGACAGCGATTGGCTTTGTCCCATAGCACTGGCACCGTCGCTTTTCCCGAAACTTTCGGATCGCTGATCTGATACAGATCATGAATGGTCGCGGCGTTTTCATTGGGGTCTGGCACCACGCCTGGCCCGTCATCAAAGGTCCAGCCCTGATCACCCATATACCAGTTTGTCACGGATAGGCCGATCATCTCATCAAGCCCTTTCAAAGCGCGCATGATCAACGCGCGGTGCGCCCAGGGGCAGGCATAGGAGACATACAGATGATAGCGATCAGGTTCGGCCTTAAAGCCTCCTTCACCAGATGGCCCGGCTGATCCGTCAGGCGTCACCCAATTCCGAAACTCACTTGTCGCCCGTACAAATTTTCCATCATCGTCCGCGAAACCGCCTTCGCCCGTAAACCACTCACCGTCTTTCAGATAACCCATTCAAACACTCAATTTTGCCAAAACCAGTACGCCCCGCTAAGGAGCCTGATTTTATACGTTAGCTTTTAGCTGCTGGTTCCATTGCGGACCCACATTCGTCGAACACGGCTCAACTGATACGTTCAACCATCAGCCGCACTTCAAGCAAAAGCCGGGCAATATCTGACTCACGAGACAGCCGGTGCTCGCCATCTTTAATCAGATGCAGATCACAGTCTGACGTCACAAGCGCATCCTGAAGCTTCAACGCATGTCCCCACGGCACGTCAGGGTCTTCTTTCCCCTGCAGAATGGTCACGGGCACCTTCAGATCGATCGGGCCATCCAGAACATTCCAGGTTTTGCCATCTTCAATCAATTCACGGGTAATCGGATACGGCTCGCCATACGCATTGGGCCGCATCCAGCGCCCGGTCGTCATGATCTCGTCCTTCGCGTCGTCGCTCAGCTCCTCCCACATCAGCTTTGACGTAAAATCCGGTGCAGGGGCCAAAAGTACCATCCCTACGACCCGCTCCTTCCGGGCCAACGCCGTCAGCAGAGACATCCAGCCACCCATGGACGAGCCGACAAGGATTAATGGCCCCTCCGAAAGTTCATCCACCGCCGTCAGACAATCCTCTCGCCAGCGCGTAATCGTCCCCTTGGCAAAGTCGCCGGAGCTTTCGCCATGGCCGAAATAATCAAAGGCGAGATAACCCCAGCCTGCGCCCTCGCACTGGTCCTTGACGGCCAAAGCTTTCGAGCCGCTCATGTCGGATTTAAACCCCGACAACCAAACCAGCGTCGGCATATTGGCAGCGGGCGCTAACTTCGTGTAGGCAAGTGTTTCGCCATCGGGTCGGGTCAGCAAAGCCATGTCAGGTCTCCCGTCTCTTCTCTGAAAGGTGCTGGCTGTTTGGTTAAGTCTGGTCTCACTGTCCTGCAAGTCATCCCTGAGCTCAATGCCGGTGGCGCGGAACGTACCACTTTGGAAATGACCGAAGCTATTGTCGCTGCGGGTGGCCACGCGCTTGTCGCCAGCGAAGGCGGACGCATGGACGACGAACTGGCACAGCTGGGCGGCGAGCTCATTCGTCTGCCGCTGAAATCGAAATCCCCCATCACGCTCTGGCAGAACAGAAACGCCCTCAGGCGGGTCATCTCCGAACGTCGTGTTGACCTTGTGCATGCCCGTTCCCGCGCCCCGGCCTGGAGCGCGCTCTGGGCAGCCCGCGCGAGCCAAATTCCCTTCATCACCACCTATCACGGTGCCTATGGCGGTCGTTCAAAGCTCAAGGTCTTCTATAATTCTGTCATGGCGCGCGGCGACCTCGTCATCGCAAACTCTGAATATATTGCTGACCATATTTGCGTCACGCACGAACTACCCGCGGAGCGGATCGTCACCATTCCCCGCGGCGTGGATCTGAGGATTTTCTCACCCGAAAACCTCGACCTCGATCGCGTCCAATCTCTCCGTACAGATCTGATAAATGAAAGAAAATACCTCTTCCTTCTGCCGGGCCGTCTCACGGAGTGGAAAGGCCAGCGCGTCTTTCTGGAGGCACTGAACCGTCTGTCAGACGCGGAGAAATCAGAGATTACCGCCATTCTCGTGGGTGATGCGCAGGGGCGGACTGCCTATCTGGAAGGCCTGAAATCGCAAATTAGTGCTTTTCATCTTGACGAATTAGTCAAAATTTCAGGGCATTATAGCGATATGCCAAGTCTTTATGCTGCATCCGATCTCGTACTCGCGCCATCAACGCGCCCCGAAGCCTTTGGCCGGGTTGCGATCGAGGCCAATGCCATGGGAAAACCCGTGATCGCGTCCGATCATGGCGGCCAGCGAGAAACCGTGCGATCTGGGCAGACAGGCTGGCTCACAAAGCCAGGGGATGTCGATGAGCTTGCTGACGCCATGAGACGTTTTTTGAACCAGAGCGAAACGGGTCTCACGAACATGTCCCGTTCGGCCATGGAGCATGTCCGATCGAAATACACCACACAGGCCCTTCAGGCAGCGACGCTCCACGTCTATGATCGTGTCCTGTCACAAACGCCGGGGAGCACGACCTGATGGCACGCCAGGCCATTAATCCAGGAGATGACGCGCAAAAAGTGCTGATCATCAAGCTTAGCGCGCTCGGCGATTTCGTGCTTGCCATGGGCGTCATGAAAGCTGTGCGAGACCATCACCCGTCAGCACAGATCACGCTTCTCACCACCCCGCCCTTTGAGCAATTTGCGAAAACCTGTCCCTGGTTTGATCAGGTTGAAACCGATGGCCGACCGAAAGACACATCCGGCACGACCTCCCTTCTTCGTCGCCTCAGAACGGCGAAATACGACATCGTCTACGATTTTCAGAACTCGGGGCGGACAGGCAAATATTTTCAGGCCCTCTGGCCCAATCCGCCGCTCTGGTCAGGGGCTGTGTCGGGCTGCGCCTTTCCGCATGAAACACCCCATCGACTTGAGATGCACTCAATCGAGCGGTTGGCTGAACAGATCTCGCTAGCCGGCATTGGGCCCGAAGGCGGATACCCCTATGGTCAGGCTCCGCTAGCGGATTTCTCCTGGATTGAACCCGCCCTGCGCAATACGCCCCGGCTCAAGCCCGCCTTTTTCTCGCTTCACGGCCCGTATGCGCTGCTCATTCCCGGCTCATCAGCCCACCGGACAGCAAAGCGTTGGCCGGAAGAAAATTATGTGGAGCTTGCGAAATGGCTGGTGACGCAAGGCATTACCCCGGTTGTTATTGGGGGCAGTGCAGAGAGCCTGATCGGCAATAAAGTGGTGCGCGCAGAACCGAAAGCCAAAACACTCTGCACACGAACTGACCTGTTTCAGGTTGCCGAACTTGGGCGCCAGGCACACCTTGTGATCGGAAATGATACGGGTCCCATGCATATGGCGACACTTGCTGGCGCTCCCGGAGTGGCGCTGTTCGCCACCAGCGAATCGAACCCGGATCTGGCTCGTCCGCGCGGCAGCAATGTTGTGGTGGTTCAGGCAGAAACCCTTGAGGACGTCAGTTCTGAAGATGTTTTTCAGGCAATTCGGGCGCTTGATGTGATCCCTAAATCTTGAATTTATGACGCAAATACGTCATATCTCTATCAATCTTAACAATACTAGGAGTATCTGCCATAGCACGTCGTCCAATGCCGGCTAAGCCGCCTCAAAAGTCAGGACCCCGGGTCAATGAAGACATCCGGTCCCCCCGAGTCCTGCTGATTGACGAAAACGGGGAAAAACAAGGAGAAATGCCCACCGGTGCAGCACTGGATGCCGCACGCGATGCCGGGCTGGACCTCGTAGAGGTGTCTCCGAACGCTGATCCTCCGGTTTGCAAGATCCTCGACTACGGCAAGCTCCGCTTTCTTGAACAGAAGAAAAAAGCCGAAGCCCGCAAGAAGCAGAAGACCGCTGACCTCAAAGAGGTCAAAATGCGTCCGAACATCGATACGCACGACTATGAAGTCAAAACGCGCGCGATTACCCGTTTCTTCGAAGATGGTGACAAGGTGAAAATCACCCTTCGCTTTCGCGGTCGCGAAATGGCTCACCAACACCTCGGCATGGAGCTTCTCCAGAAGGTGAAGGGCGAGTTTGATGAAGTCGCAAAGGTTGAACTCGAGCCAAAACTCGAAGGTCGCCAGATGATTATGGTGATGGCGCCACGATAGCGTCATCACGACAGGAACTATCGCGACATAGTTGCTTTTTTCTACTAAAAATAGAAAAATAAACATGTTGATGCTCGCCAGTTGATGGCTCTGGTGAGCGGGCGCTGCTATCCACTTTGAGTGGAGCCAATAATGCAGCAAAACATGCTTGAGGGACTGTTCTGGGACCTCGTCGACGATGATGAAGACTATCAGCAGGTCGAAAAGGCCCTGCTGGATATGTGCAGCCCGTTTGGCGTCACAGTCATCTCCTGTGTCGAAATCAGAGCCGCTGCCCACAACAGCAATCCCTTCATTGGCCGCCTGATCGGTAAACGTGATGGCGAATGGCTTCGCCGGTATCGCCGCGAAGAATTGTTCAAGCACGATGTGGCGCTTCAGCATGTCCCCAGAACGGAGTCCGGATTTTCCTGGCAACATGTCGAAGACATGGCGACCACAAAGGAACAACGTAACGTGTTCGATGTGGCCCGCGAACATTGGGTGGGTGATGGGTTTCTCATCCCGAACTTCGGCGCGGACGGACGCATCGGATTCACGGGCTTTTACGGATCAGAGATTTGCGACGATCCCGTGACCCGTCGGCTCTTCGAATTTGCTGGAAACACCTTCTATAAATACGCTTATCGAAAAGCGCAGGAACAGGCCGTAAAGACCCAGCCTCTGATCGATCTGACCAAGCGCCAGCTGGAAGTGCTTTACTGGATTTCGAAGGGCAAGACCGATACGGAAATGGCCGAAATTTTGGAAATTTCTCCGGCAACAGTGAACCGCCATGTCGAACTCGCGAAGGAAAAGATCGGCGTTCGGTCGCGCACGGAAGCCGTTCACTACGCTCTGGTCAACGATCTGATCTCCCGCATCTGATCGGCTCAACAGAGCTATTGCTTTTCCTGGGTTCCGTGCTCAGACTCCGGTCTGTAATTTGTGTCGGAACTCACATGGCCCTGGATCCAAACCTTAAAGCGTTTATGGAGAAGTTCAGCCTGCCTGAACTTCTGTCCTTCAATCAGAATTCCTCTTCATCATCCGGTGCAGGTTGGAAGGACATCGCTGCGAAACTCAGGGCGAGTTTTTTCAAAGCCACACGCTCAATGGAGAGCGATGCGCCCGAGCTCGCATCCATCGACAATTTGCTGGTCGATGGCGCAGATGGGCCGCTGAAGGCCCGCCTCTACACGCCGCTTGCGGCCGGCATCGGTCAACAGCCCGCCATTCTCTATTTTCATGGCGGCGGCTTTGTGGTCGGTGATCTTGATGGTCATGAAATGATCTGTATCCGGCTGGCTCATGCCTCGAAATGCCGGGTGATTGCGGTGGATTACCGGCTCGCGCCGGAACATAAATTTCCGGCCGCCCATGAAGATGCGCTCAGCGCTTATCACTGGGTGTTGGAACGCGCGCCTGACCTCTCAATTGATCCTGAACGTGTGGCTGTTTCGGGTGACAGCGCGGGCGGCAATCTGGCCGCCTTTCTGTGTCAGGAACTCTCGCGACAGGGCGGTCCTGAACCGGCTTTCCAGCTTCTGTTTTACCCCCTGCTCCAGTTTGTCGACATCAAGTCAAAGGGCTTATCCTTCCAGGAGGGCTTTTTCATTTCCCCGGGCTTTTTTGACTTCTGCAAGAACGCCTATCTCGGCAAGGAGTGCGATCCGATGGATGTCCGCGTGTCTCCGCTCTTTGCATCTCAGGAGGAATTCCGGGGTCTGGCCCCGGCACATGTCGTCCTGTGTGGCTGGGATCCGCTTCGGGATGAAGGTCGCGCCTATGCCGACAAACTTGCCGCCGCCGGCGTTCCGGTCACAATTCGAAATCATCCGGGCATGGTTCATGGCTTCATGAACATGACCTCCGTCTCTGTCCCCGCCCGCGACGCCATAGCTGAGGCCGGGCAGCTTATTGGTAAGGCACTTGGAAGTTTGTGAGACGGAATCTGACACCTAACGCGTTTAGATAAAATCCCGACCGAACATAAAACTGACAAGTGTAAGTGCCATCAGAACAAAACTCGGATCGGGAATGGGAAAAACCGGAGGAAACGCGGAATGCGATATCAGATGATGTTGGTGTCGTCGCTGGCAGTGCTGGCGGCATGTACCAACAGCGGAAGCAGCGATAACGAAACCCCAACTCAAAACACCAGCCCGATCATCACGGCAGGCAGCGACCAGACCGTCATGGAGAATATGATGGTCTCACTTTCGAGTTCACTTTACGACGCCGAAGGAGACGCAAACATCAGCTGGACCCAGGTGAACGGTCCAAACGTCATGCTTGACGACCCGACCAGTCTCACCCCCAGCTTTCGGGCACCGATTGTCCCGGAAGACCTTCAGCTGACCTTCCGGGTCACGGCCAGTGATGGCGAATTCCAGTCTCAGGATGAGATGGTCATCACCGTCAACAATGTCACTCAGCAGGGTCCGTCTCCTCAGGGTATTGATGACGACAGCGGCAACCGTCGAGACCGCGCGCGCAATAACCGGGATGATGACAGGCCGTCTGTTGAAGCGCGGGAGATTCGCAAATTTGATGGCACGAAGAACAATGTCGACAATGCACTTTGGGGCGCGACATTCGTCCATCTCCAACGCTGGGGGACTGCCGACTATACCGACGGCATCTCAACAATGGCAGGCGCGCTCAGGCCAAGCGCACGCGAAGTGTCGAATGCCATCGTCAATCAGGATGAAGGCGAATCTCTGCCAAACACCTTCGGAGGCACGGACTTCATCTGGCAATGGGGCCAGTTCATCGACCACGATATCGATCTGACCGACGGCGCAGAAGAAACCGCCGACATTGAAGTTCCGACAGGTGATGTCTGGTTTGATCCAGACAATCTCGGCACCCAGATCATCCCTTTCTCCCGCGCCCTGTTCGATGCAAACACCGGTACAGACGCCAGCAATCCGCGTGAACAGGAAAACGAGATCACCTCCTGGATCGATGGATCCATGATTTACGGCTCGGACAAAGAGCGCGCCGATGCGCTTCGCGTTTCTCCGGACTCTGCCTTCCTGAAAACGAGCGCGGGCAATCTTCTGCCCTTCAATGAAGATGATCTGACAAACGCCAACGGCTTCGTCACCGACCCCACCACGCTTTTCCTTGCCGGTGATGTCCGGGTGAATGAACAGGTCGGTCTGGCCGTGATGCACACACTTTTCGTCCGCGAGCACAATCGCATCGCGCAGAATATTCTCGATAATGACCCCAACAAAACCGGCGAGCAGGCTTATCAGGACGCCCGTCGTCTGGTCATCGGAAAAATCCAGAAAATCACCTATGTTGACTGGCTTCCAGCCCTTTTGGGGCCAGACCCGCTGCCCGGCTATTCAGGCTATGACGACACGCTGAATGCCACCATTTACAACGAGTTCTCAGCGGCCGCTTATCGCCTTGGCCACTCTATGATCAATGACGCGCTCTGGCGTCTTGATGCATCAGGCGCAGAAATCACTGACGGTCATTTAAGCCTCGCCGAGGCCTTCTTTACCGCGCCCTCCATCCTGACAGAAGAAGAATCGCTCGATCCGATCCTGCGCGGTCTGGCCGCTCAGGAACACCAGGCGCTCGACCCCAAAATCGCACATCCTCTGCGAAACTTCCTTTTTGGTCAGCCGGGCCTTGGCGGGCTGGATCTGGCCTCGCTCAACATCCAGCGCGGTCGCGATCACGGCCTGCCCTCCTATAATGATATGCGTGAAGCAATGGGGCTCGCTCGCGTCACGGCCTTTTCGGACATCACCTCTGACACAGACCTCGCTCAGGCCCTATCCGACACTTATGGCAGCGTCGATGATATTGATCTCTGGGTGGGTGGCCTCAGCGAAGATGCGTTCGGCGACTCGCAACTCGGAGAACTCTTCACCCTCATCATCGCAAAACAGTTCCAGCTACTGCGCGATGGCGACCGCTTCTGGTATGAAGAAGACCTGCGCCTCGATGAGGTCATGCAGGTCAAGCTGTCATCGCTCGCTCAGATCATCCGGGATAATACCGGCGTCGACAGCGAAATTCAGGATGACGTCTTCCACATGCCTGCCACGCCATAAAGAGCGATCCGAATTTTATGAAAAGGGCGTGATCCTCACGCCCTTTTTCTTTACAGCTAACAGGCATGACCCAACCTTTTGAAGCGCTCGGCCCTGACTTCTCCGATCCGGTCGAACCGGCAGATTTCCCGAAAACCATTCTTCGCTATCGTAATGACCGCGCAGCAAAAACTGTCGGCCTTGACGGGCTGTCTGACGCCGAATGGCTCAGCCATTTTGGCCGGTTCGAGCCTCTGCCCGGTAACATGCCCCGCCCGCTTGCGATCCGATATCACGGCCATCAATTCCGCTCTTATAATCCTCAGATCGGAGATGGTCGCGGCTTCCTCTTTGCCCAGCTCCGAGACGATCAGGGGCGGCTTCTCGATCTTGGTACGAAAGGCTCAGGCCAGACCCCTTATTCTCGCTTCGGTGATGGGCGTCTAACGCTCAAAGGCGGTGTCCGCGAAGTCCTTGCGACTGAAATGCTCGAAGCCTCAGGCGTACCCACCTCGAAAACCTTCAGCCTGATCGAAACCGGTGAACAGCTCTCCCGCAATGACGAGCCCTCCCCCACACGCTCCTCTGTCATGGTACGGCTCCAGCACAGTCATGTTCGCTTTGGTGCCTTCCAGCGCCTCGCCTATCTCAAGGAAGAGGACAATCTCGTCACCCTCCTCAACCATGTGCGAGACGTCTATCACCCTGACATCCCACCGTCCGAGCCCGCCTCTCTCGCCCCGGCGCTCCTGACCCGCATCGCACAGCGCACCGCCAATATGGTGGCGAGCTGGATGGCGGCTGGTTTCGTCCATGGAGTCATGAACACCGATAATATGAATGTGACCGGCGATACCTTCGATTTCGGTCCCTATCGCTTCCTGCCAACCTCAGACCCGAAATTCACCGCCGCCTATTTCGATGAATACGGCCTTTACGCCTTTGGTCGTCAGCCCTCGGCAGCCATCTGGAACCTCCAACAATTGGGCGGTGCCTTCGCTATGGTTGCGTCTGTCGAAGATCTGACCGAAGCCTTGCAGGCCTTTGAACCCGCCTATCAGACCGCCCTCTGCGATCATTGCTTCGCGCAACTCGGCCTCACGCCTTCAGAATTGTCCGCCGACTTGTCATTCCTCGAGAAACTCTTCTCTTGGATGACAGACACCCAAATCCCCTGGGATCAATTCTTTTTCGATTGGTTTGGCGGGAAAGACAGCACTGATCGCGCGCAGCAAAGCCCGGTGTCAGACTTCTACACCCGCGATAACTTCGCGCCAGTTCGCTCGGAAATTCTCTCACGCACGCCCGACGCGCCCGAGCGCCTCACGCATGCCTATTTCCAGCGCCGCACGCCCGAAACTGTTCTGATCGATGAAATCGAACACCTCTGGACTGCTATCGCGGATGACGATGACTGGTCCCTCTTCCATGCCAAACTTGACGGCATCAGGCAGAAACGAGAGGCGATGAGCAGCTAACTAGAACTGTCGGCGTTTACCTACTCCCCTTGAAAAGGGGAGGACTCGGGAGGACCAGAAATCGCAAGCGATTTTCCGACCGAGGGTGGGGATCAAGCCCTTGCGAAATGCACAGATATGCCAATCAGGCGATCATATCGGTAATTTGCTCGATCAGTTAACGTCACTCATTCCGCTCACAAAGTGATCCCCCTCCCACTCCCCCTTTTCCAGGGGGAGAGCACATCCGGGCGGAAGACAAAGTAACAGCCAAACACAAAAAAAAGCCCGGCGTGATGCCGGGCTTTTCTTTAAATTCTAGAAGCCAGTTAAGCTTTGGCTTTCACCGTCGCAAAGCGTGGCGCGATGTTCAGATCTTTCGCCCATTTCAGCTTTTCGCAAATCAGGAAGAAGGTGCCGTTATAGTCGAAAATACGGTTCCAAAAGCCCTTGCGCGGCAGGTGAAGAATAGAGACCGGCTCATCATGGTGATGGTCATGGAAGGCCTCACCACCGGTCAACAGCGCCAGAATATAAGTGAACCATTTCGGCATCTGCAGATGACCAAACACATTGATGCCCAGCACCGTTGCGTGGAACTGCATGGCGCGGCCGATCACAACAGCAGCATGGATCAACAAGGTAATCACAAGATCGCCGCCCAGCGCCCAGACTGTAAGATAAATGATGGCCGGGATGCCGAAATGCATCAGCGAGGCCAGCAAATTGTAATTCTTGTCGCAAATCCGGACGATGACATTATTCTTGATCCAGAGCGGCATGGGACGCGCCAGGTCCTTGTCATCACGGAACAGAATCCAGCCCACCCAGGCCCAGGTCTTGCTTTCAAACGGGTTGTGCGGGTCGCCCGGCTGATCCGCAAAGCGGTGATGCTGAGAGTGATAATTGATCCAGTCTTTGATCGACCCCTGCATGGCCAGAAGACAATTGATCATCACAATGATCTGAGCTGGCGCGCGCAGCTCACCAGCCTTGTGCTGCCAGATGCGGTGCAGCCCGCCAATGCCGATATTACAGACCACAACCGTGCCCGCGATCACCGCAAGCACAATCGGCGCATACCACCAGTGAAGACGAACGCTCTCCATCAACAGACCGGCCACAATCGCTGTGACCAGGCCGATCACGCCAAGTGCAGGATAGAGAAAGGCGGAGAATACGCTGCCAAAATCGAGAGTTTTCCAGGATTTCGGGATGGCAAGTGAACGCGGCAGAATCTGTCGCTCTGAGGTCATTCTAGGTCTCACTCAACTATTGATGTGCGGGTTCCTCAACCGAGTATTAAACTCAGTTAATGAAATCCATTCTCAAACAGGATGAAGCAAATTGATGCGTTTGTCAGTCCCCATTATGTCGCAGGACTGAAAAAATTGACGCTTCCGTCAATTTTATTGCTCAAAGTGTTGTCTGTGCCAGAGATTTCACGCGATCAAAGTTCCGTGACGTCATTTCGGTTTCGAATCTGGACGCCCGGTCCTTCACCACAGCCTCAAGGGCATCCTTCGGCGACAAATCGCGGATATCGCTCAGAAGGCCATTGATTTCATCATCATATTTCTTTGGATTCAACGCCATGAGCGCACGAGCATATTGCCAGATGACGACGAGGTTTTCCGGATCGGTTTCTACCGATTTTTCGAAGTGCGCCTGCCCGTCTTTCACACTGGCCCCGGCCATTCCTGACAGGAAAGGACCGGCCACACGGCGCGCTTCAATGTGCCAGACGGAGAGAAACCCATGCGCCCACACATTCTGAGGGTTGTCCTCCAGAATACTCTCTGCGAGATCTCTCGACAGAGTGCCATACCCGGATCCGTTGATCTCGCTGAGTGACATCACACGGGTCTGCATCGACAGCGCAAGCGCCAGCTGAATGCGTCCCTCCAAATGGCGCTTATCGAGCTGCAACGCCTTTGCAGCGAGGCTTTCGGCCCGTTTGAGAACCTCATTGGGAGGTTGTTCGCCGTGATGAATTGCTTGTGCAAGCAGACTTCGCGCCTGAAAGGCATACCGGTCAGCTGTTTCACTGGTTGCAGCCGCAAGTGTGAAAGCCTCGTCATACCGGCCATCATCGAATGCGATGACCATCTCATCTTCGGCATGAGCGGATGAAGCCAACAAACACAGACTGAAAAATACAGCGCGGTAGATCATACAAAGCGTCCCTCGCCTGCGATCTTAACCGAATTTTGCCAGGCCCACCACTCAGCGGTGCATCTGCCTCCACCTCACCTTACACGGACAGGTTTTCCTGCTCCGAAAAATACGCATTGACGTTGCAACAATTCCATTGAATTGTTCCAGAAAAGTCTGGGGAGGACGCATTGAAATTCTTGGTAGATTATCGCCGAAGGCTGACTTCGGCGTGCGCGGTTCTGGCCGCTCTGTTTCTGGTCGCAGCCTGTTCGGGCGGCGGTGGCGGCGGCTCATCTTCATCCGGCGGAGGAGGCGCCCCGTCAGGGGAATCCCGCGCCAGTCGTGAGTTTCCGGACACTTTCTCCGCTTCAATAGACGAGAACGTCACGCTTTTTATGCTTTCAATGGGCAGCTTTCGATTTTACGCCCCGGACAATGATGTTCCTTCCAGCCTGGTGCTGACCGGCCCGGATGCAGGCCTGTTTCAGCTGACATTCGAAATGTCAGCCCCCGATAGCGCAGGCATGCGCGATATTCTGGTGGTCCTTGATTCCTCGCCAGTTCTCAGTGGCCCGCTTGAATTCAACTATGAAGCGCCGGAAGATGCCAACGGAGACAATGTTTATCAGTTCACCGTGTCAGGGGTCTATAAAGGCGAAACGCTGAGCGCGAATGTCAGCCTGACAGTCAATGACGTCGTCGATGCAGCGGAAACAGACGCAGGCCAGATGTTCACGGCCGAAACGCTGTTCTACACATTCGCGTCTTCCCTTCTGCTGCCGGATCTGACCGGCGATGGCCTGCCTGAGATTTCCATCCCGCTACATCCATGGTCCAGTGACGATGAGGCCATTCTCGTCACCAGCGAGGCCTATCTGTCTGCGCAATCTGGCAATCTCGATCTGGATACAGCGACGTCCGGCGTCATTCGCTTGTTCAAAAAACCCGGGGGCGCAACCAACGGACCGGGCTATATCACTGCCGCTGAAAGCGCCAACGGTTTTGAGCTGATGTTCACGCAGGATTCCGCGGCACGTCTGGTGCTCGTTGAAATCGGCAATGGTGTTGATTTGTCCACGCTTTATGGAGATTTCGACCCTGACCTGCTCAGCGACAAGATCGTCTACACCTCCCCCGGAAATCAGGTGCATGGCCGCATTATCGGTGATCTCAATGATGATGGCGTGAACGATTTCGTTGTCATGAATGACAACGAACAAATGGGCATCATGTTCGGCGAAAGCCTTGCTCAGAACCCGAGCCGGGACCGCACATTTAAATTCGATATCCTGCTGCGGGATTATAATGTCTTTGAGTCCGGGCCACCACAATTCCTGCCTGAAGCCCTGCGGGTTCAGATGTTGCCGGATCTTGATGGCGACGCCATTGACGATGTTCTGATCTTTTTCCCCGACGGCGTCACCTTTTATAGCGGTGCAGAGCTGAAAACCCCGGGCACAGACCTTCAGGCCGGCAACTATGTCAGCACCTTCTTCCAGCCTATGCAGGCAGAAATACTCGATGACTATGATAATGATGGCATACCAACGATCGGGTTTGGGTTCTACTTCATTGATGGCGACGCCCTCACCGGGCAGACGAGCGGAGAACGTTTCCGCATCGCGCCATCGGGAGATCGTGCTGAGTATTTCACCGCGATTGGCGATATCGATGGCGACGGGCTGACAGACCTGCTCGCCACACAACAAACCTATGGAGTCGTGAGGCTGCTGACGGGGGCTTTCATAGAGAAATACATGACCGCCACCCCTGATCCGTCTCGCCCAGCCGGAGAAGTCTATCCGGAAATCGGCGACATTCCAGACTTCAACATCGCCCCGAGGGGACCCTCAAACTATGGCAGTTTCGCAGATTCAAACCCCTTCTATCTCGCAAGTGAAAACCTGCTGATCATGCCATTATCTTATACGGGCACAGCGGACGCGACCGATTCCGGATATCTGCTTCTGAACAGCGAGGCGGTCTTTCAGGCCTATCTGGATGAACTTCCAAGCATTGAAGTGTTCATCTCCGAACGGAATTAGATGAACCGGTTACTCTTGCCGGTCTGCCCCGTCCGGCACTGAAGCCCGAAAGGGCCCGTCAGAAATGGCGGGCCTTTTTTTAAGGCTCGTCAACATCATTGCACCTCGTGAGTGTCGGACATCGCCGCCTGCCCTTCTGCCCTTCTGCCCTTCTGCCCCTCTGCCCCTCTGCCCCTCTGCCCCTCTGCCCCTCTGCCCTTCGAAGGGTCTCTCTATTCTGAATATTGACAACATACCAACCGGTCGGTATTTTATGAGGCTGTATAGGAGATTGTCATGGCCCCTCGCGGAACGGCACGGGAAAAACTTTTAAACGCGGCGATCAAGCTGGTTCGGACGCATGGCTATGCCGGCACCAGTCTCGATGACCTCTGCGAGGAAGCTGGCGTCAGCAAAGGCGCTTTTTTTCACCATTTCAAAAGCAAGGACGACCTTGCGCAAATGGCGGCGCAATTCTGGGACGAACGGACAGGAACACTCTTTGCCAGCGCCGACTATCACAAACATACAGACCCGCTCGATCGTGTGCTCGGTTATGTCGATTTCCGCGGGGAGATTATGGATGGCGACATCCCCGAATTCACATGCTTCGTCGGCACCATGGTTCAGGAAGCCTATCGCGACGCGCCAGAGATACGCCGGGCCTGCCGCGACAGTATTTTCGGCCACGCCGACACGCTGATCGACGACATTCAGGCCGCTATTGATCAGGCGGGGCTCAAGCCGAAAGACTGGACCGCTGAAAGCCTCGCTCACTATACGCAAGCCACGCTCCAGGGCGCATACATTCTGGCAAAAGCAACCGAGAGCAATGAAGCGGCGCTGACCAGCGTTGCGCATTTGCGGCGTTATATCGAACTTTTGTTCGCACCATCCCACTAAGGAGTGAAGCATGAAGCCCACAATTGAGCCTGGAGCTGGAAATGACCTTCACATTGAGCGCATCATCAATGCGCCCCGGGACGTCGTCTGGAGATGTTGGACAGTACCAGACCTTATGAGCCAATGGTATTGCCCCAAACCATGGCAGGCAGACGTGCACCAGCTGGACCTCTGGCCGGGCGGCAAATCCTCCATGACTTTTAACGGTCCGGAAGGCGAAACAATGCCGCTTGAAGGCATCCATCTCTTTGTCGATCCCGGCCGAACGCTCGTCTTCACCGATGCCTTTCGGGAAGGCTTTATTCCTCAACCCGAAAGCTTCATGACTGGTTACGTTCTGCTTGAAGACGCACCAGATGGCACAACGAAAATGATCTGGGGTGCGAGGCACGCCACTGAGGAAAGCAGGCAAAAACATATCGACATGGGCTTCGAGCAAGGCTGGGGCGCGGCCTCTGAACAGCTCAACGAACTGGCGCAGTCGCTTGCTTCGGCATAAACAACGAGGCCATTTGAGAGACGTAAAATGAGCAAAATCACCACTTTCCTCTGGTTCGACAATTTCGAAGGCCGCAATGCGGCGGAGTTCTACACCTCACTTCTGCCCGACAGTTATATCGAGGGCGGTGACAAAGCACCCGTCGACAATCCGTCATCCGAAAAAGGCAAAGAGCTCGTAGTAAACTTCACTCTGGCCGGACAAAAATACGCCGCGCTCAATGGCGGCCCGCACTTCAGGCCAACTGAAGCCGTGTCCTTTATGATCCTGTGTGAAGATCAGGCTGAGATCGATCGCCTCTGGAACGCGATCACCGCCAATGGTGGCGAAGAGAGTATGTGCGGCTGGTGCAAGGATCGTTGGGGCTTTTCATGGCAGATCACGCCGAAATACCATATGGATCTGATGGCCTCCGATGATGCCGCGGCCAAGGAACGCGCATTCGCCGCAATGATGAAAATGAAAAAGTTCGATATCGCAGCCATTAAAGCAGCTGTCGGTCAGGCATAGCGCCGGGAAGACACTCAACCAGAGATCACTAGCTGATTTTTTTTGTTTCACCCGAAGTCAGCCACACCTCTGGGCAATTGGTGCTTGAGATTTGGTAACCTTCACCAGATATTTGCATAAGCGTTGATCGTGTTAAAAAATCGTCTGGTTTCTCGTGTACTAGCAAGCTAAGGAAAAGTTGATCGGTACAACTGATGATCGTAGCGTGCAGAGTGTCCAGATGGAAAATGAACTAAAGTCTCATCATACCCGTTTGAAACAGATCCCGCTTGAGAGCTTGATCGCAGGTCGCCAGAACGAGGTGCTGTCGGCATGTAGTTGGACGGTTAACCTGGCGCGCCAGCATCTCGATGACGAGGCAGACCAGGCGCTTCTGGATTTTGCAGAGCATCGCAATCTGGGCGCGGCGATTGAGAACATGTTCATAGGTGAGCATGTCAATGAATCAGAAGACCGCCCAGCCTTGCACTGGGCATTGCGCACAACCGAAAACGAAGACACTCCGGCATCCATGCGTGTTCGCGAGTCGCTCGATTCAGTGTTCCGCTTTGCCGATCAGGTACGGTCCGGGGATATTCTTCCCGGAATCAAGGCTATATTGCATTTGGGAATTGGCGGATCTGACCTTGGTCCTCGCCTGCTCTACGATGCCTTTTCCTATGACCATCGTGACGGCATCCGGGTTCGGTTTGCGTCAAACGTCGATCCGATGGATCTCAACCGCCAGCTTATCGGGCTCAATCCGGAAACGACGCTCGTTGTTGCCGTCTCAAAATCCTTCACCTCAGAAGAAACACGCTACAATCTCGACCGCACTGTCCATTGGCTGAAAGCCCGGCTTGGCGATCGCTGGCAAAAGCATGTCGCTATTGTCACAGCCGCTCAGGATAAAGCAAAGGAATGGCTGGAAGAGCCAAGCGATCAGATCTTCGAGCTGCCCTCAAGTGTTGGCGGTCGGTACTCTCTCTGGTCCGCTGCAAGCCTGAGTTGTATTGTTGCCTTCGGATCGGCCTGGTTTCGAAACTTCCTGAAGGGCGCCCGAGAAATGGATGAGCATTTCCGGACGACACCGCTTAAAGACAATATTCCGGTTCGGCTCGCACTGATCGACTATTGGAATATGACAGTTCGCGGCATCGAATCCGAAATGGTGCTGGCGTATTCGAATGCCCTGCGCGTGCTTCCGGCCTACCTTCAGCAATTATTGCTGGAATCAAACGGGAAGAGCATGTCCTCAAATGGCGAGCCTGCGACCGATCGGACCATCGTTGCCCATTGGGGCGGCGAAGGCACGATTGGCCAGCATTCTTATCACCAATGGCTTCACCAGGGCACGAGTGATTTCGCGTCTGAATTCGTCGTTGCGGTCCGCCAGGATGCTGACGGCAGTGGAAGTAACTCGCTCATTGCCCATGCCCTCGCTCAGGCGGAGGTGCTCGCGAATGGCTATTCCCGCGAAGAAATCCTGGCCGACGAACCCGATCTGTCTCCAGAGATCGTCAATCAAAAAGTCATTCGCGGCGGGCATCCATCGGTTATTATCGCCAATCGCGAATTCAAACCGAAATCTGTCGGCAGCCTCCTTGCCATGTATGAGCACCGAACCTTCGTTGCCGGGCGTCTCTGGCAGGTAAACAGTTTCGACCAATGGGGCGTCGAGCGCGGGAAGAAACAGGCAAGCCGGATCAAACAGGCACTGAGCGACAATCTCGAATGCGCTGACCCGATTACCCAATCGCTGGTGAGTTATTTCAAGGACAGCTGATCAGGCGCTGACAGGCTCTGAAGCGGCGGGGTCGTGTGTCGCAAGGATATCTGATTTCTGCGCCTCCTCGCTCACCCATTCGGCAAAGGCCCGAACATTGAGATTTCCGGCCAGTCGACCGGGCCAGCGAACCACGTGCACCTTGTTTGACAGAATGTCATACTCAGGCGCCAGAACTCGAACAAGCCGCCCCTCCTCCAGCGCATCGCGCACGACCATGGAGCGGACCAGCGCCACCCCTGCACCTTGTTGCGCGGCAGAAACCAGCGGACCGATTGAGCGGAACCTGAGCGCTTCTCGCGGTGTGGACTTAAGCCCAAGCCGGTCGAACCAGGTCTGCCACGACCATTCTGCCCCAACCATTTGACCCGGGGCATGCTTCTGCAACAATGGCAATTCTGGCAAGTGCTCAGATGATAATGGGGTGTTCCGCCCTTTCAACATGTCCGGGCTGCAGACCGGAAACACATGCTCTCGGAACAGCGGTCGCTGCGTCGAAGAAGCCCGCGCCTCAGACACAGCCACCCATAAAATCCGGACATCCAGATCGGCGACGTTTTCCGGCGCTTCATTCTCCACAATCGTAAGATCGAGCTCTATATTGGGATGCCGTCTGCGAAACTCCGGCAAACGTCTCACCAGCCAGTTATCTGCCAGCGCCGACCCCACACCGACCCGCAGTGCGTTGGGGGCTGCCGCGTTCAGACACCGCCCTCTTAAGCCCCGTGCGGCGTCGAGGATTTCACCGACATCCTGAAATAAGGCATCGCCCGCATGGGTCAGGGCCATGCCGGAATTCCGGCGGTCAAACAGCGTAACCCCGATAAAGTCTTCCAACCGTTTGATCCGGTGACTGACAGCGCTCTGCGTAATGCCGAGTTCATCTCCCGCAGCAGTCATGCTGGACGACCGGGCGACAGCATGAAACGCGATCAGAGCATCAAAAGGAGGTAACGTTTTCATACCCCATCATGAATAAAATTCATGGCGAGGTGAAGCCTTTTCGTTGGTCTTTCAGCGGTGAAATCGCGATCCTGATCCCAACGAGGAGAGGCCAATGTCACCAGCAGAAAACAAACGTCTGATCCAGCAGGCCTTTACCGGCATTGCCCAAGGCGATGGCCGGCAGTTTGTTGAACTCCTGCATGATGATTTCACCATGACCATTACAGGCGAATACTCCTGGTCCCAGACCTTTTGCGGTAAGGCCTCGGTCATGAAAGACCTGTGGGTATATGTCGCCGAACTGTGCCCTGGACCGCGCAAAACAATTCCCTCCCTCATACTGGCCGATGAAGACTGGGTCATTGTCGAAGGGCGCGGTGAAATGACCACGCGCGCAGGCGACCCCTATAACAATCATTATCTCCTCATGTACCGGTTTGCCGACGGCAAAATCGTAGAGATGAAAGAATATCAGGACTCTGCCATGTGCGAACGAATTTGCGGGCCTTACCCGCTTGACCGAACAACAAGAGAAACGGATCACTACTCATGAAAATCGGATTTATCGGCCTCGGTGCCATGGGCTCACGTATAGCGGTTAACCTCCTCGCTGCAGGCCACGACCTCGCCGTCTGGAACCGCACACCCATGGCGGCTGACGACCTCGTCGAGAAGGGCGCGCGTTTTGCCGCCAACCCGCGCGATTGCGCGTCGGGCGCAGAGTTTGTGATGTCCTGCGTGCGCGATGACCAGGCTTCACGCTCAATCTGGCTGGAGGGTGAAACCGCCGCCATTCATGGGCTTTCGCCCAATGCAATTGCCATTGAGAGCTCTACGCTTACCATTGACTGGACCAAGCAACTCGGTAACGCCTTTGCTGAAAAAGGCCTCGCCTTTCTCGATGCACCTGTGCTCGGCTCTCGCCCGCAAGCAGAAGGCAAAACCCTCATCCACGTTGTGGGCGGTGACGAAGCCGTCTTCACACGCGCTCAGCCCGTCCTCGCAGACATGGGCGGCGCGCAGCATCTGATGGGTCCAGTTGGCACGGGTGCCGCTATGAAACTCATGGTCAATGCCATGATGGGAGTTCAGGTGACGGCCCTCGCCGAGCTTCTCGCCGCAACCGAAAAAGACGGCATATCAAAGGCCCGCGCTGCAGACGTCTTCGGCTCCACAATTGTCTGCTCACCTCAGATGAAGATCGTTTCGGGCCTGATGGCGCAAGGCAATCACGCACCACTCTTCCCGGTCGAACTGATCGAAAAAGACCTTGGCTATGCCGTGAAAGAGGCAGGGGGCGCACAAGCGCTCCCCGTCACGAGCGCCGCGCGGGATGTCTTCACCTCAGCCGTCACAGTCGGCGATGGCGATCTAAACATGAGCGCAGTCGCGAAGCTTTATGTCTCAGTGAGTTGATTTCACCCCCGACGGCATCGTTCTGAACAATACACCACCTCATCCCATACGCGCGCCCATTTCTTACGCCAGATGAATGGGCGACCGCACGCCCTGCAGGTTTTCTCCGGCAGCTCGGTCTTGTTCGATGTTCGTCGTCCATTCGCATTTCGGGGCATGGGAAGGGAGATAGGGTGATCAAGCGCGGTGTCATCCCAATTGTCTGATGTAGGTCGGGTCAAGATCGCCAGATCGGACCCGACAAACTGCGGTCGGATCCACTCCGTTTGATACGACCTACATGGCTCAAGTCAGGCTTAGGCGACTTCAACATGTCAGCTGTCACGAAGCTTGACTGACGGTCACGCTTCAGCTCTCAGCGATGGGCCGTGCTTTTCGGTTGTGAACGCACAACAAGTTCAAGCCGGCGATCATCAGCGCAATAACGGAAAGTCCTAGCAATAGGCTTTCCGCACCAAGCGCCTCCAGCACGAGCGGACCAAATAATGGAAACGCAAGACTCAGCGCAAAATAGAAGCCCAGCATACTTCCAGCCGCTGTTCTACCGACGGACGCAACACGACTGAGAAAAACTGGAAGGACTAATAATGTTCCTACTGCAGAGACGCAGGAAAAGGCGGCAACAATCACGCCTGTGTCGACAAGGCCCTTTGTGAGAACCACACCAATTGTACCTGCAGAAAGAATGACAAATCCAATTGTTGCAGACCTCGATGCAATTCCGGATGTGAGAGTTGGAGGAGTTCTAAACGCCCAGAACAGGGTGATCATAAGCAGTACAACAAAAGCGAAAAAGCCAGCTCCACTCTGGAGCCTTTGAAATTCGGTCGTACCACCTGCGCTTGATGTTTCGCTGAAGAGGGACAGGACAGCCTGCATGGAGATAGGAAAAACCGCGAAAAATGCGCCAAACGTTATCACAAGTCCGAGTTCGCCAAATGCCGTCGCCGGACCGCGTCGTATCGTCCTGAAGCAGGAATAAATGAGCAATCCGAAGATGGACAGGAGGAGACCTAGATTGAATATCGGCAGTCCATCCTGATTTAGCATCTCCGTCATGCCGAACGAAAAGCCGACAACGGCAACCAAAATTGCAACGGGAAAGACAAAGGCTGGCCAGTTAACTGACACTGGCCTGGCTCCGTCAGAAGTCTTCGCCTGAAAGAGGTATACCAGAAAGGGCAGGACCGCGACGCCACCTGCCAGAGCCGAAAGCATGATGGGAATGTCCCAGGCTGACGAGGAAGGGCTAAGGACCGTGTTAACCAGCAGCATAATCAGGCTTGCACCACCGAAATTGGCCAGGTGATAGAGTCGAAATGCCTGATCCTGACTTCGTGAAAAGGATGGATATTGGGCGGCCAGCGACAAACGCGCGACGACCTCAAACCCACCACGCCCGACAGAAATGGCCGCTGTTCCGAATATAAGAAACACCATGGAGCCCCCTGTCAGCCCCCAGATTCCTATTGTAAGACATCCTGCAAGCATGGAGGCGACTGTTAGCGTCAGTACGAATTTTTGACGTTTAAGAAAGTCCCAGACCAGACCAAATACCAGTGCAGAAATGATTGAGAACAATGCAGGGATCATTGTCATGATTCCAAACTGCGCATTTCCCAGACCGTAAACGTTGACCAATGCCCTGGGAAAAGCGACCCAGGCAGTGGTAAACGAAAAATTCAGTGCAAATACAGTGACAAGCATCATGATAACCGGAAACGGAAGCCGGTTGGATTCGGTATGTGTAATTGGTTGGCCTTCAGATTGAGGACGCAGAGTGTCTTTTGCCGCCCGCGCTATTTTCTGCCGTTCGGGCCTGCTGCTGGTCGCCTCGCGTTCCTGGGGATGCGGCGTATTTAATGGCTGAGCTGAAGGGTTTTCACTCAGTTTTTCACGAACGATCGCAGCGATGGGGCTACTGTCATGATTATTGAGCCAAGTCTCAAGCTGAACAGAATCCGTATCGACATCAAGCTCTCCATAGTCGGACAAGTCCTGTCGACCGCTCAGCCGCCCAATGCGCCGCATCAGGCTCAACCAGCCTGGGTGCCAGTAGTCGACATCGTCGAACCCGAACCAGCCTCGAAGATCCTCTGCATGACTGGCATGAAACGGAATCGGAACGCGAAAATCGTCAGGGCCGGACACGAGCGCGCCAGCAAGCTTGTCTTGTTCAAAGCCAATAAGAGCCTCTGCTTTAACCCATCGTGAATTACGGGCATCAGGCGACCAACAGACCAGAATACACTTGGCTTCGTGTGCTTCTCGGTCAATCTCATCTGAGAAGTGCTCACCGGCTGATAAACTGGCATCGAACCAGACCTGCAGATCAAAACTGCGAAGCAGTCGGGCAAGCTTGGCCACCATAGGGCGCTGCTCGCGCTTATAAGAAATAAAGACGTCTGACATTGTGATCTTTCCCAAACGGAGCCTCTCGCAGCTATGGTGCGTTTGCAAGGCTCAATCTTCGGACACATTTCCAGACAAATCCTGACGGGATTCAAAGCCTGAAACGCGCAATCTCCGGCTCAAACAAACTCGCCCTTCAGCGCCTGCTTAATCAGATCCGCTGTTTCGTTCACGCCATAAATCGCGATGAATCCACCAAAGCGCGGGCCCTGAGACTGCCCCAGGCACACTTCATAGATTGCTTTGAACCAATCGCGCAAATTCTCAAACTCCTGAGACTTGCCCGCCGTGAAGGTCAGCGTCTGCAGCTCTTCACCCGTCACGTCGCCATCATAGCTGCGCAAGAGAGACACGAGCTCCTCCAGAGCCGCCCGCTCCTGATCTGTCGGCGCGCGATACTCTTTCGCAGGCTTCACGAAATCCTCGTAATAGGCCAGCGCATAGCCCACCAGATGATCAAGGAAAGGCGCATTCTCCGGCGTCGCATCCGGTGCATACTTGGTAATAAAGCCCCAGATCAGCTCTTTCGAGTTCGCATTCGCCGCCGACACAAGGTTCAACAACAATGCAAAGCTCACCGGCACGTTCAGCTTTGGCGGCTTGCCGCCATGAATGTGCCAGACGGCGTTCTCGACCTGTTTTTCCGGCGGCTCTTCGTGATATTTCTCCAGGAAGGTCAGATACTCATCCACCGCCTTCGGGATCACATCGAAATAGAGCTTCTTCGCGGCGCGCGGCTTTTGCCACATAAACAGCGCCAGGCTCTCCTGCGGGGCATATTTCAGCCATTGCTCCACCGAAATGCCATTGCCTTTCGACTTGGAGATTTTCTCGCCCTTCTCGTCGAGGAACAGCTCATAGACATATTGCTCTGGCGGGCGTTCACCCAGAATGCGGCAGATCTTCGAATAGATCGGCGCATTGGCCTGGTGGTCCTTGCCGAACATTTCAAAATCAACGCCCAGCGCCGCCCAGCGCATGCCGAAATCCGGCTTCCATTGCAGTTTGCACGCCCCGCCCGTCACCGGAATGGTGGCGTCCGTGCCGTCTTCATCTTCAAAGGTGATCTCGCCCTTGGCCGCATCGACATTCTTCATCGGCACATAAAGCACGCGGCCCGTGGTCGGCGAGATCGGAAGAAAAGGCGAATAGGTCGCGCGGCGCTCTTCGCCCAGCGTCGGCAGCATCACGTCCATAATGTCCTGATACTTCTCCGCCGCGCGAAGAAGCACCGGATCATACGTGCCATTCTTATAAAGCTCGGTCGCCGACGCGAACTCATAGTCAAAGCCAAAACTGTCGAGAAAGCCGCACAGGCGCGAATTCATGTGCGCGCCATAGCTGTCATGCGTACCAAACGGATCCGGCACATCTGTCAGCGGCTTTTGCAGATACTGCTCGAGGCTTTCAGGGTTTGGCACTGTTGGCGGCACTTTCCGCATACCGTCCATGTCATCTGACACACAGATGAGCCGCGTCGGGATCTTGCCTTTGGTCAACGTCTCGAACGCGACTCTCACCATGGTTGTGCGCACTACTTCGCCAAACGTCCCGATATGCGGCAGACCCGACGGGCCATACCCCGTCTCAAAGATCACGGCCTCTTTCGCCTTGCCCTGTTTCTCCATCTGCTCGACGCGTTGTTTCAGCTTTTGCGCCAGCTCAAATGGCCACGCTTTTGCTGATGCTGCGAGAGAGGAAAGATCGGTCATTTCGGGGGTGTGCCTTGCGCGTTAAATCCAACGCCCGGAGGTAGAGCTGAAGGGGTGCGCGGTCAAGATGATACACCTCTAACCCAAAGGTTCGCATCAATAAATGGAGGGTCACAACGGGGACAATGATGTGACCCTCCACCTTGCCCTGCAGCATTGTGGGATGGTGGGTGGGGGGATGAGGCTGCAGGAACTCAGAGACCTGTCTCAGTCAGAGCGGCTTAGGATCCGGTTTAGACATTCATGAAGACAGTGCGGCTCTACGGGCTTCAAAAGCAGACAGGCCGCTTGTTTCAAAAGGTGTCGTTTGGGCCTGTCGGCATCATCCAGACTGCCCGAAAGAACAATAACAGGCGGCCGGAGTCTCTCCGACATCTGGCTGACTTTGGTTAGCAACTCATACCCGTCGCAATTGGGCATGTGTAGATCGGTTATCACCAGATCCAGCTTCACGCCGGACACAAGTTCATAGCCTTCCTCGCCATCTTCCGCCGTTACACAGTCAACCTCCCAGGCTTTCAGCATGGCGCAAACCGTCTGACGCATACGTGCACAATCGTCGATCACCAGAACACGCGGTCGGCCTGGCGTCCTGAACCACGTCTCGGGCGAACTCAGAATCCTGCACATAGCGCCGCGCCGTTCGCAAGAGACGCGGCTGCCAGCGCGCAGCCAGTCGCTCGGCAGCGAGCCTGTCACCAGCCTGTGCGGAAAGGAGGAGCATTTCCTCGAAGATCTTTTCCGACTGCTGCTTCAACGGACCAACCTCTGCTTTTCAGCATATTACGATGAGATAGTCGTTCGGGCCGCCGAAAAGGTTCAGATAAATTTTCAGCTGTGAAGAGTAAGCTGCTGGGTATCGGAAAAACGTCTGGAACTTCACCATAGTGTCGCCCTCCCGGCTTGCCACGACCCTAACACGCTTGACGCCAACGCGCGGCAGCCGTTTTCTCGGATGATGAAAAACGGGCGCTATTCAGTCGAGTTTCACACGCCCGCTGGCCAGACGAACGGGCAGGTAACTTTGCACGAGGGACAAGTGTCCGGCGGCAATGAGGACTGGCGCTTTACCGGCAATTATGAGCGAACCCAGCAAGAGATCGCCTTCCACGTCACGCTGACCCGTAAGTCAGAAACATCGTGTTCAGAACCATTAATCTCGCCGGGCAGATACACCTTCACGGGCTCACCGCGAACATCCCACAATCGCTTTTTCGGGAGTACCGCAAACGCGCCCGGCCTGATGATGCGCCTCCTAGCGACAAACGACAGGCTCTGTCGCTGCCCTGCTCGGGCACCCGGACGGCGTGCTCTTTAGCCGTCAGACCGTACTCAGCGCAGCCAGAAAGATCGCAAATATGCCAACGCCCGCGAAGCCGGCGAGGAACAACCACCTCTGCCAGAGACGCTTCAGGACGATGTCCGCGTGCCGCACATCGGCTGGCGAAATATTGGTCCGGCCAGTGCTAGAATTGGAGATGTGATCTGTGTGTGACATCCAGATTTAATGTGTATCTCAGGGTTGGGTTCCCAAAATACATCAACCCGTCATTATGCTGCCCTCTCTCGTCGTACCGAAACAATCCAGACTTTAACGCATTTAGCAATTGAGATTTTGTGGCATTGAGTACTGCGAGGCACCGCTATTCAATTAGGTTGCCGCATATCTAAGGGAGATAAAGAGATTGGTAGTGCGCAGATGCGTCCCGTCATTGACTTAGCCGTATCGGACCCACAATAATTAGAGCACCAACAGTGGTGTTACTGAAATTGGACCAGCCCAAAGTCTGACAACATAGCTGCACGGTCGTAAGATTGGTGGGGACACAAGATGATGCTAAGATTGTTTCAAAACATCGTGATTACGTTGTTTTTGGCTCTGGCCTTTGGCGCCACGGCAAATGATGTGCAGGCTCAATCCGCATCGGAAAATCAGTATCTCAAAGACAATTGTCTGGAAAAAGATATCGAGCGTTTCGCCTATGAGTCAGGCTTGAAATACTGCGAACAGCTTGTCGAATTGCTGAAGAAAAAGGCCTACTCTAACCAGTACAGCGGAGATGAGGATAAGAAAAATCGAGACGAATTAAAGACATGGGCCATTGAAGCTTGCCATCGTGGGTCGGCTGAGTCCTGCATGCTGGTCGGAAATACCTATAAAATTTCAAGTGAGGGTGTGGGGCCGAATGGGTATAAAGCTGAATGGAACCCAAAAGCCTATGACTACTTTAAGCGGGCCTGTGGAATAGATTTATATTATTGCGGCCGTTATGCTTATCTGGCGAACATTCCGGATAGCGAGAAAGCGGCCAACTACTTTAAAGCCTGCATTGGAACAGGTTATTTCTGCGTCTATGCCGCACGAGAAGACTTTAACATTTGGTTCTACCAGGACGAACTAAACCTTTCGGCCGACGGTAGCGCGAACAATGTAGCGATAAACACATTGGGAATCGGTTGCACAAAAGAGCCATCTGACAAGCACACAGATTTAAATGAGAAGGCAGAGGCATGTCAGATTCTCGGTCGCTTGCTTTCAAAAGATACCGTTTCAGACAAAATGAATTACCTCTCTTCTGAGGTAACACTCGATGCTTCTGCCGCCTATTTGTTTTTCATCAAAGCTTGCTCTTATCAGGTCAAAAAGAGCTTGATGGGAGCTGAAAACTGCTTGCAGGCCTACAGATTAGCACACAAATACGGTCTCCCTATTGAGGCCCACAACATCGACCCCTATCTGCCACTGATCGACCGCGAATGTTATCACGGGGCTTCTTATTTATACTGTAAGCATCTCGCTGAGATCTGGAAACACGGCTATAACAAGGGGCAGGTTGATCTTCAAAAATCGAAAAAGGCCCTTGAACGCGGATGTAACCACGGAAAAAGCAAGGCAGCCTGCAGAGCGCTGGACGATTTTTCATCGTTTTAATTCGCTTGCGCCTGGCTCCTCAAAAAAACCGAATTGTTTTCCGACTGGACCTAATACCCGCGAGCTAGGTCCACTTCACTCTCAGGCATTGAGCCGATCTCAAACGCGCGCCCCAGCAAATCGACCAGCCGGTCAGCGGCATCCACATCGCGCGTCAGGCCAGACACATGCGGCGTCACCGTCACCTGATCATGTGTCCAGAACCAATGGGTTTCATCCAGCGGCTCTTTTGGAAACACATCCAGCACAGCGCGGCTCACCTGCCCGGCTTCCAGCGCGCCCTTCAGCGCATCTTCATCCAGAGACGCCCCGCGTCCTACATTGATGAACAACGCCCCTTCAAGCTTTGAGAACAAAGCACCGTTGATCAGCCCCTCAGTCTGTGGCGTCCAGGGCAAGGCCGACACCAGCACATGCGGAGGATGATCCCCTGGGAAATCCGCCATCGGAAAGACCTGATCAAACGGTGCACGTGACCGGCCGGAGCGCGAATATCCTACAACGCGAGCCCCCAGCGCTTTAAATGACCGGGCTATCCCCTGACCGATACTGCCCGTCCCCAGAATGCCGATGGTCATGTCGAACAGATGCGTCGGGGCCGCCTTCTTCTTCCACCAGTTTTGCTCGGCCTCGAATGCCCGGCGCAGCGCCATTTTCTGCAATTGCTCCAGCGTATAGGCGACGCAATATTCGCCCATCTGCTCACCCATCCGTCCGATGGTGCGTGTGATCACGGGCATCCGGCTTGCGCCCTTAAGCCCATTCAGCATCCGGTCCACGCCGGCTGCTGGCACGTGAATCCAGTCATAACCGGACACATCTTCATCTTCGGGCGGGTAATAGCCGACCAACACTTTGTGCCGACAATCGGCAGTGATCGGTTCATGCGTGATCTGCAGATCGGGAAAACGCTCACGAGCCTGCTCTGTGATTAGCGGATAATTGCCCTCGGTCATGCGCACAATTGTGCTCGTAAGATCAAATACAGACATCGCCATTCCCTCACTACCGCCTCTCTTTTGCGTGCCGTGCCCATATGCGCAAGACGGAAGAAACCCGTGCGAATCCAATGATGTAAAAAATTTCTGACATTTCGTTGTCGAAAATCTTTGACATGTCAAAAATGTTTGACCATATACGTGTCAGAAATTTTTGACACATACGAGGATCAGATGACTAACTTTTTTCGCGTCGACGTGGCGGCCAGCGTGTTCGCCATCATCGCCGGCATAATCCATCTTGGCGCCTATTGGGGGTTTTGGTGGTCACCGGCCGAAACCGGAGCTGAGCTCTTCTGGCGCGTCGGCATCACCGTCGCTTGCATCGTGATTGCCACGATAATCGTCGCGTCTGTATCGGCTGCCACGAACAAGGATGCACCAGCCGCTGATGAACGCGAATCCCGTGTGCAATTCAAAGCCATGCGTAACATGCTGTTCGCCTATTCCGGCGGCCTTGCCATTCTGTTCATGGAGTCGTTCGCAGGCGTCTCAGAACCCATGGCCCTTGCCCACGCTGTGATCGGCATATTCATTTTTGCTGAACTCGTCCGCCTCCCATCGCTCTGGGTCTATCTCCGAGAGCCAGGCTGAACCCCAAATCTCAAAGGACACTCACAATGACATTCCACGAAAAATCCGCATGGGTGATGGGTATCGTTCTGATCCTGACCGGCGGCTGGTATCTCGACAAGGTCTGGTCAATGTCACAGGCCCTGGGCGAGACCGCACCACCTGCCATAGGCCTCATTGCGGTCGCGACTGTCATGCTCGTTATCGGCGCGGTCGTCAGCCATATCGTCATTGCGGCGGTCGACCCGGAAAACGCTGACGACACCGAAGACGAACGCGACCAGCAAGTTCTGCGTCGGTCCGGCAATATTGCGGGCTATGTGCTCGGCTTCGGATGTTTCGCCGGTCTTTGGCATTATTTCTGGCAGGCGGACGGCAACCTCCTCTTCCACATTGTGGTTGCCAGCCTGATCGCGGCACAAATCGCAGAACATGCCCTCACCATTCTGTTTTACCGGCGGGGCGCATAAGATGGCCAAACGTCCCCCCATCACAAATCGGGTGAAAGAACTCCGAGAATCGCATGACAATATGAGCCAGTCTGCGCTCGCCAAGGAAATCGGTGTGACCCGTCAAACGGTGATCGCCATTGAACAGGGGCGCTATTCCCCATCCCTGGAAAGCGCCTTTCGTATTGCCCGCGTATTCGGCGTCGGCCTGGAAGATGTGTTCGGCTGGGTAGAAGAGGAGCCCGGCTAATCCGACCACCTCTGCCTCACCCAATAAAGAAATTGAACGGGATCAGAATCACAGCGGACTGAAGCGTGTACTCGACGGGCAAAGGGTCTAACTGGGTGACCTCTTCGGCGACCCGCAAAATCTCCCTGTCCAGTATGCGATGTCCGGTTGACTGACGCAGGTTATACCCGCGCACCCGCCCGGATCTTTCCACCGTCACCGCCAACATTCCAAGACCTTCAAGCTGATCGAGAACGGCGCGCCTCGGATATCGCACCCGGCTCACATAGGCCTTTGTGGAAATCGTTGTGAAATCCGGATTCAGTCGCGGTGGCGGCGGCGGAAGAGGAGGCGGTGGAGCTGGTGGCGCATCCCCAACTCCTTCACCAAAACCTGAGGAGGGCGGTCCACTCACCACGGGCTGAAAGACGGGGCGCGGCTGCGGTGGAGCCTCGGGTGGTGGCGCATCCTCAGCGCGTTCAGCAAGTTTTGGCGGCGCTTCCATGGGGGGTGGAGGTGGTAAGTCTGAAGGAGGCGGAGGCGGGGGCTCAAGTCGCTGTGCAGGCGCCCCGAGGGAAATCAAAATCTCTTCTGGCTCCAACTCGTCTTCAACCTCATCCGGCAATTGCTCTCTGGCAACAAAATACGTCGTTGTCCCCAGCGCGATCACAGACACACATAGACTGGCCAGCCAGTGCCAAGTCTTCGGGACAGGAGGGCGGTTCGGACTGATCGGACTTTGCCATTCGGGCTTTTGGCTCATTCGACGGCCTCCACACCACCCTTGCCAACCGTCAGCAGCACCAGATACTCCGCGCCCGCATCGCGAATCTCTTCCATCAACTCAATCACCTCAACAGCATCGGCTTCGGCATCAGGTTTCAGTTGAATAAGTGCGCCGGGCTTTAACGTCATGCGTTCCCGAATTTCGCTGCGCAGATCGTCCCGAGCAATGATTTCATCATCAATCGCGATCCGGCCATCCTGATCAATCAGAACAACAAAATCCTTCACATCGCCCCGGATTTCAGCCGTCGTCTGAGCCGGAGCCACGTTAAACGGATCGCCCGGCTCAATCGCACCGGCGAGCATGAAGAAGATCAGAAGAATAAAGACCACATCAATCAATGGGGTAATATTCACCAACTCTTTTTCGGGCTTTGGCCGGTTCAGCTTCATGACCCCTCCTCTTCGGCAGGGCGAGAAAAGGAGACCGCATAAGCGCCCGCTTCACGGGTCAGCTGAAAGATGTCGAGGGCTTCTTGCATACTTACCCCCCGTTCTGGCCTGACAATAAACGGGCGGCCCGGATCGGTGGCAATGATTGCGCCGACCTGCTCACCAATCTCTTCGTAACTCGCCGGGGCATTGTCATATTCGAATGTGCCATCAGCTTTCACCAGCACGACAATGGCCGCGGCAGGGTCTTTCACTTTTTCGATGTCATCCTCGGGCGCATCCACGCCAATCAGCCGAAAGCGCGCAAAATTCGTCGTCAGCATAAAAAAGACGAGCAGGATGAACACCACATCAATAAGCGGGGTCACATTCATCAGCATGACCCGGCGGCGTTTACGTCGAAGATCCATGGCTCGCCTCCATCAAACCATCCGACCTCAAGTTTCAGGCCCAGCCTTGTAGAGCGGAGCGGTAAAGACCTGTGTTGCGGCATCCTCCATATGCTGCCCTTCGACATCGACCGATCGCTGCAACCAGGTGAAGGACACAGCCGCCGGAATAGCGACCGTCAAACCTGCAGCTGTCGTCAGGAGCGCTTCCCAGATCCCGCCAGCCAGAACGGCCGGTTCAACCCGGTCACCGACTGTTTCCATCTGTTGAAAAGCCTCAATCATGCCGAGCACAGTGCCCAATAGTCCAAGCAGAGGAGCGATGGTCGCAATCAGGCTGAGCACGACAAGCCCGCGCTCGAGGCCATCCAGCTGCGACTGCGCCACCCGTGTGACTTCCTCGCGAACCACGACATCATCCATATCCGGATTGGTTTTTCCCCGAATGGCTGCGGCCATAACGCGCGCCACAGGGTTTTTGCGCGTGCTGATTTCGTCCAGCGCCGATTTGTGACCCTTGGATTTCAGGGTCTCAATGGCCGCTCCGACAAACCGAAACGCACCAACGCCAATCCAAACAAACTGGATCAGTTTCACCAGAGCAACCCCAACAACCAGAATCGCAAGAATTGCGAGAATGACGATAATCGGCCCACCCGCATCCAGAAGTCTGAGCAAGGGCGTGAAGACGGTACCCGATGCATCCGCCTCTTCTGGCAGGTCTTCGGCCAATCCTTCGCCTGGCGGCGTGCACGCCAGCATAACCGGCTCTCCGTCTTCATCCAGAACCGGTTCGTCATTTTCATCCAGTTCCGGGAACTCAGCCTCAAGATCATAGAGCGTTTGGCCATCTTCATCCGTCAGCGGATTGCCATCTTCGTCGGTGAGCGCAGGACAGGCGAGCGGATCGGGTGCCACACATGCCACCATAAGCGGCTGGCCCTCTTCATCGACGATTGGCTCCCCTTCATCATCCAGTTGAGGCAATTCAGCCTCCAGATTCAGCACAGGCGCGCCGTCTTCGTTCAGAACGGGCTCACCCTCCTCGTCCAGCAAAACCGGGCAAGCCATCGGATCGGCACCCACCTGTTCGGTCGCATTGCCGATAGCATCCGGCAAATCCGCCTCATCCTGCGCAAAGACCGATCCAGCAAAAAATAGCGCGATCAACGCGCCACCCAGAGCCAAACTCAAAGGATTTCGATTCATGGCAGCCCCGCTCATTCCCCTTGCGCTGAGGTCAGGCGCATCACAGACCTGACCCCAGAGCGAAATAGTCCCGAGCTGAAAATACACAAAAAAAGTGTGACATTTATTTTATCCATTTGCAGCACTTCGATGAATTCCCATCATTCAGCTGTCGTTTTTTACGGAGTCTGGACGGCTGTTTGACTGCATGAGGTGATTTGCAGCGTTCGAATTCTGTATTACCAAGGAAACCAGCCGTTTCAGGGGATATAAAGACGTGCCGCACACCAGTTTATCCAAAGTCTTCGCAATCGTTTCACTTGGTATCTTGGTCGGGATCGGTTCCGCCCATAGTCAGGCGGCCGACTGCACCCATTCTGCGCTCGTGAAAGGGGAAGAGGGACGGTACAATATTGTGCTTGAGAACAATTGCAGCGCGCCCGTCAAATGGTCCTACAATGCCTGCGTAATCGGCCAGAGCGTCGAGGATGGTATTGTCACAGTCGGCTCCGGCCAGACCTTTCAGACCGGATTCACACACACCGGCATTGGCACGCCTAACCTGCTCGAAGATTCCTGTTCCGGCATGTGCCTGACATCGCTCCTTACCTGTTCTGTGTCGTCCGCCCTCACCCCCTCATCAGACACGCTGATCGAACCTTCCGTCCTGTTTCCGAAGAACGAGACGCCTGCCGAGCCACAAGCTCAACTCAAGCCGCTCAGCGAATTGATGGTTGAAAAGCCGGCGTCAGAAAGCAGCACCAGCATTTATGACAGCCTGATGGACGGCATTGAACCATCCCAACAGTCTGAAACGGAACTCAAGCCGCTCGACGAATTGCTGGCAGAAAAACCTTCCCCTGCTCAGCCGAAGCCGGTCATTACCCCAGCCCGGGGTGTCACACCGAAAATCAACGCCCAGACGCTTCCGTCCAATATCGGCGTCAAACCGGTTACGCCCCTGCCCTCCGTTGACGCAAAAGTGCCCAACACCGACGCGATTGCGGCCTGCGTGTCCAGCGAGCTAAAGCCGCGCAATTTCCGCGGGCAGGCAAAGCTCGAACTCTCCAATCATTGCCCTCAGCCGCAAAATGTTGCCGCACGGATCTGCATCGCCGGTCAGACCGATACGATCAAAATCATTCAGCTTAAATCAGAGGGCAAGGACAGCGCCAGCTTTCCGCTTCCAAAAAACATGACGCCACGCCTGCGTATGGCGTCCTGTCAGGGCGCGAACTGCACGCCCCGGACGCCGCAATCCTGCAATTGAGAATCCGGTCTCCAGCCTGGCGCTCCCCCTAAACGGGCTGCGGCGAATTGTACGGGCCCGATCATCGCCGGGTGAACTGCGTCGCCAGTTCGGCTAAACTGCTCACAAACGCGTGGGTATGATTATGACGAAGTCCGGTTTAAAGTCAGACTACACCTCTAAACTTAGCTCGCCTGCCGAGGCGGTCGCCCAGATCAGATCTGGCGCGAATATATCCATGGGCATGGCGCTCGGCGAACCGCCCGCGCTTATTAAAGCGATCAGCGACCGGGTCGAAGCGGGTGACCTCACAGACATCCGCGTCTGGTATTTCCATTCTATGCCGGCCGCTGCACAAACCCTGCTGCGCTATGAGCTGATGGACCGGGTTCATCCGCATTGCATGTTTCTGGGACCGACCGAGCGAGACCTGATGGAACGCGGCGAAGCCGATGGCCGGAAGGTCATCAATTTCGTGCCGGTTGCCTTCTCGGACGCCCCGCGCCTGTTCAGCCAGCACATCCAGCTCGATACATTCGTCACAACCGTCTCGCCCATGGACCGCCACGGATATTTCTCGCTGGGCACGAATAACGACTATGCCAGCACCGCCGCACGCACAGCCCGGCACACCATTGTGGAAGTGAATGAGAACATGCCGCGCGTGTTCGGCGATTCCATGATCCATATCAGCGAGATTGACGCCATTGTCGAAAATCACGCCCCGCTGTTTGAAATGCCGGATCGTCCACCTCATGCGGCGGAAAAACAGATCGGTGAATTGATCGCGGATTTGGTCCCCGATGGCGCCTGTCTTCAAATGGGCATTGGCGCGCTGCCAAATGAAGTTTGCGGCCATCTCAAAACCCGGTCTGACCTTGGTATCCACACCGAGCTTCTCTCGCCTGGCATGGTCGACCTGATCGAATGCGGCGCCGTCACCAACCGCCGAAAACGAACCTTCCCCGGGCGTACGGTCTTCACTTTCGCGCTCGGCAATAAGCGCATGTACGATCTGCTGGACGATAACCCATCGATCAATTCTCATCCCGTCAACATCGTCAACGACCCACGACATATCGCGAAGAACAACACTGTCATCTCGATCAACGCCACGCTTCAGGTTGATCTCACCGGCGCCTGCAATTCAGAAAACCTTGCCGGACGACAGTATTCAGGCTCCGGCGGCCAGCTCGACTTCGTTCGTGGCGCCCGCGCCTCAAAGAACGGTCGATCCGTCATCGCCTGCACCGCCACGGCCAGAAGCGGCACCATCTCGCGCATTGTCCCGGAACTCACCGGCCCGGTCACAACACCTCGAAATGATGTCGACACAATCGTCACCGAATTCGGCGTGGCCAGTCTGATCGGCCTCTCCGGAGAAGAGCGCACACGCGCCATGATCGCCCTGGCTCACCCGGATCATCGCGCTGAGCTGGAAACCTCGGCCCGACGTCTTCGCCTCATTTAGAGGCAGTCTGATCCCCATTTGACCGGCGCTTCAAAAAAATCTGCAATTTAGTCTCAAATGCACCTCAGTTCTGATTGACATTCATTCGCAACTGGGGCTAGTTGCGACTCATGATCATTTGCGTCTGTCATAATCTGAACTGCCGGAAGGTCGGCGAAGCGCTCGATGCCGGTGCACAATCTCCGAAAGAGATTCAGGCCCATCATGGCAATAAGTTCCAGTGTGGCCGCTGCAAGCCGGAGATGTGTTCGCGCATCCGGGAGCGAAATGCCGCAAATACAGTGTCGCCGGCGCTAGCTGCGAATGCAATTGCGTAGCATTCTTAATGCATTGAAAAATTGAGATTATTTTCCTGATCATCTTTTCAGACCTTAGCGAAAATGGTATCTGTCATACCTGATTCAGGAGGTATGATATGAAAGGTGATCCTAAGGTCATCGAGTTCCTCAACAAGGCACTCAAAAACGAACTGACAGCTATCAATCAGTATTTCCTGCATTCCCGAATGCTGAATGACTGGGGCGTGACCAAGCTCGGCAAGAAGGAATACGAAGAATCGATCGAAGAGATGCATCATGCCGATTGGCTGATTGAACGCATCCTCTTTCTGAACGGCCTTCCAAACCTTCAGGACCTCGGCAAACTTATGATTGGCGAAAACGTCCAGGAAATTCTCGAGTGCGACATGAAGCTCGAGGAAAACGCGATTCCGCTTCTGCGCGACGCGATGGAATATTGTGAATCCGTTCGGGATTATGTCAGCCGCGATCTCTTCGGAAAAATCCTCGACAATGAGGAAGAGCATGTCGACTTCATCGAGACTCAGATGGATATGATCGGGAATATGGGCATTCAAAACTATATTCAGCTCAACTCTTCGCCGGCTGAAGAGAGCGAATAAAACACCTCTCGGGCGAGTTGGCCCGCAAATTGCTCTCTCAAATGCGAATGCTCTGAATTGCGACATCCCAGTGTTGCAAAGCGGGAAACACGAGAGGAGTTCGGTGTGAAACGTCTGGCTATTGTGACTGCGCTGCTAGCAGCAACAGCCTGGGCTAATTTGCCAGGTCAGGCTGCACCTCAGGAAGGTGCAGAGAAGATCCAGCTTACCCAGGAAGATAATATCGCCGAGATCAACCGGGTGAAGGCGGAAACGTTGCGCCAGAACGCAGCCGATCTGCAAACGAGCCTCAATGACCTCACCGACTTTGCAGCTCAGCTCGAAACCAAGATGGACGCGCTCGAAGATGGTGATCTCAATACGCGCGAACTCATCCGCATGGATCTGAACATCACCCGCTCGGAGATCGGCGCCATCGAAGCCGAGCAAGCCGCTCTCATTGCCCGCGCCGAGGAATTGGAAGCCGAAGCCGGCCTGCCGCCAACTCTGCTCGTCTCAGATGAAACCGACGCAGCTGCCGAAGACGAAGGCGCCACAGATCCTGTCGCTCCGCCGACAAGTGTTGAAGACTTCCTCAATTATTCCAATTCGGAACTCGTCCAGATTCTGCTCTCAGAAGAACTTCGCACAGATGACGTCGCCATTATGGGCATCATCTCCGGCGCGCGGAAAGTCTGCGATCTCAATTGGGAACCGGGCTTTGTCGACTTTATCCTGATCGCCAATCAGAACGGCTATGATCTGTCTCAGATCGCCGCCGAACATGGCCTGTATATGGGCGCTGCCACGAAAAACGTGCGCGCTTCAGGCTATCAATGTGTTGATGAAGACCGCGCCGCCCTCCGCGCCATCAACCCGTTCTGATTTAGTTTTCCCGCTCACCCCTGCGCAGGCAGGGGCCTCGCACACACCAAGGCAGGATAAGCCCGGTTTCAGAACGAAACCGGGTTTTTCTTTAGTCCCCCCACTCCGCAGATACCCGCGCAGGCGGATATCCATGCTGAACCCTCAACAATGTGCCAGATGTCAGATCTAAGCATGGGTTCCTGTCTACACAGGAACCGTCAGCACAACGCAAACTAAGCGCCCTTCCTCCCCACCACCATATAATTCACATCCGTATCGTTTGAGAGCGCCCAACGATCCATCAGAGGGTTGAAGCTCACGCCCACCGGGTCGTCACACAGCATGCCGGCGTCCGCCATCCAGTCACAAATCTCATCGGGCGATAGGAATTTCGAGAAATCATGCGTGCCGGGCGGCAACCAGCGCAGAATATATTCCGCCCCCACTTTCGCCAGTGCCAGAGATTTCAGCGTCTTGTTGAGGGTGGCCACCACCATAATGCCGCCCGGCTTCACCAGAGCAACACAATCCTTCAGAAAGGCTTCGGGGTCGGCCACATGCTCAATGATTTCAAGGTTCAGCACCGCATCAAACTGTCCCTCGCCCTCGGCGCGCAGGGCCTCTGCCGTGCCCGCGCGATAGTCAATCTCCAGTCCGGACTGTTCAGCATGCACCATAGCCGTCTTGATGTTCTGCGGCGAGGCATCCACGCCGGTCACATCCGCGCCGAGCCGGGCCATGGGTTCAGAAATCAACCCGCCGCCACAGCCAATATCAAGGAGTTTCAACCCTTCCAGCGGGCGCACGGCGCGTGCATCCATGCCGAAATGCGCAACAAGCGTTTCGCGCAAAAACCCAAGGCGCACCGGATTGAATTTGTGTAATGGTTTGAATTTTCCCTTGGGGTCCCACCACTCACTCGCTATGCGTGAGAACTTGGCGACTTCGTCGGCATCAATACTGGGAGAATGAAGGGCGTCTGATGCCTCAGTTGAAGAATTCTGCATAGCAGTAACCTTTGTCTATTTGCACCAAGCCCGTTCACCTCATACAAGACGCGACGGGCCTGTGCCAGCAAGTCCTCGAGGAATAAAAGAAAGATTGTAACGAACCACGCTGATGTCACCCATTGTCATGAAATTTGGCGGCACGTCTGTCGCTGATCTGGATCGCATAAATCATGTTGCCGATATGGTGGCAGCTCAGGCCAAGGAAAGCCCGGGCGGCGTTGCCGTGATCGTGTCGGCCATGGCCGGCGAAACCAATCGCCTGGTCGGGCTGGCCAATGGCGCCGCCGGATCCGATCTTGTGGGTGAAGCCTTTGACGATGAGTATGATGTCATTGTTTCGTCAGGCGAACAGGTCACCTCCGGGCTTCTGGCGCTTGCCTTGCGCCGTCGCGGCATGAAGGCCCGGTCCTGGCTGGGCTGGCAAATGCCCATGCTGACCAATCAGGTCCATGGCAAGGCTCGGATTGAAGACATTGAGGGCAATGGGTTCCCCGAAGCCATTGCCACTGGAGAAATCGCCGTAGTCGCAGGCTTTCAGGGCCGCACCGAAGATGGTCGGATCACCACGCTCGGTCGTGGCGGGTCCGACACCTCTGCTGTCGCCGTCGCTGCCGCGCTGAAAGCAGAGCGTTGCGACATCTATACCGACGTCGATGGCGTCTACACAACCGATCCGCGTATCGTGTCAAAAGCTCGCCGCATTGATCGTATTTCCTATGAGGAAATGCTGGAAATGGCGTCGCTCGGGGCGAAGGTACTGCAAACACGATCGGTTGAACTTGCAATGAATCATGGCGTGCCCATCCGAGTGCTCTCAAGTATGGCTGAGCCCGGACAGGATAATTCCGGCACGCTCGTTTGTGATGAGGATGAGATAATGGAAAAGCAGGTTGTTTCCGGCATTGCCTACAGCCGTGATGAAGCCAAGGTCAGCCTTCTCGGCGTGTCGAACCATCCGGGTATTGCTGCGGACATTTTTGCGCGACTGGCGCGGTCCAACATCAACGTCGACATGATCGTGCAGGCGGATTCTCGCGGGCCTGAGCTTGCGAATATGGTCTTTACCTGCACAGAACGCGATTCCGACCTTGCTTTGTCGGTGTTGTCCGAGGCAAAGGACCAGATCGGCTATGATCGCATCATTGTCGACAAGAATGTTGCCAAAGTGTCCGTTGTTGGCGTTGGCATGCGCAGCCACACCGGTGTTGCCGAAGCCATGTTCGATGCATTGTCCTCCAAGGGCATCAATATTCAGGTCATCTCAACTTCAGAGATCAAGATTTCCGTGCTGATTGATGCGTCCTACACCGAACTCGCCGTGCGGGCATTGCATTCAGCCTATGGGCTCGACGCGGTCGGCTAGAGGGGCGCAAAAACCGAATGACGCCACCAGACCGTCCACCGAGACCGGCCACAGCCGTCGCCCCCCGGGTCCTGATGACCCGGCTGCGATCGCTTATGGCGGAAGGTCGCAGCCTCGATGGCAGGCTGGCGGGTGTGGTGAGCCTCGTGGCGCGGTCTTTCGTGGCCGATGTCTGCTCCATCTATCTCAGGCTCGAAAATGGCGATTTTGAACTGGTCGCCACAGAGGGCCTGAAGGCCGAGGCGGTCAAGAACACACGCCTTGCCCGCAATGAGGGTCTGATTGGTCTTGTCGCCTCCGAGGCTCGTCCGCAGAACATTCAGAACGCGCCCCACCATCCGCGCTTCAGTTATCGACCGGAAACAGGCGAGGACCCGTATACCTCCTTCCTGGGCGTGCCTATTCTGCGCTTCGGCCGCGTCATCGGTGTGCTGGCGGTCCAGAACATTGTCAGCCGCGTCTATGATGAAGAAGACATGGAGACCCTCCAGACCATCGCCATGGTTCTGGCCGAAGTCGTTACCACAGAAAGTCAGAGCGGCTCTGAAGAACTCGCCGATGTCGCGGTCCGCCCCAATCGCCCGATCGAACTGATTGGCCAATCGCTCAGCGAAGGCCTTGCCATGGGGCCAATCCATTTGCACGATCCGGTGGTCGCCCCGGCGCAATTCTTCGCGCGCGATATCAACGACGAAGAAGTCCGGCTGAAAAAAGCCCTCGAACAGCTTCGATCCTTTGTCGACACGATGATGGTGCAGAACATCTCGCCACTGGCGGGCGAGAGCCGGGATATTCTCGAAACCTATCGCATGCTCGCGCATGACCCATCCTGGGCCAACCGCCTGTTTGATGCTGTCTCCTCGGGTCTGTCCGCCGAAGCCGCCGTTGACCGTGCACGTCGCGAACACCGCGCACGTCTTCAGAATGCCAAGGACAGTTATCTCCGTGATCGCCTGCACGACCTGGAAGACCTCGATAACCGCCTCCTGCGCATGTTGTCCGGCAATGGCGAGGGCATAGCCAGCCAGGATCATGACGGCGCCATTCTCGTCGCCCGTCGCCTTGGTCCGGCCGATCTCCTCGAATACCGGAATGCAGGCCTGAAAGCCCTCGTTCTTGAAGACGAAAGCACGACCTCCCACGCCGTCATCGTTGCCCGCGCCCTTGGCCTCCCGCTGATCGGTGGCGTCGGGCGTATTATGGCCGTCGTTGAGACCGGCGATGAAGCCATTGTCGATGGCGATACCGGCCACATCCATATCCGTCCTGAACCTGACCTCGTCGCTGTCTATCGCGACCGGCTCGCCTCCCGCAGCCAGCGCCTTGCCGAATTCGCGGCCATTCGCGACCTGCCGGCTGTCACGCAGGACGGCGTAAAAATCGAACTCCTGATGAATGCCGGTCTTGGTATTGATGTGGGCAATCTCGATGCGTCAGGCGCTGAAGGCATCGGCCTGTTCCGCACGGAGTTTCAGTTCCTCGTCTCTGAAACCCTTCCCTCTCTGACAGAACAGCGTGAATTCTATCAACGCGTCGTGGACATTGCCGAAGACCGGCCCGTCCTGTTCCGCACGCTCGATCTCGGCGGAGATAAAATCCTTCGCAACACCCGTCATAATCGCGAAGAAAACCCGGCTCTGGGTTGGCGCTCACTTCGGTTCGCGCTGGATAAGCCCGGCCTGTTCCGCCGTCAGTTGCGCGCGCTCTGCCAGGCAACGGCAGGTCGAACACTTTGCGTCATGTTTCCGCTGGTGACGACACCTGAGGAATTTCGCAAGGCTCGCGAACTGCTGAATAAGGAAGTCGCCTGGTGTGAAAAACACGGTCACAGCACACCGCAAAAAATCCATGTCGGCGCCATGATCGAAACGCCCGCCTTCGCCCTCAGTTTCCATGAGCTGAAGGGCGAGATTGATTTTCTGTCCATTGGCACGAACGATCTTCACCAGTATTTTTTCGCAGCCGACCGCGACAGCCGGTTCATGTCGGACCGGTATTCCATTTTGAACCACACTTTCCTGCTCTTCCTGAAGGATATCCGCAAACGTGCAGATGAGATGGGCATACCTGTCTCGATCTGTGGTGAGGCCGCAGGCAATCCGGCCATGGCCAAGGTTTTCGCCTTATTGGGGTTCCGGCGACTGTCAATGCCCGCCACAGGGGTAGGGCCCGTCAAGCGTGCCATCCGAAACCTGAATCTTTCGGAGCTTGGCGTTAGATTTGAGGCAGTTTTATCTGAAAATTCATCAGACATCGACAAGGATTTATTAAACCTCTTGCAAGATGTTTAACACCTGTGAAAGCCTGTTGTAATAACCATGCCCAAACCCTAAAGTTTCGGTAAGGGTTAAATGGGCAAAACGCTCACCACAGGCGGAATGAGCCATGACGCGCGCAGTAGAGAGTCAGTCGAAACAATCTCAGAAATCGGTCGAGACCGACGCGCCGTCGCAATATGAAAAATCCCCTCGTCTTCAGCTGGTTGACGGTCCGATTGCACCCGATGCCCGCATTGGTGATCGTATGCGCGCTGTTCGCCTCTCCAAAGGGCTGGAGATAGACGAAGTCGCCAGATATCTGCGCCTCCGCCGCGATTACATCGAAGCCATTGAAAGCATGCAGGTCGCGCGCCTGCCCAAGGGGTTTGTTAACCCTTATATCCGCGACTATGCCCGCGTACTCGAGCTTGATCCGAACGAGACGGTCGACGCCTTCAACGAACAATGTGGTGCGTTGGCTCAGGCAGTACCATCCAAAGTGACCATCCCGCAGGGGAATGGAAACGGCGCCGCGATTTTCCGTGTGGTTGCCGTCATCATTGGCCTCGTCATTGCCGGCGCGATTGGCTGGTTCGGCTATAAATTCGTGTCCACACCGGATGAAACTCCGGTCGCAACCCAAACCCCGGGTGTCGCCTTCGAATCCGATTATGCCATGGGCGCACGTACCCCTGTCGTCGCTGACCCCGTGCTCGAAGCTGCCACCCGAACGATGAATTTTGAAATTCAGGCCAATCGACGCGCCTGGATCGATATTCGCGGCGCTGACGGCACGCAGATGTTTGAGCGCCAGATGCGCCCGGGCGAGCCATACAAGCTTCGTGTGGGCGCGGGCTGGACCGTCTCCACACAGGATGCCGGTGCCTTTACCTGGATGATCAATGGTGAGCAAGTCGCTCTCCTCGGCGAAGACAATCAGGCGCTTTACACCATCAGTGTTGATAACAGCGCTGCGGAACTCAAGGCCCAGCTCGAAGCCGCCGAGGCAGCCGAAGCAACACCGGAATAATTTCCACCAATCAATCTTCACCGCACCGCATCGCCCCGCTCTCTCTGCGCGGGGTTTTGGTTTGCGCGACCTCTCCGACGTCAAACCAGTCGTTGACGCGCAATCCGATCTGACAATTATACCAGATACGAAAAAGAGGGAGGAAAAAGAGGGAGGAAACTGATGTTAACCCAAATGCTCAGAAGCGCGCTGCTAGCGACAGCGCTTATAGGTGCCAGCGCCGCAACAGCCCCGGCCTTTGCGCAAGTGACCGGCGTTCCCACCGGCATCGAACAAACCTGGACCGATCATTCATGGACCGCTCCGGATGGCACCGTCTTTCATTATGTCGAACAGGGTGAAGGCACGCCTGTCATCCTCATTCACGGCTTCACCTCCTCTGCCATCGGCAATTGGTTCCGCCCGGGCGTTGCGCAAAAGATCGCCACCACAAACCGTGTGATCGCGCTCGACATGCGCGGCCATGGCGATACCGGCCCCAGCCCGGAAGATTCCGATGGCACCATGATCCAGGATGTCGTGGACTTCATGGATCATCTCCGCATCGATAAAGCCCATATCGCAGGCTACTCGATGGGCGGAGCCACCACAGCTGGCCTTATGCGTGAAGCCCCCGAACGCTTCATCACAGCCGGCCCGCTGGGGATTGGTATTCGCAAAGCAGACGAAGAACCTGCAGCCACGCCGGCACGAGCGCCCAAGGGCGCGCCCAATCCAAGTCAGGATGTCGACCTCACTCAGATCGATTTCCCGGTCATTGCCATTAATGGCTCTGATGATCGCCCTATCCCCAAGACCGAGCGCATGTGGCGCGAGCTCAAAAACTTCCAGATGGTCGTCATTCCGGGCCGCCATCATATGAATGCGGTCAGCCATCCGGGTTTCGGTGAAGCGCTGCACAAATTCATCGTGTCACACAATCCGAAGTAATATGCGATACGGGCCGGGTCAAAACCCCGGCCCCTGGCTCAACGCGCCGCCATGAATGCCTGAAGCCGCGAAAGGCCTTCTTCAATATCCGCCGTCGACCGCGCATAGGAGAACCGCAAGGTCTGCCGTCCGCGCGCCGGGTCGAAATCCACACCCGGCGTTACGGAAACGCCCGCCTTCTCCAATATCTCAAACGCGAAGGCGTGGCTGTCCCCTGTGAAGTCCGACACATCCGCATACACGTAAAACGCTCCATCAGGCGGCGCGATCTTCGTAAAGCCTGCCTTGGGCAGCCCCTCCATCATCAGCGCACGGTTCTTGCGGTACACCTCGATATTGGCTTGCAGCTCATCTGTGCAATCCATGGCGTGCAGCGCCACAACCTGGCTCGCATGCGGGGGACAAATGAAGAAATTCTGCGCCAGCCGCTCCACCTGCCGGAGATGATCTTCCGGCACCACCATCCAGCCAATCCGCCAGCCCGTCATGGAAAAATACTTCGAAAACGAGTTGATGACATAGCAGTCATCGCTCACCTCTAGCGCACTCACCGCGCGGCGCTCATACTCCACGCCGTGATAAATCTCATCTGAAATAAAGGCCGTGTCCTGCGCCGCACACGCTTCCATCAGCGCCGTCAGAGCTGGCTTGTCCAGCATGGTGCCTGCCGGATTGGTTGGCGAGGCGACCAGCAATCCATCAAGATCAGTTGTCAAATCTTCAGGCGCAGGCTGATAGCGGTTCGCAAACGACGTCTCGATCATCACACACTCAAGCCCCAGAGCCTGCAAGATCGCCTTATAGCTGGGATAGCCCGGCGCCCCAATACCAACCCGCGCGCCCACATCAAACAAAGATGTAAAGGCCAGCGTAAACCCGGCAGAAGACCCGGTCGTGATCACCACCCGGTCCGGGTTCAGATCCAGCCCATACCACTCGCCATAGAGCCGCGCGATCCGCTTGCGCAGGCTCAATAGCCCCAGCGCCGTCGTATACCCCAAAGGCCCAGCCGTCATCGCCTCGGCCAGCTTCTCCCTGGCCATTATTGGCGCGCCCGTTCCCGGCTGCCCCACTTCCATATGAATGATATGACGCCCTGCCGCTTCCGCACGCGCCGCCGCTTCCATAACATCCATGACGATGAAGGGGGCCACATTGCCGCGTGTTGAAAGTTTCATGGCGCGATCTCCTGCCAATAATGAAGTTCGCCCCATACTCCCGTCTTTACCTCGCCGCAATGAGCCTCCATGTAAGACCCGTGAAACGAAGGTGAATTCGCATGCACGAGATACGCCCCTGGCGTCAGATTGAGCGCCGCAAATCCCGGCAGATCATGGTCGGCAACATTCCCGTCGGCGGCGATGCCCCGATTGCCGTGCAAACCATGACGAACACCCCGACAGAAGATGCCGAGGCCACGCTCGCGCAAATCCGCGCCGCCGCAGAAGCGGGCGCTGATATTGTCCGCGTCTCCTGCCCGACCCCGGAATCCACCGCCGCGATGAAAGCCATCTGCGCAGGCAGCCCGGTGCCCATCGTTGCCGATATCCATTTCCATTATAAGCGCGGCATTGAGGCCGCCGATGCAGGCGCGGCTTGTCTCCGCATCAATCCCGGCAATATCGGCACGCCGGACCGCGTGCGCGAAGTCATCGCAGCAGCTCGCGCCAATGGCTGCTCGATCCGGATTGGCGTCAATGGCGGCAGCCTGGAGCGCCACCTCCTCGAAAAATACGGCGAGCCCTGCCCTGATGCCATGGTGGAATCCGCGCTCGACCATGCCCGCATTCTCGATGACCATGGCTTTCACGACTATAAAATCTCAGTCAAAGCCTCCGATATGTTCCTCACCGTCGCGGCCTATCAACAACTCGCCGAACAGACCGACGCGCCCCTTCATCTCGGGATCACTGAGGCGGGCGGCCTTCGCACTGGCACGGTGAAATCCTCCATCGGCATGGGCTCGCTCCTCTGGGCGGGCATTGGCGACACCATCCGCGTTTCCCTCTCGGCAGACCCGGTTGAGGAAGTCAAAGTCGGCTTTGAAATGCTGAAATCGCTGGGCCTCCGCACCCGCGGCGTGAACATTGTCGCTTGCCCGTCTTGCGCGCGTCAGGGCTATGACGTCATCAAAACCGTCGAAACGCTTGAGGCGCGCCTTGCCCATATCTCAGAGCCGATCTCGCTCTCCATTATTGGCTGCGTCGTCAACGGCCCGGGCGAAGCCGCCCTCACCGATATGGGCTTTACCGGCGGCGGCAAGGAAGCCGGCATGATGTATATGGCAGGCCGCCCCGACCATAAGGTTTCCAACGCTGACATGATCGACCACATCGTCTCCGAGGTCGAAAAAAAAGCCGAAGCCATGCGGCAGGCGAAAGAAGCTGAGGAAGTGGCGGCGGAGTGAAGCATCTCGACGATTCCCGTCTGCTTCGTGCGCGTTTCGGTGCCTTGTTGGAAGACATCCAGATCTCAACACGAAAGCTTTGGTGGCTCGGCCTCGTCGCTATAATGCTGGTCATTTTAATGGGTTGGAAGTTGCTTTCGACCTCCACTTCTCTTCCGGCGCAACAAGCAGAAATTCTGTCCATCCACCGGGAACAAACCGATGGCGGCCCACCTGAAGACTACGCAAGTGTCAGACTTGAATCGGGCACAATCGCTACGATTTCACTCCTGCCCTTCGAACATAAAACCGGAGACGTGATCTCCGTTTGCTCTGTAAAACGGAAATTTTTCCTGCAAGCCGTGTTTCACCAGAAATGTCCTTCCGGATAATTCTGTAAAACCGCTATGGAGTAGCTCCGCACAAACAGTGTTATCCCCACCTGTCCCTCCCCTTTTCAAGGGGAGGAGTCGCATTCGGCACGGCGCCACTCTCCCCCTTGAAAAGGGGGAGCTGGAGGGGGATAACCCACTAGCCGGGGGCACCAAATGTCAGACGATCAGGACAATCGCTTCCACGCATTCGTGCGAAAGTCAGCAACGACGAAGCGCGCCAGAGACGCCTTCTTCAATTTCAAAGGCATTATTACACACCGCACCCCGGTCTCTGCCATCGATGACAGCCTCGATGGTGTCATAGAAGGCATCAGCTATGTCATCGCTGAATGAAAACTGGAGCTTGGAATAAACTGAGTAACCCCACCTCACCCCTCCCCCGAAAAGGGGAGGCCGCATAGAGAAACGCTTCCTATAATCCTCCCGAAACACGCTGAAGTTTTGCTTCAGGTTTTGGACGCGACCTCAAAACTTCCCTTTAATTCAATAAGTTGACCCACATCAAAAGAAACGACGGGTCGAAAACAAGCTGGGGACGAATCAATGCAGTTTATGAAACGGGCGGGATCGCCAGGGGCGGCCCTTGCGGGCCTTTTGATTTTACTCAGCGGTATGGTCACCTCCAGCGCTGAGCCTGCAAACTATCAGGCTCAGCTCATCTCGCGGTGTGATTCCGGCGAAGGCCTTGCCTGCGCGATACTCGGTTCACGATTGCAATCCGGAAATGATGGTGAGGTCGACATGGCCGTCGCCCGCACGGCCTATAAACGCGCATGCGAAATCGGGCATCTCTCGGCCTGTCCGAACATTGCGCGGTTCCAGCGTCAGGGCTATGGCGGCCCCAAAGACGCCGCAGCCGCACGCCAATCCCTTATCCTTGGCTGCAATGGCAATGATGACGATTCCTGCCGAACTCTGGGCAATATGTATAAGGATGGCTTTGGCGGCCCACAAAACTATGCGCTCGCGGCTGAGGCGTATGACAAAGCCTGCAAGGCCGGAAAGACCTGGATTTGTGACAAGTTCGAGGAGATGCGTAGCAAAGCCGCGGCGCAGGCACCCAAGACGCTCCCGGCGCCTCAACCAGCCCCTGCTCAGGACTATTATGCCTCGCTCTATGAAATCTCTATTGCCGGACACATCGCCAATTGTGAGCTTGGCGTCAAAAACAAGATATTCGAGCGTAAGATGCTGGAGTCCTGCCAAGTAGGCTCCAAGGCCGCGCATGAACAATACATTGAATTTCTGGGCAGGGATGACAGCTTCGACAGTAAGCGTACCGGCGTTCAGGCCTTAGCGACAGCACGCGCCTATCTGACGTTCGCCGAGTATTTGAAGTTTATGTATGACCGGAACAAAAATCCGGACTCTGTTAATTTCGCCTGCGTAAACAAGCCGGTCGGCGTAGATAAGCTCTGGCCAGATCCAAATGCTCCTGTTCCCCCCAGCCTCGAAACAGAACATGCAAGACTCAAGGGTCGTTTTGAACAGCTCGATCAATGGTGTGACAGCTTTGAGTGACCTTTGGATGCTGAGAATACTGGAGTGAAGGGGCACAAGTCAGTGTCTCTATCTCACCGCTGACACGTGATCATCTGCCATAGAGAAGTTGAAGACTAGCGCGTCGTCAATTGGAACATCGAACGCCACGCGCCACTGTCATGGCAGTCTAAATCGCTGCTATCAGAAATTTCAGATCTGGCCCCTGATATTGTATGCCTCACCGAAGCGCATGAAGGATCCACGAGCAGCTTGGGCGGCCATGAAATTTCGGCAGCCGGTATTCCCTGGAGTCCACACAGCGAAACTGAACGAAAAGTGGTTTTGTGGTCACGCTCACAATGGGGAGATGTGCAATGTCCGGAAGACATCGCCGCGTTTGGCGGCGTTATATCCGGCGAGACCGAAGCCAATGGCATTCGCTATCGCGTCATCGGTCTTTGCATTCCTTATGCGAGTGCATCACCCTTGGGCCAGCACCCCAAACGTCGAATGTGGGAACAGCATAAGGATTTTCTGAACGCACTCTCATTATATATTCCCTCTCTCGACCTCTCAGTGCCAACCATAACTCTCGGCGATTTCAACCGAACCATACCAAGCAGCTGGGGCTCGAAATCTGCATACGCTTATCTTATTGAGATTTTGACTGATTTCGCCGTTCTGACCGCGGGTTTGGCTGATGAGCAAGGCAAGCGCAGTGTCGATCATATTTGCGTCAATTTCGACTATAGCAAGCTTGAGATTGCATCGCTTTGGCGAGGTGCAGAGAATGGAAAGAAAAGGTCTGACCATTCTGGTGTTTTCATAAACATCTTACCTGCAGTGAAATGACAGCCGACTCAATCGTAAAAGCAGATTTCCGATCTGAGCGAGAATGACAGCTAAGTCTCCCTAAAGGTGAAAAACTTGTTCAGTAGAAAAAACACCACTGTATAAGCTGCCATGGCACACAGTTGCGCCAGATAGGCCGGAAAATACTTTAACGCAAAATATAAAATGCCCTGATTGATTGAAAAGGCCACCAAAAATGACACCACGTAAGAAACGATCGATGTCGCGGTGAGTTTTCCGGATTTAAATACAACGCGCTGATAGAGTATAAAAGCGACTGACAGCGCCAGGAGATATCCGATTACATTCGAGATATAGGGATTGAGGCCGAAAAGCAGGAGACAAACAAGAAATGTTCCATAACCAATTGCCGTATTAAGCAACCCAACAACAACGAAGCCGGCCAATTCGAAAATAAGCTTACGTTGTTCGCTTGAAAGCATCACAAGCGACCATAGCGTTCGACGATGTAGTTCGCTCCGGATTTGCCTTCATCCAGAATGACGTAAAGTGTTCTCAGGATCGCATAGATGGCGAGATTTGTGATGAACAATCCGCCTGACATCAAGACTACCAAAAAAGCCCAGCCAGGAACATAAGCTTCTTCTTGTCCGAAGATATTGCGCCCTAAAAACCGCACCAATATCGCGTTCAGTGCTGACAAAAAACAGACGCTTCCCATCAACCAAAGCGCGGCTTTTCCGATAATGAGAGGGAAATTCGTCTGTCTGACCAAAGCCCCCCAAGCCAGCCTTTGCTCATTCCTCGCCGTCCGTCGCCGATCCGTGGCTTTCTGCGAAACGTTTATGAATTGGGGGATGTAGCCGCTGGCAAAAGCAGCCTCATTAAAGAAGGTCGTTGCGGTCCAATTGCGAATTATAGCGTTTAACGCTCGACGAGAAATCAGAAAGGACCGCGTCGCATAAAGATCTATGGGGGTTTCCCCAAAGCGGCTCAGGAACTTATAGAAAAGCCCCCGCTGCCAAGGTCTGCTTCGCGCCGCCAGAGGATTGCGGACATAGGTGATATCAACGCCAGTTTGTGCAAGCTCATAGAGCGGTACGATCTGCTTTTCGACATCAGTTATCCCCACATCGACGACAAACGTGTAATCACCGTTGGCGCGCTCCAATCCGGCAAGCAGAGCGACGTCGATCACAGTTTCAGTTGCCATGGCCAAAACATAGCAATTGAGGCGATCTTCATCCGGAATATTCAGGTCAGATAGCGCCAATCCGGAACGATTATCGACAAGAATAATTTCATAATCGGCAAATTCATTCTTCACGCATCGGATGACTGAGTTCACCCGCTCTTCAGTCTCTGAAACAGAGGTAAACTTTTCTATGGGAAAGACTACGCTGATGAAGTTACTGGATGGCATCGTACAGATTCTCCACTTCGTAGATCGAATTGATTTTACCCGAAAACACATAAGCAAAAAGAGGCTCTGACTTGGCGATACGAACGTCTGTCGGACGCGCATCATCGACAAATGAACTCTTGAGTTTGGCTTTCACCGTATAAATGGAACCGTGACTGTAAAGTCCGACGTCGTTCCGCACGTACAGCCTGAGCTGGCGCAGCATTTTGTCGAGATTGCTTCGAGGTCTGGCGAAACAGTTTGTACAACTACGAACCGCTTCGGGTGAACAATCGCTTCGGTATTTCTGGCAGTTGAATGTTGGGTTCTTCTCATAACTAACTGCATGATGCGTATAGAGCACTGAGCTCAGCGAGTGAAATGACGACAGCCCGTAGGGCATTACCGACATGTATGGACCATCCATCACCGTCAGTCCGATATTGTTCATCGCGGACCCGTGAAGCAATGCGATTTCAGAAATTTCGTGACTGATCTCGATTTCATCTATGCCAAAAATATGGTTTACCGCGTTGATATTTGTATAGGTCGCATTAAAAACGTTCTGCACACGGATAGATTTTTTCTCTCCATCAACGCGCGCCAGATTTACCACCCAATCAACTCCGTCAACTTCGGCTGCTTCTGGCCAACATCCATTGAGACAAGTGACTGCGCTGTCTTTGAGACGGTTTAAATAATGCGTGCGGATCAGAAACGGGTCAAATGAGTATTCGGTTGTTCGGAATAATGCCTCAAACCTGTTCTGATTGAACAAGTCCGGACGCGCGACCTCATAGCAAGGGATCTTTAGATAATCGCAAAATCGCTGAAACTGCTCAGCAGAAGTCAGAGACCCTTGGCGATCAATACCATAGTACTTTTCGATATCTCGATTAATGAACGCGTTATGCTCGGCTTCGAAACGGCTCCTATGGTCATTTGCCAATTTGGCGGTGGCGATACTGCGAGGGTAATGATACCCAAAATGCACTCGCGCCTGATTGACAATGCTGGCTTTCTTCCACGGCGTCACTTCTCGGTCAACGAGTAGTACTTTCAAGCCTTTTTCTGAGAAATAGAGTGCTGCATAGGCTCCGAAAAGCCCAGAACCGACAACCAGAAAGTCGTACGTTTCGATGTCAGAATTCACGCCGATTCCTCTAAGCGCTCAGAGATAAATCTCGCCAATTCAACCGCATTTCCGGTCGCCTCGATTTTCTTGATAAATCCTAGCGAATCTGAAAGTTGATCGAGGTTTCTCGGTCCAAGAATGAGGCCAGAAATGGCCTCATTGCCGTAGGTAGAAATCAGCGCCAGATGATTCAGCGTTTCCGGCGTGATCAACGCAGAATCCCAATTCGCAATGAGACGTCTCAGGCGCTCAGCTATTTCTGGCTCTGTCACTCCACGCAAACTGACCGAACTGTTTGCAGATGGCGCACTGGTTTTGACGCCTCCCATATTGATTCCGTAAGCGTAATATTTAGCGTTGGGAAAGTGAGGCTGGTAGTGAGAACGTGCAGCATGCGTTGCAGCGTTTTCCTTTACTTGTATGTGCCATTTATCTGCCAGATGAGGCGCAAGGCTCGCATAGATTTCCGGATGTTTGATTCCTGAAAACCCGATCTTGAATCCTTCGTTTTCAATCGCCTGGATCCCGGAAAGAGTGTCTGCAATATCTGCTTCGCCATCCCGATTATCCCAATGAATTCCAATTCCCTGCAATGCCGGTCCGAACTGGCCTACAACTAGCTCAGTAGAAACCTGAATATCTGAGGCTGACAGGGCTGTTTCCGGCCCTCCGGAGTTGTTCACGCTGCCCACTTTGCAAAAAACTTTGATGTCAGCACCCGGATTGGATTTGATCCATTCCCGCAGTATTTTGTTTGCGCGACCAAAATCTTCTGGCTGCTTATTAATGGGGTAATTCACTGCCGTATCAATCCAGGAGCCACCGCTCTCAACATAGGCGTCGAGTAGCTCAAATGCTTCTTCATCTGTGGTTCCCCAGCCCCAGAGAGCCGAACCCAGCATAATGGTGAATTCCCTGATGTAAGCGGATGTCATATTGGGCAAGGTACTCATTCTACGCGGATTTGGAGTTCGCTAGCGATTCCTTGAGTTCTTTCATCGATCGCATGTACTCTTTTGCAAGCTTACCGATTTTTGCTTTGCTGTTGGGATCATCGGTCCAGACCACAGGCAGATCCAGGATGCGTAGCTTTTCGTGCTGGGCGCACATCAGCAGTTCAGTTGCGAAAAACCACCCATCATTGTTTGCGCCCAATTCTCGCAGGCGGTCCAAATGTCGACGCTGCAAAAATTTGAAGCCGCACATACCATCCGAAAACTTGGCGCCAAGATAGGTTTGAACCATGGTATTGAATGCGCGACTGGTGAAAGCGCGTATGAGTTTTCGGTTCTTAACCTTTGATTTTGGCAGCAATCTTGAACCCGTCACGACATCTGCTTCATCCGTCATGAGAGGTTCAAAAGCTTCCGGCAGATGTTTAAGATCCGTTGCCCAATCTAAATCCATATAACCCACAATGTCGGCTTGGCTCGCCCCCCAAGATGACTTCAAAGCTCGGCCGACACCTCGCTCTTCCAGACGAAGGTATTGAATTCGGTCATGGTTAGCAGCCAGCGCCTCACTCAACTCTTGAGTGCGATCCGTTGAACCGTTATCCGCTATGATTATCTTGATATTCTCATAATCTGCCATTTCAAGATCAAGAAAATCGATCAGCGTTTCGAACTGAGCAACTATTGAATCTTCCTCATCGAGCACAGGAACGGTAATTTCAATGTTTTTATTGAACAAATTTTCCCCCAATGTGCAGTTTGCAAAAGTGTAAAACCATTTTTTTACACTATTACCAGTCCTGACACCTGTCTTGTTCGATTAAAACCGACATCAACCCATTTTCCTATCAGCATAGGAGAACAGGGTGGTCAATCTCGTTCATTTCCGAGATTGTAGCGGCCGCCATTCTTTCTACCCAAGCGAGCTTTTTACGCATCACATGCGATAAATTTCTACATTCTGAGAAGGTTTGAAACGCCGCAAGACCCACGCTTCACCTGTTATCAACCCCGACCAGAACCCGATCAATCATAAAAGCATTTCTCCGTGCCGTCGCCCTGATCATAGCAGCGCGGTTCATTGGATGGTGGCGTATAGGTGTTCGAGCGCGTTGGCCCGTTATACCCGGCATTATAAGGGTTGTTTCCAGAGTCAGAATACACCCCGCCCTGATAGGTTTGCTGAGTGCCCCCCGTGTAAGGGTTCGTGCCAGTATTCAGATACGTCCACTCAGCCACCAGCCCGCATTCATAACTGGCTGACCCGAACTTCCGGCACAGCTCCCGGGCATCGGCGCCAGACCGCATCTCCATATTCCTGCGCCACCATTGGTAAAACCGGTCGCCGCCCGCTGCGCGCGCCGCATCATAGCCAACCCATTGCGGGTCGTCGGCCACCGGATCAACCGACACCTGAACATAGTCGGTCGCATCGCATGCAAGCACGCCTTCGGCCCAGTCGACCATGCTGTCATCCGGGAAAGGCGCATCCAGAGGGCCAAGCGGCTCCACGCTGGTCCGGCCATTTTTGTAAGCAATCAGCTCATCATTAAAATCGAGCAGTTTCTGAAATCGCGTGTTCGAATAATCCTCCGGCAGGCCGCAATTCCCCTTCGGATAGGTGCATGCGGAAATCAAAGATAACAGATAAGGATCGTCATAGATCTGATAGCCTGCGCGCTTCCAATAGAGGATCAGATAGGCTTTCGTCTCATCCGACTTCCCCGGTATGGCGTTGATCGAATTAATCATCGTGTTCGTGAGCTCACGCCCCTTAAGGCAGGCCTGCTGCGGCTTTGCGGGCGTCGCGGCAACAGGGGTAACCGGCGCTTGCTGGATGCCCGGAAGCGACCAGTCACACTCGAGCTGCTCATCCGCCCAGACCAGCATTTCGCCCGGAGGAAAGGCCGATGGCGGCTCGGGCGGTGTATCCCGGTGGCCACCTTCATACTGAGACAGCTGATAGCCATAGCTCAGCAGGGACTGAAACCGCGTCGGCGTGCCATCGCTCAATCGGCCTCGGGGCGGGTTTCCACACAGCCCGGACCAGCACTGGCTCAGCGCAAAGCGCGTCAGGCTGTCGGTCGCGCCCTTGGCGTTCCGGTCCATCCAATAATGAATCGCATAGGCCCGTAGTGGCGCCATAGCGTCTGAAAATTCCATCTCCTTCACACGCTGGTCGACATCCGAACGCGCCGCGCGGAAGGCCGTTTCCAGCGCCTCACCCTTCAAGCAGGCATTTTGGGCGCTGGCTGCAAAGCTCCCCGACAGCGCCAATCCCAAAAGACTGGCGGCAATGGCTTTTACGACTAAACGCATTCAATTTTCCAATATAAATCAATCTTCTAACGTCTATACGCCATGAAATTGCAATTTCCTCTACCCTGTTCAGCAGATACGGCCCGAAAAACGCTGGCTTTTTACGAAATCGCGATATCGCCATGATCCAGCCGTTATTGTCCGTTCATCTTTCAAAGACTAGGCTGATGACAAATTCATCAGTGATTACAAAGGGTGGGCATATGAAACCGATACACGCCATCTGTCTCGCAACCGGAGCGCTATCGCTCGGCGCATGCACAACTGCGGACCTCAACGCTTTTGCAGAAGGCATGGCGCAGGCTCAGTATAACAGCCCGCTCTATGGCAACACTTATTCGCCTTATGGCACCAACCGGTATGGCAATAACAACACTCTCTGGGTCGGATATAACCAATGTCGGCATACCGGCAGCTTTTATCAGTGCGACACCAATGGCGATGGCTATTCCGACAGTTATGGCAATACGGATGATGGCAGCTACAGCTCATCTCATTTGCGCGTGAACGGCCGGGGTGAGGGCTTCACCCGGGGCGAAAATGGCGAATGGGTACGGAACCGCGCCTATGACACCTCAGACCGGGACGATCATCATCGCCATCACCGCCGCAACCGGCACGACCATGACTGACGCGCTTGTGAGTTTCGCCTGACCGCGAACCTGGCCTATACTGCGCCGGTTACAGACAGGAAGTCTCATGTCCTTACGCCGTTCGGTACTTCTGCTTATGGCCGCCATGATGGGCCTTGCCGCTCATGCCGGGCCGAAAATCACCTCGCTAAGCGATGGCGACAGACTGACCATTGAGTACATGACCACGGGCTGTTTCCACTTCATGGAATCCGATCTCGTCATCACTGATGGGCAGATCCATGTCGACGATATGAAAACATTGGCGCTGACCCCTGAATTGGCCGCCGGGCTCGAAACCTATTTTGAACTTCTGGACGACCAGCCGCTCGGAGCGTGCACCACAACCGATTCGATCACCGTCAGGCTGCGCCGCGCCGATGGCAGTTCCGAGAGTTGGGATTATCTGGATGCCCGATGCATATTCGTGCCCGAGGATCTGGCAGAAGCCTCGTCCGAACAAGGTGTCTCCATCAGCTATCTGCTCGAAGAAATCTATCCGAGCTAAAGCCAGACGGGGTCGGGTAAGCCGCTGATGTCATCCGCTCCTCCGCTTTCAATCGCCATAGGTGGCGCTGGCATTGGCGGGCTGGCCGCTGCCATACTGCTCGCCCGCGATGGCCACAAGGTCACCCTTTATGACCGGTTTGATCAGCCCGAACCCGTTGGCTCGGGACTCATGCTGCAATCCACCGGTCTTGCCGTCCTGAACGCGCTCGGCCTGTCTGCCCAGATTGAGGCGTGCAGCACACGGATCAATCGTCTGTTTGGGCGAACCCAGCCCTCCGGTCGAACGGTGCTGGACGTGCGCTTTGCCGCCCTGAAAGAGACGTTACAGGCGCGCGGCATTCAGAGGTCTGCCCTGTTCAACGCGCTCTTCTCGCTGGCTCAAAACGAAGACATCAGTTTTGAACCGCGCTCAGAAATCTCGAATGCCGCTCCCGATGGCGGCATGTTTCTCTTTGAAAACGGCAGCAATTCGCCGGAGTTTGATCTCCTGATCGATGCGCTGGGCGCACGCTCCCCCCTGTCGAGCCATCCAACCAAAGAGCTCCCCTTCGGGGCACTTTGGGCGACAATACCCTGGCCGGATGAACCTGGCTTTCTGAATGATGCGCTGGAGCAGCGCTATCGCGCCGCCCGGCAGATGACGGGGCTCATGCCCTCAGGCGCGCCAGATCCAGCCACGCCACCGACAGCAACCTATTTCTGGTCGATCGAAGGCCACGCTTATGACGCCTGGAAAGCCGGCGGTCTTGCCGCCTGGCAGGAAGATGCCATCGCGCTCTGGCCGGAAACGGCGTCGATCGTTGAACGCCTTTCGGTCGATCAACTTATCTTTGCCCGTTATCGCCACCGCACACACGCAAAGCCGGTGACCGGCCGTCTCTTTCATCTGGGTGATAGCTGGCACGCCACCTCGCCACAGCTTGGACAGGGCGCGAATATGGCGCTTCTCGATGCCCTCGCACTCCGCAATGCCATTCGCGTTGGCGGGCGGGATACAGGCCTGACGGGCCGAACCTATCGGGCGCTGCGCGTGACACATATCCGGCTTTATCAGGCGATGAGTTATCTGTTCACGCCGGTCTACCAGTCGCACGCAACCACCATACCCTGGCTGCGGGACCATCTGGCCGCGCCCCTATCCCGCATCTGGCCGGCACCGCCCATACTGGCAGCGCTCGTCTCAGGCGCGTTCGGGTCACCGCTGAAAAAGCTGGGTTTGACCGCGGATCACTGACCGAGCAATCGTCGCTTCTGAATCGCAGACAGAATGCTGTCAGCAGCTTCTTTCTCGTGCGGGCTTGTCGCTTCCCGATAAGCGATTTCCGCATATTTAAACGCGCGGTCATAACGGTTAGTCTGCTGATAAAGTTCGGCCAGCGTCAGCGATTGCGTCGCATCAGGCACGCCGCCAGCGTCCATCCAGTCTTCATAGGCGATCAGCGCATGCTCGGTATCGAATTCGCGGTATTGAACGGCCAGTCGCAAAAACAGATCGCGCTCGTCACGCCCCTCAAAAACACCGGACGCAAGCACGCGGGTCAGTGCATTTGCCGCAAGTTCATGTTCGCTTTCGCGTTCATAGGCATGAGCGATCAGATTATCGAACAGTCCGATCTCATAACAATTCAGTTCCGCCGTCAGAAACGGGGATATTGTCTCGAGAATCCGGGCCGAACTCGCCCCGTCGTAAAACTCACTCGCAGCGGTCGCATAAACATCGCCACGTCCATTTTCGAAGTCCTGAAATTCACATCCACTGGCCGCAGCCACGCCCGCAACCGCGCTTATCGTAAACCAGAACGCACCCGCTAAACAGGTTTTCAACGCCATACTCTACCCCGATCACCTTGTTTTTAAGGATCAAAGCCGGATAATTTATGAAACACAAGTGTTCGATGATCTGGTTAACGCTCAGCGTTTAAAATCATATCGGTTCCGGACGAACCGTTCGCTGCCATCTTCCAGGATCACTTCTTTAGCCATAGAAAAGGCGTTTGAACCGATCCTGTAAATGCGCTCGCAGGTCGCAGGGCGGAAATCATCCTCACAGGAATCCCGGGTGATGATCACCAGACTATTGCCCATTTCGGTTTGCAGCTGAATGGTTGCGCCGCCCAATTCGGTGCCGTCCTCAGACACGAAAAGCGCTTCACTCGAATTGGCCTCAGCCTCGCCAGGATACTTCATGCCAAACAGAATGCCGTCTTCAACCCGCTCAACCTCAGACAGCTCAACCGGAATCACTTCTTCATCATAAGGCGCTTCATAATTGCGATAGGTGAGCGTTCCGACCCAACCTTCGCCTTCCAGTACGGACAGCACATCAGGTGAAATGGTTTCGGATTCGGCACCTGCCGCCCCGCCCAGTCCGAGACCGAAGACACAGCCAGCAATGATAAGAGATGAAAAACGCATGAGAACTCCCGACACTTTCCATACCTTATAGCGCGCCTCACCCTGAAAGCGATTCCGATGTGCAGTATTTCTGATCGACCTGTCGAGCAAATCCCCCCTTCTGTTCGTGTCACGCACTTGCGATAGAGGGGCATCCCGCCAGATCAGCGGACACGAATGGAAAATGAAAATGCAACAAGCCTGGATGTATAGTGTGATGGTTCTGGCAGGAATTGGCATTCCGGTTATGGCCGCCATGAATGCCGGCCTCGGCCTGCGCATTGGCCCGGCTGCCTCTGTTACAGCGCTATTGCTCGTTGGCGCTCTGGTGTCAGGCGTCATCACCCTGTTCACTGGCACACCAAGCATGCGGACACTGTTGGAAGCCCCGAGCTGGCTCTATCTCGGCGGCCTTGTGGTCGTCTTCTACATTCTGTCTATCACCGTGCTCGGCCCGCATATCGGCATCGGAACAGCCGTTCTATGCGTCCTGCTCGGACAAATCCTCAGCGCAGCACTGGTCGACCATTTCGGCTGGTTTGGCGCGCCAAAATCTCCTATTACCGTACAAAAGCTGATAGGCCTTGCCTTCATGACGCTGGGCATCTGGCTGGCGAGACGGACTGACTGACACTTCATGCGTACAATCTTCATCGGCGATGTTCACGGCATGCTCGACACGCTTGATGACCTTCTGGCTCAGCTTCAGCTCTCTAAGGGCGACCGGCTCATCTTTCTCGGTGACCTCATCGATAAGGGGCCCAACCAGATCGGCGTCTTGCGCCGCGTGATCGAGCTTCAATCCCGGCCCGATATCGACATCCAGCTCGTCTGCGGAAATCACGAAGACAAGCATATCCGATATCGCCGGAACCTCACGCTCCGCCCGAAAGTGGCTCGGGAGCAGGCTGATAATTCGCCAGCGCTTGTCGCTTTTTCTGCGGAGGCCCACGATAAGGACTGGCACCTTCTGGAAAGCGCCCTGCCATTCATCAGGCTACCAGAATTCGGGCTTCTCGCGCTTCATGGCGGCATCCCGGGTGATATGGCAGAGCTTCCTGACGAAACCGAGTTTGAAAACTCAACCGGCAAAGAACGCGACCGCATCGAAAAGATCTGGCGCACGCGCTTCATCGATCGCGATACAGGTCATTTCCTCGGCCTCGGCAAAGCGCTGCCCGGTGATCCCTTCTGGGCAGAGGTCTATGACGGGCGGTTTGGGCATGTAGTATTCGGTCATCAACCCTTTATGCACGGTCCTGCCCGTTACGCCTTTGCAACCGGCATCGACACTGGCGCCGTCCATGGGGGGCAACTCACCGCGCTTGTGGTGCGTTCGGCAGACCGGACAGAAGACGAGTTTCTCCAGTCCGCCGGCTACCCTTATTCGGTCGGACACCTGACGGACTAGGCCGCGCGCATTTTTCTCAGGAATTCCTGTGTATCCGCCCGCAAGGCCTCAGCGCGTTCCGATAACGAATTCGCTGCAGAATTCACCGCATTCACGCTCTCATCCGTGCGCTGTACCGACTGACTGAGGTTGGATACAGCCGTCGTCACGCTTTGCGTATCGCGTGCCGCAGCCGAAACCCCTTCAGAAATGTTTTGGGAGGCGGATTTTTGCTGATCCATGGATCTTACGATTTCGCTCGAGACGCGGGACATCCCGTCAATCGTCTTCGACACGCCCGCAATCGACTGTGACGCAGCGTCCACCCCGGACCGGATCGCGTCAATCCGTGCGCTGATGGTGTGGGTCGATTTTGCCACCTGATTGGCCAGCTGTTTCACTTCGCCCGCCACAACAGCAAACCCTTTGCCGGCCTCGCCTGCGCGGGATGCCTCAATGGTCGCATTCAGCGACAGAAGATTGGTCTGGTTGGCGATATCAGAAATGATCGACAGAACATCGAGGACTTCATCAGCGGCGCGGCTGAGGGTCCTCACCGTCTCATCGAGTTCACTCGTATCACGCACGGCTTTTTCGCCCATCTCGCTTGAACTTTGAAGCTGAGTGAGAATGCTGGCGATTGATTGTGATAGCTCTTCAGTTGCGGACGAGACGATCTTGGTCGACTCCGCCGTTCGCTCAGAAGACTTTTGAGCCGTTTCCGCTTCGACGAATGAGGCGTCCGCCTCTGTCTTCAGCATGGCAGACGTTTGCGCAAGCTCGCCCGATGTATTCACAATGGCAACAATCAGCCCGCCAAGCTTTTCTTCAAGCTCATTCAGAAAATTCTCACGGTCGCGCTGGCGTTCTTCGCGTTGTCGGCTTTCCCTTGCAGCCGCCTCATCTCGGAGCCGTTCCGCCTCCATCTGAGTTTGCCGGAACACACTGAGCGCGTCTTGCATATCTTCGATTTCATTCCGACCTGTCTTGCGTCGGCCCGACTGGCCTGAAGACAAAGCATACATGCTCTCGGCAATGTTCCGGATCGGGCGCGAAATCGAATTGCCCAACAGCCAGGCCAGAACTCCGCACACCAGTGCCAGAATGAGTGTTGCAAACGCCGCAATGATCAAGGCACGCTGATTTGTGTCGATCTGATATTGAGAAAACAGTGTGGCCTCGTAGACAAGCGCATCAATGTATCCGTTCAATTCTTCAGCCACATGGTCATAGCGTTCGAGCATCAGGTCTTGGGACTCCTGCAGCTCCAATCGAAGGCTGGCCCAGGTTTTAAAATCGCTTTCATAGGACGAAATCAGCCGCATAAGCTCGGCTTGATCGGCATCTGAATAGCCATAGCCCGGCAAAAGAGTCTTGAATTCGCTGACCCGTGCTGACAGGCGGTCGACATACTTCTGATCGACCCGCATCATGAAATCCTTTTCATGACGGCGCATCATGAGCATTTTTACCGTCAGGGTCTCATTTTCAAAACCCTCCAGACGGGATTCGACATTGTGCACGGCATCACGCAGCCGCCCTTCCAGGCCACTATCCTGATCCAGACCGAGCCGCTGGCGTAATTCAAACACGGACTGGGTGACATCGATAAAGGCTTGCGCGTCCTGATCGATCTGACCCGGCTCGATCGCCGCGTCAGTCCTTTTCAGCTCACTCATCGGTGCGTGAAACCTATCCGCATCATTCTGGAAACGCTCCGCCAGCGCGAGATCCCGTTGCTCCAGAAACTCAAGTGCCGCCAGCTTCATATGAGACAGGTGAGCAAGCGCAGTCTGTGACGTCACGGCCGACTCTGAAAGTTCTGACTGTCGGGCTTGTAATGATCGTTCGATCTGACCAGAAATAACAAAGATCAAAGTCAGCGTGATCATCGCAACAATCGCGAGACTTGCAAGCAAACGCACCCGTGCCTGAATGGACCAGTTTGGCATAGAAAAACAAACCCCAAAATTTCTATTTAGGGTCACATAACACACGCATTGTAACTTATAATTTAACGCGTTTAGTGGTTTTGTTGATTTTTGGCTCACGGGCCCAGAATAATCAGCCTCTAGAGCTCGGTATACTCAATATAACTAATATTAAAATATTGAGTACTTACTTTACTTTGTTAATCGAAAATATTTAAACGCGCGTGAACGCGATCACACTCATTTGTATACCATGAAAGCATGGGACATCTCGTCGACCAGCTCCATAAGCTCGACAATATCTTCAAACGTCTTGCGGATGGACTGCGTATCCCAGTGCGCACTCTGAAGATCAATCAGATTGAACCTGTTCTCACCAACAATGTCGAATACCAGCTGATCGTCGCGCGCCACGGCTCGAAATGCCTCGCCATGGGCCAGCGCAAGGACGCGCTCGATCACAGCCGGATTAAAGATCGTCCGCGCTTCGACCTGATCGGTACTCCGCAGGCGGAAATGATCGTTGAACGTCTCCGGAACGACATGAACATCGGAGAAGGCTTTTGAATCTTCCGCCCGAGGCCAGGGTGTTTTACGTGATCGTAAATGCGTCACACCATTTAATCTGTGTGGTGCCCTCAGAAGCAATAACAGATGATACCGATCCGGCGCTTCATCGACGGTTTCAATCCACTCAAACGCTGAAAATCCAATGCCGGAGCGCTCGCCTTCGAAGCCATCTTCAAAGCTCTGCCCCATTGCGGTCTGGCGATAATAGCGCTCCTTGTCCTTTTCATTACCCAGAACTACTGCATCCGGGGCAAGCAGCCCGCTCTTCGTTGCGGCATCCACGGCTTCATCCAGCCCGCCATGCTGGTCCAGCATCTCGACCATTTCGCCGAATTTTTTCGGCATCAGCCTGAACTTCGCCAGCATCTTGAAATGCTCCGGCGCGCCGCCAGGCGTAGGCACATAAACAAGTTGAAGATGATCAGCGATGGACTTCAGCGCTGCAGCCCGCGCCATAAAATTGCCTTGCGCACGGAACAGCACTTTCATCAGGGTTTCGCGCCGCAAAAACGCGGTCAGTGCCATTGTGCCCAGGAACACAACTGGAAAGAGAACAAATTTCAGGACAATGCCCCACCAGTCATCCGGGACAAAAATTGCGAAGACAAAGAAGAATATGCCGAAGGAAAAAAAGCCGATCGTGAAGGAACGTTGGAGCGATTTCAGTGCTTTCTTCTGGTCCGCACTGTCTCCTTCTTCCGTCATCTCCTCCAACTGAGGCACGATCTCGCGATCACTGAATCCCTCTAGCCCGGTGCGTCCAAGTCGTTGATCGATTTCTGCCCAGCTCAGCATGTTGTTCCTTGCGCGGCCCCCTGAAACGCTTACCCTCTCATACAATTCCACCACCCGGCTTGCGAGGCAATATCGAAGCGGGCGGACAGAGAACAGGAACTGGGGAGAAACCATCATGACCGCATTGCGCCTGAGGCAATTGGTTATCGCAACGGATCACATGGAGCATGCAGATACGCTTCAGCGCATTCTCGCACTGGGCGCGCCTTATGTTGACCCGGGCGTCCGGCAATTCGGGCTGACCAATGCTGTTTATGCAATAGGAGATCAATTCCTGGAATTTGTGATCCCCACCCAGGCGGATGCTCCGGCCAGCCGATTTATCAAGCGGTTCGGTGTGGGCGGTTATATGGCGATCTTTCAGGTGCCTGACATCGCAGTCGCCCGTACGCGCGTCGACACGTTTGGCTATCGCCGTATCTGGAATGCAGACTTCCCCGAAATCGCAGCGAGTCATATTCACCCGGCCGACCTCGGCGGTGCCATCGTGTCATTTGACGAGCCAAAGCCGCCGGAAAGCTGGAAATGGGGCGGGCCCGACTGGCAGAAAAATTCCATTGAGGGACGTTTGACCGGTGCCGAGTTGACGTCTCCCGATCCGGCTCAGCTGGCGACCAAATGGGCTGGCGCGCTTGGGGCAGAAAAAATATCTCCAACGGAATTTGAAACTCAGGATGGCCCCATCCGTTGCATCGACGGAGCGGGCGAGAAACTGACGGCCTTCTCACTCAGCATAGATGACCGGGCGGACACACTTAACGCCGCCAGTGATGAAGGATGCCTGATGACGGAAAAGGGTTTCAAGCTGGCTGGCGTCGAGTTTCAGCTGGAATAGAAAACTCAGCTGATTTCGTCTCTGCCCTTTTCTCGCCGCTCACAGAGCCTAGGTTAACTTAGATTAAGGGAGAGACTGATGATAACCGTGCACCATTTGGAAAACTCGCGGTCGCTCCGCATTCTCTGGCTACTCGAAGAATTAGGCGCTGACTTTCAGGTCAAAACCTATAAGCGCAATCCGAAAACCAATCTTGCGCCAGAGGATTACAAAGCCCTGCATCCACTTGGCAAAGCCCCGGTCGTGACAGATGGCGATATCACGCTCGCCGAGACCGGCGCCATCGTCGAATACTTTCTCGACAAATTTCCGAATTCAACTTTGCGACCACACATCGGAACGCCAGAACGGATCCCCTATCAATACTGGATGCATGCCTCGGAAGGCAGTTTGATGAGCTTGCTCGTTCTGGGGCTTTTCCTCACACGTATGGAAACCGCACCGCCATTCCCCATCAAACAGGCGGTCCAGATCGTGACCAAGAAGATTCGCGGCTTTTACCACACGCCGTCCCTCACCAGCATGTATGAGTATATGAATGCTGAACTCAGCCAGCGTACATGGTTCGCCGGGGCGACACTGACCGGCGCTGACATCATGATGAGTTACCCCGTCGAGGCGGCGGCTGGTCGTGCCGGTCTGGACGACCGCTATCCCAATATCCTGGCCTGGCTCGAACGCGTACAAGCGCTGCCCGCCTATCAGCGCGCCGTCGAAACCGGTGGCGCGCTCGAGGCGATGTAGTCAGGTTTTTGAGATTGAATTTCCGCCATCCACCAACATGGCGGATCCAGTGACGAAACTTGCATCATCACTGCAAAGAAACAGCGCAGCTTTGGCAATCTCATCGGCGTCAGCCAGCCGTTTCAACGCGTGAAGACCGCGTGCGAACTCTTGAAATCCGGGGTCGTCACCCGCCATCTCTGTGAGTGTTCCTCCCGGCAGCAGAGCGTTGACCCGGACACTTGCCGTGCCGACTTCAGCGGCCAGGACTTGCGTCAAGCCGATCATCCCTGCCTTGGACGCGGCGTATGCCCCCATACCCGGCAGACCGACTGTGTAACCGACAAAGCTTGATGTGAAGACAATCGATCCGCGCCCAGCCCGCTGCATAGCGGGTATTTGGTATTTCGCCGCCAGAAAAGCGCTGGTGAGATTTGTCTGAATGACGCTTTGCCAGTCTTCGACGCTCGTCTCCGGCACGCTCACACCAGGCCCGACAATCCCGGCATTGTTGAACGCAAAATCAAGAGCCCCGAAACGATCGAGACATTGATCAACCAGCGCCTTCTGGACCAATTCTTCGCCAACATCCCCGGAGATAAAGTCAACCTTATCCGGACCGAGCTCGGCGCTCAGTGCGGCCAACCTGTCTTCACGACGCGCGCAGATTACAAGTCGCGCGCCTTCAGCGATAAACAACCGCGCAGCGGCTTCACCAATTCCAGAACTTGCTCCGGTAATAATTCCCGATTTTCCTGAAAGCCTCATCAGCACCTCCATCTCCGGAGGTGTTGAAACTCAGTCACTCGGTCAGCGCGACCCGATACTTGCTGTCACTGGAAAAACCGGTCCTCGCGCGTATGATGAACGCGATAAACCACGATCAGACCTCTCTCTTCAATGATTTCAAAACGCAGAACAAACCCGTCCTTCCCAAACGGCAGATAAGCCTCTCTGAAGTGAGAAAATGCCGCAATCGGAACACATGGAAATCGATATGGTCCGGGAAAGTCTGCAAGCCCACTGATGCCCTGTCCATTTAGGCTTTCAACTCTTTCTGCCAGACCATCGTCTAGGCTGGAATAGAAGGATGAAATACGGTTGAGATCATCAAAGACCCCAGGTTCCACGATTATTCGATAACGGACGTCTTCGGGCATGGAGCATCCTTATCGAGCTTCCGCGCTTCGATCCAAGCCCTCAACTCCGCGTCCGAGCAAGCTTCGCCGGTTTGCAGAAATTGCTTGCGTCGCATTTCTGTAAGTTCGAGTTCATCGATATAGTCCGACGACGGATTTTGACTGTGTTTTGCTTCGGCGGTCATGCGCAATATCTTATCACCCAAAAAGCCCACAAACAACTAATCTACAGGCAATAGTGTACCAGCCTACCCGCCATGGCATTTCTTGAATTTCCTGCCTGAACCACACGGACAGGGGTCGTTCCGGCCATAGGCGGCGAAGGCCCGGGCTTCCGGCTTGCCCTCACCATGCGTGTAGAACCAGTTTCCATCCCGACGCCGGAAATCCGAAACTTCGTTGTGACAGGTCAGGTCTTCTCCCAACAGATACCAGGCGATAAACTCCACCTTGCCAGTCTCATCACTTGCCTGCCCGGCTTGCGTATTCACAATATCGAGGCGTTTCCAGTCAGCCTGACGCGCCCAATCGGCGGCACTGACAGCATCGAATGGCTGATCAGTCTCCTGCGTTCGCGCAAGATAGCCGATATTCCTGAGCGTGTAAGCAGTGTATCGCGACCGCATCAGTGCTTCGGCCGTTTCCGGCACTGCCGCGCCCGTCAGATAGGGCTCGCAGCAGTCTGCTAACGCCTTACCGGACCCGCACGAGCACGTCATGACCGAACCAATCAGGCCCGGCCAATCGCGTAAAAACGCTCTTTTCGCTGTTTGCGAAGCTCTGCAGGAGACAGCGATGAGAGAGCAACCAGATTTTGCTCAACCGCATCCGACACCGCACGAACCGTGCCGACCGCATCACGATGCGCGCCGCCCAGGGGCTCGGTGATCACTTCGTCGACGATCTTATTCGCAAGCAATTCCTGCGCTGTGATCTTCATGGCTTCTGCGGCGTCTTTCGCCCGAGCGGCATCATGCCAGAGGATGGATGCGCAGCCTTCCGGTGAAATCACCGAATAAATGGAATGCTCGAGGATCAGCACCTTATTGGCCGCTGCAATACCGACCGCACCGCCTGAACCGCCCTCGCCCACAATCACCGACACCATCGGCGTTGGCAGTGTGAGGCACCGTTCAGTGGAGCGGGCAATCGCTTCAGCCTGGCCGCGTTCCTCACCCGCTTTACCCGGATAGGCGCCGGCCGTGTCGACAAAGGTCACAACCGGCAGATCAAACTGCTCGGCCATATCCATCAGGCGAACAGCCTTCCGATAGCCTTCAGGGTGCGCCATACCGAAATTGTGCTTGATGCGGTTTTCGGTCGTCCGGCCTTTTTCATGGCCCATCACGACAACCGACTGACCACGGAACCGCGCCAGACCACCAATCACGGCTTCGTCTTCGCCAAACACGCGGTCACCCGCGAGCGGCACGAAATCTTCAAAGGCGTGTTTGATATAGTCGACAAAGTGTGGGCGCTCGGGATGACGCGCCACTTGCGTTTTCCGCCACGCATCCAGATTCTTGTACAGATCATGAAGCTGTTTGGCGGATTTATCCCGCAGTTTTGAGATTTCATCGCCGAGCTGGGGCGCATCATCTGAAGATGACAGGTTTTCCAGTTCCGCAATCTTGCGGTCGAGCTCGGCGAGCGGCTTTTCGAAATCGAGATAGGTGTTCAAACCAGGCCTTCCCAGAAATACTACATCATTCCGGCGGGCGCTGGCGCAGGGTCAGGCTGCCGGGGGTTCCAGATCGCCATACACCACGAAATACGGGTTGTCATATCCGCGATCTTTCTTGCCGTAAGTGAGGTCTTTCCCGTCAAGCGTCAAGACACGACCACCCGCGGCCGACACAACAGCGTGCGCCGCGCCGGTATCCCATTCCATTGTCCGGCCAAGGCGCGGATAAATATCGGCTGCCCCTGACGCCACGAGGCAAAATTTCAGCGATGAGCCCATTGAGACCAGCTCAGCCACTTTGAACTTCTCCAGAAACGCGTCTGTCTCCGGCGTTCTGTGGCTCTTGGACGCAACGGCGGTGACACCGGCTTCGGGCACAGCGCGGATTTTCATTGGCGTCCGGTCGGTTGGCACATCACCACCCGGCGCGACATCGGCTTCCCAGGCGGTGTCAGGACCTTCAGCGACCCAGATGTGATCCCGCGCTGGCGCAAACACCACACCCATAATCGGCCGTCCATGCAGGATCAATGCGATATTCACCGTGAAATCGGTGCCTTTTTTGATGAATTCCTTGGTGCCATCCAGCGGGTCAACAAGGAAAAACTGCTCACCAACATCTGGAATGTCACCGGCGGCAACCGCTTCTTCCGCCAGAACAGGCACATCCGGCGCTGCGTCCTTCAGAACGTTCAGGATCAGCTCTTCGGCCTTCTGGTCGGCAATCGTAACCGGGGAATCATCCCCTTTCGTGCTGGTGTCGATGCCGTCAGCCGAATTGTAGACATCCATGATAACCACGCCGGCATCAATCGCGGCTTTCACCAATTTGTCCGACAAGGCTGAGTTCGCAGAAATAATGGCTGTCATGATCGTCCCCCTGAATACGCAATTACATTGCCAGCACTAACCGCATGCCTCGGGCAATCGCAAGGCCTAAAGCAGGGCTTTGTCAGAGGAATTTTCATTCGCCTCTTTGGCGGTCAAAGACGACTGGTTGTATAGTCGAAGCGCGCATCGAGGTCCTGAAACCAGTTGGCATTGGCGTCTTTTTCCGACAGGCATAGCCGTTCAGCCCCCATCAGCCCCCAGTCACAGCCGAGCTCCGGATCATCAAACCGCACGCTGCGATCATGCTCCGGGCTGTAATAGGCGTCCACGCTATAAACGACCCGACAATTCGGCTCGAGCGTTCGGAACCCGTGAAGAAACCCCTTCGGCACAAACAGCTGACAATTATCGTCATCCATCAGCTCAACCGCGAAAGACGACAGATAGGTCGGCGACCCCTGCCGGATGTCCACCACACAATCGAGAATGCGACCGCGTTCGACCCGCACCAGCTTGGCCTGTGCCATGGGCGGGCTCTGCGCGTGCAAGCCGCGTATGGTGTTGGCCTCCAGCGAGACCGACCGGTTCTCCTGAACCACGCGGAAATCCACCCCCGTTTTGCGCTGGAATTCCTTCTCGTTAAACACTTCACAAAAGCTTCCGCGCGCATCTTCAAACAATTGAGGCGAAATCAGCATCAGTCCGGGAAGATCTAACCGGGTAATATCCATTATCGCTCCCCTTTTTTGACTTGAGTGACCTGGCGCAGTCCAATCAGCAAACCCTTACAACATCCTTGCGACGCAAAGCACAATGATGAATGTTCTCAGCGCTCTGAGTAAAGCGTCAGATACGCAACAGGCTCTTTGATTGGTGCATTTCCATAATGACTCGTCGCCAAACGCCCTATCCCTCTGGAAATCCACATCGCGTCACGACCTCGTAGTTTTTACGGGTTACACTCTTCAGACTGAAGTAATATTGCTGAAACCGCCACGAGTGTTTAAGTCCTGTCCATGACAATAGATGAAGCTATCAATGAACTGAAACGGTCGTTCGATGCGGCCACGAACAATCTGAAAGCCGCCATTCGGGACTTTGTCGACACCGGCACGCCGCCCGATCGGGAGATGCGCAAGAATGGCGCATTCTGTTACCCTGAGCTGGTGGTTCTGTATAAGCCCTCTTCCAGCGTGCCGCCCATTTCGCGGTCCTTCGGCAAGTTTTCCGAAGCCGGCACCTACACCACCACCGTGACGCAGCCGCATTATTTCGAAGCCTATCTCCGCGAACAGCTCGAACCACTTCTGCGCGATTATGATGTCGAACTGACCGTGCGCACCTCACGATCAGAAATTCCCTATCCCTATGTCTGGGACGCCCAGCAGAGCAAAGGCATTGAACCCTCGCTCGCAGCCGATCTTGCGCGCTGGTTTCCGTCGCCAACCCTGCCTGAGATCGGCGATGAAATCGCCGATGGGGAATATCTCGACGAGGCCGGACAGAAACCCCTTTCCATGTTCGATGCCCTGCGGACGGATTTCTCGCTCCAGCGCCTGAAACACTATACCGGCACGCCGTTCGAGCACTTCCAGAACTATGTGCTCTTCACCAATTACCATCGCTATATCGATGAATTCACCGAATGGGCGGTCGACCGCATCAAACAACCTGGCCCCTATGAGAGCCTTTCGGCCTGCGGCAATGTCGAGGTCTTTGCCGACACACCAGATGCACTGGAACAGGTCCGCACCGCCGCATGGCGACGCCATCAAATGCCCGCCTATCACCTCCGGCGTGCGGATGGTCAGGGCATCACCATGGTGAATATCGGCGTCGGCCCGTCCAACGCGAAAACCATCACCGATCACCTCGCCGTGCTGCGTCCTCAATGCTGGATCATGGTTGGCCATTGTGGTGGTCTGCGGCATTCCCAGCGCATTGGCGATTATGCCCTCGCCCACGCCTATCTGCGGGATGATCATGTGCTCGACGATGTCTTGCCGCCGGATATCCCCGTGCCACCGATTGCCGAGGTGCAGGTCGCCCTTCACCAGGCCGCCGCCGAAGTCACCGGCGAGAGCGGTGACGATCTCAAACAACGCCTGCGTACCGGCACGGTCGTCACTACGGATGACCGGAACTGGGAGCTGCGCTACACCGCCTCCGCGCGCCGGTTTAACCTCTCCCGCGCTATCGCCATCGATATGGAAAGCGCGACGATTGCGGCGAACGGCTATCGCTTCCGCGTGCCTTATGGCGTGCTGCTCTGCGTGTCAGACAAACCCTTGCATGGTGAGATCAAACTCCCCGGTGCGGCCAATGAATTCTATAACCGCGCCATTGGCGAGCACATTCAGATCGGCATTCGAACCCTTGAACGCATTGCCGAAGACGGCGCAGAAAGCCTGCACTCCCGCAAGCTCCGCTCTTTCGACGAACCACCGTTCCGGTAAGCATCAGCCTCAGTCAGCTTCGTGCTTCTTTTTCCGGCTTTCGAGGAATTCGGCGGAGTCATCAATGTACAATTCCATCCAGATCGGGAAGTGATCAGACACCTGATTCTTCCGCCAGGGGTGCTTGTAATAGCTTGTCAGTTTTGAGGGCACGGTGAGGTCACCTTCGCCGGTATACTGCTGCAGCATGGTCGACCTGTACGTTGCCTCATCGCCATCGAGATAAACGAACTGAAACGGGTCGAACACGCCGCCGACCGTTTTGCCGTTCTGCGTTGCCAGGCGGAAAAACTTGTCCGCTTTGATGAACATGCGGTCATAGATTTCCGTTTTGGACGCGTTGGTATCCACGCCCTTCATACCATCAACCTCAAAGAAACCCGCATCCTCAAAGGCCTGCACACAGGCGGCGTCATGCCTTTCATAAAAGTTGAAATCGCCCGTCACGATCAGGCGTGAATTCCAGTTTTCTTTGGTTTTTTCTTCCAGCGCCCGCAGGAGCAATCGGACTTCCTCAGAGCGCCGCTTTTTCTGGCTTTCCGAACTACCCGGCTCCAGATGCAGGCTGATCAGCGCGAAATCCTTCCACCCGGCTCGAAAGCCGGTGAGGTAGGGTGTTCGCGCAAGCTGCGTAATCTCTGAGCCCGCTGTGATTTCCGGCCAGAGCATAAGCTCTCCGACCGTGCCGTTCAGCCTCACCCGCTTGGTATTGTAAACATAGGCGCTGCGTTCGGAATTGCCTTCATTGCCGCTTGTGATGTCGTTCACAAGATAATCCCAGTCCGAGCCCAATATCCGCATCAGGATTTTCAGGTCAGTCAGGCTGGTCTTAATCTCTTGCAGCGCAACCAGATCGAAAGATGCAATAATCTCGGCGATGTAGAAATAAGCTTCCGGCAGGCGTTGTGTCGTATGGCCGAACTCCTTGATGTTCCAGCTGGAAATCAGCAAATTGTGCTCGGTGCGACGCGGTGAAATCGGCGCCTGAATATCCGGGCCGCCATTTGGATCGGGCTTCCCGTTGGCTAATCCATCCTTCAGCGCGAGAATGCCGTTAATCGCACGAATTTTTTCCTCAACCGTCATGGGCGTCGGAAAAATTCGGGCATAGCCTTTTTCTATGATTTCCGCTTCTGGCCTCAGATCATTATAGAACGGCATGATATTCCTCCCGCTGCTTTACCGGGAGAGTGTCTCATATTTCTACGTCGGGTCGGTGACAGTCAGTTTTCAGCGCGTCGGTGCCATGCTGCAGTTAAGAGATTACTCTTCAAACTTCGCGCTGGTGTCGGCCTTGCCGTTCACCCAATATCCCGTCGCCTTGATCCAGTGCTTGTCCACGCCGCGGCTCCCCATCAGATAGTTCCGCAGGGTCCGGACAACCCCGCCTTCTGCAGCGATCCAGACATAGGTGCCCGGCATGATATCCATACGCTCGAGTGCAAACAAAAGCGGCGTCGCGTCACAAGGCGCAGCATTCGTCTCATCCCGGTGCAACCAGTCAATGCGCACATCGCTGGCGCTCTCAATGTCTTGCTGATCGCTTTCGCTTGGAACAGTAATCAGACAGTCAAACTGTTCCCCGCTTTTGCCGTCCTCCAGACGCCGAGCCAGCGCCGGGAGCGCTGTTTCATCTGCGATCATCAGCCAGCGATCAATCTTGCCCATCACCCGTTTGGATCCGCGCGGGCCTGCGATAACCGCCTTATCGCCCGGCTCAACATCCAGGGCCCAACGCGTCGCCGGACCAGCCTCGTGCACGGCGAAATCAATCACCAATTCCTGGGCCTCTGCATTATACGCGCGCGGTGTGTAACTCCGCATGACCGATTTGCCGATTTCATCCGGCACAATCATTTTGATGTTGTCATCCGCTCCGGGAGATTGAAACCCAGACAGCTCGTCGCCAGACAGGACAATGCGGATCATATTGGGCGTGACGTTGAATTTTTTGGCGACTGTCAGAGTGCGTCGAACCGGTTCAAGCCTCAGCCGCTCGATCTGGGGCCGCGTCTGTGTGTCGCTTATTACTGTCATGTGCATCCTTTCAATCGCCACCCAGTCGATGAGATAGGATATAAGCCCTCTTTTTGCAAATCATTCTTAATTGCAGATATGCATAACAGATTTCTATGATTTGAGGCGTGCAGGCGCTTGTGCGCCCGGACCCGGTCTATGCACTTGAGAGCGGGGTCATCTCTGCACGGGTCGATTGCCTCCGATAATCTGTCGGCGTCATACCGGTCTCAGCCCGAAACGCGCGATTGAACGGACCGATTGATCCGAACCCGCAATCGAGCGCAATGGTCAGCACTGGCAGATGTGAAAATTCCGGCATGGCGAGCCTCTGTCTGGCGAGTTCAATCCGACGGTGATTGATCAACCGATTGAAGTTCGAAACACCAAGCCCGGCGGTAATGGCGCGCGTCACTTTATAGTCCGCTTCGCCGAGGCGCTTTGCCAGATCGGCCAGTTTGAGATCAGACCGGGTCAGAAACGCCTCATCTGCCAGGATCGCCTGAATCCGCACGGCCAACGCCTCATCCTCAGCGCTTGCCGGCCCTTTCTTCCGCGCTTTTCGGCCACCCGTTTCCGGCAGAGGGTGACGCCCACGATACCAGACCGCCAAACCACCCCCGAACAAAGCGGCCAGCGCACACACCATGCGGATGTAATCGCCCCAGACATCGGTAAACGACCCCGCCATAGCGCCACGCAACCATACGACGCCCGCCAGCAGCATAATCCCATAGACCGTCGTGAAGACGATCCGAAACCGCGCTTCTTCCTTTGGCAGGGATTTACGAAGCCCTGCCAGCCCCTCCACCAGAGCCAACAGCAGTACGGTCGAACTCGCCAGGCTATGTGCATTGCCGCTCATCCGGATGCACTGGCCCACCAGTCCCGCATCGCTCGCCCAGGGCTTCGCAAAAACAACCACCACACCTGTCACGAACATGCCGCCAACCACAATAAATGGCCAAATTTCCATCTGATCCGCCGGACGAAACAGCGCGCGCGCCAGCAACCAGGACAAGCCGCAGGTGACCGAGCCCAATACGCCGAACACAATCGCTGCAGGCCCGATCGCAGGGCCAAGCGTCTGCTCAATCAGAAAGCTGAACAGCGCCAGCGTAAATCCGGTCCAGATCCAGAACAGCAAACCCTGACCGAGCTGCCTGCGCGTCAGCGCGAGGAAAGTCAGCGTGAAAAGGGCAGCAAGGATCGGCACCAGAAACATCCCACCAGCTTACCCGGGTTGGGGCTTAAGTGAAATACGAGAAAAAAGTCTGGCCGATTTCCAAATCGGCGAGATCAGCCAGCGAAAGCACAGGCAGGACAGGCGAAATATCACGTCGGAGTTCGAAATGGTTTCTCTCACTTCCCCCCACACCCGCTCGCGCCCGCTGGACACGACTTTGCTTTGGGCGTCTACGCGCTTCTGGTTTGCCGTCACGCTCATAGGTCAGCTCGCCTTCACGGCATTCATTCTTGGGTTTTACGGCACACGAACCGCCAGCGGAAACTTTGCCGCCTGGGATGATAAGCCGACAATACATGCCTATGAAGCCGGAGATCTGATCGGCAATCTGGTCTTCATCACTCATGTTCTGCTGGCGGCTGTCATCACACTCAGCGGGCTCATTCAGCTCCTGCCCGTCATCAGAAAAAAGTGGCCAAAGCTGCATCGCTGGTCAGGCCGAATTTTCATCCTGCTCGGTATGATCGGCGCTGTGTCTGGCATCTGGCTTACCTGGGTGAGAGGGTCACAGGTTTCACTCGACTCGGCCATTGCTGTTTCCCTCAATGGCGTTCTGATTCTCTGGACTGGAGGTCTGGCCTGGCGCCATGCCCTGCGTCGTCAGTTCGCCACGCATGAACAATGGGCGCTGCGCGCTTTCATGCTCATATCGGGTGTCTGGTTCTTCCGTCTGGCAATCATGGCCTGGACCATCCTCGGTCGTGGTGTGTTCAGACTACCGGCAAGTTCGCAGGCGATTGCAGACCCCATTCTGGAATTTGGCAGCTATCTCCTGCCGCTGCTCGTGCTTGAGCTATACTTCCTTGCCCGCCGACGCAAAACGGGCGCACTCACCTATGCAACTGCAGGCATAATCACTGTTTGCACATGCCTTATGGCGGTCGGCGTTTTCGGTGCAATCAGCTTTATGTGGCTGCCCAATCTCTGAATAGCTACCTGGACGACAGGCTATCCGTTCGAACTGCTCACGAACTGTTTCGTGAGCAAGTTCTTGATGAGAGGTTCGACCAGTTTCATCGCTTCGGGGATCTCTCGCTCACCCCCGTCATCTACGCTCAAACCAATATACAGATTAACGCATTTCGTGATCGCACGATTAAAATGCGTCGTGTAAACGATCTTTCCGTTGATGTCTGTCACGGCCAGTTGCCTGACGGTTATCGGCTTTCCGAGGAACTGGTCAGACGGAAATCCGAGAATCCGTGTAGTGCCTTTTGAAACGGAGCCGACACCTATAATTTCGACGTCAGAAACGCTGTCAAACGGCTCGGCCGACTTGTCTTTGTAGAGACTCAAGTGGTCAAGCCGCTTGGCGGAACAATTACCCTCCAGCTTTACAACTCGACCGCGTGCCACCTCGCTATCCCCATCTGGTACGATAAGTGATAGGCGCTTATACAGCATGCTTTCATCCGGGAGCAGCAAGCCTTCACCTGCCATGACCTCACTTCGAGACAAAGGCGTCAAGTCGGTTAAATCTTCCCGCGACAGTCTCAGCTTCAGGTCTGCGATCGAGATCAGGAAATGCCCGTCAGAAGTCCGCCCGGCCACATCCTTGGCACCCGAGTTTGTGTCCGAGTCGGCACCGCATCCCACCAGCGCGCAGCAAAGACAAAGCGCAAGCGTGTTGATCCAGTTTCGGATCAAAACGGCAACCATCCGAGAATGCCGGTGCGCTCAATGAGGCGCACCATCACAATGAAGGAGCCGACCAGGCTGGCGCTGGCCAGAATGATCACTGCACCATCCCGCGCCATCAATCCAAGACCGAACACCAGAATGGTGATCCCGGGAAGGACTGGGCCAAACGGCACAAATCCAAGCGGGAAGGTCACCAGTGCCGCGCCAATGCACATCAGCGCGACAAGCTGCAAAAACGGCTTTCGCGTCAGAAAGGACAAGCGCGGCTTCAAAATCCGATCAAACACGCCGGCCCAGCCGCGTGCCGCCCTTGTCCCGGCAATCAGATGCTCACGTTTAAAGCTGAACTCTAACAGCTTCTTCGGAATCCACGGACGCCGCATACCGATCACAATCTGACCCGTGATCAGCAAAGTCAGCAACGCCACTACCCACGTCGCGCCGGGAATGATCGTCAGCGGACTGATCGCGATAAATCCCAGGATCAGAATAATCGGACCATAGGCCCGCGGTCCGACGACTCCCAAAAGGTCGCCGACGGTCACATCTTCACCTTCCGTTTTCTCAATGAGCTGATCAAACAGCCCATTGAGCGTTGACGCCCTGCGACCTGACATGAAAGTCTCCCTCTGGCGGCATATTCGCCCAGCCGCGCATGCGATACAATCCTTTTGCGTCCCGACCCGCGTCAGGAAGACCAACACAAAGGCCAGGGGCTTATTATTTTGCGCTCCGCGCAATATCCCGAAGATGTCCACACTGAGAATGTGGGTCAGCCTGACACAGTGACAAAAACCAGCTTGCATTATATTAGATACCTCTAATTCATTTCAGGAAAAGCCCGACTATGGAATTTGACGCGCTCCTCCTCTCCCGACTGCAATTTGCCTTTGTCGTCGCCTTTCACATCATGTTTCCGGCCTTCACCATCGGCCTTGCAGCCTTTCTGGCCGTCTCCGAAGGCCTCTGGCTGTTCACGAAGAAAGAGGTGTTCAAACGCCTTTACCTGCACTGGGTAAAAATCTTCGCGCTGGCCTTTGCCATGGGTGTCGTATCCGGCGTGGTCATGTCCTATCAGTTCGGCACAAACTGGTCGGTCTTCTCTGACAAGGCAGGCAGCGTGATCGGCCCCCTGCTGGGCTATGAAGTGTTGACCGCATTTTTCCTCGAAGCGACCTTTCTCGGCGTAATGCTGTTCGGCTGGAAACGTGTAGGCCCGAAACTCCATTTCGCAGCCACTTGCGCAGTTGCCATCGGCACAAGCATTTCGGCCTTCTGGATTCTCTCTGCCAACTCCTGGATGCAGACCCCGCAGGGCTTTGATATCGACCCTGAGACCGGAAACCTCTTCGCGACGAATTTCTGGGAAGTGATCTTCAACCCCAGCTTCCCGGCGCGCTATGTCCACATGATGCTCGCTGCCTTCATCACGACAGCCGCTGTTGTGTTGGCGGCCGGTGGGTATCAGGTCATTCGCGGCCGCGTCTCCGAACCCACGCGCTGGCAAATCCGCATGGCCTCGGGCACGCTTTTGCTGCTTATGCCGCTGCAGATCTGGGCGGGCCATTGGTCCGGCGAGATCGCCCACCATTATCAGCCTGCCAAAGTCGCCGCCATTGAAGGCTGGTGGGAAACCGCCGACGAACAAGGCACGGTTCTGTTTGGCTGGCCTGATGAAAACGCAGAAAAAACCCATTTCGAAATCCAAATTCCGGGCACGAGCAAATTCCTCTTCTCGGCTGAAGGACCGCTTCAGGGGCTTGAGGACTTTCCGGATACCGAACGGCCGCCCGTCACCATCGTTTTCTGGGCCTTCCGCATCATGGTGGCGGCTGGTCTCGCCATGCTGGTCATGGGCGCCTGGGGCACAATACTCTGGGTCACGCGACGCATAGACAAGCCCGCAATTTTTCACTGGCTTGCCGTCCCCACAGGTACACTCGGCTTCATAGCGGTGATCACCGGCTGGATTGTCGCCGAGGTCGGACGCCAACCCTATACGGTCTATGGTGTGCTGCGGACTGAAGACAGCGTCTCACCCGTCCCCGTGGAATCGGTCGCGACCTCCCTACTCGTCTTCATGGTGGTTTATGCCATTATCTTCACCGCAGGCGTTGTCTACATGGCGCGTATCGCCACGCGCGGCTTTGGCGACGATGTGACTGATCCGCCGCCGAAAGAAAACCGGGCGCCGGGATCTGCCTTCGGCTCGGTCGATGACAAGGCCGAACAATCCGGCGATGTTGCAACGGACAAGGAGAGCTGAGCCATGGATTTACCCCTCATCTGGGCACTTCTCATTGCCACCGCCGTTATGCTTTACGTCATCCTCGATGGCTCTGACCTGGGCATTGGTATCCTGACGGCCTTTGCCAAAAGCGATCATGAGCGCAATCTCATGACAGCCACGATCGAGCCCGTCTGGGACGGCAATGAAACCTGGCTCATCCTTGGCGGCGGCGGACTGTTCGCAGCCTTCCCGCTTGCCTATGCCATTCTCATGCCGGCTTTTTACATTCCGGTTCTGATCATGCTGGCGGCGCTGATCTTCAGAGGTGTCGCCTTCGAATTCCGGCACAAAGCCGTTCGCAAGCCCACGCGGATATTCTGGAATGGCGCGTTTTCTTATGGCTCGCTGACAGCGGCCCTTGCTCAGGGTTTCATACTGGGCGGCTTCATCCAGGGCGTTGAGGTTGAGGGCCGCGCCTTTGCGGGCGGATCATTCGACTGGCTGACGCCGTTCAGCGTGCTGGTCGCAATCTCTGTCGCGGGCGGTTATGTCCTGCTTGGTTCGTGCTGGCTCGTTCTCAAGACAGAAGGAGACACCCAGAAGGGGGCACGTAAATGGGCTCGCCGCGCGACAATATTCGTCCTCGTCGCAATGGCGGCCGTCAGCCTTGCAACGCTCTCCATCGACGCGCGCGTCACCGAGCGCTGGGGCCTGAACATGCAAGCACTCGAGTTCGGTAAATTCCTGACACTCGCGCCGATACCATTCATATCTGTCATTCTCGCCTTTTTCCTCTGGCGGGACATCTGGATCCGGATCGAAAATGCTCCGGACTGGCGACCCATGGTGTTCACAATTGGCCTGTTTCTGACCGGCTATCTCGGGCTCGCCTTCAGCCTGTTTCCAAACCTCGTCCCGTTTGATCTCGACATCTGGCAAACGGCGGCACGCGACAATGCCCTTATGCTGATGCTGGTCGGCGCTGTCATCATGCTGCCGGTCATTCTGGGCTATACGATTTATGTCTACTCGCTCTTCTGGGGCAAAGTAGACCCTGAAGAGAGCTATCATGATTAGGTTTTGTCATCCCGTGCGCAATGCGGAACGCAGTTACGCTTTGCAGACCCGGGACCTCGAAAGTACTGGCTCGTGACCCATCAACGCAAAGAATTATTTCGTCCAACCGAACCCGCGAACGACGACAATTCGCCATTCTGGAAACGGCTTTTATGGTTTGTCGGAATATCAATCGCCAGCGGCGCGGTTGTCGCAGTCGTTGCCTATACGCTGCGGGGCTTGTTGTTTCTCTGATCTGCGCTCACAAATGAAGAGGCTGATATTTGGTCAGCTTTCTACTCAGAGGGCTTGATGCGCTATTCACTATGCGTCGCTGCTAGTTTACTTTTGACGATATCAGCCTGCGCCCAGAACATCAGTCATGGCGCTTTGCTCGTGATAGGCCGCAACATCCTCATAACTGGGTTGAGTGAGGCTATCAAAAAGCTCATCCAGTTTCTGATTTTCCAGAACACAAATCGACGATTTCGCAAGCGTTGAAGACGTGCTTTTCCCGCAGGTCAGGGCGTGCAGTTCGGCCTGCAACGAGAATTCACTGTCAGATGCTGCAATGGGCACCAGACCCGCCGCCAACGCCAGTGCTGCTAAAATCCGGAATGCGTTTCGCATTATTCCTCTCCCCGGTCTCAATCCGCTATTACGTCAGTTTATACCCAATTGAGACGTGCAAAAGCCCCGAAATAGGGGAGGCAGATCAGCCGTCCGGTTCGATCGACGCTCAGACCTACGTCTCCGTTGCCGTCGCTGTCCTTGCTTCCCACCACTGATGCATGGCCTTAAAAGCAGGCATTAATCTGATTGCATCGTCAGTGGCGCTGTACTCGACCCGAGGCGGAACCTCTGCGTAGATTTCCCGGTGCACTAGGCCATCACCTTCAAGGTCGCGAAGCTGCCTGGTCAACATGGTCTGCGTAATTCCGGGAATGCTCTTTCGAAGCTCACCAAACCTCTTAGTCCCTTTAAAGATCAGGATCTGAAGGATCGAAAGCTTCCATTTGCCGCCGATCATGGCAAACACCTGCGGCGCTGGGCAGAGGCCCTCATCGGGTTTCACCTGCATGAAAAACTCCAATAGTATCGTTTTGATACTTTAGTATCAAAATACTGCCTACTTTTCAAAAGCAATGTTTTGGACGAACATCAGCGCGTGCAGAAATCGGAAGCAATGATGTCCAATTCGTCGGAAAACTATCTTGAGAAAATACGCGTAGCCGCAACTCCGGAACAGAGCTTTCAGGCTGTCGCGCGGCAGATGGAGAAATGGTGGACCGTGACGACCGAAGGCGCGTTTGAACGGGTCGGCGACAGGGTGACCGTGCGTTTTCTGCCTGACTATGGCTACTGGATATTTGAGGCGTCAGTCATGAACGAAAGCAATCGTCTTGAGATGATTTGCGTCGAGGCACATCACAAAGTCGAAGGGCAACCGAAGGAAATCGATCAGGAGTGGCTTGGGACAAACATTATCTGGCAGTTTGAAACCGTCGGGGACAAAACCGAAATCACGATGACCCATGATGGGCTGACACCATCACTGAACTGTTGGGGAATATGCCTGGATGGTTGGAACCATTTCTTCAAGAACAGTTTGAAAGCGTTCCTGGACGGTGGTGAACCTAGTCCTCACGCCGCCGGTTAGGTGCAGGCAAACGGCACGCGTTGCCCTTAAGCGCTTGCTAGAATCCCCGCAGCACACCTAGTCATGAAGCCGAATTCCGGCGTGTCGGAAAGGCGCGTTCGGCGTAAATCAGGGCATGCAGCGGAGGTATGATGAGGGCTTAGTCTTCTAGCGACTGTTCCAGCGCGTCATAACTCATAAAATAGGCCACGGCCTCGCCCATCGCATTCACATCCACTCGCACCAGAGTTTCATAATCGCTCTCGTCAAACCACGGCCCCTCATCCCGACCGGTCAAAGCCGTCGCCAGCACAGGCGTCGTATTCGAGTGACCAACCACCAGGGCGACTCCACCGTTCGCCTTTAATATATCGGCGAACCCTGCCAAATCTTCCGCATCATAGGATTTCACCTGCAGGCCGAGAGATACCGCCGTCGGCTCGGCCGTCAAAAGCGTGCGGTTGGTGAAGGTCGACCAGATCGAACCCACATTCGCTTTCTCCATCAAGCCCGCCAATCGTTCCGCGCGCGCCTCGCCTTCTGCCGTCAGCATCGGGTCCGGACCAGTCTCTTTTTCCGCATGCCGGACAAGGTACAAGGTCGCGTTGGCTGCATTTGCCGGAGCTGATCCAGCGAGCGAACAGGCCATCAGGCAAAAACTTGCAAATATTAACCCCAATACGGATGGAATGTTTTTCATTCTGCTAGCCCTCTCAAATCTCCATGCCCCTCAAGCCATCATGCTTTTGGGTCATATCAACTATTCCATCTCACAAAAAATCACGTATTGAATAACGGGATTGTGAGATAGACTAAAATCGGTTAAGTTAACCGCATAAAAGAAAACACTGGGAGGACTCAATGAGCGATATGACATTCTCGAATGCTCATTCCATTTCGCCAACGCGGCAGAAAGAGAAAAGACAGATCACCTGGTCTGACAGGCTGACCGCTGTTTTCATGGTTGCCGGAAGTGTCGGCGTATGGGTTTTGATGGGCCTTGCTTTTGCACAACGCCTGCCCTGATCGGCAGAGCCAGCCCAACGCACATCTGATCTAAATTTCAAGTAACCGATATCCGTGTCGGTTGATGAAGCGCGCTCCTTATTGGGCGCGCTATTTTTCTGTTTACGCTAACTTTTCCGTGTTTATGGGACTATTTTTCCACAGAAAATTCCGAATGCGGAGCTTTGATAGGACAAATTACTGGCAAATTTCCTCAAAAGTATGTATAGTGTGTAATACGCAGAATTAGAACCTGCCAACAGGTCTTCTGGAGGAAACATGAAAGAATTTACCCTCTCCGGGGTGGATGCCATTCCACTTCATGAGCGTGACAAAAAAGAAAAGTGGAGCACACGACGCACAATCGCTTTCAGCCTGCTTGTGTGTGGCGCGTTCTGGGTAGCAGTGGCGTTCGCTATTTTTAAATGGATTGCCTAGTCGGCTTGCCACTCTCCACGAACCTACAACTCCAGCGTTTTCATAGAAAAGCGCAAATTTGATCGGTTTCTGGAAACCTTTCCTTGATCCATCCGTCGTATGACATGTGCGTTGGAGGATTCAATGAGCTTTACAACCGCTGAACAGCTTTATTCCGAGACGACCGAGCGCCAGTCCAACTGGAGCCTTCGGAGAACTGTTTTCTTCAGCGCGCTGGTTTGCACCACCTTTTGGACGGTCGCAATTGCCGGGGCCCTCGCCATTTTTGGCTAACCCCAACACAGTCTTTTTACAATTCTGACATCACACACGGCGCCAGGTGCTTCCGCCCGCGCTATCCATGATCTCAATGCCCTCGGCCTTGAGCGTGTCACGGATCCGGTCCGCCTCAGCCCAGTCCTTAAATTGCAGTCACAACACTAGAAGTTATTGTCTCTTATGATAATTAATTTTGTGGGATGTGGAGGCGAACATGTTAATTCACCTACTTTCAAGGCTACTAACCGCTCTCGCTCTCGGTTCGCTCGGTTTGACCGCCGCCTCATTTGCTGAGAGCGATTTTGAAGGTAGCTGGCGGTCGGCGAACGGATGGGGCGAACTTCGCCTGCAGCAGAACGGCGATACCGTTCAGGGCGATTATGGCGATCGTGGAATTATATGGGGCAAGGTTAAGAATGACGTTTTGAGGGCGGTATTCACCTATACTGACGCCAGCGGAACGGTTCCAGTCACCACGCCTCAACCGCAATACGGCTTCGTCGAATTTTACCGAAAGGGCGGCCTGATGAAAGGTCGCTGGAAATGGCGTGAAACGCTGGCCGGTTCGACGGTCAGTGACCCGGCCGAATGGGTTGCCGATCGTGTTTCCGCCGTCAGGCCGACACTCACTCACACGGGAAATTCTGCTTTCGGCCGCCCCGGCAGCATAAACTGGTTTCCACTCGCATCTCAGGCACAGATGGACTGGGTCTCCTTTCAAACGGACACCTACACTCCATGGCCTGACTTGAAAGTGCCTGATCGCGGCCAGATGCCCGTCGATAAGGACTTCCCGGACATGGTGACAGGCCCGTCGGGCGACTGGACCGGCACATATGAAATCGACGGCTCTAACGTGTATCTCCGCCAGTCCGGAGACTGGGTCTGGGGCCGCAAGGGCGATGCCGTCACGCTTCTGGGCTATGTGAAAGACGATGATTTGCGTGGCGTGTTCACGCATGTCGATTCGCGCACAGGCCTGACACATAGCTTCACCCGCTGGGGCATGTTCGAATTGCGCAAGGTGAATGACCGCGTTCTTGGTAATTGGAAATGGCGCGAAACAGTCACCAATTCCTCGCGGGATGGTTTGTGGGCCGGGCAGCGTAAAATGTCCTCGCAGCCACAAATGCCCGACCCTGCATCTCTCGGCGCTGACGCTGTCTTCCCGTCTCGCATGACAGAGGAAGATTATTACTGGATGACGTTCAGTGGTTCAGATCGCGCGCCATCCGGCCCGACCCTGCCAAATGATGATACTGAGTACGGTCCCAAGCCGACCAATGTCTCAGCACCTGACAAGATAGAGCTCATTGTCAGCAAAGCCCGAATGAACCAGACCGGAGGATTAGAACGCTTCGATGAGTTTTTCGGTAGTATCTATGTCAGGGTAAAAGCTGGAAACCAGCTGATTCCGGAAGAATCTGATACGTCGAGTACAGTGTTTCGTCGTACAAGTCGCGAGTTAAACAAGGAACGCAGTATCGCTGTCAAACCGCCAACCGGCAGCCCACTAACGATACGCATTTACGATCTGCCGCCAGCCGTGGAGAACGGAAGCCAAGCCCTGAAAATTGTCTTCGATATTATGGTCATCGAAGGCGACCGGCTCCGCATCAATCAGGACAAATGTGAAGGCGAAGTCGAGATATTCCCGTCAGGCGCACCCTGGTGGAAGGACACGACCCTTACCTATCGTGACGAGGCGAATCTGAAATGCGATAATGGAATCTCAGTCACGATTCCCTTCCGCATCAGCCACGCGAACTGATTGCCAACATCCGTCTCTCCCGCCTCGCCCCGGCGGGAGAGAGGCGTATCTACGAGCAATAGATCATACCCGGCGCCAGGTGCTTCCGCCCGCGCCATCCATGATCTCAATGCCCTCAGCCTTGAGCGTATCACGAATCCGGTCCGCCTCAGCCCAGTCCTTGTTTTTCCGTGCGTCCAGCCGCGCCTGCACCAGAGCATCGATCCGTGCAGTCTCATCCGCGTCGCCGCCATGCTCCCATTCCGTTGGCGTCATTGAGAGCAGCCCCAGCGCCTCGCCCGCATCGACCAGCATGTTGCGCACAGCCAGCATAGCGGCCTCGTTCTTCTCATCGGCAGCCTTATTCGCCTCCGAGGCCAGTGCATGCAGCTCCGCCAGAGCCAGCGGCGTGTTGAGATCATCCATGAGCTTTTCGCGCACGCCATGCCGGTCGTCAGGCTTCACCTCGCCCTCGCCCCAGACCCGGCGCAGCGCGCCATAAATCCGGTCGAGTGAGGTCTTGGACTGTTCCAGCAGGCCACGCGTCCAGTCGAGCGGCGCCCGGTAATGCCCGGACAAAAGCGCATACCGCAGCACTTCGCCCGGCCAGTCCTTCACCAGATCATGCACCAGCTTCACATTGCCCAGCGACTTGGACATTTTCTCGCCTTCCATGTCGAGAAAGCCATTGTGCATCCAGTAATTGGCCAGCGTTTCGCCATGCGCGCATTCGCTCTGCGCAATCTCATTTTCATGGTGCGGAAAGGTCAGGTCGATCCCGCCGCCATGAATGTCGATCGTGTCGCCCAGCTCCGCCTTGATCATGGCCGAGCACTCAATATGCCAGCCGGGCCGCCCCCGGCCCCAAGGACTGTCCCAGATCGCCTCGTCAGGCTCGCCCTCTTTGGCGAATTTCCAGATGGCGAAATCCGCTGGACTTCGCTTGCCCTCATCCACGGCCACGCGCGCGCCTGCTTCATTGTCATCCTGTTTCCGGCCGGAGAGCTTTCCATAATCGTCCATCTGGTCGACCTGAAAATAGAGCCCATCCTTCGTCACATAGGCATAGCCTTTGCGCTCAAGGCTCTCGCCAATCTTGATCATGCCGTCAATGTGCTGGGTCGCCCAGGGCTCGATATCCGGCGCTCTTACGCCAAGGCTCGCCATATCGGCATTATAGATATCGGCATATTTTTTCGTGATGTCGGCAATGCTCTCGCCGGTCTCATTCGACCTGGCAATGATCTTGTCTTCGACATCAGTGATATTCCGAGCATAGACCACCGCATCCGGGCCATAAATATGGCCGAGCAGACGCCGCAGCGTATCGAACACCACAGGTGGCCGCGCATTGCCGATATGGGCATAATTATACACCGTCGGCCCGCACACATAGAGCGTCACGCGGGCAGGATCCTGAGGTTCAAACACGCGCTTTTCGCGCGCCATCGTATCGTAAAGGCGTAAGGTCATAGTTAGCTTTTGGTCTAAATTCGTTCGCACGGCCTTAAAGCAGCCATCCCAGCCCCTAGCAAATGCAAAAATCCTTTTACCTGCTCTCAGTGTTACGTAATCCGGCGGTCCGTGAACTAAGTCTCCGGAACTGAAGCTGATAACACAGGCAGGCACACCTTGGCGGATACTACCTACCCGAAAACGCCCTTAACAAGGTCAAGTTTCATCAAGACGCCAAAGACTCTCAGGCCATTCGTATCTCCAGTTTAGTTTATGGAGTGGAGCAGACTGGTAGAGCGCGGAAGCGACCTCCTCGAGCTCACCCTCAAAGTCTGCTAACTCCTTCCTGGCCTTACTGAACAAAAGAGGACGGAATGCTGACACCTTGGGCGTTGCCTCCCATATCTCCGCACAAACCTCATTTTCACGAACGCACCGCTCAAATAGATAATGCACACAATAATAAGGATAAAAGGGAATATAGCTCCACGGAGGAGAAATGAAACTCAAATGAAACTTGCGACCTAATTTCCTTGCCAGCAAGCTTTTCTCTGGCAATAAACGACGATTTATTTGCCAGTATTTCGAAAACAAATCAAACCAATGATCGATCAATTTGTTTTCCGCAACCGAGGCAAGGAACCACGACGACAAAAGTCTATCTGGATAGGGCGCAGAAAACGCAAAAAAACCACTTTTCTCCCACACGCTCGGAAGCCAATCATCGAGCGGAACCGTTGGCAGTAACGTTGCATCTATCCATATTCCACCATTTCTTTTCAGAAGTGCCAGCCTCAGAAAATCTGATTTGATTTGGGCGCTCACATCTCGTGCATCGAACTCGTTGGCCTCAAAAACATCCGCAGCCGACTCCTCGTTAAAAACAATCAAGTTATAATCTGGATTGAGGCTTTGCCATTTTTCAATGTTTTTCCGCACTAAGCTCGGCGCTGTCGCCAAATCGCGATCCCAGTAGCAAAACATCTGTTTTGGCAGGTCCATACTCGTCCCCCATTAATCATGCGCGTTATTGAACCCAAATCTTCGGAAATACTTATCGAGATTCAGCTTTGCAAGTAATTCCAGCATCCTTGGCCCAAAGACTAAGCTCGGAAACACATACGCCAAAGGAATAATCACCGCAAGAACGCTCACTCCCAAAACAAACAAAATCCAATAACCCTCCAGATTAATCATAAATATACGCAACATTATTGAAACAATAACAATAAAAATAGAAATCAAAATAGGACGAATATGAAGCTTTAAAATCAATATTAAATCCATGTTCAAAATACTCATGACTATAATTATAGAGATAAAATACGACAACCAAATGGAAGCAACGATCGATGCAGTTATACAAATCAAGCCGTCTTCTCTTAAAAAATATACTCCCGCCACAACGAAAGCTACAGTCATCAAATTTATGGGAACAAGCAAGAAAGGTTTACCAATTGCTGTAAACACGACCGAAAGAGTTCTCTGCCCCAATCTCGGATAGAAGCCGAGCGCAAGAATTGCAAAAGGAGTGATAGCACTCAGCCAATCTTCGCCAAGCAGAATCAATATGATTTCCTGAGAAAATAAGTAAGATAACGTACCAATCGGAATAGTCAGATAGGCGGTAAATTCCAAACCACGATAAACTGCCGATGTGAGTCTCTGTCTATCAGCTTGAATGGATGACAGACTCGGAAAAGCAGTCGATTTCAGCATACTTCCAAACAATGAAGAGACTGTTTTGGTTAAGAAGGCAGCTCTTGAGTAGAGGCCAAGATCCTGAACGCCCAAAGTGTTGGAAATGCAGAAACGATCTACGTTTGTCGAAAGGAAATTTACCGGACGGCCCGCTGCGAATCTGAGGGCGAGCGGATAAAGCTCATGGAATGCCTTCTGGTCGAATTTTGGCCACTCGAGCATGTTGCGCGCGTAAAATGCTCCAAGCATCAACAAGACCGCAGCCTCAACAATCGTGCCGATGACAATCGACCAGTAGCTAAAACCTGCGAACGCTAGCGGAATAATCACCAAATAATTTCCGAAAAACCAAGAGATGGTTTCTGAAAGCGCAATTTGCTTAGCAAGATACTCTTTCGCTAATATCGATGATATGTATATGTATGTCACTCTGAAGATCAGATAGCAGAACAAGTATCGTGAAATCTCACTTAGCTCTGGCACCTTTAAAATATCAGCCAACAGTTGGGCAGATACGTAAAAAAGTACGGAAAAGGCGACAGAAAGCAAAAGAGTAACAAAGAAACCTGTCGCGATATGCTTTTTACGGATGTCCTGTTTCTGTATTATTGCGGCGCCAAACCCAGCATCTGCAAACATCATAGCGAGTTCCACGACCACCATTGTTGCGGTAACAATACCGTACTCTTCAGGGCTCAGGACTCTTGCAAGTATTGAAACAGAGAAAACTTTCAGCAGCATTTTTAGAATCGATGCCGCACCGATCCAACTGGCGCCCCTGAAAGTTTTGGATGTTAAACTCACGCTTGTGCCCCCTGGATGTTCGTTCGCTATATAGCCGAAACAAAATGTGAAAAAGTGTAATCAGAAAGTTTTTCGCTGTGTTGAAGGATTTGCTAAAGCGAGTAGCGATCTGAGTTGCGGATATAGTTTCGGAAGCAGATCTGATTTTCCTAAAAACGGCAGAAAAAACATAGAGTGCCAATAAGTTTCTGCCCTTCTGAAAACTCATAACAGAAACTCTCTGCGATTAACCCTGCGCGCGTACTGCCAATCCTGCCCCCTTGCTACTCCCAGCACCAAACTCGGGTAGATAGTTGTGAACCTGATTCCATAGTTCTCTACGTCTGACGCTAGTGTCCTTGTCCTGTACTCAGCTTCGGCCGACATGGCTTTCGCTGATCGGCCAAACTGCCGACGAGATCGCATACTCGAAATCATTTAGGGCGATGCGTGCGCTTCTGACCAAATATCCTGCTCTGAACCCACAGGCTGCGGCACGCAGGCGCAAACTGGTTTGACGCCGATGATGGCTGACAGGCCTTCATGACCATCGATAATAGACCAAAGGGCGATAACCGATCTGACTTTACGCATTATCCAAGCGACAAACCCGGTAGGTTACCTTTGCGCACATATCGCTACACGAAATGGCGTTCTTAGATCGTATGGTGACATGAAAAACTTCAGGAGAAAGAAAGATGGGACTCACACTCGAAGGCAAAACCGCGCTCGTCACTGGCGCAGGCTCGGGCCTCGGCGCCGCCATTTCTGACACGCTCGCTGAAGCAGGACTGACCGTTGCGGTGACGGATATGGATCAGGACTCGGTCGACGCCAAAGTAAAGGACATCACCGATAAGGGCGGCAAGGCCTTACCCTTTATTCTGGATGTGACCGACCCCGAAGCATTCGAAAAACCATTGCCGATGTGAAGGCGGCAACGGGTTCGTTGAATTATGTGGTCAATAATGCGGGCATTGATGGCGCCCACGCCGCGCTAGGCGACTATCCGCTCGATAGCTGGAAGAAAGTGATCGATGTCAACCTCAACGGCGTGTTCTATGGCGTAAGGTTTGGCGTGCCTGCCATCAAGGCCTCGGGCGGCGGTGCCATTGTGAACATGGCCTCGATTTTCGGCTCTGTCGGCACGGACCTTTCGGTCGGTTATGTGGCCGCGAAGCACGCTGTCGTGGGGATCACCAAATCGGCGGCAATCGCGCACTCGAAAGAAGGCGTCCGCGTCAATGCAGTGGGCCCGGCCTTCATCGAAACCCCGCTCTTGGCCAATAATTTCGACGAAGAGGCCAAACAAGGGCTGATCGACGCAACGCCAGCAGGCCGCCTTGGCCAGCCCCCGGAAGTCGCCGCGCTTGTAGCGTTTCTCCTGTCTGACGAAGCGAGCTATGTGACCGGTTCCTACCATCTGGTTGATGGCGCTTATACCGCGCAATGACGCGACCAGCACTGATGATGCAATGTGCGGTCATGAGACTTCATCATGGAACCCAATCCGACGATCGCTCGTTGAGTTGATCAGAATTTCAGGAGGTAATCATGACCCCGATTGTAAAAATCTTCACTTCCGGCGCCATTACGGCCATCCTGCTGTCAGGCGCTTCGCTTCCGGCCACTGCAGAGCCGCCACACTGCCCGCCAGGGCATGAGAAGAAGGGCTGGTGCTCAAATGACCGTGTCCGTCATTATGACCATGACGACCGGCGCGATGAGCAACGCGCCTATGACCAAGGCTATAAGGACGGTCAGCGTGATGCAATCCGCTATGGCGACCGCTATTACGACAATTATCGCGTGATCCGCGACTATGACCGGTACGGCCTGACACCGCCGCCACAAGGGCAATATTACGCGCAGATGGATGACGACATTGTGCTTGTGATGGCTGCCACCCAGTTGATCCAGGAATTCATCCGATAATCGGGGGCAGAGATGAAAAAACGGGCGGAGCCGGGACCAACGGCTTCGCCCGTTTTTGCTTGTGTAAGCACAGCTTGAATTACACTCCTGCTGAATTACACTGGCGCCGGGTGAAAATTTGAAATCGAAGGGGACGTCATGTCATCAATGATCGCCGTCATCATGGCCGCCAACATCGCAGGGTGTTCACCATCCACTGACGCAGAAGCGGCATTTCATGCCATCGAGGAAACGAATGCCAAAGCTATGGCTGCCGTTGCGGAAGGCGATATCGAAACATATGCCAGCTTATTCACGGAAGACGCGTGGTCCATGCCGCCAAACAGTCCTGTCAGCAAGGGACGACAGGAGATTTTAGACGCTTTCACACAGATGACGCAATTTGGCGCGGTGCAGTTCAATCTGACCGCGCTGGATGTGTCTGTCTGTGGCCCGTCGGCTGTTGAACGCGGTGCGTTCACGCTCGATTTCACCCCATTCGAGGATACCTCCCCCATCCCCGCCTTCCATGATGAAGGCCATTATCTGGTTCATTGGGTGGAAGAAGGTGGCAAATGGCTGATCCGAACCGACGCGCCGGTCAGCACCATTCCGCTGCCCTTGCCGCCCCCCACTGAATGAGTTGACGCATGGGAGAGCAAGCCGGCTTGGACGACCGCCTGAGATAACCTGGCTCGTAGGGCCCCTGTTCTCAGGTCAGTCATGGGTGCGGGATGGGTTCAGTTCAGCCGGTTTGCTCGGTTTTGGGCGCATTACAAATCGGCTCCACGCCTGGATAAACCGGTTCTGGAAGACTTTCCAACTCGGGGCGCGCAATCAAATATCCTTGCATCAGATCAACCCCAAGCTCTCGCAGGAGCTCAAATTCCTCGATCGTCTCGACTCCCTCGCACACAGGGATCACGTCCAGATCGTTCAGCATGTCCAATGTTCGCAACACGATTGTCTGTTTGACCTTATCGCGATCAATATTGCGAATGAGATCCATATCGAGTTTGACGATATCCGGCTGAAATTGCGCGAGCAGCCCAAGGCCGGCATAACCAGATCCGAAGTCATCAATTGCTGTCTTGAAGCCCATCGAGCGATAGGCCCGAAGAATATTCAACAGATGAGCGGTGTCGACACGCTCAACTTCTGTGAACTCGAAAATGATGTTCTCAAGCGGAAATCCAGTGCTCAGCGCCGTCGCCAAGGTAAGGCGAATACACGCACGAGGCTCATAGATCGCATTCGGGAGAAAATTAATGGACAAGAGCGACTTCTGATCGGCCATGCCGAGCTTCGAGCCAAGCTCAATGGCTGTCACGCGGCATTTCTGGTCAAACGCATATTTGTTGGCTTCAGAGACCCGATCCAGAATGGTTGATGCTGGCGCACCTTCCGGGCTCCGGACAAGGGCTTCGTTGGCAAAAACACTGCCCTGGCTTGCATTGATAATGGGTTGAAAGGCCATGGTGATCGGAAAGTCCAACTCAGCACCATCGCGGCATCCTTCGCAAAGTTTTTTTGGCATTTTATCGATCGTCCGAATGCTATCGGCTTAACATTATTCAAAAAAACTTAATGTCAGGTAGACTCAAAGGTGAAGAAAGCTCCAATGCGATTGCAAGGTCAGTGAGAGCGAATGCCCTGCTCACCCCCGCAAAATCTTCTCCATCGCCTTTCCTTTGGCGAGTTCATCGATCAGCTTGTCCATATAGCGCAGCTCCCGCATGACCGGCTCCTGCACCTCCTGAACCTTCACCCCGCAGACAGAGCCCGTGATCAGCTCACGCGCCGGATTGAGCTTGGGGGCAGTCGTGATGAAGGTCTCGCAATCGGCCTCACTGGCAATCACCGCGCCCAGGCTGGCCTGATCATGTCCGGTGAGCCAGCAAATGATTTCGTCCACCTCGGCCTTGGTCCGGCCCTTCTTCTCGGCCTTGACAACGTAGTGGGGATACACACCGCCAAACCGCATGCCGTAAACTTTGTGCTTGGTCATTCAGCCGCCTCTCCCTCGCTCACCTCATAACCGCCAAAACTTCCGGCATGGCCCGGGAAGACCACCGGGCTTTCGGCGCCATCGGTCGAGACAGACGCCACACCGAAGAAGTAATTGTCGACCACCAGCCCCTCCAGCACGTGAGAATCCATTTTGCCGACAAAACGAGACCATTGCCATTGCGGCTCTGCCGTTTCGCGCCAATAGACCCTGTAACCGGCGAGGTTTTCCGCCATCTTTCCTTCCGGCATGTCCCAGCTCAGCGTCGTGTCGGGCTGAACCGCGCCTGCAATCTCCACATTCGCTGGAACAGGCGCCCCGGCGGCCAGATTGGCCAGTGCCGCGACATTGAGAGAGGTCAGTTTACGGGCATAATCGAAATCGACGCCGTCCAGCACATCGCCATACGCAATGCCGTTTTCGGTGCGAATGTCCTGGTGCTGACGATTGTAGTTCTCATGCGTCTCCATAATGCGAACGCCCGGAATGCGTTTCTCCGTGAACGGACGATGATGCCCACCGCGGCGAAACCGGTCGAGCCGATAGACCATCATCACATCCAGATCATAGATGAACTCGTCCGCCATTTTATCGACAAACCGCGCAAGGTTTCGCGACGCGCCATCCACCTCACCCCCGCGAAAGCGTCGATCCCTCGCCTCTTCCGGCGTTTCGTTCAGCCAGGTTCCTTCCGAAAACACGCGGGCCGTCGAATTGTCGATAATGCCGTCCACGCCCTCAATATTGCCAATCATGTCATTGTTCAGCACGGCCTTGATGCGCCAGCCATTTTCGATCGCATAGTCCGCAACAATTTCGCCGCCAAACAGCCCCTGCTCCTCGCCGGACAGCCCCGCATAGATGATCGTGCCGGGAAACTCATGCTGGCAGAGCACCCGCGCGGCCTCGATCACCCCCGCCATGCCTGAGGCATTATCATTCGCGCCCGGCGAGTCATCCGTCGCATTCATCACATCGGTCACCCGGCTGTCGATATCGCCCGACATGATAACGATGCGCTCCGGGTCGAGGCTGCCGCGCTGTATGGCCAGCACATTCACCACTTCGGCCGGTTCCGGGATGCGGCCAAAGCCGCCCACCATGCTTGAGACGGTCGTGACCTCAAGTGGCACTTTGCAGCCCTCTGAGATGCTTTCAAACTCGGCCTGAATCCACCGTCGCGCCGCGCCGATGCCGCGCGTCTCACTTTCGGTTTCAGAAAGCGTGTGCCGCGTCCCAAAGCTGACCAGCTTTTCGATATCCGCCTGAATGCGCTTCGCCGAAACCGCGGCCACAAAGTCATGCGTTTTGAGAAATTCAGCCGGCGGCGCGGTCTGCGCTTGCGCTGATAAACTTCCCGCCAACAGGGCTAACCCTGAAATCGCTGACCAAACCCGCATGACAAACTCCTCAGATCATTACCGGACAACCCTTCCAAAACTTGGGTCATTTGGAAAGCCTGACCAACGCCAATGGTCATATTCTGCGTGCTCTGATCGGTTTCACTGCGGCTGCCGGATGACCAGGCGCTCATATCGGGCTAGACAGACCATCAGATGAGGGATCAGATTATGAGAGTTCAGTGCCGAGCAGTCGTCGCAATTTGCCTTGCGTTTCCCGCCCTTTCGATGGCGGGGGCTCAAGCCCAGCAATATGATGGCACACCTGCCCCGGTCATCGCCATGAACACCATGGAGTGCGTGACCTATTACACCGCCTATGCCGGCAGTCTGGATGATGCACTGTTTCATGCCAAAGAGTCGCTGACCAACAGGGCCAGCCTGATCATCGTGCAGAACCTGCCAGACGGCGAGGCCGATGCCTATCTTGCCAAAGCAGAGAAAGCTCAGGCCGACGCTGTCTTCCTTACCAATCGCATCCAATCGGGCGTGGTCTCTCAGGAAGATATCGCCGGGCTTGTAGAAAGCTGCGATCAATCCTTTGGATTTGATGCGCTCAGCGGCGATGACGAAACCGAACAGGCCTCGGACTAGCCGCCAGCACGCCCGCGTGATAGGCACGCGCAGCCGCTCTTTGGCCAACATCTGAAAGGCCAGCCCATGACCCGTTTCACCCCATTCGGTCAGGATCTCCTGAACTCGCTTTCCAACCGTTATGGTGTCAGCACGCAAGCCGTCGAAGCCCTTATCATCGCTGTGAACAATGGTGGCGGCAGCCAGGCGCAATTCTCCCATCCGGAACTTGGCGGCATGGGGCAATGGTCCTATGGCGGGATGACCATGGTGGGCGACATGTTCAACAATAACCTTAAAGCTCTGGTCGATAATCTTTGCACGGACATTTCCAACGCATTGGCTAATAGTCAGGTGTTTGAACCGCTGCCCATGCCGCGCGCCAGCCAGACCCAGTCGCAAGGCAATGGCGCCAGCTTCATGGTGATGAACAGCCAGAATTCGAGCTGGCCAGCCGAGCTCGGCGCGCCCTCTTCAACGGGCGCACAAAACAATCTTCGCTATGCCTTCTTCCCGTCCACGCGCCGCCTCGCCATCGACCTCAACGGTCATATGACCGTCTATGATACGGGCGATCATCAAATTGGCGGGGTCTCGCAACAACAGGGCGGTGATCAGTCCATCACCTTTACCAGCCAGTATGGCACAGTGCGCTGCGCCGATCTGCCGGTTGTCAATCTGGACGCGCCATCAGCTCCCGAACCATCCCCGCCTCCGCCGCCTGCCCCTCACCCCACGCCAGAACCCGCGTCTCAGGCTGTCTCGGAAGACGAGCCAACACCCGAGGAGCCTGCTTCGCCCACTGCGTCACCGACCGCTCAACCGACACCTGCCTCGACTGCAACACCGTCCAACGAGATTTTCGCGCTCATCGAACAGCTCGCCAATCTTCATCAGAAGGGTATTCTGTCGGACGATGAATTCAGCACGAAGAAAGCCGAACTGCTCGCCCGCCTCTGAGGGCTGATACTCATGAATTCAGATCCCGGCTGAGGGAGAACGTAACGCGCCTTGCTGAAATCAATCCAGTCCGCGCTGCGCGATGATGAAATCCGCATTGTTTCCGTCGGGCAGATATTCTTCCACCGTGTGGAACCCTTCCGCATCCATCATTCGGTGCAGTTCATCTGACGAGAAATAGCTCACCGGAGGCGCCTTACCGATCGCCTGCATCACTGGAATGAACAGTTTGATCATGACCCCAAAATCCTTCAGGCACGGCGTGCTTTGCACGAATAGTCCGCCCGGTTTCAGCAGGCGCCTGACCTTCTGAACCACCGAATGAGGCTCCCGGCACAAATGAAGGATGTTGAGCCCCAGAACGACGTCGAATGTCTCGCCATGTTCCGGGAAATCTTCAATGCTGTGCCGCTCAAAACTGATGTTGGATAGGCCTGCCGCAGCGGCTTTGCGGCGGCCATGCGCGAGCATTCCGTCTGAGACGTCAGTCGCCAGAATGTGCTTCACATAGGGGGCATGATGAATGGCGGTGGAGCCTGTGCCACATCCAAACTCCAGCACTTTCATCTCTTTGGTCAGAAACGCCTGAGTGAGCTGCAGCTTCTTCTGGTAGATTTCCTCATCGGCGACCGGACGGGCATTATACTTGTCCGCCATCTTGTCCCAAAATCCTGCTTGTTTCGTCATCTCACCCGTCATCAGCCCGCTCCAATATCGATTAGCAAAATCTATTTATTGTTTTTCGATACATATTCAAGAGGCGATCTCGGATGATGCAAGACTGAGCACCTGCGCCAACTCATCCATGCGCACAGGCTTGGAGACAAAATAATCCATGCCAGCCTTCAGCAATCGTTCCCGCTCGCCAACCATGGCGTCGGCGGTCAGCGCAATAATCGGCACACCCGCCCAGGGTTGTTCGCTCTTTCGAATAGCAGCGGTCGCTTCCAAACCGTTCATCCGCGGCATATTCTTATCCATCAGGACAATGTCAAAGCGACTCTCATCAAGCTTTTTCAGACACTCAACACCGTCGTTTGCCATCTCAAAATCCAGTCCAAGAATGGCGAGGTACTCACTCAGAACCAGACGATTGATCTCATGGTCTTCAACAACCAGAACCTTCATCGTGGGATTGATCTGCAAGCTTTCGCACGGCGGCGTGTTGTGTCGGTCTGACCGCGGAGACGGCTTAAGCGGCAATTCAACTCTGAAAACACTGCCCGTTGGTCCGGTCTTTTCAAGACAGATCGACCCGCTCAACAGACTTGTCAGCATTTTACAGATTGGCAGGCCAAGCCCTGTCCCTGCTTGCTGAGCGTTCGGCAGCCCGCCCTGCTCGAACACCTCAAAGATTCGCCGCGCATCCGCCTCTGGTATGCCAGGCCCGGTATCTGCCACACGAATGCTCAGCATGTTACACTCAGCCAAATCCGTTCTCAGATCAGCCATCACACTCACACGCCCCGCTTCGGTGAACTTTATGGCGTTCGATATCAGATTGTGCATGATCTGACGGAGCCGCAATTCATCCATATAGGCGCTGATATCAAGAGCGTGAGAGACCTCGGTTCGAAACTCCAGCCCCTTTTCCTCAGCCGCCTCGCGCCAACCTGCAAACACACCCTCGATCGCCGGTTTGATGAGTGTTGGCTCCATATTAACCGACATTTTGCCGGCTTCGATTTTAGACAGGTCCAGAATGTCATTGAGGATCATCAGGAGTGAATCCCCTGACTTCCGGATTGAGCTTGTGAGCTCCTTCTCGCGCTCGGACAAATCACCCATCAGGAGCGCATCGGTCAGACCAAGCACACCATTCAGGGGTGTTCTCAATTCATGGCTCATCTTGGCGAGAAATTCCGATTTTGCCGCTTCCGCCTTCAGCGCGCGCTCTTCGTTTTCGCGCATTTTCACCATCGCGCTGAAGGTTTGCTGGGTCAGCATCACGGACAATCCGGTCGCGATCGTTAGATAATAAATCGAATTGGTCAGGCGATTGAATTCAAGAACATAATCGCCAGACACCATACGCGGCGGATGACTGAGAGAAACCCAATATAAAAAACAGAGAAACACGCATGACACCGCCCAGAAGAGAAGCGTCGCGACCCGGCCAGAAATATAACCATTCAGGATCGGTCCGATCACAAACAAGGATAAGAGCGCAGAATTGATACCGGCTCCGTCAGGCAGCGCCGAGCCGGAAATCCCGCCAATAACAAAGAGCGAGTAGAGCAGCGCATAGACATGGTAATTCTTGTACCAGCGCAGCGACACCACAACACCTAAAATGAAGGAGGACGCACCTACGGAAACCAGATGATCATAGGTCCAGCCGCCATAATTGACGCTCATCGTGATCATGTTGAAGACCTGCATCGCAATGAACAGAAAACCGAGCAGCCAGATCGCGCGATAACGGATGAGCAGATCAGCCGGGGTCTCTGGCGGAATTCTCAGCCAGTGTTCAATTCTGTCGACAAAGCCCAATTCTTACCCCCAGGAATTGACCAGACCTGCTTCTGTCATGTTCAAACGCACGTCTTGTCTTTAACAGTCTAAATTGATTCAGCTCAGTTGAGGCCGGACACACAAATATATTGGAGACAGAATTGCCTTTGTTTCTCATTAACGCGCGCGACCGAAAAAATGCGATCGACACGAGATTGGCCAACCGGGCGGCCCATCTCGACTATGCCATGGCACTGGGTGACAAGCTACGCATGGCAGGTCCGGTCATTGATAAAGACGGCGAGACCATGATCGGATCAACATTTATCATCGATGTCGACACGCTCACCGACGCTCAAGCCTGGAACGAAAACGACCCTTATACAAAGGCTGGATTGTTCGAATCCGTCGAGGTCATGGAATACAAATGGCTGCTTGGTGCAGGCAAGCCTGCCACATAGCCTCTGCGCAGCCGTCAGCTTCCTCCACGGCCCCTTCATTGAACCCAGAACCGGGGAACACCCGCTCCGTTCCCACGTTTCTCTTTTGTAGAGCGAACGCCAACGGAGAAAATTCATGTTCAAAATACTCATGACAGGCGCAGCCTCAGCTCTCGCGCTCGGGCTCGCCGCACCAACTTACGCCCAACCCGAGACCGTCTCCGAAACGGTAAAGTCTCAGCCCACAGAACCCGCTGTCGAAGAGACGCCTGAAAGTCAGAAAGCATTTGCCCGCGTGCAGGCTGAGCGTTTGAAAGAGTTGCTGAAAAACAGCCCCGAGACAGGCAATGACGTCGATAAGGCCTATGACAAACTGGTCGAAACCCAGACTGTAGGCGAGGAAGATCTGGTCTCAGACGACTACGATATCGACGTCACTGAAGGCATTGTGGAAGAAAAGATCGAAAACGATCCTCTTGACGAATGATCGCGCTTCGTCGCCATGGAATTTCCATTTCATGAAAAGCGACCTTGAGGAAGGTCGCTTTTTTTGACTGATCCAATCAGGATTGTGGTTCGTATTCAGACTCGCAAACGCGGGGGAGTTTCCCTATATCTTAGTCACAGCCCCTGAGGGTTCCACTCGGGCGGGCGTTAAGACCGGAGACTCCCGGCTCGACCCTCGTCCCTCAGAAAGGAATTTCCATGCCTATGGATACCATTACACAACCCGGTTCGTTCGAACGCGACGAGCCGCTTCAACGCCCTACTCGCCAGGAGGCCGAAGACGCCGTACGTGTTCTTCTTGCCTGGGCGGGAGACGACCCGCGCCGCGAAGGCCTGATCGACACGCCTAAGCGCGTCGTAAAAGCCTATGAAGAATGGTTCTCCGGTTATAACGAAGACCCGGTTGAGTATCTGTCCCGCACCTTTGATGACGTGCAAGGCTATGACGACATGGTCATGCTGCGTGACATTGATGTCGAAAGCCATTGCGAACATCACATGGCGCCATTTCTTGGCAAGGCCTATGTCGCATACCAGCCAACTGCGTCTGTCGTCGGCATTTCCAAACTGGCTCGCGTGGTCGAAATCTTCGCCAAGCGCTTGCAAACTCAGGAAACCATGACGGCTCAGATTTGTGATGCCATCACGGAAAGCCTCGCGCCAATGGGCTGTGCGGTTCTGATTGACGCCAAGCATGAATGCATGTCGACCCGTGGTGTTCACCACCCGGATGTGTCGACCATCACCACGCAATTCACCGGCGTTTTCAAAACCGACAAAGACAAGCGGGATCGTTTCCTGCGTCTTGCCGGGAAATAAGCCCTGCTCTTATTTGACTCTCCCCCTTGAAAAGGGGGAGCTGGAGGGGGATCAGTAGTCATCCTTCAACTATGAAGCTCGCATAGAGTCATGACCTTTCAACCGCCTCTCTCCGATAAATCCGAACAGGATGAAACCCGCGAGCTTCGCCCGAAATTCGATGCGAATGGCCTGATTGCGGCCATCGCTCAGGATGCAGAGACGGGCGAAATCCTGATGCTGGCCTGGATGAATGCCGAGGCCCTTCAGAAGACCATTGAAACGCAACGCGCCACCTATTGGTCGCGTTCGCGCGACAAGCTCTGGGTGAAAGGCGAAACCTCTGGCCATTATCAGGACGTAACCGACCTTCTGGTGGATTGCGATCAGGACGCTGTTGTTCTGAAAGTCCGCCAGACGGATGCTGCCTGTCATACGGGAAGACGCTCCTGCTTTTATCGCGTGATTGGCGAAAACGGCGAGCTCAGTTTCGAAAATACATCCGAAGGCTGATATTTTTCAGCGCTAACACTGGACGGAGCGCGGAATAGGCGATGAACTGCCCCCTCACAAAAAGAGGGAGGCCCACCATGGCCATAATGAAATCCGAACAAATTCTGGCAGAATCCAGCAAGTCTTTCGAAGACGCGATTTCGACAGCCGTCGAGCGCTTCTCAAAGACCGTCCGAGGCCTAGCATCAGCGAATGTGAACAACATGTCGACGACCATCAAGAACGGCAAAATCGACAAATATCGCGTCAATCTTCAGATGACTTTCGCCGTGGAAGACGTTGCACCGGCACCGAAGAAAAAAGCACCGGCAAAAAAGAAGAAATAAACCGCACTTCAGAACGGAACAGCTGAGCTGAAACGCAAGGGTTCAGCTGTTTTCGGATGCGCCAGACCAAGCTCACACGCATGCAGGCACAAACGATCGCGCGCGGTCTGGCTCTCCAAAACGCCATACCATTCATCCCCCAGAATGCCGTGCCCGATTTCGGCCATATGAATGCGGAGCTGATGGGTGCGCCCGGTCAGAGGAATGAGTTCAACACGGGTCAGGCCAACGCGCCTGTCCAGAACGCGCCAAAGCGTTTTTGCCGGTTTTCCGGTCTCATGACACACCTTGTGACGCGGCCGGTTTGGCCAGTCCTTTCCAATAGGCAGATCAACCTCGCCCTGATCACCCTCAATCTCGCCCCACACCAGAGCCTGATAGCGCTTTGACACGGTTCTCGCTTCAAACGCCATAGAGAGTTTGCGGTGCACGTCTTCGCCGCGTGCGAACACCATCACGCCTGACGTTTCCATATCCAGTCGATGCACCGTGAGGGCGTCCGGATAGTCTGCCTGCAAGCGCAAAGTGAGACTATCTTTATGTTCAGGCAATCGCCCGGGCACTGAGAGCAACCCTGCGGGTTTATCCGCCACGATGATCTTGTCATCTACATGAAGGATGGGCAGAGGATCTGTTGCAGGCGGCCGATAGACAAATGGCGAAGACATGCTTCGCCATATCAGAATTCAGCGTGACCTCAATCAAACCACAGATTTCAGAGGCGACATCCCGTTTGCGTCGGCAGAGGATTCATATCCTGCCACCCATTCCACCTCGAAGTCTTTTTCGAGAATGGTCGTGACCTTGTAGAAATCCGCCACCGCCTTTTCAGGGGTCAGGGTCAGCATGGTGAAGCCAGAGCCGAACGGATCATGCCAGACCACATCCTTATTGGCCTCTGCCGTCAGCGGACCAAGCCGCTCGAGCGGTACAGACATACCCATTCCCGGCGAAGATACAGACGTGCAGCCAAACTCCACCCCGACCAGATCGTCGCCATCATTCAGCTCATTGGCCCAGGCCGTATGGGTGTCACCCGTTACGGTCACAATGCGTGCACCCGCCTCTTTGGCAGAGGTGTAGAGCCGCTTGCGTGCGGCCGGGAAGCCGTCCCAGGCATCGAGGTTCCAGGGCTGATTCAGCGGCGCAAACGCCATCATCATCTCGCCAAATCCGCCTGCGATTTTTGCCTTTTCTTCGGCAGTCAGCATCTGCTGCAGGGGCGGGATACGCACTTCCGCCATGATCACCTGATTGGCCAGCAATTGCCAGGTCCTGCCTGTCTCGACGGAGGATTTCAGCCCTTTGTTCAGCCAGTCTTCCTGCACCTGTCCAAGCATGGTGCGCGACGGGTCATCCACTCGGGCCCGGACCTCCCCGGCTTTCGCCATAAGCTCCGGCATGGACATATCCATTGTCAGCTCGTCAAACCAGGAAATCTCCTCTGACCGGCCAAGAAGACGGCTCTCGAGCAGGAAAATCGTTGCCAGATCACCGAAATCGACTTTGCGGTAGAAGGCTTCGCGCGCCATGCCCGACACCGGCTCCCGCACCGGCATCCACTCAAAATAGGCCTGCACAGCGATCTGTTTGCGCGTCGTCCAGTCACCCTCATTCTCTTCGGGGTTATGGTTTTCCGCGCCAACCCGGTAGGAATTATTCGTGCTCTCATGATCGTCCCAGGTGCAATACCAGGGCGCTGCAGCATGGGCTGCCTGAAGATCGGGATCGGATTTATACTGGCGATGCCGCGTCCGGTAATCCTCCAGCGTCACGATCTCGGTTACCGGGTCGTGGCGACGGCCAAGCCTCTCGCCAACTTCGCCGCCATAGCCGTCAATGCCGTATTCATAGATATAATCGCCGAGATGCACGACAGCATCCACATCATCGCGCTGAGCGATCGCTTTGTAGACGTTGAAAAACCCGAACGGCCAGTTCGAACAGGACACAACCGCCAGCGCGAGCTTGTCGCCACCTGTGGCAGGCAGGGTCCGCGTTTTGCCAATCGGCGACCAGACCGGGCCAGAAGGCGTATCGACCATAAAGCGGAAGAAATAGACCTGATCATCATCCAGACCGTCCATATCCAGCTTCACCGTATAATCCCGAGAGGCCGACGTGGAGGTTTGACGCACAATACCTGTCCAGCCCGGCTCTGTGGAGGCGCCGGTCTCGAGCCCTTCAACCAGACCGCGGCTGGTTGCCATCACAACCTGTACTGACAGGCTGCTCTCGACTTTTTCAGCAGGCGTCACCCGGGTCCACAGAATAACCGCCGCGCTGGTCGCGTCGCCCGAAGCGACGCCATGCTCAAAACTGACCTCAACCGGGCTTTTCCCTGGCGCGCCAGTCAAATTTTCCGTGGTCGAACAGCCCGCAAGACCAATCCCGCCGCCCAGTCCGAGCAGACCCAACGCTTTCCGCCGTGAAATATCCATGGTGCACCCTCCTGCCAGATTACTCTGCCCTTTTAGGAGCGCTTGGCAACGATGATGTGACAGTCGGTTGGAAAGAAAGCCTGTCCGGTCATTCGCGCGGAGCAAGCCGTCTGAGCGCGCTTTGGTTCAAGATTTACAACGCATTCCACCGTTTCTCCACATAAAGCTTCAGCAGTGCAGCAAGAATACAACACTTAAGATAATCCACTGTTTTATATATATTTTATCTTATTTTAAATGCCCCTCCCCACTCAATTACGGCAAAAATGGGGAAAAATGTCAGCGCTCGGACGGAACCCAACCCGGGGTGTCGAAGGTTAATGCAGCAGATCGCCCTGCAGAAGCCAGGGCATTCCGCAAACGAACGAGAAGAACTTATGCTCGACACGGCAACGTCAAACTCGATCATCGAGTTTCACCCCTCTTACAAGCCGCTGAATGACGAATTCAGCAGCGCCAGTACGCACGCCCTTATGTCCGCAACACGCCGCGAGCTGGCAGAAAATGGCTGGCGCGGTTTTGATCTGCGCAATGTCATGAACAACACCAAATCCAACGTGACCATGCTGGATCAGAAATGGGAATCTCTGGCCGAACTGGCCGTCGAATCCGTCCTCGACATCGTTGAACATCCCAGCGTCGAGCTGCACCTGCCGCTCGTCGAACAACTCAGCCGCCTGATTGATCCGTTCGCCGACATGGCGCGCGCCAGTACAGGCGTAAACCTCCTGCGCGGGCTTCTGCTCGCTGCTGGTGACGATCAGACTGCCGGAATAATGTTTCGGGATCATCTGAACCGAAATTTCCGCCGACCACTGAAGCAAATCCTCTCTGAGGGTGCCGCGCGCAAGGAAGTGCGCCACACTTATGATGTCGATCTTGCCATGGATATTCTCTTCGGCACACTCTGGCACCGCGTCCTCATCATGCGAGGCCCGCTATCCGAAACGACCATCACCCGCGCGGTCACAGCGACCATGGATCACCTTCGCGCGTAAATCATTGTGCAACGCCCCGATTTCAAAGTAGATCGGGGCATGCCCACAACTCACACCTATACCGTTGAAGAAACCGCAGCCGGAACCCGGCTCGATCGCTGGTTGTCCGATCAGATTTCTGATCTCTCCCGCTCGCGTCTGAAAGGTCTGATCGAAGACGGTCAGGTTGTCGCCGGATCTGGCGCAAGCCTCGATCCGAAATTCAAAATCAGCGCCGGTGAAACCTACACCCTCACCCTGCCTGATCCGGAGCCCGCCACGCCGCAGGGCGAGGATATTCCGCTCGACATTCTGTTCGAGGATCAACACCTTATCGTTCTTGTCAAACCTGCGGGTATGGTCGTCCACCCGGCACCCGGTGCCTGGTCGGGCACCTTGGTCAACGCCCTCATCCATCATTGCGGCGACAGCCTGTCCGGCATTGGCGGGGTTGCCCGCCCCGGCATTGTTCACCGGCTCGATAAAGACACTTCAGGCGTTATGGTGGTGGCGAAATCCGAAGTCGCACACACAGGTCTCGTCTCGCGCTTTCAGGCCCATGACATGGACAGGCGCTACCTCACCGTCACACGCGGCGCCCCGCGCCCGCTTTTCGGCCGCATCGAAACCCGGATTGATCGCTCAAATTCAGACCGCAAGAAGATGGAAGTCGTGCGCGAGAGCCGCCGTACTGCCTCTGCCGACTGGCACGAACCCGATGGCGACGGCTATGTCGAAAAGGGCAAAACCGCCATCACCAATTATCAGACGCTTGAAGGCTTTGGCGCGCTCGACGAAAAGTCAGGTCTTCCTGCCGCGGCACTCGTCGAATGCCGCCTCGAGACAGGACGCACGCATCAGATTCGTGTGCACATGGCCCATATTGGCGTGCCTGTGATTGGAGACCCGGTCTATGGCAAGCACAGAGGCATCAAGGCCTTTGGTGAGGGCGAAGCCTTTATCGAGGCCACGACTGCGGCCCGTAAGTTTCCACGACAGGCGCTTCACGCCTATATTCTCGGCTTTGACCACCCCGTCACCGGCGAAGAACTGCATTTCGAACAGGCCCCGCCGCCCGACATGGCGGAACTGATCGAAAAACTAAGGGCGATGTGATATGAAGTTTCGCTTTTAAAGCACTTCACGGAAGGGAGGGCATAGCCTTTTGAACTCACTCAAAAAAATTTCTACCACCAGATTCTGATAACCAAAAATCTAAATTGCTAAAATCGTCGTGGCTCAACTTGAATTGCGTCAAATCTTTATTTGTAAATTGCAGCCAGTCTCCGACCATCCTTTTTTGTAACACAGCAGGCAGCATCAGCGTATCATTGTAGCGGTCATTTGTATCAATAAAACTAGAAATCAATATTCCGTACAGTATTAACAACCTGGTCAAACCCATCTCATCAAAAGTTTCCCACTCTCTGTTTCTATCAAAATTGATTGGAAAACCACTGTTGCATACCGTTGTTTCATTATCTTCATTTAGAATTATTTGCGCGAAATTACTTCTTTCTTCGTCAGCCGCATAATTTTCCAACAAGTGTTTGAATTCCACATCTCTAGAACTACAGCTAATAAATCTTTTTCCTGATATTCTGGGCTTCTTTAAGCCTGCAGACCAATTCTTTCCCGAGCACCCAAATATCACGTCGCATTTATTTAGAAATTCAGCTGCACTGTAGTAAACATTTTTTACGTGGCTGTGTTTATTGAAGGTTGGCAACTCTAACCCTATCAATGAATCGCGTGACATTTCCAAGGACTTAGCAAGATTTTCACCAATAGCCCCCAACCCAACAATCCCTACGGTCCGTCCCTTGAAATCAAGCCCCATGGATCGAACTTTCCTTCCAACCGATGTTGAAATAATCGGTGCTTCGAAGATTCGCTTGGCAGCTGATCTCGCTACATCGACTTTAGGAATGCCTTGGGCACCTCGCTGGGGCCCTATTCCAGAGGCTGTATGCTGAACGGAAACAGTAGGAATATCGTATTTTTTGCGATACCCGTCCCACATTTTAGTGAGCAAGCCGCCGTCGTCTACGACTATAATACGGGGTCTTCGACGTCCCAATTTCCTGTTGTTGTGGAATATATCAACCACAGAATCACATGCACGTTTAAGAACAGGTGTCTGTGAATTGTCATACAGCCCTGGTCGATAAGAAACTGGGTTTGAGATTAAATGAATATTCAGTTTAGCAAGCTCCGCAAAAGAGCTCGATATCGTAGAATACGGCTTTGGAACCAAAACAATGTTTTCGGACTTGAACCCGAAATTTTTAATTAAAACTTGAAGCAGAATCACAAACGAAGGAAGGCAATGCGCTTGCATCAAAAGGATACATTGATCTAATGGAAGGTGTTGTTTCTGAACGTTTTTCAGCCCAAAAATGAGATCAATATCTGCCGTGAGCAGAAGGTCCTTCAACCTCTCTTTAGACTTAGTCGTGTCATCGACGGAACATTGTTGCTCGCCCTCAACCTTGCGCAATCAATTTCTCCCTCGCCGCGCCATTTCCAAATTCAACTGCAGCATATTACCGTTTGATTTGGTAAACCTTAAGCCTACCTCGTTTTCACCCGCGGCAGAAGAGGATAAAACAGAACCAAAGAAAGACCCAAAACTGCATTCGGCGAGCCTAATCAGACCTTGGTCGTCAAATTCGAACTGCGTGTACATTCTACCCTTAGAGTTCTTTCGATATTTCAACGCATCAAACAATGGCTCGCGGGTAGCGCCAATCTGAGCCTCGGACTCTTGAAATTTATCATCACTATACATGTTTTTCAGAGATTCCATTATCAGATCGATATCCTGCTCTCCTTCCAATATTTCAGAAAGTGGCAGAAAGCGAATACCAGTTCCTCGATTGGTTGGTACCAGTACATGAAAAGATTTATCTTCAGCTTCATTGTTAGGATTACGTAGGAAACTGCAAAATTTAGACGTCGGAAAAAGCTCTGTATCGTCGCAGGTCATCACATAAGAGTAGCGTTCTCCAAACAAACTACCTAAGATGCGTGTCCAGGTTTCGAATGCTTGGCGACGTCTCCGAATATCCAACTCAGAACTTCCGAACTTAGCGCCAAGCGCTTCCCGCCAGAAACCCTTGTAGTAATCGGACGATTGTGCAAGACGGTGTGCTGCGTAGCTAGCGAGCACCCGCATAAATTTTGAAGCAGGTTCAGGGGCAGCATAAGGTTGCTCGAAGACACCGATGTCTTGCAAAAAATCGCGATAAAAATACAGGACATCGACTTTCCAATCATTGCGGATATTCTTCCAAGCATTGAAAAGTTCTAGTGCATCAAACAGTGGCTTTTTACTATTCGTGAACTCTGTACTATCGAAGTTCTCGTCGTATTGATCCATTAAGGCTTTGCATCGTGGGACCGATGACCAGTCAAAAAGGGCGTGAATGTTTTTCGTTCCAGCGATAATGGTCCAAGGTTGAACTGGACGATCATCGCAATGTGTAGACCCATCGAACAGTTCGAAAAGTCCTATCGTTTCACCAGGGCCTAAAATCACCCGAATATCATCCATAGTGGTTAGTTTGTTACATGACGGGACAGTAACGGTAAGCGCATTGCTCACAACAAATCCGAACGGAAAGCCATGAGGTTGAAGAAGCTCAGGGCAATTTTCGAAGCTTGTTTGATCCGGTAAAAGCGGAGTCCCACGATCAGCAACCAACTCATGAAGCCTGTATCGGGAAATTTGGGCGACAATTCTGTCCAAAGGGACTTTCGAGTCCGATGAAGCGCTCTCAAGGAGGCCAGCAAGTTCGCGGCATTTATCGTGCTCTATTGTCTTAAGTATAGAAATCGCCGAGCCGAGACACACCGGCTCACACCCCCCCGCATTCGTTGCTTCCGCCACTTTCGTAATATCTCCCATTTTAAGGACAAAATGAATCCGCCCCGAAAAATCTCATTCTTTTTTTCTACGAAAAAATAACGTGAAGATTTTGTGTACGGGAATTCAAAATGGAAAACAACTGAGCGGTCTAAACTCAAAACCGATTTCTTTTTTGGTTTTTAGAATCACTGACGGAAATCTTTTTCGCTGATTCCTGAAGAAATTTTAGCCTCTTTTATCGGCCAAACGAACGAAAAAGTTAATTTCGGGTAGCGAAACACAACGGGAACGTTTTCGTAGATTTCCGCACGATTATGAGCCCCTTTGTTGGTCGCCAGTTTCAGAAAACTGGCTGAGCTCGAGATGAACGGCAATCTTCAACCTGAAGCTGCGCGAACATCTTTGATCGTTATGATGGTCGCTTTGTTGAATTTCTACGCGTCCCTAGCTGGATGCCGGATCGTTTGCAAGGCCAAATGCAAGAGGAAGACCATGTCAAATATTGCTCGTGTAGCTTGCTGCCTGATGTTTCTTATGATCGTTTCGACTTCCTTGAATGCCTCAACGTTGTACAGTCAATTTGTTCAGCCAGGCGACGTGCGTGGCCAAGATGTGCATGGTTGCGGCGACTTCCATTGCTCCAGAGGAAATCGTCGTCACGATGCCATTGACTTCGTGGTAAAGCCCGGTGCCCCCGTGCTTTCACCTATTACTGGAAAAATCAAGCGCATAGGCATCCCATATTTCAACGATGATCGGTACGATCTCATAGTTATCGAAAGTTCAGATGGCCTGAGGGTGAAGCTATTCTACATCTCTCCAATAGTGTCCAAGAATGAGTTTGTGGAACAAGGTGATCTCCTAGGATATGCGCAGGATATTACGGTTAAGTATCCCGGGATCACTCCACATATACATTGTGAGACTTATGTCGAAGGTAAGCGCGTAAACCCGAGACTTCTGTGAGGATGCACACCTGAAACAATACAACACTCATTGGACGCATTTAGATTGCGGGGTTTTCAGGTCGTCAAATATTGACTCGTGTAACCACCCCGTCACGGGCGAAGAACTGCATTTCGAACAGGCCCCGCCAGACGACATGGCAGAGCTGATCGAAAAACTGCGCGGCATGTCGAAATAACGCGACCGTGTCCTGACAGCAGGAACCTTGCCCGTTAACATGCGTAAGTCCGCTGAAAGGAATTCCAATGCGCACAGCTTTACTTTTTTCGTCTGCTTCTCTCCTGTTCGTGACGGCCTGCGCCGAGGCGCCTGAACCCGGCGAGCGCCAACAGGGGCAAGCGCCAACTCTGTCCGAAGTGATGGATCCTGACGGCTTTAATCCGTCTGGCAACAATGAAATCGATATACCCGGTCTGCCCGTCTCGTCGGACGAGTCCGAGGAGGTCGAGGCGTCGATGGAAGAGACCACCACAACGGAAGACACGCCCATGCTCGAGAATTTCTCAGCGGCAGGCAGCGTTGTTGGCGGCGAAGGTGACACCATTGGCGAAGTTCAGGTGAATGGCGGCCCGCATGGCATAGTTCTGCGTGTCACGCTGAATGAGGGCGCCCTGACACCGGGCTGGCATGGTCTCCATCTTCACCAGGTCGGCGATTGTTCAGATATTGGGGAGTTCAAACTCTCTGGTGGTCACGTCGGCAAAATCGAAGGCGGTCATGGCTTCATGAACCCCGAAGGCCCGGAAGGCGGCGATCTGCCCAACATCTGGGTCGCGGACAATGGATCAGCCGGATATGAAGCGTTTACAACCCTCACCACCGGAGAAGACCTGTTGGATGAGGACGCATCTGCCCTGATCATCCATGAAATGTCCGATGATTTCATCACCCAGCCGATCGGTGGCGCGGGCGCGCGCGTAGCGTGTGCTGTTATCAATTAAAATCAGAAACGGGGCTGAAACACAGCCCCGTTTTTTCCATCACGACAGACGACCCGACCGATCAGGCCGCATCCGAATTTTTGTGCATGGCCAGAAGCTGAGCCATAATATTGGACGATAAGGGCTTCTCGAATTCTACACCAGATTCCTTGTCACTCGACCATGCCGTTCGGGCTTTCACCTGACCAAGATTTCCAGGCAATTCAACCTCGAATTCTCCGCCAGTGGCTCCGACGACACGCGCGCCAGTCTGTGACAGGTCTGTCATTCGGGTTTGCAGCGGCTTGCCAGAACCTTTCACCACAATCTCCTGATCGGTCGGCGATCGCGGTGCTTTGCGGCTATCTGCGGCGTCCACAGCTTTTTGGACAATTTTCGGAATGGACTCATTTGCCGTGCGCGAGGCACTCGCCATGTCCTGAACCCGACCGGCAATCTCCGAAGCGCCAGCCGAGGTTTCGCGTGTTGTGTCGGCAAGCGCGGCGACCTTGCTGGCAACGACTTCAATGGCCGCTCTGTTGGAGTTCAGGAAGTTGGCAAAACTGTCGGTGGAGGCGCGCTGCTCTTCGACAGCGGCAGCGACCGATGAGGTCACACCACCCAGCGTTTCAATCGATTCGGAAATCCGATTGATCGCATCAACGGCTGTTCCGGTTCGCTCCTGGATCTGCTTGACGCGCTCCGTAATCTGGGTCGCAGACTTGTTGGTCTGAGAGGCAAGCTGTTTGATCTCGGACGCAACAACCGCAAACCCTTTGCCATGTTCACCGGCACGCGCTGACTCAATTGTTGCGTTCAGGGCCAGCAGGTTTGTCTGGTCAGCCAGCTCCGTGATGACGCGAACAAAGTCACCAATCTGCTGGGTGGCTTCGTTCAGGTCTTCCACACAGGATTTCGAATCTGTCGCCATGACCACCGCATCGCGGGCCAACTGATCACCCCGGACAATGCTCTCGGCGACTTCCTGGATAGCGGCATTGAGCTCAGCTGCCAGATCAGATGCGCGCTGTGTGTCCTCCAGTGAAGACGACGTCGCCGCATTGGCATTGTCTGCGTTCGACATGGCATCTGACAGCGTGCTCTGAATCCGGGACGCGGTTTCGACAAGGGAGTCAGCCACCGTAACGATATCCCGCACGCTTTCGCCCGTCGCCGTTTCCACTTCATTGGCCATTTGTGACAACACTTTTCGACGCTCATGCAGCGCTTCTTGTTCGTTCCGGCGATTTTCTTCAACCAATTGCTCCCGCTGAGCTGACATCATCATGAATTGCTGCGCAGCACTCGCCAGAACACCGATCTCGTCTCCGCGATCCGTACCGGAAACCTTCACATCCAGATCCCCTTTCGCGAGACGGTCCAGATTGTCCGTGATCTCTTTCATCGGGCCAACAATATTGTTGATGAGGAAATAAGCGAACACGATTGCAGGCAGAACAACCAAAAGCACCATGACGCCGATCAGCGCGACACGCAGATCGGTCGAGGCTTTCACGGCCATTGCGCGCTGCCCGATTGAAGCGAGCAGCGCATCTTCCAGCGCTTTCAGCTCGTTGATACGCCGGGTCGTCAGATCAAACCATTCTGAACTGGTATATCCATTCAGCTCGCCGCCATAACCGGCCTGGATCAGTCGTTCGCGCGCCGTATCGACCTGACTGGAAGACTGTCCGGCCAGGAGGGTTTCAAGACGCGACGTCCACTCGACTGGCATGGTGTTTCGAAATTCATCGAACATGCCGACTTGTTGCGAAGCCAGGCTCATGATCGCCTGATGGCGCGCTGCGGGCATTTCAGACGAAGAAAACGCAGCATTGCCTTGAGCGCGCTCAAGGCCTGCAGCCTCCTTCGCCCGCATCAGACTGATCAGCCCGGTCATTTCAGTGGACATTTCAGTCGTCGCAATCAGGCTGAGCTCGTCCTGAACCAGCCGGATCAAAGCATTTACGATCTCAGTATACGCCCCTACAGATTGTGGCACGCCAAGCTGAAGCGTTCCCACCTGATTGCGATGGCGCTCTAATCCGTCCAGCAATCGGTTCACGGTTTGCAGATGCGCTTTCTGCTCCTCGGTGTGAAACAGGTTTTCAGCCCGCTCCGCCGCTGATATGAAGTTTGCGAGCGCTGCATTGGTGGCCTGTTTCTGCTCGGTGAGGCCCTCAGTCTGCACATCACCTCCCTTGCTGCTCACAAAGCCCGCCGTACGGCCGCGCTCCTTCTGAAGCTCATGCACAAGATCGCTCAGATCGGTTGTGAACTGCGTGACCTGAACGGTCTTGCTCATTTGCCGGGAGTGCTGAAACTCCCCCCAGCCAAATAGGCCTGCGAAAATCGTCAGCGCCAGAATTGGCGGCGCAGACGCCAGAATGAGCTTGTTTTGAATCGAAAGCGAAGACAGGAATCTGGAAAACAAGAGAACTCTCCTGAAGGAAACTGAACAGGGCAATTCTTAAGTTCTGGCACGTATCGGTTAACGACATTCTATTTTTGCGCGATAAATATCGCTAACAAAACCTGAATATCCTCATCCGGAACCCCGCGAAAAGTGCGTGATAGGGCTTCTTTTCGGCTATTCGTAACCTATATCAGCTTCGGCTGCGGTCATCTGACGCATCCGGAATCGCAGGGGTATCGCATGCTTTTTGGATATTCCTTATAATAGCCTGAAACCTCTGATGGTCGTCACGTGTTGAGACTATGAGAGCTATTCAAGGGAGAGTAATAATGGCTGGGACATCAATTGCGCTGTCGCCGGAACAGGGTCTGTCACGCTATCTGACAGAGATCCGCAAATTCCCTATGTTATCGAAAGAAGAGGAATTCCTGCTCGCCAAGCAATGGCAGGAGCATGAAGCCACAGAAGCCGCCGAGAAAATGGTGACCTCACACCTGCGCCTCGTGGCCAAGATTGCGATGGGATATCGCGGCTATGGGCTGCCAATGGCGGAAGTCGTGTCCGAGGGAAATGTCGGCCTGATGCAGGCCGTGAAGAAATTCGATCCCGACAAAGGATTCCGTCTGGCCACCTATGCCATGTGGTGGATCCGGGCTGCCATCCAGGAATACATCCTGCGCAGCTGGTCACTGGTGAAACTTGGCACCACGGCTGCTCAGAAAAAGCTCTTCTTCAACCTTCGCCGCATTAAAGGCGAGATAAATGCCATCGAGACCGGCGACCTCCGCCCTGAGCAGGTGACGGAAATCGCCACGCGCCTCAACGTGACCGAAGATGAAGTCATCTCGATGAATGGCCGTATGTCCGCATCGGACGCCTCCCTTAACGCTCCCATTGGTGGCGCGGATGGCGATGGCGAATGGCAGGACTGGCTCGAGGATGACGATAGTCCCGGTCAGGCGCGCGAGTTTGCCGATCGTCAGGAATTCGAAGCCCGCATGACCTTGCTTGAAAAAGCCATGCAGGATCTGAACGATCGCGAAAAGCACATCATCACAGAACGTCGCCTCAAAGATGAGCCCGTGACGCTGGAAGACCTGTCCAAGGTCTACAATGTCTCCCGCGAACGGATCCGTCAGATCGAAGTCCGCGCCTTCGAGAAGCTCCAGAAAGCCATGATGCGCAATGCCAAGGAAGAAGGTCTTCCGCTCGGCGCATAAGGGCGTTCAGAATTTTCTCAGAGAATTATGGAACAACTTCCCCACTCGCACGTTAGAGGCGCCATAAGGTGGGGAAGTTTTTTATGACAATTGACAATAATCAGTCTGTGTCCAGCGCCATCGCGCCCGACACTGAAGCCGTGAAACCTGTTGCGCCTGCCAACAAGGAACCTCAGGCCGTCTCAAAACATATCATCATTCAGCCAGAAGCTCAGATTGACGGCGACAGCTATCTCGCCAGTCTGGCCAGTTCGCTTCATTCTCCCTCGGTTTGACCGCAGCCGCGCAACTCTTAAGAATTCCTAACGCGTTTGGGAACCAATCCCCTGCTGGATCGTAGATTTGGCAGGAGATTTGCTCATGAAAGCTATTCTTACACTCGCAACGGCGGCGTCAGCGCTGGTGCTCAGCCCGATTGTGTCTGCTGATCCGACAAAAGAAGACCTGCTCGCCGCAACTTTGCCTGCGCCCGATATGACTTATGATCGCGGCGAAGTTCTGCCCGTTGAGTATGGCGTGCGTGACTGGGAGGATTATTACGCCTATGGCCTGCCCGCTGCACCCGCCGGGATGAGCTGGGTGCTCGTCGATGAAGATGCCTATCTGGTTGATCCGACGACCGGCAAAATCGATCTCGTGATGGAAAACATCATCTACGATCAGCCAATGAGTTAAGTATGACATCCGGCTTGTCTGTTCAGGATAAAGCGACACGGCTCACCATACGGCCCTATTGACCCACTGGAACAAATCTCGTCCATAGCGGTGCGAAAGGGGACGAGATGACCGCAAACCCAATACTCATTTCGACTCCGGATGATCCGCGCATTGCAGACTATACGCAAATCCGCGAACGCGATCTGACGGGCCGGGATGGCAAATTCATCATTGAGGGCAAAGTCACCCTTGAGGTTGCCCTCTCCCGCTCGGCCTTTGAAATTGAAAGCCTGCTCCTCTCAGAAAAACGGGCAGACTCCTATCTGCCGCAAATTTCGGATCAGATCGGAGAGCGGCCTGTTTATATCGCCAGCCAGTCTTTGATGGACACGGTTGCAGGCTTCCCGGTCCATCGTGGAATTCTCGCAATTGGCAAAAAGCCCACCACCACGCCTCTGGCTGACTGGCTATCCGCCCTTCCCGATGTCAAAACACTCGTGGTCTGTATCGGTCTTTCAAACCATGACAATGCTGGCGCGGTGTTCCGAAACGCAGCGGCACTCGGCGGAGATGCAATCATCCTCGACGCGGAAAGCTGCGATCCGCTCTATCGCAAATCCATTCGCGTTTCGGCAGGTACGGCCCTCTGGCTCCCCTTTCACCATGGCGGTCAGCCTGCAGAGATTTTCGCTGCGCTGAAAGCGAATGGCTTTGCGCTCTGGGCGCTCACCCCGCGCGCCGACGCTTTATCCCTCTATACCGCCCCACAACCCGATCGGCTGGCGCTTATACTTGGTCCGGAAGGCCCGGGCCTGTCTGATCATCAGATTGCCTCGGGCACACCAATCCGCATCCCCATGACATCAGAGATCGACAGTCTGAACGTCGCCACAAGCTTGGCGATAGCGTTATCATCACGCCTTTCAACAGGGTGAACGCGGTCATTAGCAGCGCGAGCGATCGAAATCATTATCCGTTTTTGAAATGCTTTTTCGAAACGGGGGACTCACAATGACCATGGCGATCAATCGAGGCGACCTGCTCGGCGCAGGTCTGAAACTCGGCGTAAGCGGACTGTTACTGACAAGCCTGGCACCGGCGCTCTCCTCCTGCAGTCAGCCGACCGAAGACTTCCCCACGAGTACGGATGAATTCGATATCTGGCGCGAAATGCGTGCAGCCATGCGCACCAGTCCCGACCACACGCTCGCCCGGTCGAAAGCTCTGGTCACGGCTGGCGACCGGGATGCGATTTTCCGATTTGTTCGCGACGAAATTCGACTCATGACCGGCAGCACGCAACACTTCCGCAATCATGATGTTCAGCATTTTTGCTATCACGGATGCAGATGACCCGGTCTCGCACATGATGCGATCCAGCGATGTCGCACCGCGAATTCTGTTCCTCGCCGATGACTCGCTCTCCATGCCACAGGCGTTTCGCGGCGAAGGGCCGAAAATGGTGGCGCTGAAAGACCGTGTCGCAGAGATCGCCAAAACCATTCACCCGAACGCACAAGTTCAACTGATCAGAACCAATTCCAATCTCTGGCAACATCTGATGCGTCATTCGAGCGACGCGTATAATCTCATCGTCTATGCCACAGATGGCGGTGTCGGCGGCCGCAAGCCCACACCCGGTGACATTGAAAAGCTCCGACGCGGACCAAAACAGATCGTCATCCCCTTCATGATGCGCACCGGCCGCCTGTCTGGTGAAGACTTCATGATCAATGAACGCGGGCTTCGCGTGGCATTGTTCTCCACGCATGGCGTGGTCAACACGGATAAGGCCGTAATCCGCTCGGATATTCTCCCCTTCGCCGAGCCCATGATTTACACGCCCAATAAAGAGCGCCTGCTCGAAATTGCCTTCGAGACCTCAATGGGCCTCGCCATGGTGGAAACAGGTGTGTTCGATACCAACACCTATACGATGTTGCAGGGCAAGAAACTGGTGCCAGTCGACTATAATGCCTTTGAAGCCGCCGGGCTGGAGAAAGAAGAAATCGGTGCTTGGCGTACCCTATCGCGCGAGATCAGGAACATGTTTTCTGGCGGGGTCATCGCGCTAACTGCAGAGGGCGGCGAAACACGAGCGGTCTGGGCAATTTGCCGAAAGACCGGCCAGATCTATGGCCTCCTGCCCGACGCCACAGGTGGGGGCAACTCCGTCGAGCGGGTGAAGGCCCAACTGGCGGAGGTCGATCGTGTGGTCTTTTATATGAACCTTCTCATTCTCGCGGCCGGTATGGCAGGAGGCCTGCCCGGCGTAGCGGGTGCAGGCGCTGCAGCCTCGCTGGGTGTTGTCGCCATTTATGGCCAGTTCCTCGGTCGACTTTATGCTGCAGTGGCGATCACCATCATTCTGATGGACAGTTCTGGCATCAGACCGGCCGTCCGAAAGGCGGTGGCGGGCACCGTGTGCGAGCTCAAAAAGCACATCACGCTCACCATATTCGGCGCTGTCGGAAAATGGGTAGATCGCGCCGTTGCGCTCTATACCGTCGCAGACAGCGTCTCGACGATCACAGGCAAGAAACTGCCGATCAATTATTCCTGCTCGTTTGATTGAGGTATTGGCTGTCGGCGGGCTCTGGTCCGCTCCTTTACCTGCCGAGTAACTCGAGCAACTTGAAATGCATCTCACTCGCCCAGATTTCATAGCCCTTGGTGTCAGGGTGAGTTGAGTCAGCCCAGGCGCCATCCAGCAGAGCCCCCTCATCATCAAGCAGCGCATCCCAGATTTCGAGGTGATAAACCCGCTCCTGATCCGCCAGTTCTGCAATCCCGCTATTGATAGAGGCGACTTTTTTCCAAACATCTGACTCCGGTCCACCGCGAGGAAAGATCGACAATAACAGGATTTTGGCGTCCGGCTGCCTTGAGGAAATCTCTCTCAGAACCGCTTCAATTCCCGCAAGGATCTCGTCCGTACCGTCGGCTCTCACATTGTTCGTGCCAATCATCAGAACAATGACTTTCGCAGAAAATCCTTCGAGCTCACCATTCTGCAACCGCCATAGAAGATGCTCAATGCGATCTCCGGCAATTCCAAAATTTGCTGCATTCATATCGCCATAATATTCCAGCCACACGCTTCGCCCCCTATCGGGTCGAGTGAAATAATCTGTGATGGAATCTCCCAAAAACAAAAGGTCAATCTCGCCGCGTTTCGCAACTTCAAGAAAACACTCATGCTTTGGCCTGGCCCCAGCACGAATAAGTTCAGCTTCATAGGGTTTCGGTCGGTCCTGAGCGGAACCGTTTTGCTCGCTATTCGGCGCGCTCCGGAATGTCGCTTTCACCCATTGCCGCAATGCTCCGAAATGCCGGGCTTTATTGGCGCAGGCTGGCCGAGAGTCCGGAGATGGATTGGACGGGCCCGTGGGCGCTCCGGGAGGCGTCCAGAGCGTCAGAAACACAATCGCTCCGGCAAGAACAATCAGGCCGAGCGTTCCGATTTGCCATTTCCGCCATCGATGACCCAAAGCGCTTTTACTCCAAATTTGAAAAACCTATGCCGGTCGAAGCGTTTGACCGTCTGACTCTATGGCGCCTCAACTATTCCGCCAGGTCCATCAGAGAGTTGATGTCATCTTCGATCTCATTTGCCCAGATCACATAGCCCTCCGGCCCCGGATGCACGCCATCCGCCCAGGCGCCCTCCTTCAGCGCCCCATCTGCCTCCAGCAAGGCCGGACCGTCGATATCGGCAGGCAAACTCGGCATGCAATTTCTGTCGAAATCAGATTGACGAAGCCCCGCCCTTTGTGATTTATGACCGCTTCCCGAAAGGCAGAGCCTTTTACCGGTCCGGGCGGTTAGCTCAGCGGGAGAGCACTACGTTGACATCGTAGGGGTCACTGGTTCAATCCCAGTACCGCCCACCATTTTTTATTCAAATAAAACAATACATTATACGCATTCTCGCGCACAAAGCGGCGAGACCGCGGCACTTATTTTCTATAAATAATTCAATGACTTAAAGATTGTGCAGAATTTGCACAGGTTTTCGTAATCGCATTTGAACGTCTTGGTTGTATTCGTCGAAGTATGAACGCGACATCCAACATTCGAATTAAAAAGCATTACGAGTTTGTCGCGGACGGCATCTACATATTTCAGCGTTTCAACAAAGCATACGCCAATAGCCGCGGCATTTATCAGATGTACGCCTATTTCGAAGGCCAAGAGCATCGATGCAGTCTGAAAACGCAGGACCACAGAATTGCTCTCGAACGCGCGTTCGAACAATACAACATCATCAGGAAACGCATCCTGTTAGGACAAGCCATCAAGAGCGTGTCATTTGACGTTCTTTGCGACGAATATCTGAAAGCGCGAAGATCTCTGATCAGCAAGAAAGCACCTGAACAGGATTGGAATTCTGACTATCATCGGCTCATCGTCGAGGCCTATTATCGCAAGTTCTTCTACGCCAAGCTCAAATTGAATGATCTGAGCAAACTCTCAGACGGCATGGTCGAAGACTATCTGAACTGGCGCATGTATGATCAGAAGTTCAAAGCCGGGAAAATCAAAGCGCCACCAACTGCAAAGACACTAAACAGAGAGCGCGTCGTATACATCGCTTTGATGAATTTTGCTGTGAAACAGCAATGGCTCATTCCTGAAGGCGTCCCGACATTTGAGTGGCAAAAGCAGCTTCCATCTGAAGACAAACCATTTGCGGCATTCTCTCGCACGGCCTACCGCTCTTTAAGGCTGCACTCGCGGCTAGCACATCTCGAAGCACAAAAGTCTGAACACCTTACGGATGAAGAGAAGGAGATGGCGTATCTCCTGAAAGAGTACATTCTCTTCATGGTCAACACCGGGATCAGACCAGGCAAAGAGACACGCGACATCAAGTGGCGGCACGTCGACTTTAAAAAAGAAACACTGCTTGTCGTACGAGGCAAAACACGCTCGCGCACCATTCCACTATTTCCTACCGCAGTGGTGGTTTTGCAGCGAATGCGGAATAGAGCCGATGCGCATTGCAACGCTCTGGGAAAGACGCTGAGCAAGGATGACTTCGTCTTGGTCTGCCCCACTGCGGTGGTCCACCGTTTATGTTAGTCCGGCG
>CEPO01009936.1_pt1 | contig 107455 bp, 102 predicted proteins | sample 530481 | NCBI WGS metagenome assembly CEPO01 (sample SAMEA2620198, study PRJEB7988) | marine metagenome | biome: marine biome (ENVO:00000447); feature: surface water layer (ENVO:00002042); material: "saline water (ENVO:00002010), including plankton (ENVO:xxxxxxxx)" | depth 5 m
CAGCAACATCAGCAACTCCCGGCGGAGTTCATGCCCGCCATACCCGTCAATCTGCGCAATCTGGATTGAGCCCGCTTCCTGACCACTCTCTGTTGAATACAACGGGGTAAATCCGCAAGCAGACAGGGAGAGAATGGAAGCGCCTATCAGCGCAGCGAAGATCGGTTTCATCAGGCCACCACAATGTTGATGATGCGTCCGGGTACTACAATCACTTTTCGGACGGTTTTACCAGTGACGTGCGGCTCAACCGCTGCATCTTTAAAGGCCAGCGCCTCGATTTCATCCTTATTGGCGTCTGCCGGCACCTGGATCTCTGCGCGCTTCTTGCCGTTGACCTGCACCGGCAGGGTGATGGTGTCATCCTTCAACAGCGCCGGGTCAACATCCGGCCATGCGGAAGCCGAAACAAGCCCCTCACCCCCGATGCGATCCCAGCTTTCTTCAGCCAGATGCGGCATAAACGGCACCAAAGCGTGCGCCAGCATACCCATGGCCTCAACCCGCGCAGCAAGCAGAGCCGGCGTATTGTCTGCGCTCTCGGCCTTGCGCAGGGCGTTCACCCATTCATGCACAGTGGCGATGGCAGAATTGAACCGAAAGCTTTCAATCGCGTCTGCAATGGCAGCCATGGCTTTGTGAGAGGTCTTCCGAAGCTCGGTGCCGACTTGATCCATTTCCGGAAGCGGCTCAGACGGCTTTGGCGCATCATCCGGCAGTGCGTCCACAACGGCCCAGACCTTCTGCGCAAACCGCCAGGAGCCTTCCACACCGGATTGTGTCCACTCCACATCGCGCTCGGGCGGTGAGTCAGACAGAACGAACCAGCGCGCCACATCGGCCCCGAAGTCGGAAATGATTTCTGTCGGGTCGACCGTGTTCTTTTTCGACTTCGACATTTTTTCGATCGCGCCGACGGTCACAGGTTTGCCCGTGGTGATCTCGATCAGCGTGCCGTCCTTGTCTTCGAGCTCTTCAGGGGAGACCCATTCACCCGCAGCTGATTTATACGTCTCATGCGTCACCATGCCTTGTGTGAACAGGGCCGCAAACGGCTCGCCTGATTGCACATCGATCAGGCCGCAATCGCGCATAGCCCGCATGAAGAAGCGAGAATAGAGAAGGTGAAGCACGGCGTGTTCAACACCGCCAATATATTGATCGACCGGCAGCCAGTAATCCGCATCGGCCTTCTCGACCGGAGACTTTTCGGCCGGAGCGGCAAATCGCGCGAAATACCAGGACGAGTCTACAAATGTATCAAGAGTATCGGTTTCGCGCACGGCCTCGGCGCCGCATTCCGGGCATGTGGTATGTTTCCAGGTCGGATGGCGTTCCAGCGGGTTGCCGGGCACGTCGAAGGTCACATCGTCCGGCAAACGGACCGGCAATTGATCATCCGGCACCGCAACGGTCCCGCATTCCGGGCATTTCACAACCGGGATCGGACAGCCCCAATAGCGCTGACGTGAAACCCCCCAATCGCGCAGGCGATAAGTGGTCGCGCCCTTGCCGAGACCCAGACTTTCCAATTTTTCGATCGCCTTGCCGATAGCCTCTTTCGTTGAAAGACCGTCCAGGAAGTCGGAATTATAGATCGTGCCAGGCCCGGTATAGGCTTCGGTGTCGATTGAGTGCTCTTCCGGTGTCGCGTTCGGCGGCAAAACCACTGGCGTGACGTCGAGCCCATATTTCCGCGCGAAATCGAGGTCGCGCTGATCGCCGGCCGGCGACCCAAATACCGCACCCGAGCCATAAGTCGACAGAACAAAATTCGCCGACCAGACCGGAATCTCCCAGCTCGGGTCAAACGGATGCTTCACCGTGATGCCGAGATCAATGCCGAGTTTCGGCGCCTTCTCAATGGCTTCTTCAGAGGTACCGAGCTTAGCGCATTCCTTCTGGAACTCCGCAATGGCTGGGTTGTCAGCCGCAAGCGCCCTGGTGATGGCGTGGTCCGGCGCCAGCGCAAGGAAACTCGCGCCATAAAGCGTATCCGGACGGGTGGTGAACACCTCAATCGTCTCGCCAAACCGGTTGGCGGCGTCGCCTGCAATCGGCCATTGAATGGTCGCGCCACGGGATTTGCCGATCCAGTTGGCCTGCATCAGGCGGACTTTTTCCGGCCAGTGGTCGAGCTTCAGAACCTCGTCCAGCAGATCATCGGCATAATGCGTGATCTTGAAGAACCATTGCTCCAGCTCGCGGGTCTCAACCTCGGCGCCTGACCGCCAGCCCTTACCGTCGACCACCTGCTCATTGGCCAGAACCGTCATGTCGACCGGGTCCCAATTCACCTTGGAGGTTTTCCGGTAAACCATCCCCTTTTTCAGCATGGCGATGAAAATACGCTGCTGCTGTTCGTAATACTCAGGATCGCAAGTAGCGAATTCACGCGACCAGTCGAGCGACAGGCCAAGCAGTTCGAACTGCTTTTTCATCGCGGCGATATTATCGTAGGTCCAGCCCTTCGGATGAATGCCGCGTTGCATGGCGGCATTTTCGGCTGGCATACCAAAGGCGTCCCACCCCATTGGGTGCAGGACATTGTCGCCCTTCAGCATGCGATAGCGCGCAACAACATCCCCCATGGCGTAATTGCGCACATGCCCCATATGCAGACGTCCCGATGGATAGGGGAACATCTCCAGGACATAGGCTTTCGGCTTGCTGGAATCGGCTTTGCCCGCCTCAAAGAGACGAGCATCCGCCCAGGCCGCGCGCCATTTTGGCTCGCTGGTGCGGTGATTATATCGCGACGCCAAGGCCGCCCTCCTTACGGTACTTTAGGTTCAGATTAGCTGAAATCGCCGACTTTGAGCTCACGAGCACGCGTGAGAATGGCGTTTTCGAGCTGCACTTCGGTGTCCGGGCTGACGGCAGCATCCACCCATTCAGCCCCGTTTTTGGTCTGACGGAAAATGGAAATATTGATGCCATCGGCACGCAGACGCGTGTCCAGAATATAGGCCGTCATTTTGAAACGCTCATCCGGAGTCTCGGTCGGTGAATACCAATCCGTTATAATGATTCCGGTTTGCGGGTCAGCACTCTCCAGGGGCATGAAGTCGATTGTGTCCAGCGTCGCGCGCCAGAGAAAGGCGTTTACACCCACCAGAGCCGCCTGGGTTTCGGCTGCTTCTGATTTGTTTCCGCCACCGCATCCTGCGAGGGTGAGAACAGACGCTCCCATAATAGCGGCCAAAGCTCTATACTTACTCATGATCTCTCCCGGTGGTTTGCCACACCCACACTTCAATACTCATTAGCGTTGGGTGTATAGCATGTGCAGTGCAAGCGGAAAGTCCCCAACAGCAAACAGCAGGCTGAAAATGCGTATCTTCTTTTTAATATTTCTGGCCAGTGTGCCCTTCACCAGTCATGCGGAGACCGAATGGGAAACCGATCTCGATGCTGATCTCACGCTTGTGGCAGGATTCTTCAATGATGACGAGGCCATCGAGACCAAGCCTGGGCAGGCCGAAGTCTCGATCTCGGGCTCAGCAAGCCATGTGTTTGAGAACGGCTTGAAATTGACCACCAATCTCACTTTCCGTGGACAAATCGATCACCCCTCCCGGCCGGGATTTGCAGGCGCGATCATCGAATGTCCCCCTGCCACGGCGCAATGCGCGGACAATGGGTCCGGTCAGGCCTTGCGAGGTGCCTTTTCGCGACTGTCGACCGAGCCCTTCAATAGCGATGTCGGCCCCCGCGGAAGCCTGGAGCGCGCCTATGTTGAGCTCGATGGCGGCTGGGGAAGTGTGACGCTCGGCCGCGATGACGGTGTGGCAGCGCGCTTTTACGAAGGCAGCCCGACCATGTTTCGTTTGGCGCGCGACCGGGATCCGATCCTCGATCCTACAGGCATCAACGCCGTGCGCACCCGAAACGATATTTCGTCTACGGCTGAAAAAGCAAGCTATGTCACGCCGCGAATACTGGGTGTTCGCGCCGGGATCTCCTACACACCAGACGCCTCCGTGCGCCGGCTCGATCTCGACACAAAGATCAAAGCACCAAATGTCATCGAACCCGAACTGGACGATGCGATTGAACTTGGCCTTCAGGCGTCTCGTCTGTTTCGCGAAGCCGATCTTCGGGCCCGCGCATCGCTTACCTGGTCTCAGGCCAATAGCGCGTCAGCTTTTTATGATGACACCGAAACCGTGTCTGGCGGGCTGGAAATCGAACGCCGGGACCAGTTTCGCGTTGGGATATCCGCTCTGAATTCCAACAATGGTGGATATGGCGACTACTCCTCCCTGACGCTTGGCGGAGAATACACAATCGGTGACTGGAATTTGGGCATTCATGGTTCCAGGGCCGAAGATGAAACCATTCATCTCAAATCGGAATCCCTGACCTTCGGTGTGTCGAGAAATCTCAACGAAAACGTCGGTTTGTCAGTTGGTTATCGCACAGGTCGCACCGAGCTCGCAGCGACACCTACAGGCATCAGTGATAACATAGATCAACAAGGAGTGTTGCTTGAACTCCGCATTCGCAAATAATTCAAAAAATTAATCGGAGGCTCAACTTTCTTTTAAGCGCAAACTGAGCAATATAGTTGGTAATGAAAAAGCTTGTGGTCATAGGTTCGGGGCTGGTCCTATTTGCATGCAGCTCTGCTGCAGCGCAGACGGCTGCGCTTCCGGAACTGGAAGCGAGTGGCTTGCCACAGTCTGAGTGGAGTAAAAACTTCACCCTGTCTGGTCCCGCATTGACCGATTCAGCCACCCCTGAGGACCCAACCGCTTCACTCTCCTGGCAGGAGAAAGCCAAAGCCTTCACATTTGGCGGCGATGGCCGTTGGGCGATGAATCTCGATATGGTTTCCCGCGTTGTGGAATCTCCGCTTCCGCGTGAAGAAATGAGAGCTGGCGCAAGTTATCAATTCACCCCTCGCTTCAGCCTGGGCGGCTCGGTAACGGTCGGCGCGAACGAACTGGACGATGCCTCTCAGTGGAAAGAGCAGAACATCGAAGCCGGTGTTCGTCTGAAAACCACGTTTAAATTCTAACTCCCTGACACGTTGGCGTTTGTTGTGCTTTCCCTAGCTGGAAAGCCATTGTGTGATGTCGTCTGGCACGGGTCTTAACTCGGTCTCAGACACCACCCCCTCATCCAGCAGCCAATTCTGAACCGGAGCCAGCATACGCATCACAGCTTGTCTGGAGGGAACAGCCGAAGCAAAAGCAGGCAGTCCTTCATCTGCAATCACCAGATCGGCAGAGTATTTTGCGGGCTCCGTCACCCGATGATGCGTGGGGCGAACGAATTTCAGATATTGTGAAATCACCCGGTCGACGCTGCGCCCACGTCCGCCTGCGTCAAGCGGGGCCGTATCGCGCAGAATACGCCTTGCCAGTCGTAAATCGTCGGGAGTGTCGACATAAATTCTGAGATCAAACAAATCCTGAAGTCGTGGCTCACTGAGCACATGAATGCCTTCAAGAATGGTCACACGCCCTGGTGTTATCCTCACCGTTCTGTCCGCGATCCGGTCATGATCCGGAAAGCTGTAGACTGGTCTTTCAATGGTTTTTCCGGCCCGCAAAGCCACCAGATGATCATAAAAGAGATCCATGTCCTTTGAGGATAGATCGTCAAAATTGACCTTAGCTTCGACCGCTTCGCGACTCAGACCCACAGCCTCATTCTGCGCGCGCGATTTGTAATAATTGTCATCGCCCATAACCGTGCAGATCTCAGGACCAAGAACGTTTCTAACGGCCTGAGACAAGGTTGATTTGCCTGAGCCTGATCCACCTGAAATCGCGATGAAGCAAATCGACTGGTCAGGGCGCATGGGAAATCAGATCGGCCACCGGCCCTTTGATCAGCAAGAGCTGGGTCTGAGAAATCGCCACCCGGATATAAAGTTCAACGGGCTGATCCACCTCAACATCGGGCACCACCACTTCCGTGTTATAGCCACTGGCGAGCGTTTCACCATCAGGCAGCTCGAGCCGCCAGCCCTCGACAGCCCGGCCATTCATGGTGGATGGAAGTTTCAAGCGGTCGCCGGGATAAATCTTGTCCGGCCAATCGCGGAGAAGGTCACCTTCTACCGACAGAAAAATCTGAACCGCCATATAACTGCTGCCCATTTTCACAATGGCGAGGCCGACATGATCATAGTCGGGGTTCAGCATGGCTTTGTAATGGCTTGGGCTGTTTTCCAGCTGCTTCTGAAGGGTCAGCTCGTCATAGACAGGCGGAAAGGCGTCCCGGAACCAGGCAAGATTTTCACCCGTATATCCAAAGCTTTCATCCCGGAAGAGGAATTGGATCCGGTCTGAGCTGCGCATGCCTTCGGGCGATTCATGATCCATATAATCGCGGCGGAGCATATCGATCGCATGCAGGCGAGCCACATCCGCTGCGCCTTCATGCCAGTAAAGTTCGGGCAAACCATTTTCCGCGCGCACTTCGTTGAGGCGCTGAGACATGGCGAACATGTCTCCTTTCAGGAGCTGCATTCCGGCGGGTAAGTTTTCAAGACAGGGGTGAGCAAATTCGAGATAGGCGTGAACGTTGTCGGGCAGGGCCCGTCCCGCTTCGCACCGCGTGCTCTGCAAAGATTTGGACCAAGCCGGCTCTTCCGACAGAAAAGCGAGAGACGGCTTGGGTCCGATAAGAATAAACGAGATCAGTAACAACACGGAGAAATTAAGGGCTCCGGACAAGGTATCCCATCGAGCACCCGGCATAATTGAAGCCCCTTATTTCCCGTTAAACCTACTCGTCCTCGGCTGGCGCCTTTTCCGCACCGGTTTCCTGGTCGACAACCTTCATGGACAGGCGGACTTTGCCACGATCATCAAAACCGAGCAACTTCACCCAGACCGTATCGCCTTCAGAAACAACGTCTTTCGGATGTTTCACGCGCTCTTCAGCCATCTGGCTGACATGAACGAGACCATCTTTCGGGCCGAAGAAGTTCACAAATGCGCCGAAATCTTTGACGGCAACAACCTTGCCTTCGTAGATTTCGCCAACTTCAGGCTCAGCTGTGATGCCGGTGATCCATTTGCGAGCCGCATCGATAGAGGCTTTGTCGAGCGCTGACAGCGTAACTTTACCATCGTCTTCAATGTTGACCTTCGCACCTGTGGTTTCGACGATCTCACGGATCACCTTACCACCGGACCCGATCACTTCACGGATCTTGTCGACTGGAATCTGCATGCTTTCCATTTGCGGCGCGTTTGCAGAGAGCTCGGTGCGGGCAGAGCCCAGCGCCTTGTTCATCTCGCCGAGGATATGCATGCGTCCGCCATTGGCCTGAGCCAGAGCCGTCTTCATGATGTCTTCGGTGATACCGGCGATTTTGATGTCCATCTGCAGTGACGTGATACCCAATTCAGTACCGGCCACTTTGAAGTCCATGTCACCGAGGTGATCTTCATCGCCCAGAATGTCTGAGAGAACAGCAACGCCGTCATCATCCTTGATGAGACCCATCGCGATACCAGACGCCGGACGCTTGATCGGAACACCGGCATCCATGAGCGCCAGAGATGTACCGCAAACGGTCGCCATGGAGGACGACCCGTTGGATTCGGTGATCTCAGACAGAACACGCATCACATAAGGGAAGTCTTCCTTGGTCGGAAGAATCGCCTTGGTTGCACGCCATGCCAGCTTGCCGTGACCAATCTCACGACGACCCGGAGAGCCCATACGACCCGCTTCACCGACAGAATATGGCGGGAAGTTATAGTGCAGCATGAAGCCTTCTTTGTGCAGCCCATCGAGGCCATCGATCATCTGCTCATCATCAGCCGTACCGAGCGTGGCCACACACAGCGCCTGAGTTTCACCACGGGTGAACAGGGCGGAACCGTGTGTACGCGGCAGAATGCCAACTTCAGACACGATATCACGCACTTCGTCGAGCTTACGGCCATCAATACGGACACCGGTTTTGATGATGTCGCCACGAACGACTTTCGCTTCGGCTTTCTTGAAGCAATCCTTGAAGACCAGCGGGTCCATGCCCCCTGGCTTCTCTTCGGTTGCAACGAGCGCCTCAGCCGCTTTTTCGCGGGCCGCACCAACAGCGTCCTGACGCTCGCCTTTTTCCTTGATCTTGTAAGCCGCAGAGAGGTCTGCGCCCACGAGATCCTGGATTTGCTTGAGCTCAGCAGAATAATCTTCAGGCTCGTAATCCCATGGCTCTTTCGCCGCACGCTCGCCAAGGTCGATGACCAGATCGATCACGCTCTGGAAGCTCTTATGACCAGCCATAACCGCGCCAAGCATCACGTCTTCCGACAGCTCTTTTGCTTCAGACTCAACCATCATCACCGCGTCCTGCGTTCCCGCAACGACGAGGTCGAGATCGGTGTCTTCCATTTGCTGGATCGTTGGGTTGATGACGTATTCGCCATCTTTATAGCCAACGCGTGCCGCGCCGATCGGGCCCATAAATGGCAGTCCAGAGAGCGTCAGCGCAGCAGAGGCGCCAACCATGGCAACAATATCGGGATCGTTTTCGCCGTCATAAGACATGACAGTCAGAACAACCTGAACCTCATTTTTGAAACCTTCCACGAAGAGTGGACGGATCGGGCGGTCAATCAGACGCGAAGTGAGGGTTTCTTTTTCAGTCGGGCGGCCTTCACGCTTGAAGAAGCCACCGGGAATACGGCCCGCTGCGGAATATTTTTCCTGATAGTTCACAGTAAGCGGGAAGAAGTCCTGGCCGGGTTTCGCCGATTTGGCGCCAACAACAGTGGCCAGAACGGAAGTTTCGCCGTAGGTGGCGAGCACCGCACCATCAGCCTGACGGGCAATGCGACCTGTCTCCAGAACCAGAGGGCGACCCGCCCATTCTGTCGACACAATGTGTTTATCGAACATACATCTCTCTTTTCATACGAAAAACCCGCCAGGAGCCGGATTGCTGCTGGCGGGTCTGGGTGCCGTTTAGCGGCGAAGTCCCAGTTCTTCAATGAGGGTTTTATAACGGCCCTCGTCGCGGGACTTTACATAGTCCAGCAGTTTCCGGCGCGTGGCGACCATTTTGAGAAGGCCACGGCGGGAATGGTTGTCTTTGGCATTGTCTTTGAAGTGCTCAGTGAGGTTGGTGATCCGCTCTGTGAGGATCGCAACCTGGACTTCAGGAGAGCCCGTATCACCTTCGCCGCGGGCGAATTTCTTGATGAGCTCAGATTTTTTTTCAGCCGTAATCGACATCGAAATACCTTTAGTTGTCGCCCGCTTTGGGTGGGCGTTGGATTAAGCCAAATTGGCGTTGGAAAGGCCTCGTCTCATCACATTCAGCCGGGCCGGGATGTCGTCCAGCCGGGCTAGAAAAATAAGGGGCAGAGACCCAAGGCGGGTCTATGACAGAAAATGGGGTAAAAGGGAAGGGTTAGAATTTTTTGAAGCAGTCGATCTGACTGAGATTTAGCGGCAAACCATACTCGTCAGGAATCGAAGTATTCATTTCCTTCCAATACTCGACAGATCCTAATTTTAGCAGACGGTCACAAGCGTGGTCTACAAGGGATTTCGAATCGCCAAAATATTGGCCTGGTATTACAAACCTCTGATTGTTCAGATAGACTTCCAGATCGGTCTCTCCTAATCGAACGCGACTAAATCCACGCGCTGGGAATGTCACCCATCTCGTGGGATTGCCCCTATAAGTTACAAACAATTCACTATCAGAAATAAACGCATAACGGTGATTTTTCTCCGAATATGAAACGTCGCGCAGAATGCTCTTCGGCGCTTTCAAAATCTTTTGAGAACTCAAGTCATCAAGCGACACCAAGTGTCGCTCGCCGGGCACAAAAATTTCTAAGTTATGAGCAGATTCGTTAAAGCGAAAAGTTGATATACTAGTCTCTTCAAATATCCGTTCGGCGTTGTGTAGATTTTCCAAATCAAACATGGCAAATCTACCATCTTCCACATACACTCCACCCCTAACGGTACGCTGGTTATAGTTCTGCGTTACAATCAATTTGGAGCCAATAACGCTGACGTTGACGCTGTGTGCATGAACGGGATCTTTTGTTCGATACTCAAAAACGACTTTCCTTTCCTGAAAATCGTAAACCAGAACTGAATGTTTGCCTTCTATCAGGAGCAGGTTTTGGGGCAGCACTTTTGTGTGCAACTCAAATCCACCATCTACTAAGGAATTGAAGCCACGACTGTCTTTGACTGGGATTTCTTGTCCGGATCTAACGTCAAAAACTGTTAGTGATGACCTAGGATTCGTAGCGAAATCCCACGCGCCATAAACTGCATAATTCGCCGTCTGGTCTTGGTTTACGAATTCCCACATCGTTCCAAACTCTTCAGACACAAGGCCCAGCTCAGGGAATGGGTCTACATTCGACGTGAAATCCAGATCCGCATCTGTAGACCGTTCGGGTTCCGCACTCTCGTTGAGGGCTTCTTTCACTTGGTGCATAATTATTGCGGTAGGATCTTTCGACAAGTCAGTGACCAAAAATCTATTTGTCCCATCGACCAGACTGGATAGACGCTGCAACCGCGCTAATCGTATAACGGGAGTGGAATCATCGATTATCCCACGGCCACAACCTTCTATAAGGCGTTGGTTTGCAGGGGCTTCAATCGCTATCCTGCAATTTTCTGTATCGAAGTCCAAAACTTTGAATTCGCGGGGGCTGTCATTTCGGAAGCGCCCAGAAAGGATCCACTGCCTCGTCCAACCTGCGCTTGCCGAATAGCACATCACTCCTAGGCTACCAGATTTGGAACCACAATATATCTGCCTATATCGATCGATATAATTAACTGTTGTAATTCCGATTGTTTTCTTTTCGAGCCATTCACCAGTGGAGGCACTGAAATCAAACTCGATAAATTCGAATCGTTTATTTAAATCTCTAGATAGGGTTATTTGGATGATCACTTTGCTCAATGTAGGAATGTGCTGTATTTCCCCGGTGCCGCGAGCTTCCGAAAGACTGACGTGATCTTCAGCGACAATTGCTCCCTCAGAATTTACTTTAAAAATCGAACTTCCAATCAGAATGACTAGTTCATTTTTCGGCAGAATTCCCAAAACACCAATGCACTGTCCATCGATATGTGTTTGGCGAGAGCAGAAACTGATATGTTGAACTGCATGAGGCAGAGCGTATATCTGATCCCGAGAGAACAGAGTTCCGAGACTTAGATCATCAGGATGTTTGAAACGGGTTTCATCAAAATTCGGAATAGCTTGCGCTCGATTCGCCTCGAGCCCTCTTAATATCTGATCAATTGACACCTCTATACCTGTCAGCTGCAGTTGTGTTTCTATAAATGCCGAGTCATCAGAATTCTCGATACTTCGGGGTTCCGCAAAAGCTACACGATCTCGTCCAACAACTGCTGCTGCTGAAAAATCATGATTCCAGACCAGATTTTCTCCGGCACCCTCCGGGAAATGAATGTGTCGATATTTGCCTGTCGATTGTGGGATCGTAACGACCCCTAATCCTATAGTGGCGATACTTTCCGCTTCGCTTCTGGCGGCTACATTCGTAAGGTGTCTGCCAGCGTCGACAAACTCTAGATTGATTTCGTCGTAGCGGAGCGTCGGGGCATCCCTCGAAACTAGGAACTCGCCTGTGGAGTTTGCACGATATGGGTTGTCGAAAGTATGAGACGAAAGACGTGTGTCTGATTTCAAGAAAGTTGCCAGTTTTTCAAGTGCTCTAGTATTTTCTCCAATACCGAAAATCTTAAACCAAAGGTCACCACGAGCCGCCGGATCTGCACTGAGGACATACAAATATGCTAAATCAGTTTCATTCCGATCCCACATTTCCTGCGCCAAGCTTGTATATAAATCTGACTGTGCAACCCGAGCTCTAAGTGTTTGCATGCCAGCTTCCCACAGAGCCCCGAAAGCAAAACAACCAAACAAGAGCACCCCTAAAGCACCAGCAAAGACAGCGCGCCGTACCCGCGAGGTCGCAGTCTTCGCTTTCTCCAAAGCTATCTCTCTCTCTTCGATTTGACTATCCTGCTCGCGTTTCAGCTTCTCGGCATAGTCGGCGCTGGCAGCGAGGAATGCGACAATGCCGGGTTCGATCTCGCTGTCTGGTGGCGTTTCGGTCTGCCATGTCTTCGCCGCCTCCAGCGCCTCACCGCGGAGCAGAAAATCTTCGCTCCGGCCCAAGCTCTGCCAACGTGCCGCTTGTTCCGAGAGTTCTGTATGCTCACGCACCCAGGCGAGATTGGTTTTCAGGCTCGCTGAGAGATCAAATAGGCCCTTCGCAAAACCGGATCCGGGCAAGTCCGGATCATGATAAAATTTGATCTCGTTCAGATCGCTCAGCTTTTCCGGGCGCGCGACACCTTCTGGCAGCGGGTCTGGCAGTACGGGGATCATCCGCTTGGCAAGCCTGTCGGCTTCATCAATTTCCCACGCACAGATGGGCGAACCGGCAGAATTCTCAGTCAGCACAAACACAACCGCATCCGCCGACAGGATCAGCTTTCCCAGCCGGTCTTTCCATTTCTCCGCCGCGTCAATGTCGTGCCGGTCGAGGATTGGCCGAAAGCCCTGCTGCTCCAGCGCATAGACAATTTGATCCGCAAAAGCGACGTCCCGTCTCGAATACGAGACGAAGACCTTCATCTTGTCGTGTTCACTCACATCCCCGGTCACGCGAAATTCCCCTTGCGTTCCCTTCAGACGTTAGCGGAGGCGCATGAGATAGTGAAGAGTGTTGTTTTCTGTTCTGCTCGGGCTTGTCGGTCGCCATGGCTCCCTCGCCCTGCGCCCGACCTTTGGTCGTGTGGGACACCCAACAGCCCGACCGGGCTGGGCGCAGCCGATTCGAGCCGGAGGTGAGACACAAAGGCGAGCAGAAATCAAAAAACAGCCATGAGCGCGACCCATCGCGGAGGCGGAGCCAGAGCGGGCGGTCGAAAGAAAAAACCGCGGAGGCGCAGGGCGAGAGAGCCATGGCGACCGACAAGCCCGAGCAAAAAAAGAAGAGAACACCTCCCTCAAACTGCAATTTTAATTAATTTCAGCCAAAATTAACGATCTGAGCGTGAATAATAAGCTTTCAGATCGTACAGGCGCGTAACAATCCGAACAGGGCAGGCGCATGAACAAATCCCGCAACTCGCTTCGCCTCTATCTGCTCGGCCTCGCGCTGATCGCTTTGCTGACGACAACGGGCCATGAACTGATTGAGCGCGTTATCCGTCAGAATGGCGTTTATGGGTCGGTGATCAATCTGGCTGGCCGCCAGCGCATGCTGTCTCAGCGGATTGCTCTGACCGCTCACACACTTGATGATGGCGCAGCGAGCGATACAGGGGCGCGGCTGAACGCGCTGGTGGATGAAATGTCACGCGCCCATGACGCCCTGGCGAACGGAAATGACCATCCCATGCTACTCCGGGCGGCGCCGAACGACCCGCGTCTCGACGCGCTGTACTCGGGTGTTGGCGGTTTGTCTGACACGATGGACGACTTCCTTTCAATCGCGCGCCGTGCGGCAAACGCTGGTGACATTGAGCCCGCTGACCTTGAGGTTTTAATGCAGCTGAGTGACGACACACTACTCAGCCAGCTCGAACAGGCTGTGTCGACCTATGAGACCATGGCGGGAGAGAGCGCGCGACGCGCCGCACTGACCTCGACACTGTTATGGCTGGCCACGCTTCTCATGCTTGTTCTGGAATGGTTTCTGATCTTTCGCCCGCAACACCGGTTTGGGCAGGCGGCGATGCGCAAGATCAGAGAACAGAAAGACGAAATTGCCGCAGAGCAGGCGCGCTATGAACTGGCAGCCGATGCGGCCAGCTTTGGTGTCTGGGAACAACCGGATATCGCCCTGCCGCGCCTCGTTCTGACACCAACGTTCGCAACCGCGTTAGGGCTCGAGCCAGACGCCCTGCCCCGCGACCGAGGCGGATTTCTGAAGCGTATTCATCCTGAAGATATCGATGCGGTGTGTTCAACCCTGTTTGGCCCACCGAAACACAATCGCGAACAAAGCTCGGTTGAACACAGATTCCTGTGCGGCGATGGGACATATCGATATTTCCTGACGGTGGGAGAACACCGTCCATCCTTCGATAATAACAGCTATAGACTGGTGGCTTACTCCATCGATATTCACGACCGCAAGACAGCCGAGGCGCTCTCCCAGGATTATCAGGCCCGGATCGAAGCGCTCCCGATATCGGCCAAACGCGCTGTGGGGTAGAGGCTTCGGCTCTGCCGGACAAGATGGTGGTCGCGCCTGGACCGCGCGTTCATGTCAGGGCGTCCAGTCGAGCTTGATGTTGCTGATAATCCCATCCAGCAGGAATTTAGTCTCCTCGGAAAGGTGGGTCTGAATGATCGTGATCAGATGATCCCCTTTTCGAGCGATCAGATAGATCTGATTGATCTCAACGCCTTCCATCACAACAGTCGACTCCACGCTGGAGAAGGGCTGTCCATCGATCAGCCTGGTAGTAATCATATCTCCATACGTGACATCAGTCGCGCTCACGTCCGCGAGCGCCCTCATATTGGCAATGGCATCTTCCGGTCCAAGTGACGCAGGATATTCAGACACGTTTTCAGCCACCATGGAGAGATTTCCGGTCGAATTTTTTCCCGTCTTGGCCGGGTCCTCAAACGCGAACATGATCGTAAGAGATTTCTGTCGCACCAGGTCCGTCATCTCCTTGAGTTCTGCGTTATCACCCGCCAGCTCTTCTCCGCCAACACTCATAATGTTGTCGGCTTCTGCCTTGCTGGACAAAGTCCAGTTCGACGGCAGTGTGACGGTCATATCAAAAAAGTCTGATGCATAGACATTGCCACCCGTTGGCGCGACATAGGCCGTCTGAGCCTGAGCGCCTGTAAGCGGCATCATGAGCGCAGTGAGCGCAAGTGTCGCGAACGCGCCGGTGATGGATTTCATAAACATCGTGTCCCCCGAGAATCAGACTGTCCGGCCTGAATGCTATGTGGCCATTCACATCCGATCAAGCCGCAGCGCTGCGATTGGTCCCGTGGCACCCCACCGAACTGATATTTACCGAATCTCACAGCTCAGACCGTGTCGTAATCTGCAATCTGACCTGATTTCCAGCCCGAATTTGGAGCGCGAAACGGCGCAATCCGCCCTGAAGCGCGCCAAACCCCAGTTCTTTGATTGCATTTTTATAAATAAAACAAGGATTTAAAAGATTTCATCAGAAAACCCCAAAAAAGCTTGTTATACAGTTTGACAAACTTACACATCTTGCATATATTGAACTCAACAAAGGAACACGGGCGCAGCCAGAGAGGCCCCGCCCAGTCCCCGAAAAGGGGAAAGAAAGGAGAGACTATTATGACCAAGCTTTTCTACCGTGGATTTGAAGTTCGCCCCGCAAACGACAACGTAAAGACCGAGCGTCATGATGACCTCGTCTATCGCGGAACTCACTACGATAAAGCTGTGCGCAAGCCTGCAAACACAGACCAGCGCCCATCTAAAATGATCTATCGCGGTAACGCCGCTTAATCATCCTGGCCCCTGTCCCCCCCTTTCCAAAGGGCCAGTGAGGACTGCCTCTCCACCCGGAGGCAGTCCTTTTTCATTTTGGGGGTTATTCCGTATATCCGCCATCAAATTCAGGATCGCCTGCACCGATGCGATCCATGATCTCCTGGGCGTTGCGCTCAGCTTCGGCGTCAAACTCCGCCCATTCTTCTTCCGTCGCGCAAATCCGTTGCGGCAGGTTCGAACCCGTCGGTCGTTCTGTGCGGCAGACCTGACCTTCGGCCAATTGGCGCTCAATCTCGTCCGGCGCAACGCCGATATAGATTTGGCCGCCATGAGTTTCACAGGCCGCCAATCCGACCAATGCGCAGAGTCCGAGTGTGAGTTTAAATGTCATGATTGTCCTCCCTTTATGGTTGTTTGGCGGGAAGTTTGCACAGGACATGCACGGCTGAAAGCCCGAATCTGAACGCGATCAGACTTTTCTCTCACTCAAAGCTGGAAGACGCGGATCGGCTGGAAACGCCCGGCCCGGATTTCTCCCAACGCGACGGCCTGCCCATGCTCCATGATCAGCGCCAGACGGTCTTCAGACTCATCCCCTTGCAAGTCCATACGCTGCGACCGGAACTGCTCCAGCTCATGCGGAAGCAGCTGGACGTCATTACCATTCCGAAGACGGAAAAGCTGAGATGACTGAATTTCCAGTTTGGGAATATCGTCCAGCGGCGCATCCAGCGCAATCAAATGCCCTCGGCAGTCTTCGGGCGTTTCGGCCGCCTCAAGCGTGGCCTGATCCGTACTGGTCCTGATATCGAAAGCGCCAACACGGGTCCGCTTCAGCACAGTGACGTGCCCCTCAGCGCCCAGCTCACAGGCCAGATCGCGTACCAGCGCCCGGATATAAAACCCCTTGCCGCAGGTCACATGAATGATGGCCGTTTCCGGCGTGGATGCAGGATCCAGACTGGCGCCAAAAAGCTCGACCTTGCGCGGCTGCAGCTCCACCTCTTCACCATCGCGCGCCAGATCATAGGCGCGTTCACCATTCACCTTGATGGCTGAGAATTTTGGCGGCACCTGATCAATCTCGCCCACAAATTTACTGAGTATTTCAGCAACGGCGTCAGGCTCCGGACGCACATCAGACTCGGCGATGACGTCGCCCTCCCGGTCTTGGGTCGAGGTCGACGCCCCCCAGCTGATATGGAAGGTGTAATCCTTGTCAGACTCCATGGCATAGGCGCTGGTCTTGGTCGCTTCACCCAGCGCGATCGGAAGAATGCCGTCAGCAAGCGGGTCGAGTGTGCCGCCATGCCCGGCCTTCTGGGCGTGCATAACCCGTTTTACAAAGCCCACGGCCTGGGTTGAGGTCATGCCGACAGGCTTGTTGAAATTTAGCCATCCGTGCACCGGATCGCCCTTGCGCTTGCGTTGTCTTGCCACTGGTCTGCCTTTCGAGACACCCGACCGGATCGGACGGCCGAGATCTTTCAGGAAATAGAAATTGGAACGGCGCGTTCTTCCCGTTCTGAACGGCTCCTCAGCCGAGTACCGACTTCGGGCCAGCGCGTAAAGCCAGCTTCAGCGAAGAATATAGACGTGTACGCCTTTTTCGACTGAAAGATCGGTCGCCCCGGTCAGGAGGCGGCAGCTTGGCTTGTCCGTTAGAAGCGCAGGCTCATGAAACTGGAAGGCTTTGCAGCTCATGAAAGCATCACAGGCATATTTGCAGGTGATGGGCGAGTCAGCTTCCCAATCCATCAAGCCCGTCCGCAGAATGACATTCTCATCGGCGAAAACAGCCCGCGCATTGGCAACCCAGCGATAGCCGTCCAGATGGCTCGCGGGTGTATAATTGGTGCCATCAGGCGCCACGGATTGTGCCTCAACAGTCTTCAGCCCGGCAGCGCAGGTTAAGAGCACAAGAAATACAGCAAGTTTTTTAAGCATTACGCGCTATTCTACTCAGGTCGTCGTGTTTCGTCTTCAGTCTAATACAGAATCCGCGGCGATTGAGTGAACTTTCTACGGCGCGACGCATTAGTGCTTCTGGAAACGCCCTTATAAAAATTGAGTCCACCATGCCTTTTGCTGATGCCCCTCTGAACACGACCAATCCGGCTCCAGCCTGCGATAAATCCCGCTGGGAGCTGCGCTGCTGGACCGAGGACTGCCCGGAGCCGCTAAAGGATGAGTGGACTGATGAAGAATACCGGGTCGACACTTATTTCGTCTCACCCCTGACACGCTGGCTCCTGAAAATCCGAAATGGCGAACGACTGGAGCTTAAAGTCAATCTTCGGACCACCCAGCATCTCGAGCAATGGACCAAAGAAATCAGCCAGGACTTTCCTCTGACACCGCGGACGGCCCACGAAGCCACCTCGCTCCACTTGTCAGATTACGCCTGTCAGACGGCAGACCGCGTAACCTCATTCATTGATCTGTGTACGAATTTCTCCGTTGTCGATGTGAAAAAGCATCGCCTGATCACCACGATTGGATCGACTCAAGTCGAATGGGTCAGCGCGAGCTTTAACGGCACGACACGCCATTCCGTAGCGTTGGAATCCGACAATATGGAAGAATTGTCTCATATTGCGGCGAAGTTAGGTTTGTCGGCCGAGCGCAATTGTAATTATGGCCGCCTTCTTCGCAACGAAGGCTATTAATCGGTTAATTGATCCACTGCCTGGCGGCCTGTGGCGGGAAAATCGGTGAAGAATCCGGTCGCGCCTGCCGCCAGAATGGCTTCAATTTCAGCCTCTGGCGTTTCAAATCCCAGAGCAATGTCATCATCCCGGAAGGTCCAGGGGTGAACTTCGAGGCCGAGTTCGCGCGCCTTCTCGGCATAGCCTGTCGATTCGCCGGTCTGAAGATCCATGACCAGCGATTTGAACGGCCCAACTCCGTCTGCATATGTGGCGATGTCTTCGAGCGCATAAGATGGCGTCCCTGCCGCATCAACAGGTGAGACGAGCTGGACAAGTTCGAAATCACTCATTTCTGCAAGCTCCCTCAGAATAACATCTTCGAAAGACTGAATATAATACGCCGGTGCGCACACATCTCCTGTCACATTATCATGCAGGGCCGCGGACAAGGCCGTCGCCAGATCGAGACCTCGTGCCTTGTGCGCGGAGGGCCATTTTGTTTCGATGTATAGACAGGTCTTCTGCTCACCGATCCGAATGGATCGACCCGCCATCGGATGACGGCTGCCATAACTTATCGCCATTTCACGAGGCGGAATTCCGGCCACCTCAAGAATCTCATCGAGGGCGGGGATCTCAAACTGGCCATTATAGCTTTGATCACGACTGGCGCGGGTCTGCGTCGCGCGCAGCGTTTTGATTTCCTCAAGCGTAAAATCCCAGGCGAACCAATCCGTGATCTCACGGCCGTTCGGATCAGTGACTGTGGTTTTGCGATCGGCAAACTCCGGATGACCCGCAATATCGGTGGAATCTGATAGCCAGGGGTCGTGACGGGCAATCAGAACGCCGTCTTTGGTCATAACGAGGTCAGGCTCGATGAAGTCTGCGCCCTGCTCGATGGCGAGCTGATAGGCTTCCAGCGTGTGCTCTGGCAAGGTGCCGCTCGCTCCGCGATGGGCAATGACGATGGGGTCATCTCCGATCTTCTGGCTGGGCGTTGTGCTGCAGGAGGCCAGCACCACGAAACCGCAAATCAGTGACAAACAATGCCGCAACATCCCACTCATCCTTCCAGACCTGCTGACTCAAAAAATCGGGCCACTCCGACACCGCAGAACCCGTAAAAATAGGCCTCATAAACCGCAAAGTTTTTGGGATAGACCGCTGTCTGATCACCGAAAGTCACTGTGACGTCATCAATACCGACGCGCACCGAAAACGGGACAATATCACCCACTTTTCCAACCTCGATATCGTAGGCTTTTCCAGACTTCTTCAGCGTCCCATCCGACGTGTCACTGCGGAGATAACCCATCCAGACGGATTCTTTGTCTTTACAGGTGAGGCCCGGCGTCATCACCTGATAACCATCCTGTGACGTCAGTTTCATCCTGAACCCTGAGCTAAAGCTGTTTCCAGACAAGCAGGCGGTCAGCATCACTTCGCCGGTGATGTGGTCACCAAACATCAATCGATCATTGAGATCCGGCGCCTGAAACTTTCGGAGTTTTCCATTCTCCACGAACCAGGGGAATTTATGTGAGACATTTTTTTCTGATGGCTGCGCCGATGCCAATGAGCCGCAGAACAGAACTGACATGGCGACAAGACTGTATCTCATACCCCGGTCTCCCCCCAGAAAGTTCAGTCGTTATCAAAGCCTTCGCGATGAGCGACTTCATCCAGCAGCCGATCCATATTATTGGCATCATCATAGCTGGTATCGGCCAGAAAGCGCAGCTGCGGTGTAAACTTCATATCGATCTTCCGACCAAGTTTGCCGCGCAGGAAAGACGCAGCGCGATTGAGCGCGCCAGCAACCGCGTCCGGGTCTTCGCTCCCCACCAGCGGTGAACAGAAGACGGTCGCATGTTTCAGGTCCGGGGAGGTGCGAACCTCGCCAATTGTCACTGTTACGCCCTGTAGTTCAGGGTCGCGAAATTCCTCGCGCGCGAGGATGTCGACAAGCGCATGGCGCACGAGTTCACCGGCACGAAGCTGGCGTTGAGTTGGGCCGATCGGGCCGGAGTTATTCGTTCTTTTATTCATGGCTCAATGGTATCAGGTTTTTGGGGTACTGGGCAGGCCTTGTGTGTGTTTTCCAGCTGCATCATCAGGCTTCCTGACAGCATGGAAGCAGGCGCATTAATCGGTGCGCCTGCCTTACGCAACACCCCTGCCGTCCATTGGTTGCACGTATGAAAGGCGTGATAGCTGAAGCGCGAGCGATAAAACCGGCTGGCACCCGGATAATGCCCCTCGCTCACCACTTTCAGCTCTCCGTTCCGGGTCATTTTCAGGCTCGCATCAATTTCACTCACCAGCTGATCCAGCCCCTCCGAAGACAGGCTATAGGGCAGTCTCCGATCGCTGAAATAGTCTTCGGGTGGCCGATCAAGTGCAATCAGATGAACCACTGTCGGGCTGGGCGGGATGATGGCATCAAACCCGCGAAGAATTGACGGGCCTTTGATGTAAAACCCTTCATCCCCCCATCCCACAACAAACCAATTGGCGCCGGGATAGTCCGTCCGAAACGGATGGTCGGCGGGAAAGGCACTAGCTGGCAGATAGAAGTTTGTATGCCAGCCATTGTCTGACACCTGAATTTCCACACAATCGCCTTCACTGACCGTCGCAGCCAGAGGCGTTGGATTGGTCAGCACGCACACCATAATCGTAACGATGATCAGCGCGACTGACCCGACAGCGATCCGTTTGAGGCGAAACTTTCCCGTCATGGCCAACCATTCCAACGGAATGGCGGCAGAATTGAGATTATGCCGCTTGCTGGTCTTTGGATGTCGCGAGATCGCGATAGTGAAGAAGACGATCGAAGACCTGCTTCTTCTCCGCGCGATTTTTGAACCATTTGTGTGGGATCAGCACATCATCGCCGTCAGTGATCTGAATGTGAATGAATTTCCGCTCATTTTTCACGTCAGTTACGCCTGACCACTGAATCCGAACGGTCATGGCTCCGCGCGTCCAGAAAACACCAAGCTCGTCGGCCTCGACTTCGGTCGGCAAATGCAATTCGGTCCCGCGTCCATATCTGTGACGATAGGCGAGCCGCATGAATATCAGATACCAGGATATCCCGGCCATCGCCGCCACGATAGCAGATGAGAACAACACGATCGGTTCTGACAATTGCGCCTGATAAAGGACGGCAGCAACCAGACTGGCCATGCCTGCCGCAATGGCTGGCGCGGTCACGCCCGCATAATAAACCGAAGTCGGGCCGATATGTCCGGAGCGTACCCGCCTTGCGAGGCTTTTGAGTTCTTTTTCGGATAGCGTGCCACTCAGGCGAACGGAATCGGTCTCCGGCCCTTCAAACGGGCGTCGCGCTTCCGTCAGATATGCCGGTACAGAGTTCAGCGGAGCGACCATATCCGGCCCTTCTCGTCAGAGTTCAGGAGTCCAACCTTCAGGCTAGGCCCAATCCCCTAACAGGCTGGTAAGACGCGGATGCAAATCGACCGGAAGTGATAATTTTCTTATCACTCCCGGTCGTACTTTCTGGAGATGTCTGCGTCAGACCGCTTCGAGTGTCCGCTCGATCATTTCGACCTGGAAGCACTCGATCAGATCGCCGACACGAATGTCTTCATAGCGTTCAAACGCCATACCGCATTCCGTGCCTTCTTTGACTTCCGGCACTTCGTCTTTAAAGCGCTTGAGCGTTTTCAGCATGCCTTCGTGGATGACAACGTCATCACGCAGCAGACGCACGCCACAGCCACGTTTCACAACGCCCTCTGTCACGCGGCAACCGGCCACTTTGCCCACTTTGGAAATGTTGAACACTTCCAGGATCTCGGCATAACCGATGAAGGTTTCGCGCTTTTCAGGTGCCAGCATGCCCGACAGCGTGTCGCGCACATCGTCGATCAGATCGTAGATCACCGAATAATACCGGATCTCCACGCCCTCTTTCTCGGCGAGATCACGCGCTTGCTTATTGGCACGTGTGTTAAACGCAATGATTGGCGCGCCTGAAGACTGAGCGAGAAGCACGTCGCTTTCGGAAATACCGCCAACAGCGCCATAAATGACCCGTGCACGGACCTCGTCATTCGACATTTTCTCAACCGCTTGAGTGATGGCCTCGACAGACCCCTGAACGTCACCTTTGACGACCAATGGCGCTTCCGAAGTTTCCGAACTGCCGTCCTTGAGACGCGACAGCATTTGCTCGAGCGAGGCCTTGGCAGACGAGCTACCGCGCGCCTGTTTCTTCATGCGACCCCGATATTCCGTGATTTCACGGGCACGTGCTTCGCTGTCGACAACAACAAACGGGTCGCCTGGATCCGGAGCCCCATCAAGACCGAGCACCTCGGCCGGAACGGTTGGACCGGCGTCCTTAAGCTGTTGACCACGCTCATTGACCAGCGCGCGAACCTTACCCCATTGCTGACCGGCAACAATGATGTCGCCGCGCCTGAGTGTCCCGCGCTTCACGAGAACCGTTGCGACAGGGCCGCGGCCTTTGTCGAGCTGGCTCTCAACCACAACGCCATCGGCGTCGCGGTCCGGATTGGCCTGAAGTTCAAGAATTTCCGCCTGCAGCGTGATCGCTTCGGTGAGTTCATCAAGTCCCGTACGGTCCTTGGCAGAGACTTCGATCGCCTGCACTTCACCACCCATGGCTTCCACCTGAATGTCATGTTGCAGAAGCTCGGTCAGAACCTTGGACGGCTCGGCATCCGGCTTGTCACACTTGTTGACCGCCACGATGATTGGCACGCCAGCCGCTTTCGAGTGGCTGATGGCTTCAATCGTTTGCGGCATGACGCCATCATCAGCGGCAACCACGAGAATGACGATATCCGTGACATCGGCACCCCGTGCCCGCATAGCCGAGAAAGCCGCGTGGCCCGGTGTATCGAGGAAGGAAATCCGGTCACCCGATTTCAGTTGCACCTGATAAGCACCGATATGCTGGGTGATACCGCCCGCTTCGCCCGACACAACATCCGTTGAACGGAGTGCATCCAGAAGCGAGGTTTTACCATGGTCCACATGACCCATAATCGTCACAACTGGCGGACGCGGCTTCAGATCGGCTTCATCATCGTCCGGGCCTTCCAGACCGATCTCGACGTCCGATTCAGACACGCGTTTCACGGTATGACCGAACTCTTCCACGATGAGCTCTGCGGTATCCGCATCAAGCACATCATTGGCCCGCATCATCTCGCCCTGCTTCATCATGTATTTCACGACGTCTGCAACGCGTTCCTTCATCCGGTTTGCAAGTTCCTGAAGGGTGAGCGTTTCAGGAATAGTCACCTCACGAGAGGCTTTTTCCTTTTCACCACCACCGGTCTGCATACGGCGTTCACGCTCGCGTTCCCGTGCACGCTTCACTGAAGCCAGTGAACGTTGACGATCCTCATCACCTTCAAGAGCCGCCGCAATGGTCAGCTTGCCCTGACGGCGTTTTGGCTCACCACGTGTGCGCGCCTGTTTGGCCGGAGCCTCAGGCACTTTCGGTTTTTTGGATTTGACGCGACCACCCAGTTCGCTGAGCGGATTGTCTTCAGGCGGCGGAGCCATCTCAGGCTCGCGACGGCCTTCAGGCTTACGCGGCGCATCATTCGACTTGGCTGCAGGTTTGCGGTCGGACTTGGAGCGTTCTGCATCGGCTTTCGCCTGTGCAGCGGCTTCTTCCTCGGCCTGACGACGCGCCTCTTCTTCGGCCTTGCGACGGGCCTCTTCTTCAACGCGCTCTTTCTCTTCCTGCTGGCGGCGGTCCTGCTCTTCCTTCAGGCGACGCTGCGCATCCGCTTTGGCCTCATCTTCGGCCTTGCGCTTCTTCTCGTCATCCTCGCGCTTTTTCAGCGCAGCCTGACGCGCCCGAAGCTCAGCCTCGGTAATGCCCAGCTTCTTGGCGAGCTCAGCGGCCTTGGATTGTTGCGGTTTCGCATTACCCTTGGCAGCCGCTGCCGGTTTGGCCGCAGTCGGTTTACCCCCGCCGGAAGCCGGCGTGGTGATACGCTTTTTCTTTTTCTCAACAACGACCTGTTTTGACCGCCCATGAGAAAAACTCTGCTTGACCGTGCCTGAGCTATTGCCCCGGCTGACCGTCAGAGGTTTTCTGCCGCCGTCATTTGCTGAATTGTCGTTCTTCGTATCGCTCATCTACCACCAGTTCTAAAATACCAAAGGGACCTGCACACCATGTTTGCAGATCAATTGCTCCCGACTGTCTCAGGATACCACTCATCGCCGACCATTCGGCGAAACTCGTACAGCCTGCGATAGTCCTTTGTCCACACATCTGTGAACTGACCCGTCTTTAACAGACCGTGGATGACCCGGTCACGACCCACAGCCGCGCCCAATTCAGACGATTTTAGGGCTGTTGCAACGCGTACGCGCTCGTACTGCGCAACAGCCAGCCCCAGGAGCCGTCTCCGACCATCATCAGCGCCATCGCTTGCTTCCAGAAGCCAGCCTGGACGCCGTTTCAACAGTTCATTCCGAACCTGATCAAACCCTAAGATAAGGGCTGAAGCCCGTTTTGCCAATCCGATTGTCGAGATGCACTTTTGCAAAAGGAGGGAATCGACCAGCTCTACGAGGTCTGGACTGACCTTGACCTGCCGTTTGAACCCACGGGAAAAACCGCCCTTGGCCGTTATCAGGCCCTGAAGCGCCTCTTTGTCACAGCTGACCCAAACACCACGTCCGGGCAGACGCCCTGCGATATCCGGCACGACGTCGCCGTCTGGCGAACAGGCAAAACGGATCATACGGGAGGCCGGAAGGCGCTCCCGCGTAGCAAGACACAGTCGGAATGGCGAGCCGTCGGGTTTCTTCTCCGGCCCGTCATCCATCGCGTCGATGTCGTCGGCTAGATTTTCAGACTCATCGAGGCTCTGCGTCATCGTCGGCGCCCTCCTCGATATCTGTGTCGTCAGCTTCGGAGAAATCGGCCTCGTCAAGCTCAGCAATTTCATCGAGTGCGTCACCCGACAGATCGCCAAGCGCCATCAGAGCGCGTTCTTCTTCGGTCAGGCCATCATCCTCACCTTCAGCGATCTCTTCTTCTGGCTCTTCGGCGAATTTAGATTCGACTTCGGCAAGCGCCTCATCATCAATCCAGCCAACCTGGTGACGCGTGCGCATAATGAAGAGCTCAGCATCTTCGGCAGACATCTCGCCTTTCGGCAGAAGACCTGGCTGGAAGATCGTCTTCTCACGACCGCCGCCCTCTTTCGATGGCTCGCGCCAGCCCGTCAGGTCGTCAGGAATGAGGCCCGCAACATCTTCAAGGGTTTTGATGTCGTTCTCACCAAAGATGACTGCCATTTGCAGGGTCACATCTTCGAGTTCGACAACACCGTCTTCAACGCCCAGTTCCTTGCGTTTCGCGTCCAGCTCTTCATTGAGCTTTTCGAGATATTCTTTCGCACGGGTTTGCAGCTCTTCGGCGATCTCGTCATTGAAGCCTTCAATGCTCGCCAGATCGTCCATCTCAACATAAGCGATCTCTTCAACCGTCTCAAAGCCTTCAGAGGCCAGCAGCTGAGCAAGGGTTTCGTCCGCGTCGAGCGCCTTCATGAACAGAGCTGTCCGCTCCTGGAACTCACGCTGATAGCGCTCGGAATCCTGGGTCAGCGTCATCAGGTCGATTTGCCAGCCAGACAGCTGAGACGCCAGACGCACATTCTGGCCGCGACGACCAATCGCCAGTGGGAACTGGCTGTCATCGACCACAACCTCAACACGCTGCTCGTCTTCATCGAGAACGACTTTGGAGACTTCAGCTGGCTGAAGTGCGTTCACAATGAAGGTCGCGGCATCATCATTCCATGGAATGATGTCGATTTTCTCGCCGCCGAGTTCGCCAACAACCGCCTGCACACGCGCACCGCGCATACCGACACAGGCACCGACCGGGTCGATCGAGCCATCATTGGAGTAAACACCGATCTTTGCCCGTGAGCCCGGATCGCGGGCACAGGATTTGATCTCAATCACGCCTTCATAAACTTCCGGCACTTCCTGCGCGAACAGGGCGACCATGAAGTCAGGGTGCGCACGCGACAGGAAGATTTGCGGGCCCTTCATCTCGCGGCTCACCTTATAGAGATAAGCGCGGATCCGGTCGCCATTCTGGAACGTTTCGCGCGGAATGCTGTCGCCGCGGCGGATAATGCCTTCGGCGCGGCCAAGGTCCACAATGATGTGGCCATGCTCGACGCGCTTGACGATGCCGTTGATGATCTCGCCGACACGATCTTTGTATTCTTCATACTGGCGCTCGCGCTCTGCATCGCGAACCTTCTGCATGATGACCTGTTTCGCCGTCTGCGCAGCCACACGACCAAAATCAAATGGCGGCAGCTCTTCACGGATTTCGCCGCCGATTTCGATCTCAGGCTCGATCTCACGCGCCTGTTCGAGGGTCAGCTGCTGAACTTCGTCTTCCAGCTCTTCATCTTCAACAACCGTCTGAACACGCCAGAGCTTTTGCTCGCCGGTTTTTGGGTCGATCTTGGCGCGAATGTCATGCTCAGCGCCATAGCGAGAGCGAGCCGCCTTCTGGATCGCTTCTTCCATCGCCTCAATGACGATTTCCTTGTCGATGCTCTTTTCCGCTGCGACTGCGTTTGCAATCTGCAGAATCTCAAGTCGGTTTGCCGAAACGCCAATCGCGTTCATCGCTCATCTTCCTCTATTGTGTCGGGCTCATCGCCCTCTTCTTCTATTTCGTCAAAGCCGCCCTGCTCAGCATCGGGCAGATCGCCCATCTCCTGAGCCGCGGAAATCAGTTCTTCGGTAAGCACCAGGCTTGCCTTGCTCATCCCGTCGACTTCAGCCTCAAGCTCGAGACCATCATCCAGTTGCAGTGTCACCACGCCATTATTCTCGCTGGTGATCTCACCCTGAAACCGGCGGCGGCCTTCAATCGGGATTTGCAGCTCAACCTTGGCCAGATGCCCGATCCAGGCCGCGAAATCCTTCGCTCGGGTCAGTGGCCGGTCAATGCCCGGGGTTGAAACCTCTAAATGGTATTTCGCGTCCACAAAGTCATGAACGTCAAGCAGCGGCGAGATGGCGCGCGAAAAGCTCGCGCAATCTTCCACATCCGTGCCGCCCTCAGACTTCTCAACCATGATCTGCAGGGTCGGCGTGCGGCCGCCCATCATGCGAATGCGGACAACCTCAAGCCCCATCGACTCCGCTTCAGGAGTAACGGCTTTCAGAATGCGCTCTTCAATGGCTTTGATCGTGATCAATGTGTGGGTTCCAGGAACGGAAAACGGCGGCCTGGTTCCCCAAGCCGCCGCTATCCGAAATTAGCGATTTCTGGATACATAGTTGGTTTAGGGCGGGATGTCGAGTGGAGAGTTTGATCTCCATTCGCGAGCTGTCTTGGCCTAAACGTGCCCATTCGCGGCGTCACAAGCAAAGCGCGGGCGCAGGGCATTGAGCCGAAGGGGAAAGACACGCCCGAGCAAAATCACAATTAAGACTCCTAAAATCGGCGTTATCTGACACCGGTTTTTCTTGCAAAACGATATCCACAGCCTCATATTTGCGGAAATCCGCAATTGTGCGGGCTGACCTCAAAAGGTGAAATAATGAACGATTTCAATTTCGCTCAAGCAGGCCGCGCGTCCGCTGGCACTATGGATGCATCCGTTGATGCAGGCCTGCGCAGCTTCATGCTGGGCGTCTACAATAAGCTGGCTCTCGGCATTGCCCTGGCCGGTATTCTTGCGCTGATCGCCGGTACGGTTGAACCTGTGCGCAACATTGTTCTGTTCAGCCCATTGGCCTTCGTGATCGCTTTTGGTCCACCAGCGCTGATCATCGGCTCTATGTTTTTCATGAAAAACCCATCGCCGGTCGCGACGGGCTTTATCTATTGGGCCGTGGTGACCCTCATCGGTCTCAGCTTTGGCTATTACATGTATATGGCGTCTGAAAGCATGAGCATGTCGACCCTTGGCGGCATCAAACAATCTTTCAACTTCGCCACCATCACCAAAGCCTTCCTGATTACAGCGACGTCCTTTGCGGCGCTGTCGCTCTGGGGCTACACAACCAAACGTGACCTCACGGCCCTTGGTACATTCGCCATTATGGGCCTTTGGGCGCTGTTTGCTGTGTCCATCGTTTATATGATCCTGCCAATGACCGGTCTGATCGAGCATTCAGGCGGCATGGAATGGATGATTTCAGGTGGTTTTGCGCTGTTGTCTGCCGTTCTTGTGGCCTGGGAAACCCAACAGCTGAAACATGGCTATTACCAGTTCGCAGGCGACCAGCGTGGCCTCGCCGTGATGACGAATTGGGGCGCACTCAACTTCTTCATCATGTTCGTGAACATGTTCCGCTTTGTTCTGATGCTGCTGGCATCTCGCGAATAAGCGAAGCTAAAACTCCAATTCGAGAAAACCCCGGCTCCGGCCGGGGTTTTTTGTTTTCCCGCGACCAATTGCTTCGCATGAAACTGGCTCATTTCACCTCCCCTGTTCATGGGCTTGTGGGGCCATACCGGCGCGTTTAAGTTGGCACAGGACCAGCAATGGGCTGATCGGGGAGGACGCACCATGAATATTCCGCTTTATGTCACCGTAGCGATTATCTTTCTGCTGCTGATCGGCCTTGTCGCGCTCTACAACAATCTTGTTGCGAAACGTCAGATGGTCGACAATGGCTGGGCGGATATCGATGTGCAGCTCAAGCGTCGGGCTGACCTCATTCCGAACCTTGTGGAGGTGGTCAAAGGCTATGCCGCGCATGAAAAAACCGTTCTGGATGAGGTGATCCAGCGGCGGAATGATGCATTGGCTGCCTCTGCTCCGGATGCCAACCGGGAAGCCGTTGAAAGCGCAATCAGCCAGGGCTTGTCGCGCCTGTTTGCTCTGGCCGAAGCCTATCCTGACCTCAAAGCCAACGAACAATTCCTTCAGTTGCAGGGCGAGTTATCCGACACCGAAACCAAAATCGCCTATGCCCGCCGTTTCTTCAACGGCGCGGTGCGGGAATACAACACCGCGATTCAGACCTTTCCGGCTGTCCTGATGGCCGGACCATTCGGCTTCACGGCGCGGGAATTTTTCGAAATCGAGCAGGTCGACCGGCTTCTGCCAGACGTCTCGTTTAAGGATTGAGCCCATGTCGATCCGACTTGCCTGCCTCTCGCTGCTCGCCTTCTTTGGCGTCCTCGCCGCCTCAGCTGATGAGCGCATTCACAGTTTTGATGTCGCCATTGAGGTCGAAACAGATGGCGACATTCTGGTCACCGAGACTATCACCGTCACGGCAGAAGGTCAGGAGATCCGGCGCGGCATTTTCCGGGAATTGCCGCGATATTATAAGGATGATCACGACGACACCTATCGGTATGATTATGATGTCAAACGCATCACCCGAAATGGCAAAAAGGAACCCTGGGTCGTCCAGAAGAATGGCAATGCCTACACCATCCGCATCGGCGATGAAGATGTCTTTCTGCCGCGCGGTACCCGGCAGACCTATGAAATCACATATCATGTCGGAAACCAGATCCGTTATTTCGAGACCCATGACGAGCTCTACTGGAATGTGACCGGCACCTATTGGGCCTTTCCAATCGATGCGGCCAGCGCACGGATCATCCTGCCAGACGGCGCGGGCGTCACGGATTTACAAGGCTATACCGGCCGCTACGGCCAGTCTGGTCGGAACGCGACTGCCCAACAATCCGGGCAGGAAATCGTATTCGAAACCACAGAACCTCTTGCGCGCCGCGAAGGTCTGACCGTCTCTGTCAGCCTCCAGAAGGGCGTCATCGACCCGCCTTCGCTCGGCGACAAATTCGGCCTGCTCTGGCAGAAATATTTCGGCCTCGGCATCCTCGGACTCACTCTTCTGGGCGTCTTTTTCTTCTATTACCGGTCCTGGCAGACCGTGGGACAGGACGCGGCGAAACTCCCCACTTTCCCGCATTACGAGCCGCCATCGGATATCTCTCCTGCGGCTGCTCACATGATTTATTATCGCAATTACAAGGGCAATGAGGCCTTTACGGCGAGCCTCGTTGACCTCGCTGTCAAAGGCTATCTGAACCTCAAGACAGAGAAGAAAAAGGTGACGCTGACAAAGGAAACACCGACAAATTCTTCCCGCATCGCCGCCCACCAGCACACACTCTACAATTCGCTCCTGACCAGCCAGAGCGAGCGGACCTTTGGCGAGAAATACGATTCCAGTTTTGCCGAAAGCTACAAAGCCTTCAAATCCGACATCACCCGCGAATATGGCGCACCCTATTTCCGCTGGAACACGGCCTATATCATCATTGCGGCCATTTTCTGCGTGATCGCCTTTATCATCGCCATCGGCTCGACAATCACCTGGACAAGCTGGCACTCGCTTGGCGTGCTTGCGCTGATCCTCGTCAATCTGGCGTTTATGTATTTCATGCCGGCGCGCACCCCCAAGGGGGCCAAAGCCCGTTCAGCCGTGGCCGGCCTGCGGCTCTATCTTGAGACAGCGGAAAAAGCGCAGATGAACATGGCCGATGTCCATGGCAATCAGCCTCCGGCTATGTCTAAAGACCGGTATGAACAACTCCTGCCCTATGCCATCGCACTGAATGTCGAAAAGCCATGGACAAAGTATTTCGAAAAAGTCCTGCCAACCGAAGCTCAGGCCTATAACCCGGGCTGGAGCAGCGGACATTTCATGGGCCACTCCCTGCACAGCGCGACCCGATCCATGGAAAGCGCCATCACCTCAGGCGTTGCAACAGCATCCGTTGCCCCCTCCTCCAGTTCCGGCAGTCGCGGGGGCGGCTTCTCTGGTGGCGGAGGCGGCGGTGGAGGCGGCGGCGGCTGGTAATCAGCCGTAACGGTTTTTCACCACCTCAAACATGGCGCGGAGGCCACAGGCCGCCGCTCCTTCAGGATTGCCGTATTTCGCGTTTCGCCACGCCCAGACATCCCAGTGCACCCAGCTCTCCATCTCGACGAATTTCTTGAGGAAGAGGCCTGCCGTGATGGACCCGCCCATCGGGCCGGAGGCTGAGTTTTGGAAATCCGCAATGGAGCTTTTCAGCATACTCTCATAGGGCATATACAGCGGCATGTGCCAGGCCGGGTCTTGAGCCGCCTTAGCGGCTTTTTCGATGGCGAGTGCGAGCGCTTCATCATCTGTGTAGAACGGCGCGAGTTCCGGGCCGAGCGCCACACGCGCGGCACCGGTCAGGGTTGCAAAATCTATCAGCAGATCCGGCTCGCCCTCTTCCTGGGCACGGGTTAGCGCATCGGCCAGCACAAGCCGACCTTCAGCGTCTGTATTGTCGATCTCGACCGTCAGCCCCTTACGGCTGGTGAGCACATCACCGGGACGGAAGGCGCCGGCACCGATCGCATTTTCTGCGGCCGGAATATAAAGATTGAGATGAACCGGCAGATTGTGCGCCATCACCAGACGCGCCAGTGCGATCGCATGCGCTGAGCCGCCCATATCCTTTTTCATCAGGCGCATATAACCGCCTGTTTTGAGATCGAGGCCACCCGTATCAAAGGTGATGCCCTTGCCGACAAGCGCGAGTTTTGGTCGGCTTTCATCGCCCCAGCTGAGGTGAAGCAGACGCGGCTCATCATCAGCCGCACGACCGACGGCATGGATCATCGGGTAGTTCTGATCCAGCAATTCATCACCGACAATGGCGGAGAGTTTTGCGCCAAACGCGTCTGCCAGCTCCTGCATCTCCGCCTGCAGAAGGCTTGGTGACATATCCTGCGCGGGTGTGTTCACCAGATCGCGCAGAAGCTCAATACTGGCCGCAATTCTGGTCGCGTTCTCGCGCTCAGTTTCGTCGGGAATGACCAATTGAGGCAGCTCATGACTGCGCGATTTGTAACGGGTGAATTTATAGGCGCCATCGGCCCAGGCGACATAAAGCGTAGTCTTGTTTACGCTTTCCGGCACGAAGTCGAACCGATAAGCGCCGCCTTTCAGGCCTGAAGACAAAGCCGCGAGCGCCAATCCATCCTTTGCCGCACCCAGGCCGAACACAATGCGGGAGACCTTGCCCGTCATATCCGGCAGGCGGATAATCTCGCCTGCACCGCCCTTGAACCCCTCAGACGTCAGAAATGTCCGCGAGTATTCCGACTGCGCAGAAACGTAAGCCTCGACATCGCTCTCCAGCACCAGATCAACTGGCGTGGGCGCATCGTGAGAAGCGAGAAAATACGACTCTGACATAGGGCACTCCGTAATCATTCTGGATTGATATGTGGGGCATTCGGATTGGATCAAAAGCCTCAACGCGGAACAATTCTGATTTCATGAGGTCTTAACCAATCCTTGAGGCAATCGAGAGATTCTGTTCGAACGAAATTCCTGGAGTTCATTATGCAAGATCTGAGATCGCCGCGTGTATTGCTCACACTTCTTCTGACCGCCGGTGTCACCGCATGCGCAACCACCGCCCCGACCGAAGAAGAGCTTGCCTATGAAGCTGCTGTAAAAGACCGCACGCTGATGCGCGCAACCGATCAGCAGCGCGAAGAAATCAAGCTTCAGGACCCGATGACCCAGGCGACCTTCTGGAGTCTCGAATACGAGAAAAGTCCGGGAGATGTGAAAGCGGCAACAGAATTTGCCAAAGCCCTGCGCGCAATCGGCAGCGAACAACGTGCCGCTGAAGTGGCGTCGCAGACATTGGCTCTGGCTCCGGATAATGTCGAACTGCTCACTCTGTTCGGGAAGTCCTTGCTGTCGTCGGGAGATCCCGCCACGGCAGCCGATGTGCTCCGGCGCGCAACAAACCTCAATCCAGACGATCACACAATTCTGGTTGCCCTTGGCGTTGCCTATGACCAGACCGGCCGTCACCGGGAGGCTCAGTCCAGCTATCGCCGTGTTCTCCAGACAGAGCCGAATTCAGCCGCTGCGCTGTCCAATCTTGGCCTGTCTCTCGTATTGACCGGCGAAACCGATGAAGCCGAAATGATGCTACGTCGCGCCGTTATCCAACCGGAAGCAGGCACACGCGAACGTCAGAATCTGGCGCTGGTTCTGAGTGTTCAAGGCAAGTTTGATGAAGCCCGAGCCGTTGGCGCGTCTGACCTGCCTGACGATTTGGTTGATCAGAATATCGACTATTTCAAAGCAATGCTGACCCCGAAAGCGCGGCGCTATACAGCGTTGCGCGGTACGCAGAACTAATCGGGCATCAGAATACGTCTGCCGCGACTTTGTCCTGCCTTGCAAAACGTATGATCGGCGGCAGAAGAATGGATGCAATCACCAGCGGTAGGATGACGTAGACAATGACGGCGTTTCGCACCTCGGACTGATCGAACGGCGTCTGAATATCGAAAAGAATACGGCGCACAAACCAGTTTGCGCTGGTGAATCCTGATACCAAACCAAAGCTCAATGTCATGGAAATCATGGAGGGAAAGGCCAGCCCCTCCCAGCGAGCGCCATATAAAACGGCAAGCATAGTCAATGCGACAGCGCCGAACACATAGGACAGGTCACCAAACTCAAGACTGGCCTTATAGGCAACAGCCTGAAGGAAAATCAGCGTTATGAACACGGCAGCAACGCCGTAAATGGCACGCAGATGAGGAATTAGGGATTTCAACACGGGCCTCGACGCACATTACTCACATGAGCTAAGCCTAATGTAGAGAGGTTGTGCCTGGTTAAAGGAGTTCGGTGAAATTTCCGATACTTCAAAGTAACATGAAATTTTGGCTATTTTTCCATCTCAGTGAACTTGATATAGGCCGGTCCGAGAATCACCAGGAACAGAACTGGCAGGAAAAACACGATCATCGGAACTGTAAGCTTAGCGGGCAACGCTGCGGCTTTTTTCTCGGCCTCGGCGATTCGCATATCCCGGTTTTCCTTGGCCATGATCCGCAGAGATGAGCCGAGCGGTGTCCCGTATTTCTCAGCCTGAGCGAGCGCCATACAGACGGCCTTCACGCCTGGATGGTTGGTTCGTTTGGCCAGATTGTCATAGGCCGTCCGGCGTTCTGACAGATAAGACAGTTCGGCGTTTGTCAGTTTGAGCTCCTCTGCCAGCTCCGTAGACGCCGCACCGATCTCGCTGCCAACGCGGTCAAACGCCATCTCGATTGACATACCGGCTTCGACACAGATCAGCATCATATCCAGCGCATCCGGAAAGGCGCGCATAATGGATTGCTGACGCTTGGTGGCGAGGTTTGAAAGATAGAGGTTCGGCGCGTAGAAACCGGCAGCCGCAGCGAACACACAGATTGCTATTTTCATCTGCGGCGCAATTTCAAGAATCCCAAGAACAAAGACATAGAAAAAGGCCAGCGCGCCAAAAACGAAGGGCAGTGCAAACCGGCAAAAATAGAACGCAGCCAGAGGTCCGCCACCACGCAGACCAGCCTGGATCATCTTGTCTTTGACATTCGGGTCTTCAAGCAGTTTTTGCAGGTCGAGCTTGTCGACCGTGTCTTTCATAAAGCCTTCGCCCTGATTTTGCTTCAAACCGCGCTGATCGAGTGAAGCGCGGCTTTGCCGACGTAGTTGCTCCCGGCGGTTGGTCACTGATTTCAGGCGTGTTTCCAGCTTGTCGCTCTGAAAGGCTGGCAGGGCGAGCGTCATCACGGTCGCAAAACAAGCAACAGCCGCAAACGTCGACGCGAGCACGCCAGGGTCTGTCACCAAACTTGCAATGTCCTGTAATCCCATGACAGCCTCGTCAGATCAGAAGTCGAAATTGATCATGCGGCGCATGACGTAAATCCCCAGACCCATCAGGCCTACACCAATCAACAAAATGAGATTGCCGATCGGCTTGTAGAACAATTCCATGATGTAGGCGGGGGTTGTGATGTAAACGAGCACCATCACCGCGACCGGCAGACAGCCAATAATCATGGCTGAGGCCTTGGCCTCGGAAGACAGCGCCTTGATCTTCTCGCGCAGCATTTTGCGTGAACGGATCACGGCAGAAAGGTTGCCGAGCGCCTCGGAAAGGTTACCACCGGTCTGAGCCTGAATGCCGAGCACGATGTTGAAAAAGTTCACTTCCTGCAGCGGCACACGGCGATAGAATTTGTCGAGCGCCTGCGGAATGGACTGGCCCATAGAGAGACCGTCGGTGATGATTTTGAACTCCGATCTGAGTGGGTCCGGGCTCTCGACGGCAATAATCCGAAGACATTCATTGAGCGGCAGACCAGACTTCACACCGCGAACAATAATGTCGAGTGCATCAGCAAACTGGTTCGTCACCTTGGTGTGGCGGCGCTTGATCATGAAGCCGAGCACCCATCGCGGCAGGCCGAGAAAGCCCGCAAACCCTGCGAATGCACCGATAATCACACGCGCACCTTCACCCAGAAAGGACTCGGTGACGCTTGCGGGCGCCATGATGAAGGCTGCACCGCCGATTGATGCACCAAGAATGGCAGAAATCATCCAGAAGGTCGCCGGAGACGCGCTCAGACCTGCTTGCTTCATCCGGGAACTAATGTCCTGAGGGACAAGAGATTTCTTTTTCTTTTGCTCGCCTTCTCTGAGAGATTTGAGCATGTCCTGGGTCTGACGTTTGCGAGAGGCGTTCGGATCAGCCGTTTTTCCGTCAATCCGACCCGTGGCCGCAAGCTGTTTGGCGCGCTTGCTGGCGCCTGCCGACTCATTCCCTCCGGCAAAAACGAAGCCCAGACCCGCAATGGCAACAAAGGCAAGCCCGGCAATCATGAGGGTTTGCATATCCATTGTTACGCCGCCTCCAGAGCATCAAGTGCATCAGCGAGTTCTTTTTCCATGTTGTAATAACGTGCGCGCTCCCAGAAGCGTGGGCGACCAATACCCATGCCGCGGTGCGCACCCGCAATTTTACCGTTAGAATCTTCGCCATTCACTTCGAACTTCATGATGTCCTGTGTGACGATCACTTCGCCCTCAAGACCCATAACCTCAGTGATGGAGATGATTTTACGCGACCCGTCCCGCAGACGTGTCGCCTGAACAACCACATCAATTGAGCCGACAATCATTTCGCGAATGGTTTTAGCCGGCAGAGAGAAACCACCCATGGTGATCATGGACTCAACCCGGCTGAGCGCCTCGCGTGGGGAGTTGGCGTGCAGGGTTCCCATTGAGCCGTCATGGCCCGTATTCATGGCCTGGAGAAGGTCAAACGCTTCGGGTCCACGCACCTCGCCCACGATGATCCGGTCAGGACGCATCCGCAGACAGTTTTTGACCAGATCACGCATGGTCACCGCACCCGTGCCCTCAAGGTTAGGCGGTCGGGTCTCAAGACGCACAACATGCGGCTGCTGAAGTTGAAGCTCGGCAGCGTCCTCACAGGTGATGACGCGTTCGCCCGGATCGATAAAGGCCGTGAGAGAGTTAAGAAGCGTCGTCTTACCAGAACCAGTACCGCCCGAGATCAGAACGTTACAGCGGCAGGCACCGATAATGCGCAGGACTTCCGCGCCAGCTTCAGAGATCGAACCGAACTGTTTCAGATCCTCAAGCTTGAGCTTGTCCTTCTTGAACTTACGAATGGTGAGTGTCGGGCCATCCAGCGCCAAAGGCGGCGCAATGACGTTCACACGAGAGCCATCAAGCAGACGCGCATCACAAATCGGGCTGGCTTCGTCCACGCGTCGGCCGACCTGAGACACGATGCGCTGACAGATATTCATCAGCTGAGCATTGTCGCGGAAGCGGATATTGGTGCGCTCAATCCGGCCATTGACCTCGATATAAGTCGTGCCCGCACCATTCACCATGATGTCGGCAATGTCGTCGCGCGCCAGAAGCGGCTCAAGCGGACCGTAACCGAGAACATCGTTACAAATGTCTTCCAGCAGACTTTCCTGCTCGGAAATCGACATGACGACATTCTTGATCGAAATGATTTCGACGACGATGTCGCGGATTTCTTCGCGGGCGCTGTCCGCATCAAGCTGGGCCAGCTGCGCCAGATCGATCGTATCGATCAGCGCATTAAACACCATCGTCTTGACGCGGTAATACTCGTCTGACCGATCATCGATTTTGGTGACGCCCGGTTCGGCCGCTGGTTTTCGCGGCTTGGCTGGCTTGGTCGTACGTTGCTCAGGGATCGCCGCTTCGGCCTTCGGCGCAGACGGCTTCGGCTTTGGCGCGTTCTGCGAGGCAGGCGCTTCAGGTTTGGTCTTGGTTGGCGTATCCGTCCGTTTGCCGAACATTAATGACCCCTATTTCCCCAGCCGGATGAATTTGTTGAGCAGGCTGACCTGACGCTCGACAATGGAACGCCCTGTCAGAAGGGCCGCCAGATGATCAATGCCGATCGACGATTTCGACTCCGGTGCCGTCTCGGAAATCATCTGACCATTATTGGAAGCCTGACCGAACAGATGCGGCTCAAACGGCAGGGCAAGGCTAGGCTCAATGCCAATCGCCGCCGTGAAATCCTTCACAGGAATTTCCGGGCGCTTTGGCACACCAATCATGTTGAGCACCAGCTTTGGCGGATTGTCGTTCTCACGTGCGTTTTTCAGAAAATCGATCAGGTTCTTGCCATTCCGGAGCGAGGCAAGATCAGGCTGACAAACAACGACAACATCATCCGCATTCACCAGTGAATTCCGGCTCCAGTCGGACCAGACATGCGGCAGATCGAGCACCACATAGGGCACGTTCCGGCGCACCCGGTCGATGATCTCATCATAGGATTCTTCCGGGAAGGAATAGTCGGCACCAAGCGACGCCGGTGCCGTGAAGAGGCTCAGCCGTTCCGTCGCTTTGGTGAGCAGTCGGTCCAGCACATTATCGTCGACCCGATCCGGATCACTCAGTGCATCAGCAATGGTTTGATTGCTTTCCTGATTGAAATCGAGCGCCGTTGTGCCCCAGCTCAGATCGAGATCGACCAGCGTGGCATTGATCTGAATGTTCTCAGAGATCGCCCAGGCGAGATTGTGGGCGATGGTGGACGAGCCTACCCCGCCCTTGGCCCCGACCACAGCCAGCGAACGGCCCATGAATGGACGGTCCGGATCAACAAACAATGCGCTGATGGATTTGATCAGCTGAACCGGCTGAAATGGCGGAACGAGATATTCACTCACGCCGCGCGCAACCAGTTGGCGGTAGAGCTGAACATCATTCATGGCGCCGATCACAAGCACGCGCACATTCGGATCGCATAGCTCGGCGAGCGCATCGATCTGGGCGAGCATCTGCTTGCCGGGAAGCGAAGATTCAATAATCAGAAGGTCAGGCGTCGACTGTTCCTGATAGGTCTGGATCGCACGCGACAGGCCGCCCTCGTTTATTTCAACAATCGCCTTCGCCAGACGACGGTCATTCGACGCGGCATCGATGACTTTGGAGGTGCCAGCACGCTCAACAAAGGCATGAACGGTGATGCGTGGAACCGTGATATGACCAGTCAGGCCTTCATCAACCTGTGACATGGCCTGAGGATCGATGGTCGCTCCACCTGACATCGGATCAGGATCTGCAACCGGCTGCGTCGTGTCGAAACCGTCATCCAGCTTCAGATTGTCTGCGTCAAACGCATCATCAGCGCCGAAATCCGTATCGAAATCGTCGTCAAAATCGAACTCATCCAGCAAGGCTTTGCGATTGCTCATGTGAACTTCCTTACCTTCACACTATTCCACAGCGGTACTGACGGCGCCGGATTCGTCCTGGCTCCGTTCGGTCGCAGTGCTTTCTCCTGCGCGATACTTGGTGAGGACTTCTGTCCGGCGAAGCGTATCAATTGGGTCGGCCCGGCGAATGCCAAGCAGGTCTGCCGGATCGGCGACCATGGCAGCCAGGTTTGCCTGAGTGGCGCATCCAAACGTCGGCTGAGGGTCATTCGACCGCGTATCTGAAAGATTGATGCTGGCAAGCGAACGGCATTTCGGCGGAATCGCCCGATAGGCCGTGAAGGCCAGGATCATTGGCGCTTCTGGAGAGCCATTGCTGTTATAATCATTCCGCGACACGTCTTTGACGCCGTAATCATAGGCGATAGCGAGCGCTTGTTGCACACCCGCCTCATACTGGCCCGCAAACGGGCTGCCCACAGGAACCGATAGCACAAGCGGACCATGATCATGTCCGCGCGACTTATAATCGGCCATAAAGTTCTTCACTTTGTTGACCTGATAATAAGGCAGGCCCGGCTCAGCGTCGCTGGCACGAATTTCCAGCACCATTGTGTCTTCGACGACCTGGATTTCGTGGGAAACGCGATCCGGATAGCCCGAATTATAAGGCATGTTCGATGCGCAGCCAGCCATCAGAGAGAGCGAGCCGAAGCAGATCAGTTGTGTCATGAAACGCATGAATGGCTCTCCGTTACTCAATGATAAACCCGACAGGTGCATTGAAAGACTTCCCTTCCGTACTCGCGCCCGGAACGGCATAAACATCGTTGATCTGACCAAGGAAAACGGTCGCAAGGTCGCTGGCCGTCGAATACCCTTCATCAGGCGTACGCAGCTTGTTCGGATCGCTTGGATCGACGAGATAAGGCGTGACAATGATCACGAGCTCAGTCTCATCATTCTGGAAATCGCGGGATCGGAACAACGCACCAAGAATTGGCAAATTCTTGAGCCCCGGAACCGCATCAAGCGATTGCTTGGTTTTTTCCTGGATGAGGCCTGCGATCACGGTCGAGCCACCTGACGGGAGCTCCACTGTGGTTTCCGCACGACGCACGCTCAAGGCTGGAATATTAATCGTCTGAACCGTGGTGACATTGCCGTTTGCATCGGTGCCGGCGACAGATTGTGGCGCGAACGCTCCTTCCTGGGTCAGCTCCGACACCTCAGTTGAGATGCGCAATGAAATACGGCCTTCAGAGAGCACAACCGGGGTAAAGGCGAGGCCCACACCAAAAGGTTTGAACTCAAGCTGGATATTGCCCGTCTCATCCTGGCCAACCGGTACAGGATACTCACCACCTGCAAGGAATTTGGCAGCTTCGCCGGAAATCGCCGTGAGGTTTGGCTCAGCCAGCGTGCGCACCAGACCGATACGTTCCAGCGCCTGAAGATTGAAGCCCAGCGCGCTTTGCAGAACTTCTGCCCCGCGCGGACCAACGAAATTTGACAGCGTGCTTGAAAGGGCAAGTCCGCCCAGTGCGCGGCCCGCCACGTTGAACGCATTCGTGGTATTGTTGCTTGATGTGCCCGGGAAGTAACCATCATTGGTGTAATCCACGATGAGTTCACCGTTTGCACCACGCATCGGAATGCCCGGATTGATCGTGCCATCATCATTGAAGGATGGCGCGACATGGTATTGTGGAACCGCAGTTGGCTCTACAAAATCACCATAATTCTGAGTGTTGGACAGGTTCACGCCAAGCTGTTTTGTGAGCGTCCGCTGCATCTCAACGATACGGACTTTCAGGAGAACCTGATCTTTGTCTTCAATCGTCAGCAGGTTGATCACCTTGGAGGCTGTGTCGCCACCTCCGCCAGCTGCGGCTGCAGCAGCGCCACCGCCGGCATCGTCATCGCCGCCGCTCACCACAAAGTTTTTCGCCAACTCAACCGCTCGAGAGGATTCGGACAAGCTGGCAACCCGGCCCGTCAGAATGATCGCGCCATTGCTGGCTTCAGCTTTGATGCGGGCATCGGGAAGCAGGCGGGTGAATAGATCTTCAAGTCCGTTCAGATCCTGCTCGACGCGGATCTGGAGATCCAGCAGCTGATTTCCGTAAATGTCGAAGAAGAAGGCGTTGGTTTCGCCGGTCTTCACGCCGCGAAAGATAACGCGTTGCGGCGTGCGCACGACCGCGTCAGCAATCGCCGGATTGGTGATGATAACATCGGCTGCCGGTACGCTGAGTTCAACGACTGATGACTTGTTCACCGGCAGGAGAAGGTCTCGCGAGACCGGGTTGGATCCAGACTGTGAAATATTCACCTGCACAACATTCTGTGCAAGCGACGCAGGTGCCGATACCAGGCCCAATGCGAGTGCAAAAAGACCCGCAATGACGGGCCGGAATTGTCTGGCAATCATGGCGTGCCCCCGATATTCGTCTGCTCGGTATTCCCGTTCCGATATATTTTCACGGTGCCCGACACATCTCTGGCCGATTGAATGGAATTGCTGGCAAGCACATCCGACCCCGAGGCCTGCGCATCAGCGACGCCTCTCAGAGTGAGCGAAATGTCTCCCATTCGCGTTGCCAGCATCAGAATTTCTGCATGTTTCGGTGTGAGTTCGAGGGTTGCAGACGTGCCAAGCACAACGCTTTCACCTTCGACTTCACTAATGGTCTGATCGATCGCCAGAACACGGACATTCTGAAGAACTGTCTGCGTCGCCGGACGCTCGACAATCATCTCCCCTTCCGTGACCTCAATCTCATAGGTCAGGATCACATCCACGCGGTCATTCGGAAGAATGAAGCCGCCTGCGGCCGTTTCGACCGAAATTTCGACGGCCACGCCGCGCATGCCTTCCGTAATGACGGCTGACAGCACACCGTTTTCGCCTGGCTGAACGATTTTCTTGGCCAGAACCGGTTCACCTGAGAAAATCGGCGTCCGAACAATCGACCCGGCAATATCCGTTGTCGCGTCTGGCGCGATCTCAGCGGTGAAGAAGTTTTCCGTTAAAAGGTCTTGCGGCCAATCCTGCCATGTCAGATCGTCAGGTGAAATACGATGCCCGACAGGCATATCAATCGTTGTGACGAGAACCTGGCCGAGTGGAATGGCCGGAATTTCTTCTTCCTCGACCAGTTCGACAATCTCTGGTGCTTCGCCTCCGCCCATGCCGCGAACCAGCATTGCAGCGACGAGCGCAGCTCCGCCCGCAACCAGTAAGATCAAGATTCTCATAATCGACACGACACACCACTCCCTGCCGGTGGATTTCCCGGAAACTTTCCTGAAAAAATCACATTCGCTCTAAGGCATCGTTAACGCGCTAAAACTTGTGGATTTAATCAGATCAGCGAAAACCGGACTGGCTGGCAGCGCCCAGAGCGCGCCAAGTGCAATCGCAACAGCATATGGAATCCCCGGCCCTTCAACGACCGAGCGCTGAAGAAAGCCCGGTACATTCCGGGCCGGAACCATACGGCGTGTCAGCATGATCAGCACCGCCAGAACACCACCCGTCAGCGCAATGCCCCAGACATAAGGAAGAACAGCGCCCGGACCGAGCCAGACCATGACCGCCGGAATAAGCTTGGCGTCACCGCCGCCAAACACGCCAACGGCAAACAGAGCGAAGCAAATCACGAGCGCGATGGCGCCCGAGAGAAAATGCCAGCCAATTTCAACGGGCGAGAATCCTAAGATCAGAGCGACAATTGGAAAGGAAGCCACATAAGAAAGGGAGATCCAGTTGGGGATCAGCATCGTGGAAACGTCACAACAGGCGGCAATCAGTAAGCCGACAAGAAATAAGCAGAGGATCAGCAGTAAGAACATGGTCGCGCCCATTGATTCGACGATGGCGACGAGTTTTCGGGTCAATCTCTGAAAGAAGTCTTGATGCTGTGGAAAATATATACTGCGCCGGATCAGGCACAGTCCTTGAAACAAAGAACCGCCGGACGAGCGTCCGACGGTTCCGTGCTATACCCGAAGGTATATAATCAAGCGTATCGCAAGCTTGGCTTACTTAGCGCCTTTAGCGATCTCACCAGAAACTTTGGTGAAGGTGCTGTTAGCGTTCGTGCCGAGCGCTGTAACACCAGAGATGACAGCAACGGCGATCAGAGCAGCGATGAGGCCATACTCGATAGCTGTCGCACCTGATTTGTCCTTCAGAAAACGTACGATGTTTTTCATTTCAACTTCTCCCACATTGGCAAGGCAACACCCGAAAACAGACTGATTTCGTCTCGGGATGAGGAGAAACTAACCTATCCGAATGAAAGCTAGGTTCATTTGAAATGGAAGTTTAAAGGCACGCGTTAAGGAATTTATTCACCATAACCCGACCGATCAGACCCCCGAAAAAACTCAGTTTTGTTAGCAAAGGATCAAGTCTCTCTTCTTAAATTGCGGGATGGAGCACAGGGAGTCGTGCGAAATGAAACGTGTTTTGACTGCATTTTGGGTCGCGATGGCATCACCTGCGGCGTTTGCCGGATCGACCGGCAGCCATGTGCCTCAGGTTCTTCCTGAGCCACCCGCGCCGACCATCGGTCCGATTATTGTTGATTTACAGCACTCTGAAACCTTCAAGACGCAAAGCCCGATTGCCGGCGTCTCGGTTGGCAGTTCTCAGGTCGCAAATGTCACGGTTCACGACGCCAATACCATTCTGGTGACCGGGCGCGCTTATGGATCGACAAGTCTTCATGTGATCGACAATCGCGGAAACATTATCGTCGATACGACGATTGATGTGACCAACCACACACAAACACGTCTGGTGGTTAACCGTGCCGGCTCTGATTACACCATGCATTGCGCGCCGAATTGCGAAGAAAAGCCGGATATTGGCGATAACAAGATCTATTTCGACATTCTGACCGACCAGGCACAGCAATTGTCCCGTTGATCGGACAAATTTCACGCATCTCTGCAACGTGAAAAAAAGCACCTTGTGTCAGACTCTTCTCAATGAATTCAGGAGGGTCGACCGTGGGTCGAAATACAGTATCGGACGAACAGCGAACCCCTTGGCATCCACGCCAATCGCTCTTCACGCGATTTCGGCGCGATCGCTCGGGTACGAACGCGATAGAGTTCGCGATTATCGCCGCGCCCTTCCTCGTTCTCCTGATTGGTCTTTTTGAAGTCTGCCTGATCTTCATTGCCACAACGACGATGGAGCATGGGATTGCGGAAGCCGCACGTCGCATCCGGACCGGTGAGCTTCAGAAATCCGGCGCCAGCGCAGAAACGTTCAAAACGCTCATTTGTGACAACACCTTCGGTGTGCTCGATTGCGGCAACCGCCTGAAAGTCGACGTCCGCGTCTTCGATAATTTTGATGCCGCCAAGGGCGACGACCCGTTGAAGGATGGTGCCGTGGATGATTCAAAACTCGGATTTGACGCCGGAGAAGGCAGCGACATCGTGCTCGCACGGGTCTTCTATGAATGGCAGATCCTCACCCCCGTCATCGGAAAACCCATGGCAAACATGGATGGCGATAAGCGTCTGCTTCAGGCCAGCGTCGCTTTCCGCAATGAACCGTTCGGAGATTAGACCATGAGATCGAACGGCATGCTTGCAAAACTGCGCCGGTTTGGCCGCAATAAAAAAGGTGTTTCGGCGGTTGAGTTCGCGCTCATACTGCCAGTGTTCGCGCTGCTTTATTTCGGCAGCATCGAGGTGTCATTCCTGATGATGGTTGACCGGAAGGTCACGCACACCGCCAGCGCGCTGGGTGACCTGGTCGCGCGGGGCACAACCATGACCGAGTCCGAAGTCACTGATATTTTTAAAGCCTCGTCCGCTCTGTTCCAGCCCTATAACGGCGCAAATGCTAAAATGCGGGTGACGAGCGTTAAGAGAGAGAACGGCAAAACAACCGTCGTCTGGTCGCGCGCGCAGAATATGAGTGCTTATGGAAAAGGCGCCAGCGTCACGGTCCCGACGGGTCTTCTGAGCAATGGCGAAAGCGTCATCATGTCAGAAGTCACCTTCGACTATAATTCGACGCTCGGCTATTTCCTTCCAGGCACAAAAACTCTGGACGAGAAATTCTATCTCCGTCCTCGCCGTGTCGACGTCGTGAACATTCAATAAGCGCTGGTAATTGCCTCAGACCACCGATCAGTCTGCGACATCACCCTTTTTATAGCGCACAAAGCCTAGCGCCAGCAGCCCCAGCACGAACAGAATGCCGATGGTCGAAATGCCAATCGACTGACTGTTGAAGGCGCGGGTAAAGGTCTCGATCAGCAAGGGACCGATCCAGACCGTCACCGTTCCGGCAATCGCATACAGCCCGAAAAATTCGCCAATCATATGCTTGGGTGCCAGCGCAACCAGCATGGATCGCGATGACGACAGGAGGGCGGTAACAAAAGTGCCGAGCAAAGCCGCGATCACAAGATAGAACCAGTCATGTGTGTGGGAATAAATCTCCCCCGGCAAAAGTCGCTCAGACTCAATCAATCCGAAGAAAATACTCTCCTGGTTGATGGAAATCAGAAGAACGAGCACAACGGTCATCACCGAAAGCTCGAGCACAATCGCCATCTTCATACCGAGAATGCGATCCAGAACGCTGGCAAAGAAACCGCCAACAACCGCGAACAGCGTGAGCCAGATGGCATAGCCCGCCAGCTCAACCGGGTTCCAGGCAAGCACACCCGCCACATACACCGCGCCCATCATCATCAGTGCGCTCGTTCCGTCGGCATAGATCATCCGCGCGAAGAGGAATTTCATCACCTCTTTATGGTCTTTGGCGCGCTTGATGGTCTGCACCAGCCCGGCCAGCCCTTCTCGCGCGGCCTTGAACCAGTTCGCGCCTTTCCTGCCCGCATCCGGACACCAGAGGAAGAAAGGCCAGATAAAGATGGCAAGCCAGATCGCGGCCAGCGGACCAACACTTCGCAGGCCTTCTGACTGGCTGGTATCGAGGCCGAACAGCGGCTCTTTGAACGGAATGCCCGCCATACCCGGCAATTCGAACGCCAGAATAACAAACAGGAGAAGGAGAATGGCACCAAAATTCCCCATGGCGAGGCCGAGCCCCGAAATGCGCGACAGGACCGCAGGCCGCCCCGCATCGCTCAGCATGGAGTTATGGATCACCTCTGAATAAGTGAAGGAGATATAGGCGACGACCATGATCGCCCCGATGGTGAAGAGAGAAAACCCTTCCCCTTCAGGCTTTGCCCACCAGAGCAGGAAGGACATCAAGCCGACGAGAAAAAGAACAAACCCGACAAGCGGTTTGCGTTTGCCGCCCCGGTCGAGCGTTGCGCCAAGAATGGGGGCCGTCGCGGCGGCAAAAAAACCAGACCATTTGGTGATCCCAGCCATGAAGGCCTGACCATGCGCATTCGCAGCAGATTGCGCTGCCGCGTCTGTCATGCCGTCGAACAGACCGTTGCGCAGGGCCTCATCGCCCGCAATTTGCGCCAGATAGGGCGCAAACACATAGATGATGACGAGGATATAATACGGGTTTCGGGCAAACTCGAACATGACCCAGCCAATGGCTGGCTTGTCGAACGCTCCGCCGCGCTCTTCAGGAGGTCGGATATGAGACTCCGCGTCTCCAGTGACGCGTGCCATGGCCGGACGGCCCGTGCTCTGCGGTTCGTCTGTCATATCTCTTTTCCTCCCGATGGCTTTTCAGCCATTCATTGTGACAACAGACTGCATCAAAAATCAGCTTTTGAGCAATAAAATATGTCACAGCATCACGACTCTATAAGCTTTTCTCGGATCTTTTCCATTTTCGATTCTGTTACACCCAATTGGTCGCGAACATAGCCGAGCGGTGAGCCATGGGCCTCATTCATCACGTCAAACGCGTTTTCGAGATAGGGTAGCCGCACGCCCATAAAGGGCCGGAACACATCCGCCTCATGATTGGTGCCCAATATGGCATTAAAGCGATCCCGCGCCGCTGGCAGATGCGCTTCGATATCGACCGCCCGATTGGTAAGGTCATAATCTTCGAAAATGTCGTCCTCGCTGACGCCTAGCACCAGATGCGTAAGCGCGCAGATAATGCCAGTCCGGTCTTTACCGGCGGCGCAATGCACAACAGCTGCGCCCTCAGTCTCAACCAGACCATCAAACCAGGCCGTGAAAAGATCAATATGATGCTGTTTGAATGGCGCTGACCGGTAATAATTGGTCATATAGTCTTCAATGGTCTCAGACGTGACACTTTCTTGCTTCAGGGCCGCAATATGTGCCGGCACTTCCTCACGGCCACCATCGGTCGCGACCATGATCACTGGCTCTGCGGGCCATTTATTGGGCTGGCGGTCGCGCTCGTCAGGCCGACGCAGATCGACATGGAAGCCTACATTCAGACCATTCAGATACTCGAGATCTTCGTCCGTCGCCTCATTGTAATGGCCCGACCGGAACAATAGCCCCTGGCGCACACGGCCTGTTGGCGTTGCATATCCCCCGAAATCCCGAAAATTACGAACGCCTTTCAGCGGCTTCACCCGATCTTCCATCTCGTCCCTCTCTTTTGTTCAGGCAATCCCTAGATCAGAACGCGGACGCCGATAACCCCCGAAGACACCTTCCAGTGCTTCGGCGATATCAAGCAGCTTAGCGTCTTCGCCTTGGGCCCCCACAATCTGGATCCCAACGGGCAAGCCTTGTCGCGTCTGACCAATGGGCAGCGTTACAGCCGGGAGATGACAGACGCTTGCCAGCGCAATCCAATTGAGATGACTGGCATAGGGAATGTTTTGACCATCCATTTTGAACCGGCGTTTCAAAACAGGTTTGCCCGTATTGTGGGGGATAGCCGGCGTTGGTGAAACCGGCATGATCAACGCGTCATAAGATTTGAAAAAGTCGCGCATAATCTGTTTCAGCGCGGCACGTCGACCATCTGCCTTCAGCCAGTCGAAATGGGTAATCCCCGCTTTAACTGCCCAGTTTCCATCGGTGTAAGGCGTGCGCTCATATTGCTGCAGCCATTTCAGAAGCGGCCGAAGCAGTGTCAGTCCCGCACGTTGGAGCGCGGGCATATCCATGGCAACCACAGGGATCAGCAAAGAGAGATAGACGTCGAGCATCTCATCAGGGTCAATATCCGGCTTTACCGTCAGGATTTTCGCGCCGGAGTGTTCGATCTCCGGAACGATCTGCTCCATCAATTCGCGCACGCCGGCTCCGATCGGCCAGTTTTGATGGTCCATCCACAGCGCGAATTTCATGCCGAAGACATTGAGGTTGAACATGGATTTTGACCCGGTTGCGCCGGTCTGAATGACGGATCTGAGAAGTTTGAGATCCTGGATCGTCCGCGCCATAGGCCCGATCACATTGAGATCAACCTCCCCCATATAATCTGGCGAGGGCGGCACATGACCAGCCTGCGGAATGACGCCATAAGTCGGCTTGAGCGAGACTATTCCCGAGAAATGGGCGGGAATCCGCAAGGACCCACCAATATCAGACCCGATCTCGAGAGGCGTAAGTCCGGCAGCGAGCGCTGCCGCTGCCCCGCCTGACGACCCGCCTGGCGTGCGGGAAACATCATAAGGATTGTTAGTGCGGCCAAAGAGTTTGTTATAGCTCTGCCATTCACTGGCGAGATAGGGCACATTGGTCTTGCCCCAGATCACCGCGCCCGCGGCCCGGGCGCGCGCAACCACTTTCGCATCGGGCACGGCTTTCGCCCGCTTGGAAAATTCCGATGCACCCGCCGTCGCAGGCATGCCCGTCACATCCAGCGTGTCTTTGATCGTCATGGGCAGGCCGTGCAAGGGCCCGAGGATACGCCCCTCCTGACGCATCAGATCGAGCGCATTTGCCCGTTCCCGCGCCCGGTCGATATCGGTTCTGATGACGGCGTTGAGCGAGCGGTTGACCCGCTGGAAGCGGTCGATATGCAGGTTGAGGAGCTGAACGCTGGTGATGCGCCCATCAGCCAGGGCTTCCATCTGTCGCCAGGCAGGCTGAAAGCAGATCTCGCTCACAGACCAAGCACGTCTTTCATGTCATACCAGCCCGGAGGCTGGTTGGCCGCCCATTTCGCGGCGCTCAGTGCACCACGCGCGAAGACATTCCGGTTCAGTGCGGAATGCGACAAGGTGAGGATTTCCTCCTCAGACCCGAAGCTGACCTCATGTTCACCGATCACGCCGCCTGAGCGGCGCACCGAGAATCCAATCTGACCGGCAGGCCGCTCACCCGACAAACCATCATAAGGGGGAAGACGCACATCCTTCAGATGCTTGCCACGCCCTTTGGCAGCGGCATCCCCAAGCATCAGAGCGGTGCCGGACGGCGCATCAACTTTATGTCGATGATGGGTTTCCAGCACCTCGATATCCCAATCGATACCTAGAGACCTTGCGGCTCGCTCCACCAGGGCGCTCAACATGTTCACACCAAGGGAATAATTCCCCGAATAGACGAGCGCGAAGCGGTGCGCTTTCGCCTGTAGCGCGACAAGTTCAGACTCGGCAAATCCCGTTGTCCCGATGACGATGGCTTTCACATCGGAATCCGCGAGAGCGTCCAGCGCTGCGAGCGTCGCCTTGGGGCGCGTGAAATCGACATACACGTCGGCCGCTTCAGCGGCGATCACCACATCAGAGGTCAGCTGCAGGCCCGTTTTGCCAAGGCCGGTCAACTCGCCGATATCGGCCCCCAGGCCATGAAATGCAGGTGCCTCGGTCACGCCCGTCACATCGAGGGCGTCGTCCTCCAGAGCAAGTTTGGTCAATGTCTGGCCCATTCGACCAGCCGCACCAGCGATGACAATTCGGGTAGATAAGCTATCGGACATGGGGATATAGAAACCCAGATCAGGCCAAGGTCAATTCAAGGAATGCACAGAGCAGCCTTTGCAGGCTCGCCTATTTCCCATCAAAGGCCGCTTTCAGACGACCCATCAGAGAATACTGGCTCGCCCATTCCTTATAGGATTGCCGTTCAGCGTCTCGCTGGGCAGCCTGCGCCTCCGAAAAGGAGGAGAGATCAGCCCGGATCGCTGCCATATCAAGACTGGCAAAATGGCGCGTCTTGAATGTCTCAATCAGCTCGAACTCGTTATCGCAGATTTCACCATCCTGTTGAAAGATGATGTTCGCCATATCGATAAGGCGCGCACGGTCCTGCGCTTCTGTGATATCGGGCCACACCGTCTCCATATCTACTTTCAGTTCGACTTCTGAGTGAAGCACGGCACGCTCCTCAACAGTCAGCCCCTGATGGGCATCGATGATATCGTGCAGCGTCGCTTTTTCGTCGACGTGAAGTTCATGATCCGCCCAGGCCAGAGCGATCAGTCCGCGGTAAAGCGAATATTTGCTGGAAGTGCTGTGTCCCATATCAGCTCAGTTGTCTGCCCCCGTTTAAAGTCATCCGGCGGGACACTAGGTCCCGAACCTTAACCAGAGGCAAATCATGACCTGTGAATCACATCTATTCCACAGGGCGTTATCTAATCTTCCACATAAATATAGCTGTCACCGGACACGTCTATGTGACCGATACCAGGGAATGGGAAATGATACGCGAAAATGGTCTCGCCGGTTTCGGCAAGTTCGGAGAGCAGAGCTTCACGCGCAGCCCGGGCAGCCGGTTCATCGGTATCAAACGCGATCTTCCAGCCCGGATAGCCGACAGAGATCACGAAATGATGCATGGCATCGCCCACATAGAGAACGGTGTCGTCGTCAGACGCGACCCGATAGGCTGAATGGCCCGGCGTATGTCCCTCAACGGCCACGGCCGTGACAATACCCGGCACCACTTCTGACCCCGGTTCGAATGTTTCAACCGCGCTTTCAACCACACCGACGAGGTCAGCCTGATCTTCATTCGCCTTCATGAACGCCCATTCGGCGGTGGTCATCCGGATGGTTGCATTCGGGAAAGCCAGTTCACCCTCTTTGGCAAGCCCGCCCACATGGTCGAAATGCGAGTGAGAAATGAAAATGTCCGTAATGTCGGCTGGCGCAACATCTGCCGCTGTCAGTGACTCCATCAGACCACCGGCAGGCGGGCCGCCCGTTCCGGTATCAAATAACAGCACGCCGCCCTCGGTTTTCACCAGCATCGGGTGGAGGGCCAGGCTCATCATATCAGTGTCGAGACCGGCATCTCCCAATGCATCGGCAATGTCATCAACCGATTGCTCTGCCGCAAAGGGCGATTGCGCAATCGGCATGGTGAAGCCGCCATCGCGCAGCGCATACGCGTCCAACGATCCGATGGAGAACGGCACAACATCATCAGAGCTCGCCGTTTCGCTTGGCGTTGGCGTGGGTTCAGGCGTCGGCGTTGGCGCAGCAGCTTCTGTTTCTTCAGGTTCTGGCGCTGGCGTGTCTTCCGGCGCACAGGCCGCAAGCAGGAGCGCGATGGCCGAAGTGGAAAGCAAGCTGAGATTTTTCATTAGGGAGCACCCGTGCTGGAGAAACTGTTGTTTGCAACATAGCAAATCTGATCACGACTATCCAAGCGCACGGGGGGGAATTCCGTTCCGGTCTTCAGAAATTGGTGTCTGGCGCGCAGCAGGACAATTCGGGCAATAGTTTTTCTGGTGCATTCGCTACGCTTAATGCACCCTACGAGTCTAGAAGTGAGGTACTTTTATGAATGCCCAAATTGAAGTGGAAGCAAGCAACTAAAATCGTTCTGATAGCGCATTTCAGGTTTACTCAGGCCGGTGCCATTGCGGGATTGTATATTTCAGTGATCGGACTCGTTTTAGCCGCTGGTCAAATCGCGATAGCTTGTCTGCTTGCATCGGATCAATGCCTCGCTGGCGGCGTTTGGTCTAACGTCTCTGAGATAATATTCTTGTATGTATTATTGGTTTTGTCAGTCGTCATAATATTCAATGTCGCATTCTTTGCGTGGTTCAGCGTCAAGCGATTAGGTCAAGGCGTCTTGTACGTTAACTCATACAAAGAAATTGTTCGACGCCAGAACGCTAGTCTACGAAAAGGCCCTGACTCTTGATTTCGTAAGCCACCAAAAACCATCCCACGCTCCACACCGCGTAGGGTGCATTAAGCGGAGCAATGCACCCTACGCGGTGTGCGGCACGATGTGACGCATCTTAACCACTCTTGCTACCGAGCCGCTTCATCCGCGTCGGTCAGATCATCCCAGAATTTCTTCACCTTGCCGAGGAAACCATTCGAATCCGGGTTACACTCTTCGCCCGAACAATCACAGAATTCCTGCAGCAGCTCTTTCTGACGCGCAGACAGCTTCTGAGGCGTCTCAACAAACAGCTCAACAAACAGATCGCCGCGCGGTCCGCCGCGCAAGGTGGTCATGCCTTTGCCGCGCATACGCATGCGTCGCCCGGTCTGCGCCCCTTCGGGAATGGACACCTTCGAACGGCCACCCTCAATGGTCGGGATTTCGACCTCACCACCCATCGCCGCTTTCACCATTGGCACCGGCGTGCGGCAATAAAGGTTTGGCCCATCGCGCTCAAAAATATCGTGTTCTTTGACTTCAATGAAAATATAGAGATCGCCTGGGATCGAGCCCGCACGACCGGGATCACCCTCGCCTTCAAGGCGGATTTGCTGACCAGATTCAATGCCTGGCGGGATTGAGATATTCAGCTCGCGTTGAACCTGGACAAAGCCCTGGCCCGCACATTTGCGGCATGGATCCTTGATCACCTGACCGCGGCCGGCGCATTTCGGGCAGCCGCGCTCCATAGTGAAAAAGCCCTGCTGCACGCGAACACGTCCGCGACCGCCACACGTGTTACAGGTTTCCGGTGCTGTGCCGGGTTCGGCACCCTTGCCTTCACAATGGCCACACTGTTCCTTGCCGGGAACGTCAATTGTCATGCTTTTGCCGGCAAAGGCTTCTTCAAGCGTGATATCAAGGTCATAGCGCAGATCCTGTCCGCGCGACCGGCCCTGACCGCGACCGCCACGGCCGCCAAAAAACTCTGAGAAAATATCGCCAAAAATATCGGCCGGATCGACGCCATCTCCAAATGGAGACCGACCCGCGCCCGCGCCACCATTTTCAAAGGCGGCCTTGCCATACCGATCATAAGCGGCGCGTTTTTCAGGATCGGACAGAATTGAATAGGCTTCGCCCACTTCCTTGAACCGGGCTTCAGCCGTCGGATCGTCCGGATTGGTGTCGGGGTGGCATTGACGCGCGGCCTTGCGGTAGGCGCTCTTCAGCTGAGCGGCGTCTGCATCCTTCGATACACCGAGAATATCGTAGTAAGAGCGGTCAGACATAGGTCAGTTCCGTTTTGGCAGGTCCAAAGGGACTCATGTATCGCCGCTGCTGGTTTCGTAATATGTCCGGCATCCATCGACCGCTTTACCAAAGCTGGCCCGACCATTCGATTTTTCGCTCAAAAGCTTTTTCTTATAGTCGGCTTCGATCTTGCCGTAGTCTGCGGGGGATTCATCGCGCCCGACCCGCGAAAACCAGTCAGCAGCCTTGGAATAAATCAGCGCGTCCCGAACGCCCGGAGGCAGTTCATCGCGCTTGATCTTCATCGCGGCTGCACAGTTTGCGGCCTGTCCGACATCCAGATTGGACGCGGCAGACACTGACAGAACAGGCAGTGTGACGGCGGCACCGATCACCAGAAGGGCTCTGAGACACGTATTCGCCATCACACTGCTCCGTTTCATGTCGATTTATGCAGATTTCTTGTCGTCGTCGACGTCCTCGAAGTCTGCATCGATGATGTCATCGTCGACACCATCGGCCTTCGCATCAGCTTTGGCATTCTCTTCGCCATCAGCCTGTTGCTGGGCGTAGATTGCCTCACCGAGCTTCATGCTGGCTTGCATGAGCGCCTGGGTTTTGGCCTGGATGTCTTCCAGGTTTTCACCTTCAGCAGCGGTTTTGAGATCTTCCATCGCGCTTTCGATTTCAGATTTCACAGAGGCATCGACTTTGTCGCCATGCTCTTCGAGCTGCTTTTCGGTGCCATGAACCATGGCTTCGGCATTGTTTTTGGCTTCGACGAGCTCACGACGTTCCTTGTCCGCTGCAGCATTCGCTTCAGCATCCTTCATCATGTCGTTGATTTCGTCGTCAGACAGACCGCCATTCGCCTGAATGGTGATTTTCTGCTCTTTGTTGGTCGCCTTGTCTTTCGCAGAGACGTTCACAATGCCGTTCGCGTCAATGTCGAAGGTGACTTCAATCTGAGGCATGCCGCGCGGCGCTGGCGGGATACCTTCGAGGTTGAACTGACCGAGCATTTTGTTGTCTGCCGCCATTTCACGCTCACCCTGGAAGACGCGGATCGTCACGGCAGGCTGATTGTCGTCAGCTGTCGAGAAGACCTGAGACTTCTTGGTCGGGATAGTCGTGTTCCGGTCAATGAGACGGGTAAACACACCGCCAAGCGTTTCGATACCGAGCGATAGCGGCGTCACGTCGAGCAGGACAACATCTTTCACGTCGCCTTGCAGAACGCCAGCCTGAATGGCCGCACCAAGTGCCACCACTTCGTCCGGGTTCACACCCTTGTGCGGCTCACGGCCAAAGAAGTTTTTCACCGCTTCCTGAACCGCTGGCATACGGGTCATACCACCGACCAGAACGACATCGTCGATCTCGGAGGCAGATTTACCAGCGTCAGCCAGAGCTTTCTTACATGGCTCGATAGACCGTTTGATGAGATCAGCTGCCAGAGATTCGAGCTTGGCGCGGGTGATCTTCATGTTGAGGTGCTTCGGACCTGATGCGTCAGCCGTGATGTACGGCTCATTCAGATCATATTGAGTGGCCGTCGACAGCTCTTTCTTGGCTTCCTCAGCCTTGGACCGAACACGCTGAAGCGCCATCGGATCTTTAGAGAGGTCAACGCCCTGCTCTTTCTTGAACTCAGAGATGATATAATCGACCAGCTTGTTGTCGAAGTCTTCACCACCCAGGAAGGTGTCGCCATTCGTTGACAGAACTTCAAAAACGCCATCGCCAATCTCGAGAATTGAGACGTCGAATGTACCGCCGCCAAGGTCATAAACAGCGATGGTTTTGCCATCAGCCTTCTCAAGACCATAGGCCAGCGCAGCCGCTGTCGGCTCGTTAATGATGCGGAGCACTTCGAGGCCAGCAATCTTGCCGGCGTCTTTGGTGGCCTGACGCTGAGCGTCGTTAAAGTAAGCGGGAACCGTGATCACGGCCTGCTCAACTTTTTCACCAAGATAGGCCTCAGCCGTTTCTTTCATCTTGGTCAGAATGAAAGATGAAATTTCCTGCGGAGAATAATCTTTGTCGCGACCTTTAACCCAGGCATCGCCATTCGGGCCTTCAACGATCTCGTAAGCGACTGTTTGCTGATCTTTCTTCACAGTCGGATCACTGAAGACGCGACCGATCAGACGCTTGATTGCATAAAAGGTCTGCTTCGGATTCATAACGCCCTGGCGCCGTGCAGGCATGCCGATCAGGCGCTCACCACCTTCAGAAAAGGCCACAACCGATGGTGTTGTGCGCGCACCTTCTGCGTTTTCAATTACCTTGGCATCCTTGCCGTCCATAACTGCGACGCAGGAGTTGGTCGTACCAAGGTCAATACCAATAATCTTACCCATTTGTATTCCTCTGTTCAGCCGTCACCCGGCTTTTTTCTGGCCCGCCAGCGGCACCATGGCCTGATGACTCTTCGGATCTGCGAAACGTGGGATGTTTCGCGGTTCGACGGAGATATGGGAAGCGATTCGCATTGCTCAAGAGATCAGTGCACTTTGCTATCGCGAAAATGTGAAAATGGTTGCCCTGAAGAGTTCAGAACACAAATTGCCAGCAAAATTCCACTAGGACGCAAGCGCTTATGCAAATCAGACCCGGCGGAGCCGAGCTTTATTCAGATTATCTTTCTGTCACGGAGCAGACAGAAATTGTTGAGGCCATTCGCACCTGCACACAGCGGGCCCCGCTCTACACGCCCACAATGCCTCGGACTGGCAAGTCCATGTCTGTGCGCATGACCAATTTCGGAAAACTAGGCTGGATGTCAGACCAAAAGGGCTATCGTTATCAGGCTGAACACCCGACCACAGGCGAAAGCTGGCCCACCATTCCCGACGCCATTTTGAACATCTGGCGTGATCTCTTGCCCGACCAGCCAGAGCCTGACGCCTGTCTGATAAATTACTATTCTGAAACTGCCAGAATGAGCCTTCATCAGGACCGGGATGAGCAGGATTTCTCCGTGCCCGTCCTCTCCATTTCTTTGGGGGACACCGCGCTCTTCCGCCTCGGCGGCACAAAACGCGGCGGCAAAACGCAAAGCTTCAAGCTCCGCTCCGGTGATGTCATGCTTTTAAAGGGCGAGGACCGCCTCGCCTATCACGGCATAGACCGCATCTATCCGGGTACGTCCTCGCTGTTAAAACAAGGCGGCCGCATCAACATCACGCTGCGCAAGGCGTTGTAGGGGAAGCACTCTCGGCGAAAAAGTCCCTCGCCCCCTCTAGGGGGAGAGGGATTTAGGGTGAGGGGGTTGGCGCCCAAACGAGCGGCGGTACAAAAACCCTCATCCCAAACCCTTTCGAGGAAAATTGATTCACTGGATCAATTCTTAAACCACTCGAGTCCCTGAGAGGGAGACGGGCTTAACCTGAGCCCGACCGGACGACGGACGAATGTCCGCCCCATCGGAGCCGTGAGCGGAAGCGAAGCGGCGTGAGATCAAAAGTCCAAAACTTATCCTACCCCTCCATGCCCGAGGCTAAACTGCTCGCATGAACCAAGAGCCCGCCCTTGCCCATCCATACGCCTCACTGAGCCTTGCTCAGATGATCGGGCTGAACCTTGCAAAACTTTATGCCTGGCTGGTGCGTTTTGAGGCTTCGGGCGAAACGCATGTCCCCTCGGACATTGCAGACATGGTTCTCTCGTCGGACTGGCTGGTTCACGCTTTTGTCCGCATGCTGACCTCAGAGCAGCTTGAGCGCGCGGGCTTCACCTTTGCCGCCCTCGCCATGCGAGATCCTAACATAAATCGAAATTCGGGGCGTCAGGAGCAAGCAGCCTTGAGCCCGCTCTATGCGAACCACAGGTTCGCGAGAGCTAATCAGACTGCCAAAGGCGCAGCAGGTCCGACTTCAGTCGGAGCACCTGCGAGCACAACAAAAGATCCCGCCGAACTCCTCGCGCGCCTCGAAACCACTATGGACAACTTCGAACGGGCAGAGGCCATCGCCAACGCCCTCGCCCGCGTGATTGTCTGTGCGCTGGTTTACATCTTCCTGGAAACGCCGGGAACTCAAGCATTTGCCGGTCCGGCAAATCGACTTTTTAGGGTGGGCGTTCGCCCACCATCACTGGAGCCGATGGGCCGGGACCCACCCTATCCATGGCCACCGCCCACCCACAATGTCATCCCGTTCGCAATGCGGCATGCAATGACGCTTTGCAGACACGGGACCCAGAACATAATGTTTTTTCCTCTGGCTGGATCCCGGATCAGCAGCGCATCATTCCATGCTGCGCTACGTCCGGGATGACACCGCGTTCAATTCGCGGCGTCACAAGCGACCGCGCAAGCGCAGCACCACCGAGACGCAGTCTCGGAAACGGTTCGAGCAAACTTAAACAAGAAAACGCCCAGAGACCTCTCTGCGGCGATACACGTGCATCTATTATGTTTGCTCGATTGCCGCTCCATCACCTGCGGCTCTGGGCAATCTGCGCCTGCACAGTCGTTTGTGATGAGCACCCCACAGCCCGACCGGGCTGGGCGCAGGTGCGTCGAGCTCGTGAGACAACAGCACCGAGCAAACTCAAACAACCTCCACTAGGAACGCACCACACTCAACCTAATTATAAGGGAAACGAGGAAATGCCCCATGGCCCGACTATCCCTGATCGCCCTGCCCTTGCTTGCCATTGCCGCCTGCTCCACCGAAGCACGGCTACCGATAGATACGGGATTTGGCGCAAACCCAACACTGCCTGACCCCAAACCCCAAACCATTCCCACTATGCAGGTCGCCGAGGGCACGGGCTGGCCGGAAGGTGAAATGCCGGTCGCCGCAGATGGCCTGGAGGTCAACGCCTTCGCGACCGGGCTGGATCATCCACGCTGGCTTTATGTGCTGCCGAATGGCGATGTGCTCGTTGCCGAGAGCAATGCGCCCGCCAAAGACTCTGGCTTCAGCATCACCAATATGGTGATGAAAAACATGATGGAAAAAGCGGGCGCGGGCGTGCCGAGCGCGGATCGCATCACCCTGCTTCGAGATACAGATGGCGATGGCGTTGCTGACGTGCAGACGCCCTTCCTGGAAGATCTCTATTCGCCCATCGGAATGGCTCTGGTGGGGGAGACATTTTATGTTGCCAATGCCAATGGGATTGTCGGATTTCCTTATTCTGAGGGCGAAACCCGGATGGAGGCTGAAGGCACGCCTCTGACCGATCTGCCCGCTGGTCGAAATCATCACTGGACCAAGAACATCATTGCGTCTGAAGATGGCACCAAACTCTATGCCGCGGTTGGCTCAAACTCAAATATCGCCGAAAACGGCATGGATGAAGAGGAAGGTCGCGCCGCCATCTGGGAAGTCGATGTCGCGACTGGCCAGAAACGCCTCTTCGCCACCGGCCTTCGCAACCCTGTCGGGCTCGACTGGAACCCGGAAACTGGCGAGCTTTGGACCGCCGTAAATGAGCGCGATATGCTCGGCAATAACCTCGTGCCCGACTATATGACCAGTGTTCAGGACGGCGCCTTCTATGGCTGGCCGTGGAGCTATTATGGCCAGAATGTTGATGAGCGCGTGAAGCCGAAAAGTCCAGAAAGGGTCGCGCAGGCCGTTTCGCCTGATTATGCGCTGGGCAGCCATACAGCGTCTCTTGGCCTCAGTTTTTCGACAGGTCAGTCTCTTGGCAGCACCTTTGAAACCGGCACCTTTATTGGCCAGCACGGCTCATGGAATAGGAAACCGCCCTCTGGCTATAAAGTGATCTTTGTTCCGTTCGAGGGCGGCGACCCGTCCGGACAGCCCATGGATGTGCTCACCGGTTTTCTGGTGAAGGACAAAGCCTATGGCCGCCCCGTGGATGTGAAGATTGCGTCAGACGGTGCGCTTCTGGTCGCGGACGATGTCGGCAACACCATCTGGCGGGTGACGGCTGAGTAATCAGCCGAAGCGGAAACCCGAATTTGGCGCGCCGAGCAGGACTTCGGAATAGACCTGTTCGGCGGCTTCGCCCTCTGCCGCGCCCGCTGCAATCATCAGGGGCAGCAAATGCTCAGGCGTGGGGTGACAGGCCGTAAAACCGGGCGCGGACTGATGGGTTTTGAGTTTGTCGTCGCGGGCATCAGTATCCATCACGGCCTCATTCAGCCAGGTGTCGAAGGGTGCCGCGGCTGGCTTGTCCGTTGTCCGATAGAAGTCGCGCAGATTGTGATAGCTGAGGCCGGACCCGACGATCAGGACGCCTTCTTCGCGCAGGGCAGAAAGTGCGCGGCCGAATTTCAGATGCTCCTCGGCATCATCGCTGGCGGGCATGGACAGCTGAACCAGCGGCACATCGGCATCAGGATAGACCAGCTTGAACGGCACAAACACGCCATGATCAAGACCACGACCAGAGACTTTATCGACCTGATAGCCTTCGCTGGAGAGCAACTCATCAAGCCGGTCGACCAGCCATTTGGGTGTCGTGGTCGGATAGGTCAGCTCATAGGTGTGAGGCGGGAAGTTGTAATAGTCGAAATAAAGGGCAGGGTGCTCTTCAACAACAATCGCCGGGTTCGGTGTCATCCAGTGCGCCGAAATGACGATCACAGCTTTCGGGCGCTCGCCAAGATCGGCGTCTATACCGCGCAGAAACGCAGCCATCTCATCCCAGGTGTCACTCGGAATGCCCGGAGGCGTATCCATAAAGAAACACGGACCACCGCCATGGGGGATGAAATAAGTTGGCCATTTTTTCATGGCGATCACTCCTGACTATCACTTTCGCCATGAGGTGCGCCGCAAGGAACCAAGTTGCAAGTACACACCTTTTGGTGCCTTAGAGCTCACGCCAGAAATCCGGCGATCAGATAGAGCACACAGGCAATACCTGCCGTGGCAAGCGCGTAAGGCAGCTGCGTTCTGACATGGGAGAGGTGTTCACTGCCGGAGGCCACACTGGCGATGAGCGAGGTATCAGAAATCGGCGAACAATGGTCGCCAAACACTCCACCACCCAGTACAGCGGCAAGAGCAAGAGACGGCGGAATACCAAGCGCCTGTGACAGCGGAATGGCAATGGGCACCAGAATGCCGTACGTGCCCCAGCTTGTGCCAGTCATGAAACTCGTCACGGCGGCTGCGAGAAACAAGATCACGGGCACGGTGAAGGCTGGCAAAGAGCCTGCCGCCATAGAGGCAATGAAATCGCCCGTTCCAAGCGCTTTCAGCGATCCGCCGAGCGCAATAGAGAGAAGAAGTACAGTCACCATAGGCACCATTTCGCCTATGCCCTGAAAGGCCTTGTCCTGAAGCTCTCCGGGCTTGAACACTTTGTCTTTCAGAAGGAGCGCGCCGGCCACAACAATGCCGAGCGCAATCGCCCAAAGGATGGAGCTGGCCCCATCACCATCGGTGATATTGCCATTCCCGGTCCAGGCCATAAAGCCAAGAGCGCCAGCGACCATAACCACCACAGGCAGCCACATATAGATTGCCTTGGTCGGTTCGGCGCCCGCATCAGTGATGGTGTTGACCTTATCGTCGGCGGATTTCAGCGGCCCGAACACTTTGCCGGTAAAAGCGGTGAGATAGACGCCGATCAGGGTCAGAATGGCATAGAAATTCCAAGGGATTGAGCCCAGTACCACATCGGTCGGCTTATCGAAGCCATAATCGGCAACAAGAGACAGCGCATAAGCGCCCCAACCATTCAAAAGGATCAGCACGCTGACCGGCGCAGAGGTGGAGTCAATAATATAGGCAAGGCGCTCGCGAGACAGGCCATGGGAGTCATAAAGCGGACGCCCCAGAACGCCGGATGAGAGCAGGCTGACATTGGTCTCAATGAAGATGACTGTGCCCGTCCCGGCCACAGCAAGTTCTGCTTTTCGTCTGCTGCCGGCCACACCGGAACTGATCAACATGCGCGCCATAGCCGACACCCCGCCTGAATCCCGCATGAAGGCGATCAGCGCGCCAATCAGAAGGCAGAAGAGGAGCACTTTCGCATTATAGCCGCTGGCAAAGACTTCGACATTCCGGTCAACCACGCCGATCAGCCCGAGCCCCGGATTGAACTGAGCGATCAGCGTTTCGGACAGAAACAGTGCGACGAGCAGGGCCGCGTAGACATTGCGCCAGATGACCGCCACCAGAATGGCCGCAATCGGCGGTATAATCGTCAGAATTTCCAAGTGCTTTCCCCGGCTCAGACACAGTGTTCAGAGCAGAGTTTGGACTGCATTCAAAAGCCCGCCAAGAGCGTTTGGCGAAAACCATGAGTAAGTTCAGCTCACTGAACTCTCTTCTGGCGCTCTGCCTTGTATGTGGTATCCCTGCCTCGTCTTATTGACGCACATTCAATAGCGGGAGGAAACCGGGACGATGATGAAAACGACAATGAAAACCATGTTAGGCGCGGCCTTGCTCGCAGGCTGTATGTCGACACACAGTCTTGCTGAGGATGCCGAAACAACAGCTGCGCCGATGAACTACGTCTCTGGCGTCATCGTGATTGTGTCGGACATTGATGCCACGACAGAGTTCCTGACGGACGCTTTGGGTATGAGCGTGGTCCGAAACGCTGATACTGAACGCTATAAGGAAACGATCATTGGCGCAGACGGTGGCGCCAATCTGGCTCTCATTCAGATGCTCCAGGGCGAAAGCTCGGTCGGTCCGGCGCGTATCGTGTTTAACACCAAAGATGCGCCAGCCTCCTCAGCCGCCATGAAGGCAGCCGGATTTGAGGTCAGCATTGATCGCCCGACCTTCGTCCTTGGAAAGGATGGGGACGGAAATCAATGGGAATTCATTCAGCGCTGAATACAGCGGCAATGAAACGGGAAAGGCGGGCGACAAATCCGCCTTTTATGCGTTCGACTTTCGCGGGATGAGGGAGGCCAGAAGCGCAGAGCCGCCAAACAGCGCTGCGCCGCCAATCATGCCTTGGATGAACACATCCAGTCCATCGAATGAGTCCGGATTGATGAGGATCCCATGGATCAGCGTCCAGCCGAACAGGCCGAAGAATAAAAGCCAAGGCACTCCGGCCTGTCCGCCAATCAGCCGTGCGACCATCATACCGACAAAAGCGAAGGCGGCTGTTTTCAGGAAAAATTCCCGGAGTTCCGGATGCTGAAACTCTGACCACCAGGCCATGGTGAGGCCCGGAAGAAAGGCCTCATCAAAGCCAAACGTCATATAATCACCCGCCAGAATAACGGCGAGACCGATCAGTAGTCCGAACACAAATCGAACGCCGCCCGGCCCGGCATTTTCTGCGAGCTGTGTATTCTGGGCAGAAAAGCCTTGGGTTTTTCCGGTGGCCGATGCAGCGCGCGTTGCGGCTTCTTTTTGTTCAGGCATGACCTTCGGGTTGAACGGCTCTTCGCGGCGGAACGCCGGATCAACCGTATAGGCCGCCTGAGGGCCGGATGCGGCGCGCGGACGCTCCGTGCGCGGTGGTGGCGTTGAGCGCGACTTCGCAGGATGTGGAAGTCTGGAAAAGTCTGCCCGCTCCAGAAAGATATGCATCTCGGCAACGCGCCGGATCATGTGTGGGAAGGGGATATAAAGGCGAGCGAGCAGGCTGAAAAACGGACGCCGCTTTAACTCCTGATATTGGGTGTAGAGGCTGTCTGTACTGACCCGATGGGCAATATCGGGCCCGACCATAAGCTTATTGAGCGCCGAAACGATTGCCTCTTCATTATAATCGACAGCATAGGCGCCAATCCGGTCGCCGGTCAGAACAGCGGCGCGCTCATAGGGATAAAGGAAGAGATTGAACACCCAGGTGTTCTCAAGCGAGTTGAGCAGGATTTCCGCCCACATAAAGCGGAGCTTCTTGCCCTGCAAATATCCAACAAACCGGCCAATCAACCAGCGGATTTCAGTCGTCGACGCGCCGTGAACTGTTTCAGAGTTCAGGATAACGGCCTTCTTCTTCAGAAAAGGCACCAACATGGCGTTGAAGCTGCCTTCTTCATAAATGAAAATGTCGATCTGTTTTTTATAGCCAATCAGTTCGCAGATTTCTTGCGCAGCATGATGTATTTCGGGAAAGCTGTGTTCATCAACCCGGACTGCATTGCCGATAAACTGGACGTAGATCAGATTCCGGATGAAGACGAACATCAGATAGAGCGCCAATATCGGAATACCGAAGGTGAAGATCGCAAATCCGATGGCGGCGAAGGCCAGCGGGATAACGACAATCAACGCAAACAAAAAGCGCGAATTCTCAACCGGATGACGAAGCTTTTTGAGATCTGCAGCCATGATGCCCCCACCAGGATTGGTTACCGCTGGACAGATTAGGGGCTTTTTCGGCCAGGGTCAGCCAGTAAACTCGGTCAGGCCATTTATTTTCTGATTACGCTGGAAATTTCAGTGTGTGATGGACTGCAGTTGGATAGGGCGCAGCTTTTCGCTGCACCCTTCTAAGTTAGCTCGCAGGCCCGGCACTGACTGCAACCATAGCAGCGCGCAAGGTTCGGTTGCCGATTTTCCACCCCGTCTGGAAGGCGGCTGCAACGGTGCCCGGGGGATGCTCGGACGGCATCTGGCTGACGGCCTGATGAACATTCGCATCGAACGCATCGCCCGGCGCAGCACTGATGGCTGTGACGCCGTGACGGGCCAGTGCCGTATGCAGTTCCTTCTGGATGGCTTCAACGCCCACCAGAAGGGCTTTGCCCGCGTCGGACAGCGCTTCACGAGACGGCCCGTCGAGTGCAACAAGCGCCCGGGCGAAATTGTCCGACACAGGCAGGAGGTCGCCAGCAAACTTTTCAACGGCATAAACTCGCGTATCAGCGACCTGGCGTTCGGCGCGCTTGCGGATATTATCCATCTCGGCATGGGCACGCAGAACCTGATCTTTCAGGTCTGAGTTTTCAGCAGCAAGCAATTGGAAGCGTTCTTCCAGCGACATTTCGCCATCCTGCTGAAGTTTTTCAGCTTCATCCGCGGCGGCTTCCATAGCTTCGGCCATTTCAGCTGCGGCTTCGCTCAGCTCTACGCTGTCTTCAGATGTCTCTTTTTCGTTCGCGTCACTCATACTTTAATCCCGTTGCTGGCGGCCATCCAATATCTGTCCGACCACCTTGGCTGTATAGTCCACCATGGGGATGACCCGGGCGTAATTCAGACTGGTCGGTCCGATCACACCCAGGGCGCCCACAATTTTTCGATCGCTGTTCATATAGGAAGACACAATCAGGCTGGAACCCGAAAGTGAGAAAAGAGGGTTCTCAGACCCGATAAAAATGCGCGCACCGGCTGCATCCCGTGTGGAATCGAGCACACTCAGCATGCTTTTCTTGCGCTCAAGTTCATCAAACAACCGGCCAATCCGCTCGAGGTCTTCTTTCGCGCCCGCGCTTTCCAGAAGATTGGCACGGCCCCGCACGATCAGAGAACGGCCACGATCGGGCTCCTCGCCCGACCATTCGACCACGCCAAGACGGATCAGATTGGCCGCTGCGGCATCGAGCTGAGCACGCTTGTCAGAGAGTTCTGTCTCAATTTCCGCGCGCGCTTCAGAGAGACGCCGCCCGCGCATGCGCGCGTTCAGATAATTGGTCGCCTCCATCAAGGTGGACGGCCCGATGCCATCGCCAAAATCGATAATCCGGTTTTCAACCTCACCACTGTCTGAAACGAGAATGCAAAGGGCGCGCGATGCTGCGATGGGGATGAAATCGACCTGTTTGATTGGCGCATCCTGCGTCGGAGAGGCAACGAGACTCGCCCCACCTGTCAGGCCAGACAGCACTTCAGAGGCTTCATTAAGCACATTTTCAATGTCCCGCCCGGCATTGGTGAGCCGGGAATCGATTTCGGCGCGCTCCATATCGCTCACCTCACCGGTCTGCAGCAGACTGTCGACAAAGAAGCGAAGGCCCATATGACTTGGTTGACGTCCGGCGCTGATATGCGGCGCATCGAGAAGGCCGAGCGCGGCGAGGTCTGACATGACGTTGCGGATGCTTGCTGGGGAGAGGTCCACACCCCGACGCGAAATCGTGCGAGACCCGACCGGCTCGCCCGTTTCGAGATAGGCTTCGACGATCGTCCTGAAGATTTCGCGTGATCTGCGATCAAGCTCCTGAAGCGGCGTCATAAGCAATAGGTCCGAAAAACAATCATCTCTGCCGGTCGATCATGTGCGATGACCGAATAAAATTACAAGTCTCAACGACATGTATGATGGACGAATTCCCAGGCTGTGAGTAGACCAGCCACATTTACATACGGAGATTTTGACCATGCGCCCATCAGGACGGCAAGCCGACCAGCTTCGAACCATCAGCCTCGAGACCGGCGTAAACGCCTATGCGGAAGGGTCATGCCTCGCAAAATTCGGGAATACGCATGTGCTGTGCACGGCAAGCTGGGAGAGCAAAGTTCCCGGTTGGATGAAAGGGAAGGGCGAAGGCTGGGTGACCGGTGAGTATGGGATGCTGCCGCGCGCAACCCACACGCGCGGTCGCCGGGAAGCCGCCTCTGGCAAGCAATCAGGACGGACACAGGAAATTCAGCGCCTGATTGGCCGCTCGCTCCGGGCCATTACGGATCTGAAAAAGCTTGGCGAGAACCAGATCACTATCGACTGTGATGTTATCCAGGCCGATGGCGGGACGCGTACCGCCAGCATTACAGGCGGCTATGTCGCGCTGGCACTGGCCTGCAAATATCTCGTGAAAGAGGGCGTGATTTCAGAATTTCCGCTTACAGCCCAGGCTGCAGCGATTTCATGCGGTGTCTATAAGGACGTTCCGGTGCTCGATCTCGACTATCCGGAAGATTCTGCTGGCGAAGTCGACGCGAACTTTGTCATGACATCTGATGGAAATATCATTGAAATTCAGGGCACCGGGGAAGAGCGCAGCTTCACGCCGAATGAGTTCTCGCAATTGATGGCATTGGCCACCAAGGGCTGCTCTGAATTGTTTGAAGCGCAGAAATCAGCTTTGGGAACGTAAACAGTTACTAGAATTTAATCTGGTTCACTTAATTGAGTTGACCGTCATTTTCTATTGATGACCCGACCTGTAATTCTGATACTCCGGATGTATTATTCGGAGTATTTCAGTTATTCTTGAAAAAATTACGGGCAATTCTTTTCAGCCCCTTCAGACCGCACGTGATTTGTTTGCATCGGGACAGTTCCAGGACGCGCTCGACCTCTGCCAATCCACCCTTAATCAGCCGGGTGATCACAGGGATGCGCTCTATCTATTGGGACGGCTGGCGCAATTGCAGAACCAACATAAGCGCGCCCTTCAGTGTTTCCGAAAGTCCATACAGACGGGGCACCCTGAAGCCGCCCCGCACGCCTATGCTGCGCTGTCCTTTCTCAAACTGAATGAGCCGGGAGCCGCGCTGGATCGGATCCGGGCTGCTGGTGAGATTTCAACATCCGATGCCCAGTCGCTCGGGGTGATGGGATCAGTGATGAGCCTAATGGACCGCCATGAGGAGGCCTGTGCGCTAAATAGAAAGGCAACCGAAGCCGATCCTGACGATGCCGCGCTCTGGTTCAATTATGGCACCTCGCTTTTATCGCTGGGCGAAGCCAGTCATGCTGACATGGCCTATCAAACATCGGTCAAACTCAATCCTGACTTTCTTCCCTCGCATGCGCAGCTCGCCTTAACGGGCGCGGACACGCATTCTGACGAGACTGAAACCCTCGAAACCCTTTGGTCCGCAAATCGCGACGAGGATGCTGAAGGTGCACGCCAGCTGGCCCATGGCATTGCCCGTATTCATGAACGACAGGGCAATAAATATGAGGCCATGGCCTGGCTGGAACGGGCGAAAGCCCCTGCCAGATCTATCGCTGAAGACCGCATTGACGCCATTCTGGACAGCTTCACGGCCGCCGAAGCGCTTTGCGAAACGCTGAACATTCGGGCTGAAACCGATGGACCCGGCCCGGTATTCATCGTCGGCATGCCAAGAACCGGAACAACACTCACCGACAGGATCCTGAGCAGCCATTCCGCAGTTGAATCCGCCGGCGAGCGGCCGGAGTTTCCTTTCTGTCTGGCGGAGCGCGTTGAAGCAACCAGCCCGCATGATGTGGACTCTCGACTGATTTCTGGCGCAGCCGAAACCGATCTGGTTCGGGTGGGCGAGCGCTATCTGAAGCATGTTTCGGCGATTGTCGGCACCTCTGGCGTTTTCACTGACAAGCTGCCTATTGGAAAGCTTCTGGCCCCGGCCATGCTTTCCGCCTTGCCGAATTCGCGCGTAATCTGCCTGCGCCGTCACCCGGCTGACAGCGTGCTGAGCGTGTATCGCCAGTTTTTTGAATTCGCCATCGGGCATTACCACTATGCGCTTTCACTGGACTGGACAGCACGATATGTCGCCCGCTTTCACAAACTGATCGACACCTTCGTCAACAAGCTTCCCGAAACGCGCTTCAGAGTGGTGGATTATGAGGATCTGGCGCAAAACACCGAGGCGACGACCCGAAGCCTTCTCGATTTTGCGGGGCTGGAGTTCGAGCAATCCTGCCTCGACTTTCACCTCAATGCCGCTCCGGTCGCCACAGCCAGCCTGACTGAAGTTCGAAAGCCCATTTACACCTCGTCCATTGGCCGTTGGAAGTCCTATGCGGAGCTGATGCAGCCAGCGCTCGATATTCTGGTAGGGGCCGGAGTTATGGATCTGTCAGATCTGGATTAGGTCATGAGCTAGAGGTCGAACCGGCCGGATTTCAGGTCCTTATGGACGTTGTCGGCTTCAAAAACGCGACCATTCATCACCGCATAAACACCCGGCGACAGCGTTTGCGCGGCAATGATGGCACCGCCCACATTAAAGCCGGCGTCGGATTTTCCGAGCGCAAACGGGCGCAGGGCACCCGTCAGCACAACAGTTTTGTCGCCGGTTTTTCCATCGAGATGTTGGGCCGTTTTCTCCATCGTGCCGGTGCCATGGGTGACCACAATGCAGCGCTCCTTCGCAGACTGCACAGCCAGCAGAATCTGCTCGCGATGGCAGTCCACCATGTCGAGGCTATCAAGGCTCATAATAGGCTGAACCCGGGCAAAGTGCGACTTCCCGATCCGTAAAAGTTCAGGGACATTGGTCACGGTTTCCGCGCCAAGAACCAGACTTTCCGTGAAGGTGTCATGGTCTTTGTCCAGCGTGCCGCCAGTGGTGAATATAACGAGATCTTCCATTGGCCTCCCCTAATTCACCAATTGACCGGGGGCAATAAGCATTTGTCAGTCTCAGTCTGTACTGCCAGGCTTTCCGCGCGTCCATGTCACGTCGGCGCCGTAAAGCGGAACGGTCGACAGGCTCATCTTCGCTGAACCATCCACAGGCTTTCGGGTGAAGCTCACATACATCAGACTGTCTGTGTTTTCATCATAGATGCGGCGGACAGCGAGCTGTTTGAAGACAAGGCTTTGCGACTGATCGAACACTTCTTCGCCAGATTTATCCAGATCGATATTGCCGACGGTGATCGGACCAGACTGAAGACAGGAGATGGATGAGTTTGATGGATTTTCGAACCAGTTTCCCTTGCCGATCCGGTCCCAGACGCCGCGATCAAAATAAGCGAGATGGCAGACCACGCCCTCAACCTTACGGTCGGTCAGCTGGCGAATCTTGATCTCATTACCCAGCCAGTCATTCTTGAACTCACCCACCTCGTCTTTGCCGCCACAGGCGGAAAGGATGAGCGCAACGACCAAGAAACCAAAGAATTTCTGCATGCAGGCTGAACGCCGTGTGGTGAATAGCGTTCCCATTTGGTCAATCAGAAAAACCAGCTGTCCAAGCCGTTACGGAAAGTCGTGTTATTCACCAAAGTTCCTCCGCCATTTATCGCAGCCTTTGCCATTGCGGATGAAGCCATTCATGCGGCTCGTTGTCGTTTTGCAAACCTTCTCATACATTAAGTAATTCAGGCTGCCGAGGCAGTTGCGATTATAGTGGTCATCAAACACGCCGACCATGTCATTGAGCGCATTTTGTCGACCCACTTGCACGTTAAACCGGTCGATTACGGCATTGCTCGATGAGCTGCCTCTATTTCTATCGATCCAATCATCGATTCTGTCGCGTTCTTGAATCAACAGCTCATTGGCTTCTCTGAGTACCACACACGCTGTGAGCTCTTTTTCAGTATAGGGTCGGTCGTCGGCTTGAGCCGCAAGACTGATCGAACCTAGTGCGACTGCGAGGATAATTACGGAAGAAAACTTCAAGACGCCCCCAATCTGAAATCGATTTTGCCATTTAAAACAGAAACATGTGCGGGGTCACGATAAAATCACATCAGTAAGTCCGCAAGCTTTTTAAGGCCAACTTTACGGAGCCGTTCGATCATATCGGCTTGATCAGCGAACTCGCACTCGAATTCCTGGGTTAATCTGGCCCTTAAGGTCGACTTATATTTATGGTCGACTGCACTCAAAGAAAGCTCAGCAAAGTGATCCGTGTTGATCGGGCAAATTTCAAAAGCCGCAAGCATCTTTGGAGGAAAATCCCTCAAATTCTCGGTGACGATGAAACCAGCTCGGGCCTTAACAGCGGTTTGAACAACATGCACGTCGTCCTGGTCCGGGAGCTCGATCCCCATCGCAGTGTTTTCAGGCGTCACCAGAGCATCGGGAAATGCCGAGCACAGCTCCGAAACCGCGCGATCTGCACGCTGAGTTTTCTCCGCCTCGCTGAAAGCTGAGTTCTTATAGGTCCTTGGAATGGCCCGGTGCGTCTCTTCCAGAATTTTTGGGGAAAATATCGGCGTGAATGCGCCTGTCTGAGCAATTGATGTCAGCACGATTCGCCGGATCGTCCCGGCGAGCACGCAAGCATCAAGTACGGCGATCGGGGGTGGTGGACCCGCTATTCTGCGGCTTCCTGATTGGCGGCCTCTTCATCGTCTTCATAGACGAGGAGATCAGCAGGCTGACAATCGAGTTCGCGGCAGAGTGCTTCGAGGGTCGAAAACCGCACGGCCTTTGCCTTGCCCGTCTTGAGGATGGACAAGTTAGCGAGAGTCACACCAACACGGTCACTGAGCTCGGTCAGCGACATGCGGCGGTCTAAAAGGACACGGTCCAGAGTTACTCGAATCGACATACGCGTCTCAGATTGTCATCTTTTCTTCTTCGCGCAAGCGCGTGCCCTCGGCAAAGACCTGACTGAGCACCGTCAGCGTGATCACCGCAACCCAGCTGGCGAGATTCACCGAGAAGTTCACCGTGGTCGCGATTTCAAACATTTTCACTGTAAATCCAAGGATGTGCTTGAGGATTTCCATCCCAGCAACAATCATTGCGAGGCGAGTCAACCTTCCGGCATTGTCCGGAACAAAGGGATCGCCATCGATCAGTGTTTTCAGAATTTTTTTCAGTTGGCTGGCCATCAGGATGAAACCGCCAAAAATAATGAACAGATTGGCAAAACCAATCAGATAGGTGCCGGTATCAACCGACAGATAGCCCTCAAACAGGTCAGCCTTCATCTGGCCGCCTGACAAATCAATCACAGAGGTAATAGCCAGAACTGCCAGGCAGATTCCAAAGACAATCCAGCCAAGGATCATGATGACATTCATCAGCACATACAGCGCTGATGCGATCGACCCTTTTCCCAAAGCCCTGATTTCAGGCATTTATTACTCTTCTCCACTCAGTCAGCTCGAGGGTGGCATGCAAGCCGCAGGCCACCCCGCCTAACTCCTCATATTATACGCTCAGAGGAGTGATTGCAGTCGCGAATCCCGAAAGGACTACCACGGGAATACCAATATAGACCAGATTGATCAGGATATCAGCGAATTGTGATTTAAGGTTACTCATGATGTCAGCTCTTTCCTATGCTATCTACACAAGTCCCGAAGCGGTAATCTTTCCTTGTTTAAGGGACCGGATGGCCCGTTTCGTCTTGCCACAAGGATCTAGGGATTTATCGATAAACGTCAAGAACGATTTTATCGGTTTTCGATAATTTTTTATTGAAGGACACTAATTTTTGATGCGTACGTTATCTGCTGGTGAATTGATCGCAGCCACTCACAATTCCGGAAAAGTCAAAGAATTGAAGGCTTTATTCGAGCCGCTGGGTTTCAAAGTGGTGTCTGCCATAGATCTCGATCTGCCCGAACCGGAAGAGACGGAAAAAACCTTTGTTGGTAATGCGATCCTGAAGGCAAAGGCCGCCGCAGAGGCGACAGGCAAGCCAGCACTGTCAGATGATTCAGGGTTGGCGGTCACCGCGCTTGATGGCGCACCTGGTATTTATTCAGCGCGATGGGCTGGTGAGCCCAGAGATTTTGGCCTCGCTATGGAAAAGGTGAGAGCAGAACTCGACGCCAAAGGCACAACAGATTATTCAGCCCGCTTCATATGTGTCCTCGCCATTTGCTGGCCGGATGGTCATTCGGAGGCCTTTGAAGGCGAAATAGCCGGACATCTTGAGTTTCCGCCGCGTGGCGATCGCGGCTTTGGTTATGACCCGATCTTTGTTGCGACGGGCGAAACAATTACGTTTGGCGAGATGGATCCGGATAGAAAGCACGCCATGAGCCATCGGGCGGACGCCTTCAAAAAACTGACCGCCTGGCTGGAGGCCGTCGCCAATTGATGACCAGCCTGCCTGACACGCTGTTTGGCATTTATATACACTGGCCGTATTGCGCGCGGATCTGCCCCTATTGCGATTTCAATGTCTATGCAGCGAAAGATCGGGATAATTCAGCGCTTCAGGCAGCCATTCTCAACGATATACGTGGGCATTATCGCCGCGTGCCGCAGAAAACGCTCACGAGTATTTACTTCGGCGGCGGAACGCCGTCGCTGTGCGAGCCGCGCTTTATCGCCGAGCTGATCGATGTGTGTGCGTCTCTCTGGCCTAGCGACGACCGCATGGAAATCACACTGGAAGTCAATCCAGAAGATGTCACGCGTGACCGGCTGAAGGCCTGGAGGAATGCTGGGATTAATCGACTCTCGCTTGGGCTTCAGTCACTGGATGACGCCGCGCTGAAATTTCTGGGCCGACAGCACACGGCGGAACAAGGCCGCCTCGCAACAAAGCTAGCACTTCAGCAATTCTCCAATGTCTCTATCGATTTGATCTACGCCCGGCCCGGTCAATCTTCTGAACACTGGCATGAAGAGCTTGCGCGCGTGTTGGAGCTCGGCGTACCGCATTTGTCGCTGTATGAACTGACGATCAAGGAAAAGACCGCCTTTGCCAAACAGGTTGAGCGCGCGCAATTCATCCCAATGGATGATGACGCGCAGGCGGATCTCTATCTTTCGACACTCGATCTATGTGCGGGTTTTGGATTGCCAGCCTATGAGGTCTCTAATCATGCCGGCCATGAGCATTATCAGTCACGCCATAATCTGACCTATTGGACCAGTGGTGACTGGCTGGGCATCGGACCGGGCGCGGAAGGCAAGATCAACCTGGACGGCCAGCGGACCACCACCCTAGCTCATCGGCGCGTGACGGACTATATCGCCGCCGTGGAAGAGACAGGCCTCGGATGGTCAGAGCAGATCAGTTTAAGTCGACAGGAAGCAGCGGATGAGAAGCTGATCATGGGACTTCGTTCCACACGAGGTGTCTCTCAGCCCGAACTGGAAACTGCTTATGGAACGCCGCTGGATGGTGAACAAATCGCTCTGTTTGAAACTCAGAACTGGCTTATTTGCCGGAATGATCGGCTTCGTCTGACGCGCGAAGGCTGGTTGATGGCGGACTATATTTCAGCCCGCCTCAGCCCCTGATTAGCTACCGCCGAGTGAGAAGCTGGTTGGCGCTTCTTCAATCAATTTTGGACCAGAAGGCTGGATTTCCATCACGGCCAGACCGCGTTCGACTGTACCGTCTGAGCGGAACCGGAACAGGCCATTCAGGCCGCGAAAGCCATCAAGTTCGCCCAATTCCTCATCGGTGACCATGCCATCGTCGAGGAAGGAAATGGCCAGAGAGGTGGCATCATATCCCAGGCTCGAAAGCGCTGCAGGCTCACGATTATAGGTGCGCTCAAACTGGTTTCGGAAATAACGCGAGGCTTGCGGGTCAGGCGTTGCATAGGTCGCGCCCTTCATGACCGGCTCGCGCCAGATTTCCGGGTCATCCCATTCAGATGTGCCAATATATTGGAGGCGTCGCAGATCAGCGCCGTAATAGGGAATGAGCGGCGCAACGGCGCGGAGCGGTGTGCCATTGTCCGGAATGACAATCGCTACTTTGCCCGGCCCATTGCTGAGCGCTGACTTCACCCGATTGGCGATACGCTGAGCCTCATCAACCGGCGGCTCATCGTCCTGTCCATTATAGCGATAGAATTCTGACCCGATCAGAACGCCGCCACGACGGGACGCTTCAAAGCGAAGCGCAGTTTCAACGCGGCGTGAATAAACAGAGGACGGACCGATAAAGGCGAACCGATTGATCCCCTGAAGTGAAGCCCAATCGACAATGCGTGCGACTTCTTCCTCAGGCGGGAAGCTGACGAGATAAGCGCCACCACCTGCCGCGCTGCGGTCATTTGAAAAGGCAAGAACCGGGATGCCTGAGTCACGTGCGGAATTGGCAACAGAGGTCACATTGTTCGCAAAGAGCGGGCCGATGATCACATCAGCGCCCTGCAGAATAGCTTCCTGGGTGGCTGACGCCGCAACGCGCGCTTCGCCCGCGGTATCTTTTGGCAGGAGAAGTATGTCCTGGGTGCCATGATCAAACAGCGCCATTTCGACAGCAGCGAGCAGGCCATTTGCCTCTGCGCGCACGGCTGAACTGCGGTGTGAGAAGGGCAGAAGCACAGCCACGCGTTTGATATCGCGGCCCTGCATGAATTCAGGTGTGAGATAATACTGAGACAGATCGACCTCTTCGGGCTCGTCCGGCTCTTCGATGATCGGCTCTTCAATGTCCGGCATAGGTTCCGGCGTCGGTGTCGGATCGGGTCTTGGCTGGCCTGTGGTGATCGGTGCGGGCGGGCTGACCGGAGCTGTCGCACAGCCAGAAACAAGCAATCCGACAAGGATCAGACTTGGCACCGCGTGAATCCGCTTTAAAACTGAACCGAATTTCATCCTAACTCACTCCCTGGTCAGCCATATCGGGACCATTAGCTGCTAGCGAGGCCAGCTCCGTGACACAAGTCTTTCGCACAGTCGATCTGTCACCGGGTTTGTATGTGGTTGCAACACCAATTGGCAATCTCCGCGACATAAGTTTGCGCGCCCTCGACATCCTTGCTTCCGTCGAAACCATCTTCGCAGAAGACACCCGGCAGACCAAACGTCTGCTCGATGCGTATGGTATAGACGCGCAACTTAAGCCCTACCATGACCATAATGGGGCACAGATGCGGCCTCTGGTGATGAAATATGTCGCGGACGGCAAGGCGGTTGCGCTTGTGTCGGACGCCGGAACGCCTCTGATTTCCGATCCGGGCTATAAGCTCGTCCGGGATATTGGCGAGGCGGGCGGAACAGTGATCCCGATCCCCGGTCCGTCGGCCGCGATTACCGCACTCTCTGCAGCGGGCCTGCCAACCGACATGTTTACCTTCTGCGGCTTTCTGCCGCCGAAATCAGGACAGCGTCAGGAGAAACTCAAATCATTCGCCGGACAGAAACTTACCCTCGTCTTCTACGAAACAGGGCCGAGACTGCTCGCCGCCCTGGAAGACATTGTGACGGTTTTTGGCGCAGCTACTGAGATCGCTGTTGGCCGCGAACTGACGAAGAAGTTTGAGGAAATTATCCGGCAGTCCGCAAGCGCGGCTGTGGAGCGCCTCGAAGAAAACGGACCGCCCAAGGGCGAAATTGTTCTGATGATCTCGCTTACCGGCGAGGAAGGTGCTCCGGCGAGCGAGGCTGATATTGATCACTATATCACCGACCGTCTCGCATCTCTGGGCGCGAAAGGCGCAGCGAGTGAGGCCGCGCGCGAGTTCAAACTGCCCAAACGCGAACTTTATGCGCGAGCCGTCGCACTTCAGGCGCGTGATCGGGATGATTGATCCGGCCAGACAAAAGGCCGAACGGTCGGGTCGGCTCGCCGAATGGATCGCCTTAACGGTTCTCACACTCAAAGGATATCGCGTCATCGCGACCCGTCAGAAGACGCCCCTTGGCGAACTGGATCTGGTTTGCCTCAAACATCAGACGGTGGTCATCGTCGAAGTGAAACGGCGTAAAACTCTGATCGAAGGGGAATGGGCCGTTCCCGCAATGGCCTGGCAACGGATTGGTCGGGCGGCTGAAATCTGGCTCTCGAAGAAAGGTGATCGGCTTTATTCTGCGGATCGGCGGTTTGATTTGTTTCTGGTGGCACCGGGTTTTCGCTTTTGCCACAATCTCGACGCGTGGCGACCCGAGAATCCTCTAACTCATGGTTAAGAGAGTCAGACTAAGTTCTGTAAAAAACCGCGAGAGATTCCCATGCGTATGTCTGCCCTGCTCCTGGTCGGAAGCCTCATTCCCCTTTCAGGCTGTGTCACTGCTGCCGTCGGCGCTGCTGGCGCGGTCGGTGTGGCCGCAATTCAGGATAAGAGCTTCGGCGAAAGCCTCGATGATGCCGCCGCCTCGAATGAGCTAAAGGCCCGGCTCATGACAGCCAGTCCATCAGCCTTCAACGAAGTTGACGTGGAAGTCGCAGGCCGCATGGCGCTGTTGTCTGGCCGCGTGCCAACCATGGCGGACCGGCATGAGGCCGAACGCATCGCCTGGGGCGTTGGCCTTTTGCAGGATGTCAAAAACGAAATTCAGGTCCGCGAAAAAGGCGGCGTCGTTCAGAATCTCAATGATGAATGGATTACAGGCCGCGTCCGGTCTCGTTTGTTTGGCGATAGCGAGGTCAAATCCGTCAATGTGAATATCGAAACCTATGACGGTACGGTTTATCTGATGGGCCTTGCGCGCTCGCAGCGGGAATTGCAAAAAATCGCTGAGCACGCTTCGAAAGTCCGCGGCGTGAAGGAAGTGGTCACCTATATCCAACTGCCAGAAAGCCGGACGAGGGCACGGCAGACTGCAGCGTCGCAACCACCCTATCAGCCGCAACCCCAGCAGCAGGCGCCTCAAACCGGCGGGGGCTATAACCCTTATGCGCCACCGACAAACGAGTAGAGACTTGATCGCTTTCAGAAAGCCCGGTTTTGATCGAACCGGCCATCTGATACCTCTCCTAATCTCACTTTAGACTGGCGAGAGCGCTCATCTCATCCTAACTCAGGGTCTGATCATTAAAGGACCCTGCCATGAGCCTTCGCGTTGCCATTCAGATGGACCCCCTTGAATCGGTTGATATCAACGCCGATACGACTTTTGCCATGGCCGAAGCCGCGCAGGCCCGCGGCCATTCTCTCTGGGTCTATGGCCCGGGGGACCTCTCCTGTCTGGACGGAAAGCTGTTTGCGAAGGCGCGGCCTGTCACCGTGCAACGCGTGAAAGACGCGCCCGGCGTTTTCCAGCCAGAGGTCCGGCTCGACCTGCAGGAGGATGTGGATGTGGTGCTGATGCGTCAGGACCCGCCCTTTGACATGGCCTACATCACCGCGGCTCATTTGCTGGAGCTGTTGAAAGGCAAAACGCTGGTCCTGAACGACCCGGAATGGGTTCGAAGCTCACCTGAAAAACTCTTTCCGATCATTTTTCCCGGCCTTCTTCCGGAAACGCTCATCTCTCGTGACCTGAATGAGATTCAAGCCTTTCGTGACCGGCATAAGGATATCATTCTGAAGCCGCTTTACGGAAATGGCGGTGCGGGCGTTTTCAAAATGTCTCAGAGCGATTCCAATTTCGCATCCCTTATTGAAATCTTCATGGAGCGGTCGCGTGAACCCTTTATTGCGCAAGCCTTCCTTCCAGATGTGTCAAAAGGCGATAAGCGCGTCATTCTGATCGATGGCGAGGCGGTTGGCGCAATAAATCGCGTACCAAAAGCGGGTGAAGCGCGGTCAAACCTTCATGTCGGCGGGACAGCAGAACCGGTTGATCTGACGGAGTCGGACCTCGCCATTTGTGCGCGGATCGGACCTGAACTCAAAAAGCGCGGCCTTGTTCTGGTTGGGATTGATATCATTGGTGACAAACTCACTGAAATCAACGTGACCTCACCGACCGGCGTCCAAGAGATGAAGCGCTTTTCGGGTGTCGATGCTGCACAACTTTTCTGGGACGCCGTGGATCGTCGGCTGGCAGGCGACTCTGGACACTAAAAAAGTTCTTGATTTGTTCCGGATTCGAAACTACACCTTTTGGTAGAGGTGTGGGAGAATATAATGGTCAGCCGGACGACAACTTTTGCATTCGACGGAATTGAGGCGCGTCCGGTCGATGTCGAAGTACAATTGCTGGGTGGTCACCCTCAATTTATCATTGTTGGCCTCCCCGACAAGACGGTCGCCGAAAGTCGCGAGCGTGTGCGCGCCGCCTTCTCGGCTATCGGGCTCGCACTTCCACCCAAGCGGATTATTGTCAATCTGGCACCGGCAGACCTTCCCAAGGAAGGCAGCCATTATGATCTGGCGATTGCGCTGGCGCTTTTGGTAGACATTGGCGCAATCCCGGCCGATGCGCTGGAGGGCATGGCCGCCATTGGGGAATTGTCGCTGGATAGTCATTTGCAACCGACCTTTGGCGCGCTGCCCGCCGCCATCGCAGCAGAGGCGCTCGACCTGACTTTAGTCTGTCCGGAAAGCTCCGGGTCTGAAGCGGCCTGGGCAGGTGGGTCGGTGCTCGCCATTCAGAGTTTGATGGCCTTTATCAATCATACGGCCGGACGCGCGGTGATTTCGCCCCCGGAAGCAGGCGCGATGAAGGCTGCGCCGCCTCTGCCGGACCTGAAAGACGTGAAGGGGCAAGATGGCGCCAAGCGTGCGCTGGAGATTGCTGCGGCAGGCGGTCATAACCTCGTCTTTTGCGGTCCGCCCGGTTCGGGCAAATCCATGATGGCGACGCGTATGGCGGGTATATTGCCGGACCTTTCTCCCGAAGAATTACTGGAAGTCAGCCAGATACAATCCATTGCCGGAATGCTGGAGCGCGGAGAATTATCGCGGCGCCGCCCCTATCGCGCGCCACATCATTCCGCCTCTATGGCCGCATTGGTGGGCGGCGGTGTGAAGGCAAGGCCGGGTGAAGTCTCGCTGGCCCATCATGGGGTATTGTTCCTCGACGAATTGCCCGAATTTAACTCGCAGGTTCTGGAGGCACTGCGCCAGCCGTTGGAATCGGGAGAAGCTGTCATATCGCGGGCCAATCGCCATGTGCGCTATCCGGCCCGGTTTCAGATGATCGCCGCCATGAACCCCTGTCGCTGCGGTGGTGGTCCTGCCGAAGGAAATTGCCGGAAAAAGCCAAAATGCCTGCAGGACTATCAAGGCCGATTGTCAGGTCCCTTTCTCGATCGCGTGGATCTCTTTTGTGATGTACCGCCGGTCACCGTTGCGGACCTCTCGCTTCCCACGCCAGCGGAAGGCTCCAAAGAGGTGGCCGCGCGCGTGGCTCGGGCGAGACAGATCCAGGCGCGTCGTTTTGCTGATCTTGACCATGATGGGCGACCGCTGAATGTCGACCTCGAAACCCGCCATCTGGAAGACGTTTGCAAAACTGAGCCCGATGGCCAGAAACTGCTCCTCCAGGCCGCCGAACAATTCTCTTTGTCAGCCCGCGCCTATCACCGCGTTCTGAAACTGGCCCGCACGATCGCTGATCTCGACGAGGCAGACATTGTACTGCGACGCCATCTGGCGGAAGCGCTCACCTATCGTTGGAGAGATCCGAGTTTTGCGCCGCAAATGATGGCGCAGTCATGATTTTCTTAATGTGCCTGTGAGACGGTATCGCATTGACGAGTTTGGGTGAGGCGAATGAACAAGCCGAAGGTAGATGCGGTAGAAGATCGGTTTCTGGCGACGGTCAGCCATGAAATCCGGACCCCGCTCAACGGAATTCTGGGCATGGCCTCTTTATTGGCGGAAACCGAACTCACCCCGGCGCAATCCGATTATGTTTCAGCGATCCGGCAATCCGGGGCGCGGCTGCTCGACCTTCTGAACAATGTTCTCGATTATGCGCGCATGGATGCGACCGGCATTGAACTGGAAAACTCTGAAACAGATGTTCGCCAGCTTGCCCAGGAAGTTGTGGAACTTCTCAGCCCGCGCGCCCACGCCAAAGGCCTGGACGTGTGTGTGCGAATGGCCACCGACTTTCCGTCCCGAACGGTTCTGGATGATGGTCGGCTGAGACAGATCCTGTTCAATCTGATCGGCAATGCGATCAAGTTCACCGAAACCGGCGGCGTACTGGTTGATCTGTCTGTCAATCGGGACGGACATTCCCTCAGGATTGATATCATCGATTCCGGGCCGGGTCTGTCTGACGAGGCGCAATCAAGGTTATTCTCGGCCTTTGAGCAGGCAGAGGCCCGTCACAGGGGGATTGATGGCGGGGTCGGATTGGGTCTCACTATCGTCAAACGTCTCATCACGGCGATGAATGGGGATATCGCCCTCACTTCGGCGCCCGGAATTGGCGCGCGGTTTCGACTGAGTTTGCCGCTTGAGACTGATGTCAGCGCGCCTCATCAGATTTTGACAGCGGAACAGCCTTTGAAGATCGGCCTGGCAGGTCTTTCGACGCCGCTCATGCTGTCTCTCACCTCTATGGCCATTCAGGCCGGTCACCAGGTGACGATTGGCCCTGAAAAAGGGGATGTGGATGTCTGGCTGGCTGATGTCAGCCTGCCTCCGCGACTGCTCAAAGAATTGAGCCAGACTGCACCCGTACTCGCCCTGATCCGCCCTGAAGACCGGGAGCATGTGGCATCTTTGCGTACAAATGGCTGCCATGGCTATCTGATGCGACCCGTGCGTGCCTCATCGCTCACTGAACAACTCAAACGCCTTGGCGAGGCTGCTGATTTTTCTGAAGGTTCCGACGAGGTCGACATTCGCTCTCGTGGAGATCGTGTTCTGGTGGCGGACGATAATGCCGTTAATTCACTTCTGGCGATAAGAACACTCGAGAAAGCGGGGTATAGCACAGCAAGTGCGGCGACCGGCGCAGAGGCCGTGGAAGCCGTTGAGACCTCTGTTTTCTCGTGTATTTTGATGGATTTGCGCATGCCCGTCATGGATGGTTATGAGGCCATGCGTCGGATCCGCGAACTCGCCCCACCAAAAAATAACATTCCAATCATTGCGATTTCTGCCGAAATCAATCCAGATGTCGAAAAGGCAGCGAAAACCGCCGGCGCAAACGCCGTTGCGGCCAAGCCGCTGGACCCGCAGACATTGCGCTCCATTGTCGAGCGCTGGACGGACAAGCAGAAAGCTGAGCAATGACTGACGCTGTTGAACAGGACGAAAAGCAGGCCCCCCGTTTTATCCGAGCCATGAAGGCGTTGAATGATCGCCGGATGCTGGCCATGTTGTTCCTGTCATTTGCGGCCGGAATTCCCTATGGCGCGGTCATCGGCTCGTTGAACGCCTGGCTCACCGAAGTCGGCGTGGTTCCAAGCCAGATTGGCGTTCTGTCCTTTATTATTCTCGCCTACAGTTTCAAATTCATCTGGTCGCCCGCATTCCAGAAACCGACTGAAGTGTTTCCATCAAAGCTCGGGTCACGCAGATCCTGGCTACTGATTTTCCAGCTTCTGATCGGCGCGTTATTATTCATTCTGGCTCTGACCAATCCTGCTCAGAATATCGCGCTAGTCGCATGTGCTGCGCTGGTGATCGCCATGGCGTCTGCCACGCATGATATTGTCCTCGATGCCTGGAGAATTGAAGTCGCCGAATCCGATGAGGATCTGGACCTTATGTCGGCGCTCTACCAGTTCGGCTATCGTCTGGCCGGCTTGTTGACCGGCGCGTTGGCGCTGGTTCTCGCAGCCCGGATTGGCTGGAATTACACCTATATGATTCTGGCGGCCGGCATGCTGATCGCAACGATCGGCACTTTTCTGGCACCCATCCCGCCCAAGCGGATTGAAGCAAGCGTTCGCGAACTCGCAGAACAGTCCGGACTGACCCTGATCTATCGGAATATTGCGGTGATTGCCGTGTCTGTAGCCTGGGCTATCGGCATCTGGATGGTGCTGGAATTCATGCTTCGCACCTTCACTTTCACTGTTCTGCCCGATGACGAGGCGCTTGCCGCACTTATTCCTCAGCGACCGAATGGCTTTTCCTTCATTCGAGAAAACGGGCCCGTCATCGTATTCCTGACAGTGCTTGTTCCCTGCATTATCGCCGCGCTGGTCAATCAACGAGAAAAACTGCCCGCCATGTCTCGCAAGGCGTCGGATTCCATTTTTGCTTCCATCATTGTTCCGCTTATGGATTTAACCCGCCGGCTGGGTTGGGGCTTTGTTCTGGTGCTGTGTCTGGTCCTCACCTATCGGTTTGCGGACCTTGTCTGGGGCGCTTTTGCTTATCCGTTTTATCTTGGCGAAAATTTCGGCGCACTCACCCGCACGAATGATGAAATCGCGCTCGCGTCTAAAACCTTCGGGGTGATTATGACGATTGCAGGCTCCGGACTTGGCGCGGTTGCGCTGATCTGGCTGGGCCGGATGCCGTGTCTGGTACTTGGCGCTCTGATCGCCGCCGCAACCAACCTGCTTTTCGCAGATCTCGCCGCGGGCCGTTTCCTGGCAGAAAGTGGCGAAGTTGTCCGAACGGCTGGCGGGTCTGGCATGACGGCATTTCTGGAATTCACGCGTCTGGACCTCGTCCTGGAACGGATTCCGCCAATCTTTGGTCTGGAAAACAGTCAGGGGCTGACCAATCTGATGGGCGCGATTGCCGGTGAGAATCTCGCCGTCGGCTTTGCCAGTGTGGCCTCCGTTGCCTATCTCACCTCGATTGTGAACCCGAAATATGCCGCTGTGCAGTATGCGCTGCTCGCATCGCTGACCATGTTGATAGGCTCTCTTGGCCGTGCACCACTTGGAGAATTGATCGAAACAAACGGCTTTTACACCGTCTTTGTTGTGACATTCTGGATCGGCCTGATACCGGTTGCGCTTGCCGTCCTGGAATGGATCCGGCAAGCCCGTCAGGGCAAGCCGGTTTCAGAAGAGGTGCGTGAGGTCGATCCGGCTTAGCCGCGAACCGCCTCATGCGCATCAGGCTCATTGACGTCATAGGCAGCGATGGTCGCCAAGTTCACAATGTCTGACACTGTGGACCCAAGCGAACAAATCTGAATGCTCTCCTTCAATCCCATCAACATTGGGCCCAGCACAGTCGCGCCGCCAATACTGCCGAGCAGAGAGGTGGCAATACTGGCAGAGTGAATGGCCGGCATAACCAGCACATTCGCCGGGCCAGTGAGGCGCATAAACGGATAAGCACGCTTGGCGAGCGGGTTCAGAGCCACGCCAGCCTGCATTTCGCCCTCATATTCGAAGTCGATATCGTCGCGCGCGTCGAGCATGGAAACCGCTTCGCGAACCTTCGCGGCGCGTTCTCCCGGAGGGCTGCCAAAGGTCGAGTAAGACAGGAAGGCGACACGCGGCGTCGCGCCGAGACGACGCGCCACATGGGCGGCCTCAATGGCAATGTCCGCCAATTGTTTCGCATCAGGCAGCTCGGTGATGTTGGTGTCGGCAATGAAGAGCGTCTGGCCCTTGCTGATGACGACCGACATCCCCATGACGGGCTCGTGTTCGACCTTGTCGATCACCAGGCGGACATCAGACAGTGCAGATTCATAGCTTCGGGTGACACCCGTCACCATGCCGTCGGCATCGCCCAGCGCCACCATACAGGAGCCAAAAACGTTCCGGTCATTGTTGATGAGACGCTGAACATCGCGCTGGAGATAGCCTTTGCGCTTCAGCCGCTCATAGAGATAGTCGAAATAATCCGGGTTTCGGTCGGAAACAGCCGCATTGATGATCTCAATCGCATCTTCCGGGACACCGACTTGTTTCATCGTGCGTTTTACACGCTCTTCGCGACCAATCAGAATGGCTTTACCCAGCTCCTGATTTTCAAACGAGAACGCCGCACGAATAACAGCGGGCTCCTCACCTTCCGCGAAGACAATCCGCTTTGGCTCTTCCTGACGAACGGCGCCCTGAATGCGCTGAAGGAAGCTTGCCGATGGATCAAGGCGCTGTTCCAGCGAATGCTTATAGGATTCCATGTCGGAAATATTTTTCCGTGCAACGCCGGTATCCATTGCAGCTTGCGCAATAAAGGGCGGTACATAAGAGATCAGACGCGGGTCAAACGGCACCGGAATTATGTAATCCGGTCCAAAACTCGGGCGTGCACCATGATAAGCAGCGGCAACTTCATCCGGCACGTCTTCCTGAGCGAGTTCAGCAAGTGCTTTTGCGGCCGCGACCTTCATCTCCTCATTGATGGTACGCGCGCGAACATCAAGCGCGCCGCGGAAGATGTATGGGAAGCCGAGAACATTATTCACCTGGTTCGGATAATCCGATCGGCCGGTGGCGATGATAGCATCACCGCGTACTTCCTTGATTTCCTCTGGCAGGATTTCCGGATCCGGATTGGCCATGGCAAAAACGATCGGATTGGCATTCATGCTGGCGATCATTTCTTTGGTGACTGCGCCCTTCACTGAAAGACCCAGGAAGCAATCCGCGCCGTGCATGGCGTCAGCCAGGGAGCGTTTGTCAGTCTTGACAGCGAATGCAGACTTGAACTGGTCCATGCCCTCGGACCGGCCCTCATAGATGACGCCGCTTCGGTCGCACATCAGAATGTTTTCACGCTTCACGCCGAGATGCGCGATGAGTCCCGCACAAGAGAGGCCCGCAGCACCCGCGCCAGACACGGCGACTTTAAGGTCTTCGAGTTTTCGGCCAGTGATCTTACAGGCATTGATGATGCCCGCAGCCGCAATAATAGCGGTGCCGTGCTGATCGTCATGGAAGACAGGAATATCGAGTTCGTCGCGCAAACGGCTTTCAATGATAAAGCATTCGGGGGATTTGATATCCTCCAGATTGATGCCGCCAAATGTCGGGCCGATATTCCGGACCGTCGTGATGAATTCTTCGATTTCCTTGGTGGTGACTTCCACGTCAATGGAGTCGACATCGGCAAATCGTTTGAACAGAACCGACTTCCCTTCCATGACGGGTTTTGACGCCATGGGGCCGAGGTCGCCCAATCCCAGAATGGCCGTGCCATTCGATATTACAGCAACCATATTGCCTTTGGAGGTGTAGTCGTAAGCAAGATCTTCGTCTTCGGCGATGGCCTTTACGGGAACCGCCACCCCGGGAGAATAAGCCAGTGACAAATCGCGTTGAGTTGCCATAGGCTTGGTCGCGATCACCGAGAGCTTGCCTGGTGTCGGGTATTTGTGAAAGGCAAGTGCTTCTTCATCCGTAAAGGATGGTCGTTGGTTACTCATAGACAGGCGTTTCCTCATCGCGCACAAGAACGGGCATAGGTTAATGCTCCACAGCACCCCGAACAACAGTAATCAAGGGAAATGAACTCTCGCGCGCCATGTTTTTATCGAATGATGACTATTCTCCCCCGGTAAGCTGAAGCCATGTCTGCAAATGTCACGCCCTTTATGGCGCAATACCTTGAAATAAAGTCCCGAAATCCGAACACGCTTTTGTTCTTCCGGATGGGCGACTTTTATGAGCTGTTTTTCGAGGATGCCGAGATTGCCGCGCGAGAACTTGATATCACGCTGACCAAACGTGGCGCGCATAAAGGCGATCCGATCCCGATGGCCGGGGTGCCCCATCATTCAGCAGAACCTTACCTCGCCAGATTGATCCGCTCGGGCTTTTCGGTCGCCATTTGTGAGCAGACTGAAACGCCCGAAGACGCGAAAAAACGCGGCTCCAAAGCGGTGGTCAATCGCGATATTGTCCGTATTGTAACACCCGGCACACTGACCGAAGATACGCTGCTCGAAGCGCGGGCGAGCAATTATCTCGCCAGCCTTGTGGCCCTGCGCGCAGACGGCATAGCGGGTCTCGCGCTCGCCGACATTTCCACGGGGCGTTTCGTCGTTCAGACCGTTCCGCTGGAGGCCGCACCGTCTACGCTTTCTGGCTATGGGCCGCGAGAACTGGTCCTGCTCGATGCCGATCTGGAAGACACCGACCTGCGCGGCAATTTGCAGGCGCTTGATGTTATTCTGACCCCCCATCAGACCCGTCAGGCAAGTCATAAGGGTGGTCGCGAGGCTCTGATGTCAGCGTTCGGGCTCTCATCTGCTGATGGACTGGGCGAGTTTTCTCAAGGTGAAGTGTCGGCGATTGGCCTTCTCCTCAGTTACATCCAGCTCACTCAGGCAGGTATACAGCCCGAGCTTGATTTTCCACGCCGAGAAACCGGCAGCGCGCATCTTGTGATCGATGAAACGACGCGTCACGCGCTGGAACTTGAACGAGCCCAGTCAGGAAGCCGAAAAGGCACGTTACTTTCGACGATTGATCGAACCAGAACAGCGGCAGGCGCAAGACTATTGGGCGAGCATCTGGCGCGTCCGCTGACTGATCCGACAGCAATCCATCAAAGGCTCGACCGGATCCAGGATTTCCTTGAACGCGATGAGCTGAGAACGGATCTGCGCGAACAGCTGAAAGCCTTGCCGGATCTTGACCGTATTCGATCAAGACTACGGTTGGGGCGCGGAACACCGATTGACGTCGCATCCTGCCGAAAAGCACTGGCGATTGCTGGAGACATCTCTTCAACCCTGACCGAGGAAACGGTCGAAACATCACCATTAATCAGCGCACTCAAAGCCGAGATCGATCGTAAACTGGTCGATGGTCTTTCAGCCCTGGAAGACCTGATCGCACAGACCATGGTGGATGAACCGCCCGCCATTGTGTCTGATGGCGGCTATATCCGTGCTGGTGCTGATGCTGAACTTGATCGTTTGCGAACACTGCGGGATGACAGCAAGAAAATCATCGCCGGTCTGGAGGCGCGCTATCAGAGCGAGACCGAACTTTCGGCACTGCGCATCAAATTCAACGCCATGCTCGGGTATTTCGTGGAAATACCGGCCAAGCACGTCGATGCATTTGAAAGTCATGCCAATGCCGACCGGTTCCACCGGCGCCAGGGCATGGCGAACGCAACGCGTTATACGACCGAGGAATTGTCGGACACAGCCCGCGCAATCGAAACAGCCGTCACTGACTCCAAAGCGCTCGAATCGCGCCTCTTTGCCCGCATGTGCGAGGCTATTCTGGATCAGTCCGAACCAATTCGAGACTTATCAGAAATCCTGGCTGAACTTGACTTGTCCTGCGCGGGCGCGGAATGGGCAGATGAAGTTTCAGCCTGTCGTCCAGAGATCACAGATGGGCCCACACTCGACATTCGCGAGGGCCGCCATCCGGTTGTTGAAGCAGCGTTGAAAGGCAGTGGAACGGGGTTTGTCAGCAATTCCTTGTGTCTGGGGTCAGACGCAACGGACACGGGCCGGCTGCAAATCATCACCGGCCCGAACATGGCGGGTAAGTCCACATTTCTTAGACAGGCAGCCATACTGGTCATACTCGCGCAAACAGGCTGGTATGTCCCGGCGAAATCGATGACGCTTGGCTGCGTTGACCGGGTTTTCACACGCGTTGGCGCATCGGATGATCTGGCGCGCGGAAAATCCACGTTTATGGTCGAGATGCTCGAAACGGCGAGCATTCTCAATCAGGCAACCCAGCAGTCGCTGGTGATTCTCGACGAGGTCGGGCGCGGCACTTCAACCTATGACGGGCTCGCCATCGCCTGGTCGTGTGTCGAATATCTGCACGATGTCATCCGGTGCCGTGGCCTGTTCGCGACCCATTATCATGAGCTGACAGGCCTTGCGAACCAGCTACCTTTTGCAGGAAATCTCTCGCTGAAAGCCCGGGAATGGCGGGGTGATCTGATTTTCCTGCACGAGGTTCAGACGGGCCCGGCAGATAAGTCCTATGGCGTTCAGGTTGCGAGGCTCGCCGGTCTACCGAAACCTGCCGTGCATCGCGCAAAGCAGGTCCTGGAACGTCTCGAAGCCGATAAAGCCATGACCACACCGCCCGATGATATGCCGCTCTTCAGCTTTGACGGCGACAGACCGCAGGCGTCAGCGCCTGACAGTATCGGACCGCCGAAATCCTTACAGGATGAAACTCTGGATGCGCTACGTGATCTCGATCCGGACAGCATGTCCCCCAGAGAAGCCCTTGATGCGATGTATCATTTGAAAGGACTCTTGAAACAATCTGACGCTACAGATCCGGGTGACGCTTCAGACCAATCAGGCTAATCTCCTTTCATGCCCAATCATTTGTCCCGTACTGAATTAGAGATCGCGCCAGCCGAACGATCAAGCCGCATGGCACCCTGGAATCTGGATTCGGTCATTGATGGCCGGAAATTAAGGGTTCAGCTCCGCGCCGCAGCCATGGATCATCTGCAAGATGAGCTGGCGATCAGACGCCGTGCACTGGATCTTCTGCATGGCGCCCTGTTTCGCGGACGCATGATTGCGCAGGAACGGCTTTATGAAGGCGCTGACGGGCTGGAAACCGCGCGACTACTGGCAGCTGTTCAGAATGAAGTGATTACGTCGCTTTATGAATTTACGTCCGAAATCGCCTTCGGAGATACCAACCGGACCGAAGGCGAGAAACTCGCTGTGGTGGCTGTCGGCGGGTATGGCCGAAATGTTCTGGCACCATCCTCCGACATCGATCTCTTATTCCTGCGCAATTACAAACAGACCCCATGGGCTGAAAGCGTGATCGAATACATGCTTTATATGCTGTGGGATATGGGGCTGAAAGTGGGTCACGCCTTTCGGACCGTCGATGAGTGTATCCGGCTGGCGAAAGAAGACCTGAACACTGAAACAGCACTTCTGGATGCGCGATTCATCTGCGGGGATGAGGCGATTTTTGACCGGCTCCGGCAGCGTTACCGGGATGATCTGATCAAGGGCCGGGAAACTCAGTTCATAGCAGCCAAGCTCGAAGAACGCGATAAACGACACAAAAAACAAGGTGATACCCGTTATGTGGTTGAGCCCAACGTCAAGGAAGGCAAGGGCGGGCTGCGGGATTTACAGACCCTGTTCTGGCTCGTTCGGCACGTTTATGGCGGGGTGACGCTAGAAGATGTTCTGGCAAACCGGGAAGTCTTCACCGAAGAGGAAGCCGAGATATTCCGGAGTGCCGGTCGCTTTCTCTGGAGTGTGCGCTGCCATATCCATTATCTGACGGGACGTCCGGAAGAACGCCTCAGTTTTGATCTTCAGCCTGAAATTGCCCAGCGCATGGGCTTTGAGGACACGGAAAACCGGCTCGGGGTCGAGCGCTTCATGAAACGCTATTTCCGCGAGGCGAAAGCGGTTGGCTCACTCACCCGAATCCTGTGTGCGCGTCTCGAGGCTGACCAGCAGAAAGTCAAACCAAACCTCCTCAGTTTTCTTAACTTTGGACAATCGCAAAAACTAAGCACGCCGGGATTCCATATGGAATCGGGTCGCATTTCTATCGATGACGCAGATTTCTTCGAAAAGAACCCGATTGAAATGCTACGCCTGTTCCAGCTCGCCCAGGCCAATAATGCGGACATTCACCCCTTCGCTCTGAGCGCCGTGACGCGGTCCTTGTCCTGTTTTGATGAATCCCATCGGACAGACCCGGAAGCACAGAGTATTTTCCTCGATCTGTTGATCAATACGGTCGATCCGGGGCCGATCCTGCGCATGATGAATGAGGCCGATGTGCTGGGCGCGATGGTGCCTGAATTTGGTGAGATCGTCGCGCAAACCCAGTTTAATATGTATCACCACTTCACTGTGGATGAACACACCTTGCTGGCCGTCGACGCGATTGCTGAAATCGAGCGCGGAGATGACAAGGCCCAATTACCGATTGCGATCGAGCTGTTCCCGACCATCAAAAACAAACGGGCGCTTTATCTGGCCATGTTACTGCATGACACCGGCAAAGGCTTGGGCGACCAACAGATTGAAGGCGCTAAAACCGCAAAATCTGCATCACTCCGCCTGGGCGTGAGCGAAGAGGAAGCTGAGCTCGTTGCCTGGCTGGTCGGCAATCATCTGGAAATGAGTGATTGCGCGCAGAAGCGAGATATCTCCGACCCAAGGACGATTGCTCAGTTTGCCGCGCGTGTCGGTACGGTCGAACGCCTGAAATTGCTGCTCATCCTAACCATCGCTGACATTCGCGCAGTCGGCCCGGACGTCTGGAATGGCTGGAAGGGGCAATTGCTGAAGGAGCTTTATGAATCGACCGAAGCCGCTCTGACGACAGACCATACAGATGAATCTCAGGTCGCAAGCGATCTCGATGCGCGTGCTGATATTGCGCGGACGGCTCTGATCTTCCGAAAGGGTGACCTGCCCAATCTGTTGTCGCAAATGGAACCAGCCTATTGGTGCGCCCAGCCTGATGCTGAATTGGATTGGCACCATGACCTGCTCACCCACGAAAAAATCCGGACGATTGTCGAATATCGGGTGAACCACGATACCGACAGTGTTGAACTGCTCGTTGCGACCTGGGACAGGTCGGGTCTGTTCGCCGATATTGTCGGTGCGCTTGTGAATGAAGAAGCGCAAATCGCTGCCGCGCAGGTCTATACCGGGAAAAACGGCGGCGTTCTGGATTTATTTGTGCTACAGGAAGGCGACGGCCAGATTTTCGGTCGCGGAGAAACTCAACGGCTCGAGCGCCTGAAATCGGCCGTTGCGGATGCGATTGAGAATGGCGTCGCTGAGGTGATGGACAGAAAATCTATCCACGCGCGTCGTGAGGCTGCCTTCATGGTGGATCCAGACGTCATCATCGATAATCAGGGGTCTGCCGACTACACCATTATCGAAGTCACCGGCAAAGAAAGGCCCGCTCTGTTGCATGAACTTGCGCGCGCGATCGCCGACCGTCAGCTCAAACTTCATTCTGCCCATGCAGGAGCATATGGCGAACGTATTCATGACGTTTTTTATGTGCATACGCAGGATGACAAAAAACTAAACGATGAGGCACTTCGTGAAGATCTCGCGAATGATCTGCTCGACATATTGGGCGCACACGATCAGGGTGCCCCTCGAACACCTGCCAGAACGCTTGCGAGAGCGAGGTCTGCCGACAGTTTCTAGAGTTCGACGGTTTGATTTTCCGGGGGGAAATGTGTGAGTCTCGTCCGTAACACGCTGGTTCAGTCCAGCCTGACGCTCGTCAGTCGTATGCTGGGCTTTTTCCGCGACGTTCTGTTGGCCGCGCGCATTGGTGCCGGCCCGATCGGCGATGCCTGGACGACCGCGCTGATGTTTCCCAATCTGTTCCGGCGCATTTTTGCGGAAGGGGCGTTTGCCTCGGCCTTCGTGCCGTCATACTCCCGCACGCTCGAAGCTGAAGGCCCAGAAGCAGCACGCCGGGTGGCCGACGAAACCATGCGCGTGCTCTTCGCGATCACGGCGGCAATCACCATTCTTGCGCAATTTGCCATGCCCTGGCTCTTGCTGCTCGTTCATGGCGGACAGTCTGACGATAAGGAAAACTTTGATCTCGCCATCCTCCTGACACGCATCACCATGCCGTATCTGACCTGCATGTCGATTGCTGCCCTCTTGTCAGGCGTCTTGAATTCGACAGGTCGGTTCTTTCTGTCTGCGGCTGTCCCTACCATACTGAATATCTGCCTGATTACGGTTGGCCTGGTTTTCGTTGCGCCCGAAAACACGGCGAAAGCGGCAGCGGTCGCGACCCTGATTGCCGGTATTCTTCAGGCGCTTCTTCTGTATTGGGGCGCGCGGCGGCAGAATGTCAGGCTATCGCTCATTGCCTGGCCGCGGCTCACCTCGCGAGTCTCTAAAGTGATGGCGCTTGCTGTGCCGGGAACAATCGCGGCGAGTGGCACCCAGATCAACATCATTGTCAGCCAGTCGCTTGCGAGCTTCGAAGTGGGCGCTAAGACCTGGCTTTATTACGCCGACAGGCTGTATCAATTGCCGCTGGGGTTGGTTGGTGTTGCGGTTGGCGTCGCCATTCTGCCGCGTCTCTCGCGTGCAGCGCGGGCTGATAATACGGCGGAAGGCTTCCGAACCATGGATGAGGGCATCGGGCTTGCCATGGCGCTCACCCTTCCTGCAGCTGCGGCGTTAGCGATCGCGCCACAATTCCTTTTGGAAGGCATATTCACACGTGGCGCGTTTCTGACGTCAGATGCCCGCAATGCCGGAACGGCGCTTTTCCATTATGCCTGGGGCGTGCCTGCTTTTGTTTTGATTAAAGTGCTGGCACCCGCCTATTTCGCCCATGAAGATACAAAAACGCCTATGAAGTTCGCGCTTTGGTCGGTGCTGATCAACATTGTTTTCGGTGCAGGCCTGTTTTTCTGGCTTCAGTCAGAAGGGGTTTATGGATTCCCGGGACTGGCTATTGCGACAAGTCTCGCGGCCTGGGTGAATGTCGTGCTCTTGTCAGGCCGCCTGATCCGTCTCGGATGGTATCGGCCGGGTCGCGTGTTTTTGTCGCGGCTTTGCAGAAGTATAATCGCCACAGCCATGATGTGCGTGGGACTTTTCTTCGCGCTCGAGCACCGAGAAATGATCCGTGCGGTCAGTCTGGACAGCAAGCTCTACATGACTTTGGTCTTCATTCTGACCGGCATGGTGATTTATGGCGCCGCCGCATTTCTGACCGGCGCTGTTCGCCTTCGGGACTTAAAAAGTCTGGCACGACGCCGCGCAGTCGAGTAGACGGGCGGAATGAGCGAAGAAACTACTCCATATAATGGCCCCGAACGCGTCTTTTCCGGCGTTCAGCCGACCGGAAATCTGCACCTTGGAAATTATCTAGGTGCATTGAAGAAATTCGTCGCGCTCCAGCATGAGCACGACTGTCTGTTCTGCGTGGTCGACTGGCACGCCATCACAATGCCCTATGACATCGGCGCGCTCAAAACGAATACGCGTCAGATTGCGGCGGCCTATCTCGCCTCGGGTCTCGACCCCAATAAGGCGATCATCTTTGCGCAGTCTTCCGTTACAGCGCATGTCGAGCTCGCCTGGTATTTCAATTGCGTAGCCCGCATGGGCTGGCTCGAACGCATGACCCAGTTCAAGGAAAAAGCTGGCAAAGACAAAGAGCGCGCCAGTGTGGGTCTGTTCGACTATCCGGTTCTGCAGGCGGCAGACATTCTGGCCTATAAGGCAACCCATGTGCCGGTGGGCGAAGACCAGAAACAGCATCTTGAGCTGTCACGCGATATTGCCGACAAATTTAACCGCGACTTTGATGCGCCCGGCTTTTTCCCAATGCCGGAGCCACTGATCAAAGGCCCCGGGGCACGGGTGATGAGCCTGAAAGACGCATCGAAAAAGATGTCGAAATCGGATCCGTCCGATCTGTCCCGCATCAATCTGACTGATGATGCCGATGCCATGGCCAAAAAAATCAAAAAGGCCAAGACCGACCCAGAACCGCTGCCCGCAACTCTGGAAGAACTCGCGGACCGACCTGAGGCTCGAAATCTTGTCGGCATTTATGCAGCTCTGAAGGGATGCGGCGATCAGGATGTTCTGAACGAATATGGCGGACAGGGATTTGGCACATTTAAACCTGCCCTTTCTGAAGTCGTGGTCGAATCGCTGTCTCCGGTCACGCAAAAATTCAATGATTGGCTGGCTGAACCCGATGCGATTGACGAGGTCCTGCGAAACGGAGGAGAAAAGGCAGCAGAAATTGCTGATCCAATTATCTCTGACGTCCGGGACATTGTAGGGCTCTGGAAATCGGCCTGACGCGATTTCAACATTTTTTGTCCTTAGGAGTTTTCCATGCTTCGCCAGTTCGTTGCCGTATCCGCTATTTTTGCGCTCACAGCCTGCGGAGGGTCTGAACCCGTTCCAACGGGCTCGGACAATGGTGGCAACCCTGAAATGGCCATCGCCGGAGTCAGCTATTCCGTCTCTGAGGCTTATGTGCGCAAGCCCCTGGACGGACAGTCCAGCACTGCCGCCTATTTTATTCTGCAATCCAACACTGAAAACAACAGTCTCGTCTTTAATGTAACGACCGATATCGCGGAAACGGCAGAATTACATTCACACGACATGTCGGGCGGCATGATGCAGATGCGCAAACTCGAAAATGTCGAGTTGAAAGCTGGTGAAACGGTCGAATTTGCGCCGTTCGGCTATCACATCATGTTGTTCAACGTGTCTGGTGGGCTGGAAACAGGCGACAATGCCCGGATCACGCTCGATATTTTCTCGAATGGAAACACCGAACGAATCTCCTTCGATGCGCCAATCAAGCCGCTGAATTAAGCGTCACCGTCAGCCTCTCGGCGAAGCGAAACTAACGGATAAAGTTGAAGCTGAAAGGGATTAGCTATTTTTAGGTGGCCTTATCGCCACTGTAATTCCATATTCCAGGCCTGATTTCTGCTCTGACGAACACGTTATGTCGGGGGAGAAGCTTGTCGGAGGCGGGGAATGAAACGCTTATGGAGAAAAGTGATCTGGGGCAGTCTGACCCTGGTAATACTCCTCGCTGCACTTGCCTTTCCTGTGAGCATGGTGGTCAGCCACAATGTTCCGAAGGCAATACCATCCGATTATCCACAAACCGTCTGGGCGGACTCCCGCATTGGTGCCGCCATTGAATTGATCGAAGATGAGCTCGAAATACGCGGCTGGGCATCGGCTCGTCCGAACTGGCACCCTCAGGCGCGGCTCACTGCCATGCCAGCCTATCAATCCGGCTTGACGAGCGTTCTGTCACGATTTGCCAATCTCCGGGCCAATCTCATCACATCCGGTTCGGGACGAGATGAAGATCTGGCACTTGCCTCCTCTCTGATCGCACAGGCTGTGGGCACCTCTGCAGAGAACCAATTGCTGGCTGCGACGCAGGCATTGCGCCGATTTGATGGTCTGAAAGCCCGGTCTGTTCTGGATGATGAAATTGAATCCACGCTCCTCGAAGGCGAACTACAATTATATCGACAGATATTGTCTGAATGTACGGAAGATTTGAGCCGGATCGTCCGATCGGATGAGCGGGGCCCGTTCGACCTTAATCGCACGGCGACATTTTACAAAACCAAGGGGCGCATACTCGCGATTGGCGCGCTGCTTCATTCCAGTGAAGAGGATATGACCAACCAGCCAGGCTTTCGAGCGGCATATGCCAGCCTGCTCGAAGCGCTTGATCTGGCTTTCAAACCAGCCCCGTTATTTGTCTCAAACCCGAAGCCAGGAAGCTTCAGCTTTGGCGGCAATGACGTTATTCAGCTCGCCTATCTTCTCAATGAAGCTCGGTTCCGTTTGCAAGAGCTCGACACTGTGCTTCACAGCAAAGCGAGACCAGATCCGCTGACGGTGACCAACAGGAGTTGATTTCACGAAAGATCAGCGCCATTTGGCTGGTCAGGAAGGTTATCACTCATGTTCATTCAAACCGAAGCCACTCCCAATCCCGAAACGCTCAAGTTTCTACCCGGACAGCCGGTCCTGACTGAAGGCACAATGGATTTCGCAAATCGCGATGAGGCCGACAAGTCGCCACTCGCCATGCGCCTGTTTGATGTTCACGGCGTCGCGCGCGTCTTTCTGGGAACCGATTTCGTTTCGGTGACCAAGGCATCGGACGCGGACTGGAAGCATGTGAAGACGATGACGCTGGCCGCTATTATGGACCATTACACCTCCGGCATGCCCGTCCTTGAGGATGGCGTGTCGCTCCATGAAGCAGCGGACGAAACCGAATACGAAGGTGATGCAGCTGAGATTGTGTCTGAGATCAAGGAATTGATCGAAACACGCGTGCGTCCCGCCGTTGCACAGGATGGTGGTGATATTCAGTTTGATCGGTTTGACCCGGAAACGGGTCTGGTGACGCTTCAGATGCGCGGCGCCTGCGCTGGCTGTCCGTCATCAACAATGACGCTGAAACAAGGCATTGAGAACATGCTGCGCCATTATGTGCCAGAGGTCACCGGCGTCGAAGCGGCCCTTTAAGTTCAAACCTTTTCAGGAGTTTTTATGAGCGATCCCTTACCGGGCGAAAGCCTCGATCAGATTTTCAGATCGGCACGCACCTATAATCAATGGCAGGACAAGGACGTTCCAGAGTCACTGATCCGCGCGACCTATGACCTTCTGAAAATGGGGCCGACCAGTGCAAATTGCTGCCCGGCGCGATTTGTCTTCGTACGGACGGAGGAGGCGAAACAGCGTCTCGCTCCGCTGATGAGTGAGGGCAATCGGGAAAAAACAATCAAAGCCCCCTGGACGGTGATTATTGCCAACGATCTGGAATTTCATGAGAAAATTCCAGAACTTTTCCCGCACAATCCCGGCGCCAAGGACTGGTTCAAAGATCCGCAAAATCGAGCAGAGACGGCATTTCGGAACGGCACCTTGCAGGGCGCATATCTGATGATTGCCGCCAGAGCTATGGGCCTCGATTGTGGACCATTGTCCGGCTTTGATCGCGAGGGCGTCGACAAGGAGTTTTTCCAGTCCAATCCGGAAACGGAAAGCTGGACGGCGAACTTCATTTGCAATCTGGCCTATGGTGACCCGGAAACTCTTTTCCCACGCTCGCCACGTCTCGACTTTGAATCCGCCTGCCAGATTTTATAATCACCCCCAATGCTGACCCTTGGGATCCATACGGCAAGTAGCAATTGTAGCGCTGCGATCCTGGACGGTGAGACCATTCTCGCCGAAATCGCTGAGCCGATGCAGAGAGGGCATGATCAAAGGCTGCCGGATATTGTGAGTCAAACCGCCCGGTCCGCCGGAATCCGAATAAGGGATTTGGGTCAAATCAGCGTTTGCGTTGGCCCGGGCAGCTTTACAGGTATTCGTGTAGGCGTGGCGTTCGCACGAGGACTTGCCCTGGCCAATTCGATAGACGCTTTTGGCGTAACGAGCCCGGAAGGCCTGATGGCCACGCCTCCCTCTCAGCCGACTTTTGCCCTTATCCCGGCAAAAAAGCGTCTGCCTGACTTGTCCTTCTGGGCGCAATCATTCGGGGATAGCGCGCTGCCCGATCCGGCTGAACTGAGCGTTGCTGAACTGAAAGAACGACTGGGACCAGACACATCCATTCTTTCGACCCGCGAAGGATCGGAAACACTCGCCGATCTGATTCCGGACAGGGCGGTTTCTGTTCACTTTCCCAATGCTGCCGGCATTGCACTCTGGTCAATACGCTCTGAACGAAGCAAAGTTCGTTCACCTACGCCAATATACGTTCGAGAACCCGATGCCATTCCCGCCAAACCTCTCGCTTGAGTCTCTCAAAAATCTAACTTCCAACGGCGCGAATGAACTCTCCGGACTGCACATGCGCTGTTTTCAGGGCAATGAGGTCTGGTCACCCCAGGAATTCCTGGATGTCTCGTCAGATCCTGTTCGGTGGGGCGTTTACGCAGAAATCGAGGAAGAAGGGCCGATCGGCGTGGCCGTCATGCTCGACACAGGCGATGACAGCGAACTCCTCACCATTGCAGTCCATCCGGCCTATCGCGCCATCGGAATTGGTCGCTATCTTCTGCAATTCGTTGAAGAGACGGCCATTGGACGTGGGCGATCTCGCATTTTGCTTGATGTGGCAGCGGACAATCCCGACGCGATTGGTCTTTATACGTCAGAAGGTTATGGCCGCAGCGGATCGCGAAAAGCCTATTATGATCGCGGGGATGGATTGAAAATTGACGCCATTCAGATGACAAAACCTATCACAGAGGTCAGATGACTGGACGTCTGAGACCAATACCTGCATATGTGTTGAGCAATCAGGAAGGTAAGCATGAGCCGTATTGAAGATCTGTGCCAGAAAAATGGTCTGCGCCTCACAGAACAACGGCGCGTTATTGCCAGAATACTGTCTGAAGCGGAAGATCATCCCGATGCCGAGGAGCTTCATCGTCGCGCATCCGGAGTTGATCGGAACATTTCGCTCGCGACCGTTTATCGGACCGTCAAACTGTTTGAAGAGGCCGGTATCATTGAGCGCCATGACTTTCGTGACGGGCGCTCTCGCTTCGAAGAAGTCACTGATGACCATCATGATCACCTGATCGATGTGCGATCCGGCGAGGTCATTGAATTCGTGAATGAAGAGATTGAGCGTCTGCAAGTTGAGATCGCCCGTAAATTGGGGTACAAACTTGTCGATCATCGTTTGGAGCTGTATGGCATTCCGCTCGATGACAAAAAAGATTCCTGATCAAACGAGCTGAAATGACCGCGGCGACCAAACGCCTCTTTATTAAAACCTATGGCTGCCAGATGAACGTCTACGATTCCGAACGGATGAAAGACGTACTTGCGCCTTTGGGCTACACATCCATCGACACGGCGGATGACGCTGATCTTGTGCTTTTAAACACTTGCCACATCCGCGAAAAGGCAACCGAGAAGGTCTTTTCCGAGTTGGGACAGCTCAAGCGCCTGAAACAGGCGTCTGGCGGAAAAATGCTGTTAGGTGTCACTGGCTGCGTGGCACAAGCCGAGGGCGAAGAGATTATGCGCCGTCAGCCAGCCGTTGATCTGGTGCTCGGACCACAGGCTTATCACAAATTGCCGGAGCTGATCGCGCGCGTGCATCGCGCAGCAAATGAGCGTCTGGAAACCGATTTCGAAGTCGAAGAAAAATTCGACGCACTGCCGAGCGATCGTCAGGTCGATGGCCCGTCTGCGTTTCTGTCTGTTCAGGAAGGCTGCGATAAATTCTGCTCATTCTGTGTGGTGCCTTATACACGAGGCGCGGAATTTTCGCGGTCTGTCGATGCCATTGTAGCTGAAGCGCGCGCGCTCATCCGGAAAGGTGTCCGCGAGATCAATCTGCTGGGTCAGAACGTAAACGCCTATCATGGCACCGCGCCATCGCTTGAAGGCGGGGATGACTGGACACTCGCTCAGCTGATCCGGCATCTGGCAAAAATTGACGGGCTGGACCGTATCCGGTTCACCACCTCTCATCCACGCGACATGGACGATGATCTGATCGCGGCGTTTGGTGATACAGAGAAACTGATGCCATATCTGCACCTTCCGGTTCAGGCGGGGTCTGACTCTATTCTGAAAGCTATGAATCGCGGTCATACCGCTCAGCATTACGTCGATATTATCGAGCGTTTGCGCGTCGTTCGCCCAGACATGGCCGTGACCTCCGATTTTATCGTCGGCTTTCCCGGCGAGCGGGACGAAGATTTTGAAGACACGATGCGTATTGTCGAAACGATCGACTATGCCGCTGCCTATTCCTTCAAATACTCACGTCGCCCTGGCACGCCCGCGGCCGACATGTTTGCCCAAGTTCCTGAAGAGGTGAAGGATGAACGCCTGCAGCGACTTCAGGCTTTGATCCGCGACCAACAGACCCGGTTTAATCAGTCTCAGATTGGCAAAACCTTACCCGTTCTTGTCACAGGCACGGGCCGGAATGACGGTCAGATGGCCGGTCGGACGCCCTATCTTCAGGCCACGCACTTTGACGGCACAGAAGATCTGATCGGTCAGATTGTCGATGTGACCATGACGAATGCCACGCTTAATTCGGTGGGCGGTCAGCTTGCCAGATCATCGGAGCCAGCGCTTTGAGTTTGCGACCCAAGTCGCCGAGCGCTCCAGTGAGTCGCATTTTCTCGGTCAGTGATACAGATATGCTCCGCAACCTTTGTGGTCCGCATCATCGAAATCTTGAGCGGCTGGAGCAGCGGTTCGAGGATTTCAGCCTGCGCGCGGAGAGCCAGGGCGGCGGCATCATGCTGTTTGGCGCCGCTGAAGGTGTCGCCGTGGCTGAAACCGCGCTCGGCGCCTATATGCAGAAACTGCTCGCGGGCACCGAACCTGGCGAGCTGGAGTTTGAAGGCGCGATCAATACGGCACTGACCTCAACGGTAAAGTCCGGCGGCCCTGTGCGCGGGTTGAAATCGCGTATACAGGCACAGACAGCCGGTCAGACCGCTTATCTCTCTGCCCTGCAGGATGAGACCGCAGGTCTTGTCTTTGGCGTGGGCCCGGCCGGGACGGGTAAAACCTTTCTGGCTGTCGCAACAGGTGCTGCTGAACTTGTTGCCGGGAAGCGCGAACGTCTGATCGTTGCGCGACCAGCCGTCGAAGCGGGCGAGAAGCTTGGCTTTTTGCCTGGCGACCTCGAAGACAAGGTCGACCCTTATATGTTGCCGATCTGGGATTCTCTGCGCGAGCTTTTTGGTCAGGATCAGCTTGATCGGCGTCGCCTGCGCGGCGAGATCGAGGTTGCACCGCTGGCCTTTATGCGCGGACGAACGTTGAAAAATGCGTTTATCATCATTGATGAGGCGCAGAATGCCAGCATTCCGCAGATGAAAATGGTGTTGACCCGTCTGGGCCGGAACTCGCGCATGGTTGTGACGGGCGATCCCTCTCAGGTTGACCTGCCAAGCAAGCAACCTTCGGGTCTGCCGCATGCGCTTCATATTCTGCGATCGGTTCCGGGTGTTCGTCAGATGCGCCTGACCGCCAGCGATGTCGTGCGGCACGATCTGGTTTCGCGCATTGTCGACGCGTATGACCGCGCCGAAAGCGGCTCGCATGATGATGGTCGGTCCGATGGCGGATAACACTTCCAGTCCACCGGAGGTGGATTTACGGATCGAAGATGATGCCTGGCTTGGAGCAGCCGACGAGAAAGAACTTCTAGTACTGGCGCTTCGTGCTCTGTCCCAGGCAGCTAGCGCAACACGCACGGGCCGTGTGGACCTGCTTTTGACGGGTGACCCGCAAATGCAGGCGCTCAATCGTGATTGGCGTCAGAAAGACAAACCAACAGATGTGTTGTCATTTCCCTCAGATGAGCCGGCCTTTCGCGCTGGGTTTCTGGGCGATATTTCACTGGGCTTTGGCGTTTTCGATCAGGATCGGACAAATCTTGGTCGTGATTTCAACGCTCATTTTAGTCATTTGCTGGTTCATGGTTATCTTCACTTGCTGGGGTTTGACCACGAAACAGAGGATGAGGCCTCCGAAATGGAGGCGCTCGAAACCAAAATTCTTGCCGAACTGGGTTATTCTGACCCATACTCCCAACCAGACATGTAACAGGGGAATATCGTCCCAGTGGACACCGCAGACCCATCGCCCTCACAGAGTCTTATCGGTCGCCTGACCGCGGCCCTCTCCAAAACGCCTCCCGCTGAAGCGACAAATGGCAGCGAGACAACGACTGCGACGCCTTCGCCAGCGGAAATACGTCTTCGGCTTGCCGATTTCGAGCGAATGCGCGTGGATGACGTCATGATCCCGCGCGCCGAAATCATCGCCGTGGAAGAGCAGATTTCACTCACCGATCTTGTGCGGCTGTTCGCTGATACAACGCATTCGCGTCTTCCGGTCTATCGCGAAACGCTTGATGATCCGATCGGCGTTGTTCACATCAAGGATCTGGTCTCGGTTCTGGCCGATCGTTCCGACGGCGAAGAAACCGACGAGTTGAAGCCGCTGACCACGCTCCGCCGTGAGATCCTGTATGTGCCTCCAAGCATGCGCTTGCCGGATCTGCTTCTGAAAATGCAATCCACACGCATTCATCTGGCCCTGGTGGTTGATGAGTATGGCGGCACGGATGGCCTGGTCTCGCTTGAAGACCTGGTCGAACAGATCGTCGGTGAGATTGAAGACGAGCACGATGATGACGTACCCTATATCACTGCGCGGGCACGCGGCATCTGGGAAGCCGATGCGCGGGCGGAAATGCCCGAATTTGAAGCCGAAGCAGGCTGGGATATGTCTCTGCCGGAATATGAAGACGACATTGATACGCTTGGCGGTGTGGTGTTTGCGATTGCTGGTCGCGTGCCGCAACGCGGAGAGATTATCCGTCACCCAAATGGCGTCGACATCGAGATTCTTGAAGCCGATACTCGCCGGATCAAACGTATACGACTGCGGTGCCCAGTTGAACCCGGCACCAAATCCGGCAATTCAGGACAGAGTGAAACTGAAACCCAATAAAACGGAGTTCCTCTGGTGACCCGGTCAGACAGTCCGACTCTCGGCACATTACATGCCGCAATCGCGGGCTTGTCGCCGCTCAGATCCTCGGTCCTTGCGTTTGTCTGTGGTGTGATCACCATATTCGCTTTTGCGCCCTTCTTTCTCTGGCCGGTTTATATCCTGTCCATCTCTCTGCTGATCTGGCTTCTGGACGGTGCCAAAACACGAAAAAAATGGCGTAAAGCCATGTTTTTCCGGGGCTGGGCGTTCGGTGCAGGGTTCACACTCGCAAGCATGCACTGGCTTGTTTCCCCCTTTCTGGTCGATCCGGCAGCACATATCTGGTTTATCTGGATGCCACTCATCCTGATGCCAGCCGGTCTCGGCCTATTCTTTGGCGGCGCGAGTTTTCTGGCGGGTCTGGTCTGGTCAAAAACTCCGGGACGGATATTCGCCTTCGCGGTGACGTTCTCTCTGTTCGAAGGGCTGCGCGGAACGATTTTTGGCGGTTTTCCCTGGAATTGGCCGGGCATGGTCTGGGCACCGGGTGAGCCCGTTTCTCAGCTTGCCTCGATTTTCGGACTCTGGGGATTGTCAATCCTGACGCTTCTGCTGGCGGGCGCACCTGCCGCATTGGCAGATTTCAGACCACATGGTGGCGCTTTTAACAGGGTTTTTCCTCTGCTCATCGCTGCGATCGTCTTTGGCTGTGGCTGGGCATGGGGCACTCAGCGCATTCCGATGCGAACTGAAACCGACGGCATCGCAGTGCGCATTGTCGATGTGCAGGTGGATCAGACGGACAAATATCCTGTCGCTCCGGATCGAAACCCTGAAGAAACCCGCAGGCTTCAATACCAAGCCATTGAAGATATCCGTGCCGCCTATCTGGTTGGGACGGGTGACGATTTTCCGGATGAGCCCCGTCTCATTGTCTGGCCGGAATCTGCATTGCCAGTCCCCCTCCTGCAAAATCCGGATTCCCTTGACGACGTCACGCTTCGGCTTGGATCGCGGACCTTGATCACTGGCACAACCCGGGTTGATCGCTATACCTCTTCTGGATCTGATTGGTACAATAGCTTGGCTGTATTAGACGAAGGAAGTCGTTTTACTGGTGCGAACGCTATCTATGACAAGCATAGGCTTGTCCCATTTGGTGAACTTGCCGCAGCAGATTTTATCCCGTTTGGAACGCAGATCAGCGGAATCCTTCCGCCCGCATTACAGCAGCAAGCCAAAGCCGGTTATCGTCCAGGCCCCCCCGCTTCGCCAATCGAATTAGCTGGAGGAAAGACGTTCCTGCCGCTCATCTGCTATGAAGCGCTCTTTCCAGGCCTTGTCAGAGCGACAGTCCAGAACGCTGATTTTCTTGTAAATATTTCGATCGATAGCTGGTTCGGTTCAGGGATTGGACCCGATCAGCACTATGCACAAGCGCGCTACAGGTCGATAGAATCGGGGCGTCCAATGGTTCGCGCTGCAAATCTTGGCCATTCAGGGGCTATCGATTCATTCGGAAATGAAGTATTCAGCAATAAAAACTTGTTAACGTACAAGTCTTATAATTTAACAGTCACCGATACACTGATACCTGACCAAAAACACATTACAACCTACGGTAGGTATGGGCCTTTATTTTCTTGGTTAACGGTACTACTGCTGACCATGTTTACTTACTTTTACTCAAAAAAGACTTGACTCACAAGACTGTGAAGATCAAAAGGTCGGTTTCCTGAAATTACAACGAGTAGAATACATGTCAGACAACAAACTCCCGAATCTGATCGATAAACATGTGGGGAGACGTATTCGCTGGAGGCGCCGCGAGCTTAAGCTCAGCCAGGAACGCCTCGGTGAAATGCTGGGTTTGACATTTCAGCAAGTTCAAAAATACGAAAAAGGCGTAAACCGGATCTCTGCCGGTCGTCTGTTTGATGTGGCGAAGGTTCTCGACGTCCCAATTAATTATTTTTATCAGGGCGTCGATGAGGTCGGTGATCTTGCGGCACTTGGTGTTGCCGAAGACGGCGATGATGGCGATTTGGCCGGTATGATTGATGCCAATGCGATTGATCTTGTGACCGCATATCAAAGCATTCCGGACCCGCGCCTGAGAAAATCCCTTCTGGATGCCGTGAAGGCAGCTGCTGAATCTTTCAGCCGTAATGCGACCCATCGCGACGAAGAATAATCGATCAGATCAACATATAACGATACATTTATACGATTTCACTTGCCATTACCCCTTCAGGTTTACTAACCAAGGGGCATAATGTTTGAAGTGGAGCGTTTAATTGGCCCGTTCGTCTTATCAGTTTACCAGTGAAAGTGTTTCCGAAGGTCACCCAGATAAGGTGAGTGACCGGGTTTCGGACTCGATTGTCGACCTCTTTGTCGGTCGATTTCCCGAAGCACGTTGCGCATGTGAAACACTGACCACGACCAATCTTATCGTGCTCGCCGGTGAGATGCGCATTCCAGAAGACCTGATGCCCTCGATGGATGAAATCGAGGACAACGTCCGCAACGCCGTGAAAGACATTGGTTACAATCAAAAAGGCTTTCACTGGCGGACTGCAGAACTCATAAATCGGCTTCACGGTCAGTCCGGCGACATCGCTATGGGCGTGGATGCAGGCGATGAGAAAGAAGAAGGCGCAGGCGATCAGGGCATCATGTTCGGGTTTGCAACGAACGAGACGCCTGAGCTGATGCCGGCGCCAATCACCTATTCACACCAGATCCTTCAGCGCATGGCCGAATTGCGGAAATCCGGCGAGCGCCCTGAGTTTGAACCTGATGCCAAATCGCAGGTCACGCTGCGCTATGAGCATGGCAAACCGGTTGCTGTAGAGAGCGTCGTTGTCTCAACTCAACATAAAGAGGGATACACGCCGGCAGATGTTCGCGAACTCGTCCGCCCGATTGTGAAAGAAATTCTTCCAGAGGGATGGTTCCCGCCCGAGGAAGAATTCTACGTCAATCCGACCGGGAATTTCGTAATTGGCGGTCCCGATGGCGATGCAGGCCTGACCGGCCGCAAAATCATTGTCGACACCTATGGTGGAGCTGCGCCGCATGGTGGCGGTGCGTTCTCCGGTAAAGATCCGACGAAAGTTGACCGGTCCGCTGCTTATGCCAGCCGCTATCTTGCGAAAAACGTCGTGGCTGCTGGTCTTGCTGACAAATGCACCATCCAGCTGTCTTATGCGATCGGCGTTGCCAAGCCACTCTCGGTTTATGTGAATTGCGAAGACACTGAGAAGGTTGATCCTGAAAAGATCGAATATGCGTTGCGCGATCTGATGGATTTGTCGCCAAAAGGTATCCGCACCCATCTTCAGCTCAATCGACCGATTTACGCTCGGACTGCAGCCTATGGTCACTTTGGGCGGACACCAACTGAAGATGGCGGCTTCTCCTGGGAAAAAACCGATCTGGTCGATCAGCTGAAAACTCTGCTTTAACCGGATTGAGAGTTATCGTCGCGCATGAGTGACGAGAGACCCCGAAGAGAGATCAGAACATTTGGCCGACGCGATGGTCGGCCATTGTCGAAACGGCAACAACATCTGGTGGATGATTTGTTGCCGCGTCTCGCTATCCCTGACTCTGATGAAGACCTGACCGCCGAGATACTGTTCGGCGGGCCCAGACCGCTTTGGCTGGAAATCGGCTTTGGTGGTGGCGAACATCTGATCCGAACAGCTCGTGCAAACCCTGATATAGGCCTGATCGGCGCCGAACCCTTTATCGACGGCGTCGCGAAAGCACTGACTGGCGTTGACGACCATTCATTGATGAACGTGCGGATCCATTCCGATGATATTCGTCAGATTCTCCCGCGGATAAGGCCTGGCAGTCTCGACCGTGTCTTCATCCTGTTTCCAGACCCATGGCCAAAACGCCGTCAACAAAAAAGGCGGCTGATTCAGCCGAGCTTTCTGGACGAGCTGGCACAGGCCATGGCGCCGGGTGCAAAGCTACGATTTGCAACAGATGTCAAAAGCTATGCAGATGAAGCCTTGTGGCGCATTCTGCAGCATGGCGCGTTCAACTGGCATGCAGAGTGCGCCGACGACTGGCGTTTGGACCCGCCCGACCATGAACCGACCCGTTATCAGCTAAAGCAGCTTGGGGATTGCAAACCTGTCTGGCTGGAGTTCACCCGACGCGCGAATTAGGTCATAGACTCCGGGAAACGCCTCAACTCGCCTGGCCGGAAGGATAGGAGTCGGAATGCTGGAAAATCTGCAAGGAGTCTTGTCCAGTCTCGCCGCTCTGGCGTGTGGCATTGCCGCCGGAGGCACGTGGATCGGCGTCGTGGTCGTACCGAACGAATCCTTCGACCATATGGATTACACACGGGCCGACCGCCATGTGCGCGAGGTATTGAAATCCGGATCGACCGCAATTGCTGGAATGTTGCTTGCGGCAACGGCTTTTGCCGTTCTGGCCGGGTCGTTTGGGGCTGGCGCGGTCGCGGCGTTGGCGGCTTTCGGATTTTTCACCAATCGTTGGACGCTCGCCAAGCGCGCAGCCCCTTCAGCACCCCCGGGTACGCGCCAGCGTAAGAAAAGCCAAAGGATCGTCGCAGTCGCACTGTCATTGATGTTCGGTCTGGCCGCCATGGCCGCTGGCATTATGGCGGCTTTCCGAATCTGAGCCTATTGCGCGACCCAGCCACCATCGACCGGCAACAGAGCCCCATTGATCTGATCTGCAGCAGGCGAGCAGAGGAAATGCGCGAATTCAGCAATTTGTTCTGAGGTCACGAACTCCTTAGTCGGCTGAGCCGCCAGCAGAACGTCTCGCTTGACTTCCTCTTCGCTGATGCCGCGAGATTTCGCCGTATCGGCAATCTGTCCATCGACCAGAGGCGTGTGCACATAGCCAGGACAAATGGCATTGCAACGCAAGCCATGGGTTGCACCTTCCAGCGCCACCACTTTTGTCAGACCCGCAATACCGTGCTTCGCGGCCACATAGGCTGCCTTATAGGGTGAAGCGACGAGCGCATGCGCCGAGGCCGTATTGATAATCCGGCCCCATCCGGCCTTTTTCATGTGCGGCATGACAAATCGGATCGTGTGGAAGGCGGCCGAAAGGTTCAGCGCGATGATCAGATCCCATTTCTCCTCGGGAAACTCCTCAATCGGCGATACATGCTGAACGCCCGCATTATTCACCAGAATATCGATGGGGCCGACTTCCGAACTGGCTTCGGCAATCATGTCGTCAATGAGATCAGATTTCGTCAGATCCGTATTGGCGTAATGTGCTTTGATACCGTGATCTGTCACCAGACCAGCGCGAAAGGCTTCGATTTCATCTGCATCACCAAACCCATTGATGACGACATTCGCACCAGCTTCAGCCAGCCTTGTCACAATGGCTTTTCCGATTCCACTTGTTGAGCCTGTAACAAGAGCAGTTTTTCCTTGAAGCACGGGTCGTTCTCCCTGATTAAAAGGTCTATAGCTGACACGTCAGCGAGCATAAGACATGACGTAGAGTGCACGCCACGAAAGGGTAAAGTATGGACGCAGCAATTCAGTCATTTGTTCATGGCTTTGACAATTTCCTTATCAGCACTCTGGCAGCTGGCCTACTTCTTGTCGTGAGTTGCGTGGTCTATGTCATTCTAACGCCCATGAAAGAGATGGAGTTGCTCAGAAATGGCAACGCATCTGCCGGGCTCGGTCTTGCTGGTGTCATTATCGGTCTTACGATTCCTATCGCATCAGCGCTAGCTACCAGTCTGTCTTTATTCGACCTTTTGATCTGGGGCGTTGTTGCGCTGCTTATCCAATTACTGTCCTTCCGTGTGGTCGACCTCATTCTGAAAGACTTGCCCAAGCGCATCGAGAATGACGAGGCTGGCGCAGCAATCGTTCTGATCGCCGTAAAAATCTCAACCGCGATGATTGTTGGCGCTGCGCTCTGGGTGCCGGCGCCAGTCATGCAATGAGGTAAGACCGGTGAGAATCCCTGACTGGTTCATTTATTCGGTCGCTCTGGTCGCGGTCCTTTATGTTCTGCTATCGCAGAATGACGATGATGCGAATGCGCCTCAAACCATTCCAGAGGAATATCAGCTACCCGATGTGACGCTTCCCGCGCCGAGCATTTTTGACGAAGAAGTGCTTGTCGACGTGGAAATCGACGCCGGGCCTGGCGTTGGTACGGCCTTCGCCGTGGCAAAAGCTGGCATGTGGCTGACGGCCCGTCACGTTGTCGATGGCTGCAGCGACTTGGCCATCCGCGTCGGACCGAGCCGGATTGTGCCTGTCGATCGTTATGAAATATATGGCGCAGGCGATATGGCCCTTCTTTACACCGATGGTGGGCCCGATGCGACACGCCTCGATCTGGGATCTGAAAAGCGTGTTGGTCAAACCGGGTTTCATATTGGTTATCCGCAGGGCCGCCCCGGTGAAGTCACCTCCCGACTTCTCGCCCGATCGACCATGGTGTCCCGGGGCCGCTATAATGTGTCCGAGCCTGTGCTCGCCTGGGCCGAGGCCG